>Ga0187778_10003752_pt1 | contig 10141 bp, 8 predicted proteins | sample 1015_Q2_SP5_20_M_FD_132418 | JGI IMG/M metagenome (GOLD analysis project Ga0187778, IMG submission 132418) | Tropical peat soil microbial communities from peatlands in Department of Meta, Colombia - 1015_Q2_SP5_20_MG | ecosystem: Environmental > Terrestrial > Soil > Wetlands > Peat | place...
AAATCGAAATAGGCCAGATTGAGAAGGAGCTCAACGACAATCGAGATCAGCCTTTCTCCAGTGTCCTAAAGGGAGTAATTGAACGGGCTCGTTCGCTGACCGACGCCGAAGGCGCCTTCATTGGCGTGAGTGACGCATGGGGAGTGGTATGTCGAGCCAGTGCGGGAAAAGCTCCGGACGTTGGATCCAAGCTCCCATCTGAACCCACCCTCACCAGAAAATGCATGGAGAGCGGACAGGTCGTGACCTTCGAGGAAGACGGCGAAGAAGATTTCCGGGCAGGACTTGCAGCGCCGCGCTGGCGGTTACGTTCCATGGTGGCGGTGCCCGTCGAAGGGCAAGGCTCGGTTCTGGGGGTAGTAGAGGTACTCTCTTCTCGAGCGGCCGCCTTCAGCCCGCGCCACATTGCCGCCTTGCAACACATCGCCCACTTACTGGTTCCGATTTTGCGGCCAGAACAACCCGAGCAGCCAAGAACGCGACGGAAAACAGCACGCACCTGGACCGCCATCAGTGGAGCGGGAGCGGCGCTTTTTTTGTTCTCTCTGTTGCTCTGGTTTGAGTCTTATCGCTGGCCGAGAAACGCCCCCACTGCCACCAGCAATCCCCCGGTGTCCAGTGCGTCGAACCCGGCCACAGCGCCGACCGCTTCGGGGAGCATGGCGACACCGGCAACCGATGACCGGCAGAGCCCCGAGATCTCCGATCATCATGAGGTTCCAGCCCCGCCTCCTGCGGCTTCGTCCTCTTCGCCTCCCGTCGTCTCGCCCAGTGCCACACCGTCTGTAGCCGCATCCGCCTTAAAGCCATCACCGGAAGTTCCTCGCACAACCGGGCGTACAACAGCCGCGGCGACTTCGCTTCCACCCGCCAAGGCAAACCCTCCAGCGCCGGCACGGCCGACAATGCCCCCACCGGTTCGAATGCCAACTCACAACCTGCCGCCGTCGCCTGCCTCCATGGCAACCGTGAACCCGCAGTCTGCAAAACCCGAGTCGGGGGCACCGACGAGCGCAGTCGCGGCAACGGCTCCGTCAATGTCAATGCCAACTTCTCCGCAGCCGGCAGCTTCCAGTCCGACCGCCGACAGATCCGCCGATCGTCGGCAGCCTGAATTGAGCACGAATGGCGATGTCCACGTCCAACCGGCTACGGCCGGCAGCGGTTCGACCGAACCACCGGAGGATGTTGCAGAGCTGAATGGCAACGTCCCCTTAGGAACATACTTCGAGGTGGGAAGATTTAAAGACGAGCCGGAAGCCGACAAGGTGGCTAACAGGGTGGCGCAAGCCGGGTTTCATCCCACAGTCGTACCGAGAGCCCAATTCTGGGCGAAGTTCTACCATGTGCTGGCAGGACCCTTTGGCACGGAGAACGAGGCGGAGGCAGCGCGCGCGAAACTGGAGTCCGACGGCTTTACGCCCCGACCCGTCCCAAAGGAATCGAAGACCCTGCTGCTACTATCTCGGACCTCAAGCACCGGCAGTAGAACTTTGCGCCTTGGCGATTTCGAGGTCGCCTGGGAATCCGACAGCCCGGACGCCATTGTGAGATTTGTGAAAGGAGGCACAGTTGTCACGACCGCCAAAGCAAAGTGGATAAGCCGGCAGATCCCTTACCAGCACGATGAAATCGTGTGCCGGGGAACTGGGCAGGGATCGCGCACCCTTCTGGAAATTCACTTCGCCGGTACAAGCCAAGCGGTGGTAATCGCCGACAAGGCTCAGCCAATCGTTTTTTAGCGGACGCGGGTATATCGAGGATGACGGCAGGCAGGTTCTCGACCACGCTCCCCACCTAGCCCTGACAAATTTGTAGTGAGACTCGCGCCCGGCAGAGTTTTGCACGCTTTGAAACCTTCCCTCCCCTCCCTAGATGTCAATCCGCTTCTCGGCGTGCTTCTTCAGATACCAGCAGGGGCTGTACCCTAGGTGGGGAAATAGGGACTCGACACAAACTTGGTTCTCAGGCGGCGGGAACTGATATTCCGTCTTGCCGCTCTTCTCGTGAATTACATATACCGACTGCACCGCCACATTGCCGAAGGGCTGGCGGTTGGCTGACAGTCTAGACCGCAAGGAAAGGTAATCCCCAGCGTACACCAGGGACGTGAGCACAACTGCGCTGACCAATCCGTACAACACCATGCCTCGCATTCGATCGGGCACCCCACAAGCTCGAGATACGAATCTGAGGCTATGTTTTAAGTTTCCAAGGAATGTGTCAAGTAGCGGATTCGGCGGTCCGCTACATCAGCAACTGATGTTGGGGGCACGCTGATCAGCCAGCACATAAGCTCGATCGCACAGCAAGCTCGGGCTGAGCCTGCTGATCTCTTGTCATTGGGCGATGGCACTCGCAGTGGCGGAAAAGGCGTTGTTGGCATTGCCTCCGATCAAACGAACCGTGCCAACCACGAGCACTAAAATGACGGCCAGCATCACCGCGTATTCAGCGATGTCCTGCCCGCTGTCCTCTAGCCAAAGCTCTCGCCATAGGTTAACCATGCACTACCTCCTTTTTCGAATACCACAGCTAAAACAGCTGGGCTAGGGTGGGTGACAGCTAAGTGTGGACTGACTCCGGGGGGCGGCTGGCGCTCACCCTGAATGCCAAACGATTCTGCCCTTACGGTGGCGGCTTGTCAAGGACTCGTCAAGAATTTCGGCTGACGGGCAAATCCTCGAAAAGCGGCTCTGGACGGGAATTCTGGTCCCTCCCGCTCTTCTCATCGCCCTATCGAACTCATGCCTGTGAACTTTCGCGTCCCTGGTTATCGTCGCGCGCTTCCTTAGGTTGGGTGCCTCCACAAATGTGCAAACAATTGCACAATACGGCTGATTGCCCCGAAAAGCCCTCCCTTTCCGCTGTTCAAGTTTTGGCAGCGGACTTGCTGTTTACACTTCCGGGGGAATGATCGATGAAAAAGGGTTTATCTGTGAAAGCCGCTTTATTTCTAGGGTTTTGCCTCGCTTCGGCGACGGTAGCACTGGGCCAATCTGGAGCTGGAACGGCCCCGATGGGATCCTCGTATGCTGCACCGGACCATCCGATGCACGCCTATTCGGTGCCCATGGCTCCGACGCAAAGCTTGTTCTCGGGAACGGGTCTGGTCACTGTGGCCCAGGGTGAAATGCCTCTTTGGGAGGCGGTACCCGAACGGCAGGAGGTTCCGCTCGGAGATACGGCGCGCCGTGAGAGGAAAGAGCACGCCAACGTAAAGAAGGCTCGCAAGGTTTGGGAAAACTAGGGTTGACGCCAGGCTCCGGTCTTCTCTACCCGCTCGATCACGGTCGTCGACCGAAGGGCGCGCCGGGTATCGAAGGCCGTACCTAGCCGGCGTCGTAGCGCGGTCCCTTCGAGCTCGAAACGCAGCTGGAAGCCATCGGCCTCAGTCGTTAGCTTGCGATGTTTTCCATCTTCCGTAGGCCGATCGACCCGCGTATTTCGACCTCCCTCCCAATTCCTTCTCGATCTCAAGCAGCCGATTGTACTTGGCAACCCGTTCCCCCCGGCAGCTCGATCCCGTCTTGATCTGTCCCACTCCGGTCGCCACGCAAAGATCCGCAATGGTGGTATCGTCGGTCTCCCCGGACCGATGGGATACGACGGCCGTGTAGTTGCTGTTGCGCGCCATTTCGATGCAGCGCAGGGTTTCCGTGACTGTGCCGATCTGGTTGAGTTTGATCAGGATCGAATTTGCCACTCCTTCCTCGATGCCTTTGGCGAAAATTGCCGGATTGGTGACGAAGACATCGTCCCCGACAAGCTGCACTTTTCCGCCGAGCTGGGTGGTTAGTTTCTTCCAACCGGCCCAATCATCTTCGCCAAGTCCATCTTCGAGGGAGAATACGGGATACTTTTTGAGCCAATCCGCCCAAAGCGCAATCATTTCCTCGGAACTCTTGCGTGAGCGATCCGACTTGCGAAACACATAGGCTCCGTCTTCGTAAAACTCACTTGCCGCCGGGTCCAGGTTAATGGCAACATCCCTGCCCAGATGGTAGCCGGCTTTCTCAACCGCCGCGGCCATCAATTCCATCGGCTCCTCATTGGACTTGAGGCGAGGAGCGAAGCCACCCTCATCGCCCACGCTCGTGTCGTATCCTTTGCGGTGTAAAACATCCTTCAGGGCGTGGAAGGTTTCTGCCGCTGCCCGCAACGCTTCGCCAAAGCTTGGGGCACCGAAGGGAACGATCATGAACTCCTGGAAATCCACGTTATTGTCGGCGTGCTTGCCTCCATTGAGCACGTTCAGCATGGGCACGGGCAAGACGTATTCCTCCCGTGCCGACAATTGCCGATACAGAGGAACTTTCTTGTCCGCCGCAGCCGCCTTCGCGACTGCCAGCGAAACTCCCAAAATCGCGTTGGCGCCGAGCTTTGACTTGTTCGGCGTGCCGTCGAGCTCGATCAGCCGCTCATCGAGCGATTTCTGATCGGCCGCATCCCAACCTTTCACCGCCGGCTGGATAACGCTGATCACGTTGTGAAGCGCCTTGAGGACACCCTTCCCGCCGTAGCGCTTCTTATCCCCGTCACGGAGCTCGACTGCTTCCCGGCTCCCGGTGGACGCCCCCGAGGGGACCTTGGCCACACCTGTGGCGTCGGTATCAAGCATCACACTCACTTGAACGGTTGGGTTTCCGCGCGAGTCCAGAATCTCCAGGGCATCGATGCTTTTTATGGTTGACATACCTCTCCTTGAAATAACTTCTGGGGACTGAAATCGGTGTTAGTAAGACTTGTGGTGAATCGAGAACCACGACCAAGCAACCGGGCCAACGCTGCCCGCCTCTCCCTTAAATTTTATTAACCCTTCATGAGCATACCAATTCTTGATGAAGATCAAGAAGGCAAGCCCGGGGATGCCCTGGATCGCTCGGCCGCAATTAGGATAGAGTCTTGGCTATGGTCCAGCGTGCACCAGCCCGGCGGCGACCGCGAAAGGCCAAACCCGCTTCGAAGGGCCTTGGCCCCAAGGAGTGCCGGCTCGAAGAACTGGCAGGATCGGCGGCCGAGGCGGCAGAGGGCATTGAGCGAGCGGGAGGCTGCTTGGTGGGATCTTATAAGGACCCGTTCGGCGGACATTCGGTGTTGCTCTCGATTTTACCGATCGATTCGGTCGAGCCTACTCCCTTTCAGCGAGATCTCTCCGACGCTCACCATAAACGCCTGGCCGACGTCATCGATAAGACCGGACGTTTTCTTGATCCCATCATCGCCGTGCGCGCACCGGGTGGCAACTTCTGGACTCCCAACGGGAGACATCGTCTGGAGGCAATGCGTCGGCTGGGCGCAAAGTCGATTGCCGCTCTGGTGATCCCCGACCGCGAGATTGCCTGGCAGATACTGGCCCTGAACACGGAGAAGGCCCACAACTTGAAGGAGCGCTCGCTTGAAGTCATACGCATTTATCGTGGTCTCGTGGAGGAAGACGGATCGCGACCTGAATCCCAGTTTGCGTTCTACCTCGAGGAAGCGGCTCTGGTCACCCTCGGCGTTTGCTATGAACGGATCTCGCGGTTTGGCGGAGGCGCATATCACCCTATACTGCGGCGGCTTGAAAGCTTTGTGGAGGACGCATTGCGCAAGGCCATTCAGCATCACGAGCGCCATGCCGCCATGGTTCTCGAACTTGAAGAAAAAGTCGTAGCCGTGGTGGCAAAGCTGAAGGAACGTGGGCTCGTCAGCCCTTACCTACGCTCGTTTGTGGTGGCGCGCATCAACCCCTTGCGCTGGATCAAGGGGGAGCCGCCTCCACTCGAGGACGTACTGAAGACCATGCGCGAGCGCGCAGCCAGGTTTAATGTCGACAAGATCAAACCCCAGGATCTCGCCGGTGCCGCCGGGCCGGCAGACGATGAACCTTGAGTGCCTGCACGCTGAGCCTGCCCCGCAGTGAGCGTGGTTCAGCGAATTGCATTGTTCTCTCCAGTAGATCGTGGCAGGCTGAAATGCGACTCGCAGGTTGCCTGACCAGCGGAAGGCGAGCGTATCGCCGCCAGTGGTAGAGTCGAGCTGGCTTGCCTTTGTAGTCATAAGCGATCTGATCGGTGGCAGAACACCCGCTGAAATTGATTCGGCTTTCAACTCGCCTCGTTGTATCCTGGTGCCGCTTCACGAGCGGCATTTCCAACACCATCCAAGCTACGAAGCAACCGGAATGAGTCGGTTGACTGCCGAAGAGGACCGGGGATCAATGCCGGTGAGAGGGACTTGACGCTCGGGCAACGATCGAGGTGAGGGGGGCGAAAAACGAATCGTGTCGGCCGCAAACCATCTTCGCAACCTTTTGCTGAATCTGGGAATGCTGAGTACGCTGGCGTTCGGGCAGGCGGCGTCTGAGCCCGGGGCTGGCCAAGTCTCCTACTTCAAACTAAGCCAAGCACGCCGTATACTTCCGGTCGCGCAGCAGTGGGAAGCCAACGAGTTTCCGCATACGATGAGCGTGCTCGAGCTAGGGCGTGAAGGATTTAAATACTGGGGCTGGTACGGGCTGAACGAGGGGCTGGGAATTGGCTTGGCGCGCAGCAACGACTTGATGAACTGGACCAAGTACGAGGCGAATCCCTTGTGGACGAATGCCCGCTGGCCCTCGGTCCTTGCCCATGCAGATCCAAAACACCAGGACAGGCTCTATTTCGCAATCACCCGAGACTATGACACGCCGAGCAGCCACATCGTACTGGCCTCTTCCGACGACGGCATTCACCTGCGAGAAGAAAAAGTGCTCGTGCCCGGCGTGCCCAAGCAACGCAATCAGAATCCGAATCTGTTCCGCGACCCTCGCTCGGGGCGTTTCTACCTGACGTTTTATCGCGGCAACGATAAAGATCACTTCGAAATCATCAGCCGAAGTGCAGCCAGCGTGGAAGATCTCGATCGCGCGCCAGAAAAAATCCTGCTTGAGACGAGCGAAACCGTCGCCGCTCCAAACTTGCTCTACGTGAAGCGTGCGAACGCCAGGGAAGGCGGCATCTATTTTCTGGCGACCGAAATCTACCCCCATCGGTACACCGACAACCCCGAGGGGGAATGGCAGGTGGAGGTCTTCGCCGCCGACTCTCCGGACGGGACTTTTCGCCCGGTCGTGGGCAATCCGGTGATGCGCGGACAACGCGCCTGTCTTTTCCAGCACATCTTCGGCGATCGATTCTACGGATATGACTGCCACCTGGACTCCCCCGAGCATTGGGTCTTGGAGGAGCTGGAGGCGCCTCTGCCGTAATGGCCGTGCGGTTTTTCGCGGGCAAAGCGCCACGAGGGAATCGGCACATGCGGTGGACAGCCCGGAAGCAGGCAAACTGTGCGCGGAAAATCCAGGCTGTGCTTAGGGGTCATGGTTTGTTCGACATCTTGCAGCGCTAGAGAAGGAGACTCGTGGGCATCACAAAATGTCGCTGCCCGGCCTACCGCAAGCTTGCCCTTGCCGGACTCATCGTCCTCCAAGTGGTGGGCGTGTCCCGATTGGTTCCCGCTCAGAAGCTTGCTGATGCCGTTGCCCCGGTTCCATCGCAGACCGCCGCAACCGATCAACCCGGTAAATTACCCAGAGTCAGCTTGGATGGCACCTATTTCACCCGCGATGGCAAGCGCTTTCTGCCGCTAGGTGCGCATTGGGTGCCGGCCAAGGCAGCCATGGAATGGCCGACAGAATGGGATCCCAAGGACATTGAAGCCGATTTCGCCAAGATGCATGAGCTGGGGTACAGCATCGTGCGCTTCGACATGCTGTGGGCCTGGTTCGAGCCCCGCCCGGGTGATTACAACCCGGAAGCTTTCGCCCAGCTCGACTACCTGGTGTCGCTCGCTCACAAGTATCAGATCTACCTTCATCCCAGTCTATTTATCGGCGGGGAAGTAGGGGAAGCGTATTGGGATGTGCCTTGGCGCCACGGACGGCATCCGCATGCCGATCCGGAGATGTTGCGCCTGCAAGGCAATCTAGCGGCGGAGTTCGGCCGTCGCTATGTCAATGAGAATGCCATCATCGCCTGGGACCTGACGGATGAGCCGCCATTTTGGATCGTCGAAGACCAAACCACGGATGCGATGGCGATCAACTGGACACACCTGATCGTGGACGGCATTCGTCACTACGATAAGCTTCACCCGATTGTCGTCGGTACCAGCGGGCAAGAATTAGGCCACGGCCCATTTCGTTCCGACAACATCGCCCCGTTTGTCGACTTCTTTAGTGTTCACCCGTTCACCCTCTATGCCCCGGAATTGTTTCCCGATCCACTGCTTTCCGCCCGGGGAACCTACGGGGCCGCCTTTGAGATTGCACTGTCGAACGGTGCCGGGCATCCCGTGATGATCCATGAAATGGGAGCATCGACCGCCCAGTTTTCTCCCGAGAGAGTGGCGGCCTACGATCGGGCGCAGATGTATTCCGGGCTGGGCGCCGGCAGTATCGGGGTTGACCTATGGTGCTATACCGACGCGTCCCCCGAGCAGTTTCATAAAGTCCCCTACCTGCGAACTCCGCAAGAAACCGGCTGGGGCATGACCACCTGGGACCGGCAGGACAAACCGCTGGCCCGGGAGTTCAAGAAGTTTGCGCAGATTGCGGGCCACCTCGATCTCAGCGGGCTCTCACCCGCGGCGGCGGAGGCTGGCATCATCATTCCGGGTGAGTGGGCCAAGCCTCACGGCGATTTTTCCCGTTTTGGGTTGACCGGACCAGCCGTGATTCCCTACGTGTCTATGAACGATGGCGATGCCATGCCGGGACGACAGCCGAGCGCGAGCAGCGCCAACGACTGGCTCATGGGCTCGGCCCTGACTTCTTTCGTCCTGGCGCGCCGTGCCGGTCTCAAAGCAGATTTCCCGCGAGAGTATGACGATTGGAGCAAGCGTCCCATGCTCTTGCTGCCCTCGCCCCTCACCAGTACGGGCGATGCTTTCCTCGTGCATGTGCATTCCGACTTCTATGCGAAGGCAAAGAAGTATGTGGAACAGGGTGGGGTTCTGTATGCCTCGGTCGCCTCCGACGGGGCTATTCCCGAGATGGCTTCTCTTTTTGGAGCACGGCTGGTGGATCGGGCTCCGAGCTCTGAAGTCACGCTGAAATTCGTCGAACCTTTCGGCGACTTCAAGCCCGGGGATACGCTGCATTATTCCGTCCCGACCTCTTCGATTGAGTCCTGGGGCTCCTTGGTGGAGGTGAGCAGCGGTCGGGTGATCGCCGTCGATGAGGATGGCCATCCGGCGCTCGTCACCCATTCCCTAGGCTCGGGCAAGACTCTTTTGAGCGCCTACCCCCTCGAACACTACTTGGCTTCGGTACCGTCGGTGTTCGACCAACCCGAAAATACCCACCGCGTCTATCAAGCCTTTCGAGACTGGGCCGGGATCCAGCCCGTGTTTCGCACCGACCGGACTGCGGTCGAAGTATCCGCGCTTTCGGGAGAGAGTCGCGGCTACCTGATCTTGGTGAATCACGGCGCAACCTCACAGAACGTAACCGTCTTCTCGAGCCGAGCTCTGCGTACGCTCAGCCGCCTCGGCCCGGATTCAGCCGCAGCACTCTCAGGCGGAAAATCGGGCTGGAAAATCGCGATCGAACCCTATGACGGCGCGATTCTGGAATGGAAGCAATGATCGAGCACCAGCCGGCGAAAGACGCTATGATCGCGGCGGTCGATATTGGCGGCACCAAGATCGCGGTTGGCATGATCGACGACCGCGGATCTGTCCGCTCACGATTGGAGGCTCCGACCGACCCGGAACAAGGCTATCCGAGTGCCCTCGATCGAATCACGACGATGTTGCGGACAGCGGCCCGGACTGCGGGCTGTGAAGTTGGGGGGATCGGCATCGGATCCACCGGTCCGGTCGATCCCATGACCGGGAAGTTCGGCAACGTGAACTTTTTTCCCCATTGGGAAGGAGAGAATCCGGTGCGGGACTTGGAATGCCGGTTCAGGGTATCGGCGGCCATGGAAAACGATGCCGACGCGGCTGCGCTCGGGGAGGCGGCGTGGGGCGCCGGGCAACGCAAACAGAGGTTAATCTATGTCACGGTGGGAACCGGCATCGGCGCCGGACTGGTGTTCGATGGTGAGCTTTATCGCGGCGTCGACCAGGCGCATCCTGAGATTGGGCACCACCTCGTCGATCCCTCCGGCCCACC
>Ga0187778_10003755_pt1 | contig 10139 bp, 7 predicted proteins | sample 1015_Q2_SP5_20_M_FD_132418 | JGI IMG/M metagenome (GOLD analysis project Ga0187778, IMG submission 132418) | Tropical peat soil microbial communities from peatlands in Department of Meta, Colombia - 1015_Q2_SP5_20_MG | ecosystem: Environmental > Terrestrial > Soil > Wetlands > Peat | place...
CGGGCCACTTTTATACGACCAGCAAGAACAAGCGCACGACGCCCGAAAAGCTCGAACTCATGAAGTTCGATCCCGTTGCGCGCAAGCACGTGAGCTACAAGGAAACCAAGCTCAAGTAATTTTTCGCGGCGCCGCCCCACCCGATCGCGGCGAAAAAAAATCCCGGCCTTTGGTCGGGATTTTTTTGCCCGAAACTTTGCGCCGGCGTTAGGAGCTCGCGGGTGCGTACCCGCGAATGCGCGCCGCGATGTGCTGCAGCGTTCCAATGCCGCTTGCCTCGGCACGCGCAATCCAATCCTGCAGGCCCGCGAGCATTTGCTCGCGCGATACGCTCGATTGCTGCCAAATCGCGGCAAGCTCCGTGCGCATATCCACCAACGTGCGAAGCAGCCGGCTGCGTCCGAGCAGGTCCTGCCAGGTGTCTCTTTGCGCCTCGGGAATCGCCGCCACGTCCTTGCGCATCCAGCGCTTTAACGCGGTAAAGCGCGCGCGGTCGGCCGCCGAAAGGCGCAGCTTGGCCAGTTCCTCCCGAAAATCGCGCTTGGCCTCCCGGGCAAAGCGGGCCAATACGTCGTAGCGGTTATTGATCAGGCTCTGCAACGTGCGCAGATCGATCTGCGCGGCGCCGCCGGCTTCGCCCACCATGCGCGGCACCGGAGCGCGGCGCAGCACCTTGGCCAGCCCCAGCGCCTGGAGCAAGCGGATGTAACACCAGCCCAAGTCGAATTCAAACCACTTCACCGAAAGCTTGGCGGACGTGGGAAACGTGTGATGGTTGTTGTGCAGTTCTTCGCCACCGATGAGAATTCCCCAGGGGCCAATATTCGTGCTGGCGTCGGGACAATCGAAATTGCGATACCCCCAGTAGTGGCCAACCCCATTGATGACCCCGGCCGCAAAAAAAGGAATCCAGATCATCTGCACCGCCCACATCGCGAGGCCGGCTACGCCAAAGAGCAGAACATCGATGAGCAGCATCAGACCGCAACCCTGCCAGACCCAGCGCGAGTACACCTTGCGCTCCATCCAGTCATCGGGAGTTCCGCGGCCGTAGCGCTGCAGCGTTTCGACGACAGCGCGTTCGGCCATGTAGAGCTCCGCACCCCGCAGAAGCACGGTGCGCAACCCGCGGGTTTGCGGACTGTGGGGATCTTCGGGCGTCTCACACTTGGCGTGGTGCTTGCGGTGCACGGCGACCCAGTCGCGCGTCTGCATGCCGGTCGTCAGCCAAAGCCAAAAGCGGAAAAAGTGGCTCGCGAGGGGATGCAGGTCCAGTGCCCGGTGGGCCTGCGAGCGATGCAAGAAGATGGTCACCGAGGCGATCGTGACGTGCGTGAGCGCCAGGGTCACCAGCACTTGCTGCCAGGTCGAAAGGCCCAACAAGCCGTTGTTCAGAAAGGTGAGCAAGGGATCCATTCGGTCTCCGGAATCCGCCATTGGGCGCCGCCCGTCGCGATCGCGGCAAGGCGGCCGCGGGACATCGTGGTGCGCCGCCCGATGGGGGCGGCGTGCAAAACGCGTTGTAACCGTTCGGTCAAATTTGAATTATATCGGCCCCGGGACCTCGCATCGGCGCAATTTCGCATCCCGGTACCCTCAAATCGCGGCATGGACAGGCCGTCGAATTTCCCGCGAAAAGCAATCAACTACTCGTCGTGCGCGGCGCCGCCAGTTCGATGTCGTGGGCTCGAAAGCGCTCCAAGGCGACCATCGAGACATCGGAGCGCACGTTTTGCGTGCCGTTTTTCGGGTCGGAAATCCAAAACGTGAGCTCGAGGGCCAGGTTGCCGCCGCGAAACTCGACGAGCAGCGCAATGGGCGCCGGATCGGCGAGAACCCGTGGCTGGCTGCGAGCGGCCTCGCACAAAAGCTGCTGCGCGAGGGAGGCATCCGCCTTCGGGCCAATTAGCACCGGCAGCACCACGGCAACCTTGGGATTGCTCAGCGTGGAATTGACGACCGGCATCGAAACGAGCATCTCGTTGGGAATGATTGCCTCGGTGCCGTCGCCCTGGCGCAGTACCGTGCAGCGGGTTTTGACCTGGTCGACCTGTCCCGCGTACTTGTCGACCGTAATGATGTCGCCGATGCGAACACTGTGCTCCAGCAACAGAATAAAGCCACTGACGTAATTGCTGGCGATGCGCTGCAGGCCTAGTCCCAACCCAACGCCCAGGGCGCCTCCAAAGACCGACAAAATCGTCAGATCAAATCCCGACAGTTCCAGGGCAAAGAGCGCGGCAAATACCAGCAACAGGGCCCGTATCGAGCGGCCCAGGACCGTGCGCAGGTTCGGATCCAGGGTCGTTTGTTCGCCCAAACGCTCCTCGGCAAGCGCGCCCAACCACATCGCAAGCAGCAAAGCGCCAAGCGTCGTTGCGCTGCCCACGAGAATCGACGCCAGCGACACGCGCTGCGCATGGCCCAGCGGAATTTGCACGGACTCGAGCCATGCAAGAACGTCGCCCAGCACCCCGAGGGCGTAGAGCCCAACGAACAAAACGGCGAGCGCCGTTATGCTGCGCTCTAAGCTCGCGATGAGGATCGCGCTGCGCAACACGCGCCGCATCACGGCAAATAACACGCGCACGACGGCAAGCGTGCCCAGGAGCCATGCGGCCAGCCGCAACAGCCGAATATCGACTTCGGTCGCCACCACGCCGGTCAGACGCAGCAGTCCTTCTCCGATCCACAGCAGCGCCAGGGCCAGCAAGGGACGAAGGACACGGCGCACGCGCGCCAGCGCATCGGCGGCGAGCGGCTCGCCCAGGGCGGCGGCGCGGGCCTTTTGCCTTCGAACCAGAAGACGGGCACCCAGGCGCGCCAAGCCCATCGCGCCCAGTACGGCAAGCGCGATCACCACGGCCTGCCAGGTGTGGCGCGGTTGCGCCAAGCCCTGGGAAATGGCTTGGATCAGTTCGCCAAGTGGACTTTCCTTCATTGCCGGTGGCGCTCCAAAACCGCGGCAAAAAAACCGTCGCAGCCGTGCAGGTGCGGCAGCATAACGAACCAGGGCGCAAAACGCTGCGCGCTATCGACAAGGATGTCTTGTGCCGCCAGAATCGGCGCGGACTCGAGCACCGCAAACTGCGGGTTTTGATCCACAAAGCGCCGCACGAGATCCTGGTTTTCCTGCGCGAGAATCGAGCACGTCGAGTAGATCAGGCGTCCACCGGGTTTGACCAGACGCGCGGCCCCGAGGAGCAGCGCAAGCTGCGTTTGTTGCAAGCGCGGCAGCTGCGCCTCCTCGATGCGCCATTTGAGGTCCGGATTGCGACGCAGTGTCCCCGTTCCCGAACAGGGCGCATCGACGAGCACGCGGTCGATCTTGCCCGCGAGACGTTTTACGCGCGCATCGCGCTCGCTGCTGATCGCGGCCGGGTGCACGTTGGACAATCCGCTGCGCGCTAGCCGCGGACCGAGTCCGGCCAAGCGCCGCGCGTGGGTATCAAAGGCATAGATGCGTCCCGTCGAGCGCATCAGCGCACCCAGCGCGAGCGTCTTGCCGCCAGCGCCCGCGCAAAAGTCCGCCACCATCTGGCCGCGGCGCGGAGCAACCAGCCGCGCGACGAGCTGACTGCCCTCATCTTGCACTTCGATGAGTCCGTCGCGATACAGCGGCCAGCCGGTGAGCGCGGGCTTTTCGGGCAGGCGGATCGCGTCCGGGCCAAAGCGCCCCGCCTGCGCCTGCAAGGGCGCGTGCACCTTCGTTGCACTGCGCAGTTCGGCAAGCATCGCGTCCCGATCGGTCTTTAACGTATTGACGCGCAGATCCAGGGCCGCGGGCTGGGCCAGCGCCGCAAGCAGCTCTTTGGCATCGGGGTACTGCTCGCGGACCAAGCGCAGCAGCCAGGGTGCAACCTCGGCCTGCACGGCCTCGGGGGCGTGGCGCAGCGAGATCTGCAGCGCGGCCTGGACGGCTCGCTCGTTGCCGCGCAGCGCACGCGGCGCCAAGGCTTCGATGCCGTGCTGACGCGCAAGAACAATGAGGGCAGCCAAGTGCGGAGCGCGCAGCGGATCGGCGGTCTGCATGATCCAGCGCAGGCTTGCCAGGCGCCGCAGACCGTCGAAAGCGGCTTCGGCCACCAGGGAGCGGTCGCGACTGCCCAGTTGCCGGTTGGCCCGAAAGTATCGCGACATGACCGCATCGGCCGGGGCGTCAAAGCGCAGCAGTTGCCCCAAAAGAGCCGCCAGCGACTCGACGACCTGGGTTGTTACCCGCGCACCCGTTGCCAAGGCCGGGTCGTTCATACGGAAAACGTCAATAGGTCCGAAGCGCCCAGATCCTGCGTATGCACGTGCGCGCCATCGAGCCGAACCTTGCCCGCGAGGATCCAAGCGATACAGCGCGGCAACAGCATGTGCTCAAGCGTCAGGACGCGCGAGGCGAGCGTCGCCTCGTCTTCCCCCGGTGCCACCGCGAGGGCCGACTGCGCGATGATCGGACCGGCGTCGACGTCCCCCGAGACAAAATGCACCGTCGCCCCGTGCACGCGAACGCCGGCCTCGAGCACGCGCCGATGGGTCTGCACGCCCGCAAAGGCCGGCAGAAGCGAAGGATGGATGTTGATCAATCGGCCGCGGTAGCGCTCGACAAATTGCGGCGTGAGCACGCGCATGAAGCCCGCGAGCACCACGAGGGCGGGCTCGTAACGATCGATCCGGTCGGCGAGCGCCGCATCGAACCCCTCGCGCGATGCGTAGCCTTCGTGCGCCAGCACGTGGGTCGGCACACCGTATCGGGCGGCGATGGCCAGTCCCCCGGCCTGTGGCCGGTTGGAGATCACCGCGGCAACGCACGCGCCCAGCGTCTGCTCCCAGTGCTGCGCGCGCTGCGCGCGCAAAACCGCCTCCAGGTTGCTGCCGCGACCCGAAATCAGACACACAAGGTGTTTCATGTCCGCCGATTGTACCGGTGCATATCGCGCATTTCGGCGAAAGCGCCGGAAAATCAATATGTTCCGTAAGCGACCGGTATACTTGTTGATTGTCCTTTCGCAAAGAATTCGCGAGCCCCGCCTTGCGCAGCGTTGCATCGATCCAGGTTTTTCGCGGCTTGCCGCCCGCGGCCAAGCGGGCACCGTGCGCGCTGGCAATCGGCAACTTCGACGGGGTGCACTGCGGACATCGCGCGCTTTTGATGTGCGTGGTACGCGCCGCGCGCGAGCGCGGCTTGGTGCCCGCGGCGATGACGTTTGAGCCCCACCCGCGCGAATTCTTCACGCCGGAGGCCGCCCCCGCGCGCGTGGCCAACCTGCGCGACAAGATCGAAGGACTGCGCGCCTGCGGCATCGAGCGCGTGTTCGTGCTGCACTTTAACCGTCGCCTAAGCGAACTCGCGGCCGAAGCGTTCATCGACCAAGTGCTGGTGGCCGGTTGCGCCATGCGCTGGCTCATCGTCGGGGATGATTTTCGTTTCGGAGCGCGCCGTCGCGGAGACATCGCCCTGTTGCGCGAGCGGGCCTCGGCGGCGGGCTACGAGGTGGAGCAACTCGCAGCGGTCCAGCAAGACGAGGTGCGGGTTTCCAGTTCGGCCGTGCGCGCCGCACTGGCCGCGGGCGACTTGGGGCGCGCCGCGCGCCTGCTCGGACACCCGTATCACATCAGCGGACGCGTCTTGCACGGCGCCAAGCTCGGCCGGCAGATCGGGTTTCCAACGCTCAATCTTCGGGTTGCGCATCGGCGGCCGGCCGCTCACGGAATTTTTGCGGTGCGGGTACACGGTGTCGGAGCGCCGCGGCCCGGCGTAGCGAGCGTGGGGTTGCGACCGACCGTGGATCAGAGCGGGCGCTGGCTGCTCGAAGTGCACCTGTTTGATTTTGCCGACGAAGTGTACGGCCACCTCGTGCGCGTGGAGTTCCTGCAAAAGCTGCGCGACGAAGAAAAGTTCGAATCGATCGAAGAGCTCACGGCCGCCATTCGCAGCGACTCGCAGCGCGCCCGGGCCGTCTTCGAGCAACCGTTGGCGTCCTCGCCCAACACTCGCACACCGTAAAGTAGCCCTCCGCGATACGCCATGGCCAACGCCGACGACTCCAAGCGCGCATCCCGCTATCCGCTGAACCTGCCCGATACGCCCTTTCCCATGCGCGGGGATCTGCCCAAGCGCGAGCCCCAATGGGTACGGGCCTGGGAAAGGGCGCGGGTGTACGAGGCCATCAGCGCAGCCAGGCGCGGCGCACCGAGATTTATTCTGCACGACGGCCCGCCCTACGCCAACAGCGAGATCCACCTGGGAACCGCGGCCAACAAGATCCTCAAGGACATTGTCGTCAAGTCCAAGTCCCTGGCGGGCTTTGACGCGGCCTACGTGCCCGGCTGGGACTGCCACGGCATGCCCATCGAAATTCACATCGAGCGCAAATTCGGCAAGGATCTGCCGCGAATCGAAGTGCAGCAAAAGGCCCGTGCCCACGCAAGCGAGCAAATCGCTCTGCAGATGCAGGGCTTTAAGCGCCTGGGCGTTTTGGCCGACTGGGCCGATCCGTACCGCACCATGACGTTTCAGGCCGAAGCCGACGAGATCCGTACCCTCGGAAGGATGATCGAACGCGGCTTTGTCTACCGCGGACTCAAGCCCGTGAACTGGTGCTTTGATTGCGCCAGCGCGCTGGCCGAGGCGGAGGTCGAATACGCGGACCGGCAGTCGCCCGCCGTCGACGTGGCCTTTCCGCTTGCGTCCGCCGAGCAAAATCGCGTGGCCGCAATCTTCGGGGTTGCGCGCATCGACAAGCCCTGCTCGACGGTCATCTGGACGACGACGCCCTGGACCTTGCCCGCCAATCAGGCGCTGAACTTTCACCCGGAGCTGACGTACGCACTGGTCGAATGTGCCGACCGGTACCTGATCTTGGTCGAACCCCTGGTTGCCGGGTGCCTGCGGCGCTACGGGCTCACGGGCCAGATCGTGGGCACGGCGCGCGGCAGCGCACTCGAGCGTGTGGATTTTGTCCATCCGTTGGCCGCCCTGCATCCCGGGTACGCCCGCAAGGCCCCGGCGTACCTGGGAACCTACGTGAGCGCCACCGAAGGAACGGGCATCGTCCATCTGGCGCCGGCCTACGGCGTCGAGGATTTTCAGTCGTGCAAGCTATACGGCATGGCCAACGACCAGATTCTCAACCCGGTGCAAGCCGACGGCTACTACGACCCCGATTTGCCCCTCTTTGGCGGCATGCGCATCTGGGAGGCCAATGCCAAGGTGGTCGACGCGCTGCGTGCGGCCGCAAACCTCTTACACGGTGCGCAGCTGAGCCACAGCTACATGCACTGCTGGCGCCACAAGACGCCGCTCATTTACCGCGCCGCACCGCAATGGTTCGTGCGCATGGACGGGGCTACGGCCGATACGCGCGGAGTGCTGCAGACCGAAACGGTCGGCGAGACCTTGCGGCAGACGGCGCTGCGGGCAATCGAGGCGACGGATTTTTACCCCGCATGGGGCAAGGCGCGACTGCACGCGATGATTGCCAACCGCCCCGACTGGTGCATTTCGCGCCAGCGCAACTGGGGCGTGCCGCTGCCGTTTTTTCTCCACCGGGTCACGGGCGAGCTGCATCCGCGCACGCTCGAGCTGCTTGAGCTGGCGGCACGGCGCGTGGAGCAAGGCGGAATCGAGGCCTGGTCGCTTGCGCGGATCGAGGAGCTGCTGCCGGCCGACGAGGCCCCGCATTACGAGAAGAGCAACGACATACTGGACGTGTGGTTCGATTCGGGCTCGACGCACCGCACGGTGATGCGCGGCTCGCACGAGCAAAAGCTCGCGTACCCGGCCGACATGTACCTGGAAGGATCCGATCAGCATCGCGGCTGGTTTCACTCCTCCCTGCTGATCGGCTCGGCCATCGACGGGCGCGCCCCGTACCGGGCACTGCTGACCCACGGCTTTACCGTCGATGCGCAGGGGCGCAAGATGAGCAAAAGCCTGGGCAACGGCATCGACCCCCAGGAGCTGGCCGAGAAGCTCGGAGCGGAGATCATCCGGCTGTGGGTCGCCGCGACCGATTACTCGGGGGAGATGTCGATCGGCGATGAGATCCTAAAGCGCGTCGTCGAGTCGTATCGGCGCATTCGCAATACGCTGCGCTTTTTGCTCGCCAATACGGGCGACTTTGATATCCGCACCCAGGCGGTGGCGGTCGAGCACCTGGTGGAAATCGACCGCTACGCGCTGGCATTGGTCGGTCAGTTCCAGGCCGAGGCGCGGGCGCACTTCGAGCGCTTCGAATTTCACCCTGTCGTTGCCAAGCTGCAGACGTTTTGCTCCGAGGATCTGGGATCCTTTTATCTGGACGTGCTCAAGGACCGTCTGTACACCCATGGCGCCACGTCCCCCACCCGGCGCTCCGCGCAAACGGCGCTGTGGCACGTCACGGCAACTTTGCTTCGGATCATGGCGCCGTTTTTGTCCTTTACCGCCGATGAGGCCTTCCGCGTGTTCGAGCGCAACGACGCGGCGACGATCTTCACCCAGGTCTATCACGAACCGCCGCCCGTGCCCGGACACGAGGCGCTGCTTGCCAAGTGGGCGCAAATTCGCGCGTTCCGCGCACTGGTGCTCAAACGCATCGAGGAGCTGCGCGAACTGGGCAAGGTGGGCTCGTCCCTGCAGGCGGAAATCGACATCTACGCGCACGGACAGCGCCACGGTTTGCTCGAATCGCTGGGCGAGGAGCTCAAATTTCTGACCGTAACGAGCCGCGCCGGCCTGCACGCAGCCGCTAGCGAACAAGACGAGCGCATTGAGGTGCATGCGAGTACTCGCGCCAAGTGCGAGCGCTGCTGGCATTACTGCGAGGACCTGGGCGCCGAGCCCGCGCACCCGACGATCTGCGGCCGGTGCGCCGACAATCTTTTTGGCGCCGGCGAGGCGCGCCTTTTCGTCTGATGCGCCTTTTCCAAAGCGCGCGCTCGGCGGGCGCAGTGCCCTGGCTGGCGCTTGCCAGCGTCGTCATCGCGGCCGACCAACTCACCAAGGCGCAGATCCAGCAAGCGCTCGAGCCCGGTCATCCTCTTGCAGTGACGGGCTTTTTCAATCTGGCGCTGACCTACAACCGCGGGGCCGCGTTTTCCCTACTCAACGAGGCCAACGGCTGGCAGGGGCCGGTCTTTACGCTCATCGGCCTGTGCGCGAGCGTCTTTCTCGTCTGGCTGCTCTCGAGCCGAGCCCACCGCCCGATGTTTGCGGGCGCGGCATCGCTTGTGCTGGGCGGCGCGCTGGGCAACGTGATCGATCGGCTGCGCTATGGGCACGTCGTGGACTTTCTCGATTTTCACTGGAGCTGGCTCGGGCCGCTATTTGCCGGCGGGCATTTTCCGGCCTTTAATCTGGCCGACAGCGCGATTTGCTGCGGAGCGGCGCTTTGGATCTTGGATGAGTGGCTGCACATGCGCCACCGGGGATGAAGGCGAAAATACCCATGGAACTGGTCGACCGAAAAATTTTGTTGGGCGTCACGGGCGGAATTGCCGCCTACAAGTCCTGTGAGCTCGCACGACGGCTGCGCGAGCAAGGCGCCCGTGTGCAGGCGGTGATGACCGCCTCGGCGCATCATTTTCTGGCCCCGGCGAGCCTGCAGGCGCTCACGGGCAACCCCGTGCTCGAGCAACTGTGGGACGACCGCGTGCCCGATGCCATGGTGCACATTGCCGCCTCGCGCGACGCCGATGCGATCGTCGTTGCGCCGGCGACGGCCAATATTCTTGCCAAGCTCGCGGGCGGGTTGTGCGATGACCTGCTGTCGACCCTGGTGCTGGCAAGGCGTCGCGAGCAGTGCCGATTGCTGCTGGCCCCCGCGATGAACGTCGAGATGTGGGAGCACCCGGCAACGCAGCGCAACGTCGAGCAGCTGCGCGCCGACGGCGCACTGATTCTGGGACCGGCGCAGGGCGAGCAGGCGTGCGGCGAACTCGGCGCCGGGCGCATGCTCGAGGCCGACGAGATCCTTGCCGAAGTGGTGGCTGCGTTCCAGGAAAAGAGCCTGTCGGGCCGGCGCGTGTTGCTGACGGCCGGACCCACCTTCGAAGCCATCGATCCGGTGCGCGGAATCACCAACCGCTCCTCCGGCAAGATGGGCTTCGCCTTGGCGCGCGCGGCCTGCGAAGCCGGGGCTCAGGTTACGCTGGTTAGCGGGCCCACG
>Ga0187778_10003756_pt1 | contig 10137 bp, 10 predicted proteins | sample 1015_Q2_SP5_20_M_FD_132418 | JGI IMG/M metagenome (GOLD analysis project Ga0187778, IMG submission 132418) | Tropical peat soil microbial communities from peatlands in Department of Meta, Colombia - 1015_Q2_SP5_20_MG | ecosystem: Environmental > Terrestrial > Soil > Wetlands > Peat | place...
ACGCCGGAGTCGCGCAGGCTCAGCGAGTGCGCGTGCCCTTGGCTGCCGTACCCGATGACGCCGACTTTGCGGCCCTGGATGATCGACAGATCTGCATCGTCGTCGTAGAACATCTCCACTGCCACGTGTTTGTCTCCCTACTTCCTGAGCAATGGCGGTTACTTAGCGCTGCCCATACCGCGCGGACCGCGGGACAACGACACCAAGCCTGACTGCACGATTTCGCGGACGCCGAAAGGCTCCAGCACGCGCAGCAGCGCCTCGAGCTTGCCCGGCGCACCGGTGGCCTCGACGGTCAGCGACTCCGGTGAGACGTCAATGACCTTAGCGCGAAACAGGTTTACCGCTTCGATTACCTGGCTGCGGGTACCGGCGTCGGCCCGCACCTTGATGAGCGCCAGCTCCCGGGCCACCGAGTTGTCAGCATCTTGCTCGACGATCTTGATGACGTTGATGAGCTTGTTGAGCTGCTTGGTGACCTGCTCGAGCGGAGTGTCCTCGGCGGAGACGACGATGGTCATCCTCGACATGTTCTTCTGCTCGGTGGCACCGACGGCCAGCGACTCGATGTTGAACCCGCGCCTGGAGAACAGCGCCGCGATCCGCGCGAGCACACCGGGTTTGTCTTCGACCAGCACCGACAGCGTATGTGTGGTCGGGGATCCAGCGGCGGCCATCAGGCGTGCCCTTCGTTGTCGTCGTCATCGAATAGCGGGCGAATGCCGCGGGCAGCCTGGATTTCGTCATTGCTGGTTCCGGCGGCCACCATCGGCCACACCTGCGCGTCGGCGCCGACGATGAAGTCGATCACCACCGGGCGGTCGTTGATCGCGCGTGCCTGGTTGATCACGTCGACGACGTCCTCTTCGTGCTCGCAACGCAATCCGACGCAACCCAACGCCTCGGCCAGCTTGACGAAGTCCGGAATGCGGTGTGAGTGCGTGGCCAGGTCGGTCTGCGAGTAGCGCTCTTGGTAGAACAGGCTCTGCCACTGCCGCACCATGCCCAGGTTGCCGTTGTTGATCAGTGCGACCTTGATCGGCGCGCCCTCGACCGCGCAGGTGGCCAGCTCCTGGTTGGTCATCTGGAAGCAGCCGTCGCCGTCGACCGCCCACACCTCGGCCTCCGGGTGGGCGATTTTGGCGCCCATGGCCGCGGGGATGGCGAAACCCATGGTGCCCAGACCGCCGGAGTTGATCCAGGTGCGCGGCTTCTCGTAGGAGATGAACTGCGCCGCCCACATCTGGTGCTGACCGACACCGGCGACGTACACGGCGTCGGGACCGGCGATGCTGCCCAGTGTGGAGATTACGTATTCCGGGCTCAGGCTGCCGTCGCTCTGTGGGCCGTAGCTCAACGGGTAGGTGGCCTGGACTCCGTTGAGGTACTGCCACCAGTCGGTCAAGTCGATGGGGTCGGTGATCCCGTCATGCCGCAACGCCGCGACGAGATCGGTGATGACGGCTTTGATGTCACCGACGATCGGCACGTCGGCGTGGCGGTTCTTGCCGATCTCGGCCGGGTCGATGTCGGCGTGGATGACTTTGGCCTCAGGGGCGAAGGAGTCGAGCTTTCCGGTGACCCGGTCGTCGAAACGGGTGCCCAGCGCGATCAGCAGGTCACTGCGCTGTAGTGCCGCCACCGCCGCCACCGTGCCGTGCATACCCGGCATGCCCAGGTGCTGACGATGGCTGTCGGGGAAGGCGCCACGGGCCATCAGCGTGGTCACGACCGGGATACCGGTCAGCTCGGCCAGGTCCCGCAGCTGCTCGGTCGCCTCGCCGCGGATGACGCCGCCGCCGACGTAGAGTACCGGTTTGCGCGCGGCCGCGATCAGCTTGGCGGCCTCATGGACCTGCCGGTTGTGCGGTTTGGTGTTCGGCTTGTAGCCTGGCAGCTCCATCCGCGGCGGCCAGCTGAACGTGCACTGACCCTGCAGTACGTCCTTGGGGATGTCGACGAGCACGGCGCCGGGGCGCCCGGTGGACGCGATGTGAAAGGCCTCAGCCAGCACCCGCGGAATATCGTCGCCGCTGCGTGCCAGGAAATTGTGCTTGGTGATCGGCATGGTGATGCCGGAGATGTCGGCCTCTTGGAAGGCGTCAGTCCCGATTAGCGAACGCCCGACTTGTCCGGTGATCGCCACCACCGGGATCGAGTCCATCTGCGCATCGGCCAGCGGGGTCACCAGATTGGTGGCGCCAGGACCCGAGGTGGCCATGCAGACCCCGACCTTGCCGGTGGCGTGCGCGTAGCCGCTGGCGGCATGCCCCGCCCCCTGCTCGTGACGAACCAGCACGTGCCGCAGCTTTTTCGAGTCGAACAGCGGGTCGTACACGGGCAGTACCGCGCCGCCCGGGATCCCGAAGATGACCTCGACGTCGAGTTCCTCCAACGACCGGATCACCGACTGCGCGCCGGTAAGTTGCTGCGGTGCAATACGTTTCGATTGGACCGCTAGAGACTTCGTCGTGGGTTTGACTGCGGCCGGCGCGCCGTTGGTGGTCTGCGGCCCGTCCTTTGAAGCCGACGGGCTTCGAGTGGTGGGTGCGCTCACTGTGTCCTCTTTACTTCTACTCTGCTGGTCTCGGCTGGCGGATGCGGAATGGTGGGCAACAAAAAACCCCCGTCAGCTCATGTTGCTGCACGAGGGTTGCGCGTTGGTGCTGAAACGTTATACCCGCCAGGCACCAACGCGCCGACCAATTACTACCAGCATCCCGCAAGTTTCCATAGCGTTCGACGGTAGTCTCCGCACAGGTCAGGCGTCAAATCCGGCTCGGCGACGATGCGGGCCGTCCAACGGCGCAATGAGGGGCCGGGCAATCAGATCCGGGTTGTTCTTGGTCGCTCATGGCGATCTTCAGAAGGCTGCTGCCAGACACGCCAAATGAAATGATGAAGCGGTGGCTACCGGTTCGTCCGAGCAAACACCCCCTGGACCGCCTGTGGTGATCAAAGTCTCGCCGATGGCGCACTTCGCGGTTGGATTCGCAACTCTTGGGCTGCTGGTGCCGGTGCTGACCTGGCCGCTGACGGCGCCGCTGCTGGTCATCCCGGTGGTGTTGTCGGCGTTGATCATCCGGCTACGAACGGTCGCCGACCGCCAGGGTTTGACTGCGCGGACACTGCTCGGTAGCCAGACGGTGCGCTGGGACGATATCGACGGGCTGCGGTTCAGCCGGGGTTCGTGGGCGCGCGCGCAGCTTAAGAACGGCGGGGAGGTGCGACTGCCCGCGGTCACCTTCGCGACCCTGCCATTGCTAACCGAAGCGAGCGCAGGGCGAGTACCCAACCCGTACCGCTGAGGCCGTCAGTGCAGCGGGTTGGCGCCGTTGAGCAGCACCCACACCGCCACGCCGGCGCCGATTCCGCCGAGCAGTACCACAAATGACCCGATGAACGGCCGACGGGCCCAGCCGCGATCGGCGTCGAAACCATACCGACCGGGGCCGATAAGAATGACCGCGGTGGCGACCACGATCAGGGTGATCTCGTATTCATGCCCGTGCGGGAGGAAGAACGAGAACGATCGCGAGTGTGGCTGGGTCGAGATACCGGCGAGCAGGCTGTTGACCAGATAGGCCAGCGCACCCGCGGCCGCCAGTGGTGTGAACAATCCCAGCACCAACAACATCCCGGCGACAATCTCGCCGCCGAGGCCCACATAGGTAAGGATCTCGGCATGCTGGTAGCCGACATCGGACAGCGAGTTCTTGAATCCAGTCAGCCCTTGCCCGCCCCACCAGCCGAACAGCTTCTGCAGCCCGTGGGCGACCAGCACCGCTCCCAGGCCGACCCGCAATATCAGCAGACCGAGATCCTGGGTCCCGCGCCGACCGCCGGCGCGCACCCGCTGGTCGTCCTCGTTCGAGTCTTTCTTGTTTGGCCCAGCTGCTGAGTGCCGACCCCCTGACTCTTGCGGCGCGTATGGCAATGGGTCGTGCTGGCCGATCAGACCGTATCCGGAACCGGCGACACGCGGGTTACCCGAGTCATTGCTGGACTTCTGGTGCGGGATTGTGGTGGTCTCAAAATCGCCTGCATAGGTGGCTGACGGCAGGTCGTCTTCCGGGTCGACCAGGCTTGCTGAGGCTGGACGCACCTGGGTTGGCGCCGCGGAATCGTCCGGTTGCCGCCAATGTGAGTCATTCGATTGACTGGTCACGCGTGCCAGGGTAAGGGCATTTGTTCCTGAATTGGGGATTTGAGCGGCGCTTTCGCCGACTTCTCTGGACGGTCCCGCTCCCCCCGGGCCGTCCCCCGCAAGCGGGAGGTACCCCAGCGCGGCCCGCATCGTCGCCGGACATCGCTCGACGGTCCGGCTCCTCCCCGGGCCCCAGCGCGGCCCGCATCGTCGCCGGACAAATCCGCACTTCGTCCCTCACGAAGGCCCAGACCGGCCCCAGATGGGGCGGCGCGTGGCTCCAATCTGGCGGGGCAGTCCGTCATGTCCGTAACCTGACGGTCATGCGGATACGGCGGTCGGTTCGGTGCGGGCTCGCTGCGCTGTGTGCCGCGCTCCTCGCGTCGAGCGGCTGTGCACGGTTCAACGACGCCCAGTCGCAGCCCTTCACCACCGAGCCGCAGCTACGGCCACCAGCCTCCTCGACGCCTCCGCCGCCACCGCCGCTGCCCGCCAAACCGTTCCCCAAGCAGTGCCCGGCCCCGGGGGTGATGCAGGGCTGCCTGGAGAGCACCAGCGGACTCATCATGGACACCGACAGCAAATCCGCACTCGTCGCCGAGCGGGTCACCGGCGCGGTCAAGGAGGTCTCCCTCAGCGCCGAGCCGAAGGTCAAGACCGTCATCCCGGTCGATCCGTCCGGTGACGGCGGATTGATGGACATCGTGCTGTCGCCCACCTACACGCAAGACCGGCTGATGTACGCGTACATCAGCACGCCCAGCGACAACCGGGTCATCCGTGTCGCCGACGGCGACATCCCGAAGGACATCCTGACCGGGATCCCGAAGGGTGCCACCGGGAACACCGGCGCGCTGATCTTCACCAGCCCCACCACGCTGGTCGTGCTGACCGGCGACGCGGGCAACCCGGCGATGGCGGCCGATCCGGGATCGTTGGCGGGCAAGGTCATCCGGATCGAACAGCCCACCACGATCAACCAGGCGCCACCGACCACCGCGCTCACCGGCGCCGGGGCCGGCGGCGGCATGTGCAAAGACCCAGTCGACGGCTCGCTGTACGTCCTCGACCGCGCTCCCACGGCCGACCGGTTGCAGCGCATCACCAGGGACTCGCGGGTGTCCACGGTGTGGACCTGGCCGGACAAGCCCGGTGTGGCCGGGTGCGCGGCCATGGACGGTACCGTGCTGGTCAACCTGATCAACACCAAGCAGACGGTGGCGGTGCACCTTGCACCGGCCACCGGGGCGGTCACCGGTGAGCCCGACGTCGTCCGTCAAGACACCCATGGCCACGCCTGGGCGTTACGGATGGCGCCGGACGGAAACGTCTGGGGCGCGACGGTCAACAAGACCGACGGTGATGCCCAGAAGCTCGATGACGTGGTGTTCCCGCTGTTCCCGCAGGGCGGCGGCTTCCCGCGCAACAACGACGACAAGACCTAGCTGCGGATCTGTACCCCGTCGACGGTGAACCCAACGGCGCATCGCGTCGCCCAGTTCACAGTCGCCGACCGATCTCACGCCTCATGGCCCGGTTCGAGGTCGGCGACATCAGAGAAGTTCACCAGCTCCTCGGAAGATTCGGAAACAAACCCTGCGATGGGTCCCAACAGGTAACCCACGTGGTCCCCTAGATCGATCCGCCTCAATATCTTACCGACGAACCACGCGACCGCATCGTCAAGGATCGGCATCCCTTTCGGGCCGTCGTGCCAGGAGCAGTGATCGAATTTGTTGATGAGATCACCGGTTTGCCCGCCGAACAGGCGGGCCAGGTCAATGTGGCGGCGCGACAACAGATGCACCGCTAGGTATTCGGCTCGGCGCGCTACACGGGTAGTGTGGTTGCGTCTGGACAAGCCGGCAAGAAATCTGCGGGGCCGCAAGCTGGTTTGGGTGGCAAAGCCGACGAGACAACCCGATGGGTGACCGTCGGCCTGGGTCGTCACCACGAACATGGTGTAGTCCAGCATGCTGACCAGCTGATCGAAAGATTCATCATCCATGGAACCGGGAGCCGTCCCTATCGCATCATAGTGAGCCTATCGACGCCGAATCGGCGTGTCGCGTCGCGAGATCACAGTCGGGCAGGGTCTAAACCTGCGCCAGCCGCAGGTTTGTCACGTGGAGCTGGCGAGCAGTGCAGTCGGCCAACGCCTGGATCTGCGCGGGTTGCAACCGCCCGCACAGCCGGCCCCAGTGGATCGCAACCTCGTCGCTGACAGCCACGTCGGGCACCGCGCTGTACCCGTCGGCCCAGACCTCGAGTCGGCGTGCCGACGGTTCGGACAGATCCAGCACGCGACCGTCCCACACCAGCCGCCGGCACGACACCTCGACGTCGCCGCCGTCGCGGGAAAGCACTGTGGCCCAAGTGATCCGGCAATTGTCCAGAACACTCAACGGGTGCTCATCGAGTCCGCGGCCCAGCAGCCGCGACCAGGGGTAGATACCGAACACGTGAAAGCAGTGGTTGGCGGCCGCCTCACGCGCCAGGTCGGCGCTCAGATGCGACCAGTAGCGGCCGGCCTGGGGGCCGAGGATGGCGAGCAACTCATCAAGGAACGCCTTGGGGTCGAGATCGGCGCCGACACCGCCGCCGAGCCAATACGACTCGACAAGCCGGTAATCCAGGGGGTCGGCGATTGCGGTCATCTCCGAGAGCACCTGCAAGTAGGGCCAGACGCCGGAAAACGTCGTCGCGGCTCTCCGCATGTCCTCGACCGACCCGTCGCGCAACGTGGCCCCCAGCGGCGGGCCGCAATAGCCCAGCGCGTTGGGGGCATACGCATAGCGGGCGAACATCTCGGCTCCCCGGGTGTCGCGCGTGCCAAGGGCTGGCGCCGCCACGGTCACGCCCGCCCAGAGGACCCCACGAGCTTTACGGCGTCGCGGTGCATCCGGCCGAAGTTGTAGTAGGCCGCACACGCCCCCTCGGGCGACACCATGCACGTGCCGATCGGAGTCTCCGGGGTACATGCGGTGCCGAAAACCTTGCATTCCCAAGGCTTAAGGACCCCCTTGAGCACCTCACCGCACTGGCACGCTTTCGGGTCGGCGACCCGCACGCCAGGCATCGCGTAACGCAACTCGGCGTCGAAGTCGGCAAAATCGTCGTGCAGCCGGAGCGCGCTTTGCGAAATGAACCCCAGCCCACGCCATTCGAAGTGTGGACGCAGCGCGAACACCTTGCCCATGAGCGCCAACGCCGCCGGGTTGCCGTTCTCGAGCACTACCCGTGAGTACTGGTTTTCCACCTCGCAGCGGCCCTCGCGTATCTGGCGCAGCAGCATCGCGACCGAGGCCAGGATGTCCAGCGGCTCGAAGCCGGAGACCACCAGGGGCCTTCCGTATACCTCCGGCACGAATCGGTATGGCCGGTTCCCGACGACCGTCGACACGTGCCCAGGTCCGATAAAGCCGGATAGCCGCAAGTCCGGTGATTCCAGGATGGCTTTGATCGGCGGCACGATTGTGACGTGGTTGCAGAACACGCTGAAGTTGGTCAAGCCCAGTTCGCGGGCCCGCACCAGCGTCACCGCGGTCGACGGTGCGGTGGTCTCGAAACCAATGGCGAAGAACACCACCTGCTTGTCCGGGTTGTCCACCGCGACCTTCAGCGCGTCCAGCGGTGAGTAGACAAACCGCACGTCGGCGCCGCGCGCCTTGGCGTCGAGCAGGCTGCCGTTGGAGCCGGGCACCCGCATCATGTCGCCGAAGCAGGTGAAGACCACATCGGGCTGGCCGGCCAGCCACATGGCGTCGTCGACGCGACCCATCGGGATCACGCAGACCGGGCAACCGGGGCCGTGTACCAGCTCCACATTTTCCGGCAGTAGGTGTTCGATGCCGTGCCGGTAAATGGTGTGGGTGTGCCCGCCGCACACCTCCATGAACTTGAAAAGCTCGCCGCCATCGCCGGCTAGGTGCTCGATAGCAACCAGCAGTTTGCGCGCCGCCGCCGGATCGCGGAACTCGTCAACGAAACGCATGGTCTAGCACTCCCATTCAGACTATTGACGACGAGTCGAAGGCTTCCATCTCGGTGGCGTAGGCGTCGCCGAGCTTTTTGACGGCGGCCAGTGTGAGCAATGCTTCAGTCTCGTCGATCTTGGCCATCGCGAAGCCGACGTGCACCAATACCCAGTCGTCGGGCTCGGGCATGTCCTCTTCCAGCAGCCGCACGCTGATCGTGCGCTGCACACCGCTTACGTCGACCTTCGCCAAATAGTTGGCGGGGTCGGTGATCTCAATGATCCGCCCCGGAATCCCAAGACACATCTCAGGTCACTTCCTCTCTCAGCAGATCCGCGGCAGCGGGTCACCGACGAGCATATCGACGATCCGGGTACCACCGAACCCGGTCCGCACCACGACGGTCTCCGCCGGTTCCTCGATGATTTCCCCGATCTGGGCCGCGTCAGCACCCAATGGATGCGACCGCAATGCGGCAAGCCCCGCTTCGGCCTCCTCCGGCGCGACGACGGCGACAAACTTGCCCTCGTTGGCGACGTAGAGGGGATCGATGCCAAGCAGCTCGCATGCGCCGCTGACCATCGGGTGGACCGGGAGCCGTTGCTCATCGAGCACCACCCCCAGTCCGCAGGCTTGGGCCAGTTCGTTGCAGACCGTGCCCACCCCGCCGCGAGTCGGGTCGCGCAGCCAGCGCGTGGACGGCGCGGCCGCCAACAGCAATTCCACCAGCGGACTCACCGAGGCGGTGTCGGAGCAGATGTCAGCCTCGATGGCCAAATCGCCGCGGGCCAGCATCACCGCCATCCCGTGATCGCCCATCGACCCCGACAGCAGCACCTTGTCGCCGACGCGCACCGACAGCGGCGACAGCTGACGCCCTGCCGGAATGACACCGGCGCCGGTGGTGGTGACGAACAGACCGTCGGCCGCGCCCCTGGGCACCACCTTGGTATCGCCGGTGACGATCTGCACACCGGTTTCCGCGGCTGCCGCCGCCATGTCGGCGACGATCTCCTTCAGCTCGGCGATCGGAAAGCCTTCTTCGAGCACGAATGCCGCCGAGATCCATTGCGGCACAGCGCCCATCACCGTCAGATCGTTGGCTGTGCCGTGCACGGCAAGCTCACCGATCGAGCCGCCGGGAAAACGCCTGGGCTGCACCACAAATGAATCGGTGGAGATCGCCATCCGTTCGCCGCTCGGCAACGCGATAACTGCGCCGTCACCGAGCGACTCGAGCAGCGGGTTGCGGAAGGCCTCCAGGAACACCGCGTCAATCAGCGCCGCAGAAGCTTTGCCGCCTGCTCCGTGCGCCAGGGTCACGTGTTCGTCGAGCAACCGGGGACGGCGGCGGCGGAAGGACTCGATCCGCTCGATCACCTGGTTCTCGTCGAAGTGCGGGCCCGATGCCAGGTATTCGCTGGCCGGCTTACTCATGACGTCAGCACCCCCTGTTTCGCCGCCCGTTCGTGCACCGCCAGCCACAGCTCGTAGCCCAGCAGCGCTTGCGCCTCCTGGATCCGATGCACGCTTTGTGATCGAACAATGAAGCACGCGTCGACATCCGGGTTGTTCGCGAACGCGCCGCCGTCGTACCCGGCGAAGCCGATGGTGTACATGCCTCGATGACGGGCCTCGCGCAGCGCGGTGATCAGGTTCGGCGAATTGCCGCTGGTCGACATGGCGATTGCGATGTCCCCCGCCTTCGCGCGGGCGATCAACTGCCGGGCGAACACCAGCTCGTAGCCGACGTCGTTGCCGAGCGCGGTCAAGATCGCCTGATCCTCGGTCAATGACCAGGCGGGCAGCGGCTTCCCGATCGGCGGGCGGGCGAACAGTCTCGCCAACGTCGTCGAGTCGGTGCAGCTGCCGCCGTTGCCGAAGGTGAAGAGCCGTCCTCCGGCGGAGAATCGACGTGCCATCTCGGCGGCGGCGGTGGCCAGCAAGTCCGCGTTGGCTTGCAGCGTGGACCCACGGAGCGCCAAGCTTTCGGCCGCCTTCGCCTGCGCCGAT
>Ga0187778_10003758_pt1 | contig 10132 bp, 7 predicted proteins | sample 1015_Q2_SP5_20_M_FD_132418 | JGI IMG/M metagenome (GOLD analysis project Ga0187778, IMG submission 132418) | Tropical peat soil microbial communities from peatlands in Department of Meta, Colombia - 1015_Q2_SP5_20_MG | ecosystem: Environmental > Terrestrial > Soil > Wetlands > Peat | place...
CGCTCGCGAACACGCCTGCCGAGCAGCGGGGGATCTGACCGAGGTCGCCCAGAATGAGATCACCATCACGATGCTGCCGACCGGGCAGATCGTGCGCGAAGTCATGCTGGAGGCCCAGGACGGTGCGTTTGCGAAATCTCTCCGGCCCGGCGCGATCGTGATTGACATGAGCTCTTCTGAACCGGTCGGCACGCGCGAATTGGGGAAGGTGCTTGAAAGATCCGGTGCGGTCTTACTCGATGCTCCGGTCTCCGGCGCCGTCCCTCGCGCGAAAACGGCGACGCTGGCGATCATGATCGGCGGCAACGAGCGAGCCGCCATCGAACGCGCGAAGCCCGTGCTCTTGGCGATGGGCAAACAGCTGTTCGAAACCGGCCCACTTGGAACCGGCCACGCCATGAAGGCGCTCAACAATTACATCGCCGCGGCAGGTTACACGGCTGTGGCAGAGGCGCTGCTGATCGGCGAGAGGTTCGGGCTGGATCTGGAAAAGATGGTGGACATTCTAAACGCGTCGACAGGGCGCAATTTCACGACCGAATTCATGGTGAAAGAGCATGTGCTGGGTGGGAAATTCTCAACCGGCTTTGCGCTCGGCCTGATGGCCAAGGACGTCAGGATCGCAGCCGATCTAGGCGAGACGCTCGGACTCGATGCCCCCGTCTCTCGGCTGATTCGCGCGCGATGGGCAGAGGCCAGAGACCGTTTAGGAGCCGCCCGCGATACCTCTGAAGCGATCCTGGGTTGGAAAGACGATCTGCCAGGGGGAAAGCGGTAAAGCGTTCCTCAGTGAAAATCGTGTGACGGCGTTTCCGCGCGGCTGATCATCAAAGGCTTGATCCGCTGAGCCTTCACGGAGACCGCGTTTTCCTGATTTTGCAGCGTGCCTTCGATCAACAAAAACTGGTTGTGCACGACGGTTGTGTGGTCCTGCGCGAACAGTTGTGGCGTGAGGATGGCGTTGGCTATTCCTGTTTCGTCCTCGAGGCTGAGAAAGACGAACCCTTTGGCTGTGCCGGGGCGCTGTCGCGCAATCACGGCACCCGCCACTTGGACGTGTGTGCCATCCGGGAGTTTCGTAAGATCGATGGCCGTGCGAATTCCAAGTTTCTTCATCTCCGCACGACGGTACGCCATCGGATGAGGTCCGACGGTGATCCCGGTACCACGAAAGTCGGCGACCAATCTTTCCTCATCGCTCATGCGCCGCAAGGGGGATGGCTCGGTCGCAGGTGACCCGCATCCCACTCGGTCTGTACTCGGAGTGGCTTCTGGAATTTCCAGCAAGGGTCCGGGCCGTCGAGCGGCGCGCTCCACCTGCCAAAGTGCGTCGCGGCGATGAAATCCCCGTTGGTTCGACAGGAAATTCAAAGCCCCAGCTTCGGCGAGCGCCGTCAGCTCGTGTTTCTGTATTTCCGGAACGCGCTGCTTCAAATCCTCGATCGATCGGAAGCTGTGAATGCCGCGCTGGCGTACGATTTCAAGCGCGGTTTCTTGGCGCAGGCCTTTGATGTAACGCATCCCCACACGCACGGCGAATTTCTCTGAAATCTTCTCGAGCCTGCATTCCCACTCAGACCTCGTCACATCAATCGGCTTAAACTTCAGGCCGTGACGCTGGGCGTCCTTCACAAGTGTCGCAGGCCGGTAAAAACCCATGGGCTGGTGATTCAGCATCGCGGCTGTAAATGCGGCCAGGTAATGGCATTTCAACCAGGCGCTGGCATACGCGATCAGTGCAAAACTTGCGGCGTGCGATTCGGGGAATCCGTAAAGGGCAAACGAGGTGATCGACTGCACGATCTGTTCCTGCGTTTCTCCGATGATTCCTTTGGCTGTCATACCGCGCCGCAGTTTGACCTCGATTTCTTTCATGCGCGCCTCGGAGCGCTTGAATCCCATGGCCCGTCTTAGTTCTTCGGCCTCGCCGCCCGTAAATCCCGCTGCGATCATGGCCATACGCAGTAACTGCTCCTGAAAAAGAGGCACGCCCAGCGTCCGCTTTAAAATGGGTTCCAGAGAAGGATGAAAATATTCGGGTGGTTCGCGATCCTGCCGACGCTTCAGATAGGGATGCACCATGTTTCCGACGATTGGCCCGGGTCGGATAATGGCCACCTGCACGACGATGTCGTAAAAACATCGGGGTTGGAGCCGCGGCAGACACGACATTTGCGCGCGGCTTTCGATTTGAAACATGCCGACCGTGTCGGCATTTTGTAGTGCTGTGTAGACCGCTGAATCCTCCTGTGGTAGATGGCCCAGATCGATCTCATCGCCATGGCATTTGCGAATGGTTTCGAGCGACTCCTCCAAGACGGCCATCATTCCCAGGCCGAGCAGATCGATTTTTACAATTCCCATATCGGCGCAGTCTTCTTTGTCCCATTGCACGACCACGCGTCCAGCCATCGCGGCCGGCTCCAGTGGAACGACGGAATCCAACTGTCCTTGGCAGACGACCATTCCACCCGAGTGTTGTCCGAGATGTCGCGGCAGATCCTGAACGGCGTGGCAGAGCTCCAGAAACTTCCGGATCCTCCGATGCTGGAGGTCGAGCCCGGCGTCACGAAAGTGGCGCTCCAGTGTGTCGCTTGGGTCCTTGTATTCCCACGATCCGACCAGAGCCGTCAGCCGATCGATGGTTTCCGGATCGAGTTCGAGCGCCTTGCCGATCTCCCGTGCCGCTGAGCGTCTGCGATAGGTGATGACATTTGCTGTCATCGCCGCGCCCCGTTTCCCGTAGCGTTCGTAGACATACTGAATCGCACGCTCGCGCTGATCGCCGCTCGGAAGATCGAGATCGATGTCTGGCCATTCCCCGCGCTCTTCGGACAAAAATCGTTCGAAGAGCAGATCCATTCCCACCGGATCGACGGCAGTGATGCCTAGGGAATAGCAGACAGCGCTATTGGCCGCCGAGCCCCGCCCCTGCACGAGAATGTTTTGTTCGCGACAGAAGCGGACAATGTCCCAGACAATGAGAAAGTAGCCAGCCAGATCGAGTTTTTCGATCAGGGCCAGTTCGCGATCGATCTGCTGCCGCGCGCGTTCGTTTTCTGAGCCGTAGTTGTGGATCATGCCGTCCAGCGTGCGTTGACGCAGAAAGTGCATTTGCGATTCACCGTTGGGAACTGGATAGACCGGAAACTGATATCCCAGATCGTTCAACGTAAACTGCAGGCGCGACGAAAGGATTTCCGTGTTGGCAAGGGCCTCGGGCAGATCGAAAAAAAGCTGTGACATCTCCTCGTGCGCCTTGAAGCGGCGCTCGGAATTCGCGCTCAGCAACCGGCCGGCGGTCGACAGCGTTTGGTGGCGACGAATGCAGGTAAAAACATCCAGCACCTCGCGTTGCTGTGGACAGGCGAAAGACACTCCATTCGTTGCAAGCAACGGCAGCTTCAGCCTTCGCGCGATCTGAACGGCAGCTTGGTTGCGCGCTTCCTCCTCGCGGCAGAAGTGCCGCTGCAGTTCCACATAAACATTTTCTCGACCGAAGGTTCGGCACAGCTGCTCGACCGATTTCAGGCCTCGTTCGATTCCTCCTTCAGTCAAAGCATGAACCAGAGGGCCTTCCTGGCCGCCTGTCAGGCAGATCAGGCCGCCGCTCATTTCCGCCATTTCCTCGGCGCGGATTTTGCCTTCGCCCTTTTTTGCGCGCAGCTTCATTTGTGTAAGGAGGCGACACAGATTCTGATACCCCGCGCGTGACTCGACGAGTAGGGGGTAGCGCCATTCCGCGACCGACGTGACTTCCGCGCCAACGTGTGCACGAAGAGAATGCTTTTTTGCCGCCCCGTGAAAGCGAGGCGAGCCGTACACGCCGTCGCGGTCAAGCAAAGCCATTGCGGGCATTCCGCGCTCGGCACACACCTGGACAAGTTCTTCCGGTACAGATGCACCTTCCAGGAAGCTAAACGCCGATCGCGCGTGAAGTTCGATATACATCAGTCGTAAACTCCCCGGACAAACCAGCCTCGACGCAGCGAGTCGTAATAGAGGCGATAGATGCCACGATGGGGATGAAAACCGTCGAAAGATAATCGATCGCGTCGGTCCGCGGTCTCCTGAAAGTGAATTTCTAAATCCCATTCCTCCTGCTCCCAGGGATCTTCCCGCCACCAATCGCCTGACGTACGCCACGGGCCTGCGGCTGCGCTCACGTCTCCTCGCAAGCCTTGAAAAGCAACGTGCGTCGGGCATCCTCGATCGAAAGCGAGTGTCGCGGGTACGGCGGGTCGGAAGACCCGAAAACCTGCCGACATTCTGCTGTCGGCGCGTTCGTTTGCCATGGGGCGGACGCCGTTCGTTCGAAACGTTTCTTGCGGAATCCGGAATCGCCGCATCTGAAAATCTCCTGGGCGGTAGGTATCTGTCAGTGATGGGGATCCGACATTTCCTTCACCCACCACATGCGCGATGCGCGCAATCGTGAGCTCCAGTTTTTCAGGATCGAGAATACTGGGAAGAAACAAGTTGCCCTCGATCGTGCGCGGGCGCGCTGCATCTGCCGCAAGCGTGATTTTCTGAATCGGGGCGTCCGGAGGATTCCGTTGCAAGCGCAGCCGCAGCAGTTTCAAAAGCATCTTCGAATCGCGCACCGGGACAGGCAGCTGTATCTGTTTGTCATACAGACCAGGCTGCTTTTGTGTTCGAAACGCTTCTTGAATGTCCACGGCATTTTCAAAAGAGGGTTGTAATTCGAAACGCACGCGAAGGGCGGCCGCGCCGAGCGAACGAGCCGTCAATCGAGCGCAGAGCTGATCCAGCAGCCGTCCCAAAAGAAACGATAAGGGCTCGAGTTCCTCGACCGCCTCATCCAGCTCCATCTCTTCTTCGAAAGAATGCGCCGGTTCTGCGATCACGAGCGAGCGCGCGAATGCTCCTCGCGCCAGAATGTGCAGGCCGACTCCTTCTTGGCCCAGGCGTTCGGAAAGATCCAGAATCGGCAGGCGGGCAAGATCGGCACACGTCTCTACACCCCAGCGGTCTAATATTTCGGCCGTTTCGTCAGGGGGTGAAAGCGCGCGAACGGACAATCGGCTTAAGTACTGGGATTCTTCTCCGGGTGAAATCACCGTGACTCCCGCAAATCCTCGCGCGACGATCAGAGCGGTGTCGATATTCGATGCGATGGCTACGTTCCCGCGCAAGCCGCAGGCCGTCAAACGCTCAATAAGGCGCGCGCCAATCTCTTTTTCTACGCCCATTAAAGAGGTCAGACCCGATATAACCAGAACGATCGCATCCTGCGCAGTGTCTTCAATCCGCGGAGAGATCGACCATCCGATATCGAGCAGAGCAGCGTGGGCCGCTTTTTCCTGCGCCGGAGAACGAGGTCGAATCTTTACGCCGGCAAATTGCTCGGCATCTGTTTTCGTCATTCCGATTTCGACTCCCATCTGCGCGGCTGTTTCGTCGATGGCAACCACTCTCGACAACGGCGGACTCTGATCGATCAAAGCGAGCCCGCATTCGTGCAACGCAGGCTCGGCACGCACAACCGCCTGCAGCAAAAAATTGGGAACGAAAATGGAAGCGAACGCCATAAGAGCCCGATGGCGAGGCAAAAGAGCTCGAAAAAGCCTTCACCGTTTTTGCGTCCTCCCTGAAGCCTTTTGGCCGGCTTTTCGTAGGGAATTCGATCGTGTTTTTCCTTCGGTTACGCCTGATATTTTCTTCTGACTTCCGTCTCGAAATCGGCACCGTTCCGGTCTTCCCGCTTGGCGTGCGAGCGAATCATTTCGGCACGAATCTTCCAGCCGTCGAGCAGATATCCCAACGCGTGCTGTGACGACCAGTCATCGGTGCTTCCGGCTGTCTCTGACCATCGCGTCTGCTGGGTGCGCACTCCCAGAATCAGTGAGGCGCACGTTTTGACGTTCGATTCCTGTTCCAAAACGAGAAAAATCGTCGGCGTGTGCTCAACGGCTCGGCGAAAACGAAACCACACCTGCATCGGAACGTAGCGGACCAGGTGCGGCGGAGTGTCCCCCAGATCGAGAGCGATCAGTCCGAATCCACCGCCCTGAATCAGCAAATCTGTCACGCGAAGCGCACGATCGACATCCTGACAGCGCACCCAGATCAGTTGTTCTAGCTTCACGCCAGCCGCTTCTGCAGAATGGGGATCGAAAGCGTCACGTGCGTCCACAAGAGCACACACTTCGGAGGCCGCCGTTCGCGACGCCAGCACGGAAAACAGCAAGCTGGTCCGTCCGGAGCACGGCGGGCCGTAAATTTCCGTTAGACTACCTCGTGGGAATCCTCCCACCAGCAGATCAATGGAGGGCACGCCGGTCGGGATTGTTTCGGCGGTAAGGCGTTCGCGAAATTGAAAAGGACATGAAACACGTGTGGCCAATGACGACTCCACCTGCCAGCGCAAAACGGAGGCTTTCGAGTTCATGGCGCAAACGCGAAGGGCGAAAGGAGGGTTCTTATACTTTCGCTTTTTATTCGCCTATGGATTTTAGGTTTTTTCGTCAGACCTTGTCAAGAGCATCCACCCCAGGCATTGGATCGAGCGCCACCGAGAACTGCTAGCGCGAACAAGAGCCCTGTGATTCAGGTCACAGTCAGACCGACGCTGTCAAGGTATGTAGAAAAAGGAGAGGAAAATGAGTTTTAAAAAGATTCTTATTGCCGTGGATGACAGCGAGTTTTCAGCCCATGCCGCGGATGTGGCGATTGACCTTGCGAAACCACTCAAGGCCAAGATCGGCTTCGTTCACGTCTTTGACCCGTCGATCGGGCCGGGAACGATGTGGAGCGTACCAGCCGATAGGCTTATGGAGATGTCCGAGCGAGAAGCGAAGCGCCTATTGGCCAAGTTCCGCGAGCGCATCTCGGCTCGCTCTGCAGTTCCCGAATTCCTGGAGGCTGGTGTCCCGGCCGCCAAGATCGTCGACGCAGCAAAGAAATGGCCGGCCGACCTGATTGTCATGGGCAGCCACGGACGCGGGAAAATTGGAGGCCTGTTTCTGGGTAGTGTCTCGCAGGAGGTCTTGCACCACGCGCCCTGCCCTGTACTTGTGGTACGACAGACCTGATCGTGCGTGTTGACCCTCCGGTTTCGAGTTCGATACCATCCGCAGCAGGTCGAGGTACCGACGCGAGTAGCGGATTTTGGGAGGCTCGATGTTCTGTTCCTCATGCGGCGCGACGGTGAAGGAAGGCGCGCCGTTTTGCAGTTCCTGCGGGAAACCCATCGTTGGTTACAATCTGGGGCAAGCCTCGGCCGGATCGGTGGCCAGCGCGCCTCTCGGCGCCGTCGGGATGTCTCAACCGGGCACGCTCGCTGCCCGAGACACAGGGTTGTACGCCGGCTTCTGGCTGCGGCTGCTCGCCGACATCATCGACAACATTCTACTAGGGATCCCGTACGGTTTGCTTGCCGTCATGATCTTCGCAAGCGCCATTCCAATGCTGCGAGATCTAGCCGCTGAGCAGAATCCCAATCCATTTCTGATCGCAAGTCTCCTAGGTTCTCGAATTTTTGTGTTTATTCTTCTCAATCTGTTGGGAACTTGGTTGTACTGGAGCCTTCTGGAAAGCTCTTCGTGGCAAGCGACTGTGGGCAAGAAGGCCTTGGGGCTGTATGTGACCGATCTCCAGGGAAATCGTGTCAGCTTTGGCAAGGCCAGCGGGCGTTTCTTTGCGGGCCGAGGGATTAGTTTCATTCCTTCCCTCGGTGGCCTGTATTATCTGATCGACTGCATCATGGCGGGCTTTACGGAAAAGAAGCAGGCGCTGCACGACATGATCGCGAGCTGCCTGGTGCAAAGGATCGCATAGGATTGATCGGCCTGCAGATATCCACGGGGGATCATTTTGCAGTGTGCCAAATGCGGAGCCGAGCTGCCTGGTGGCGCCCAGTCCTGCCCCGCCTGTGGTGAACAGATTCTCAGCTCTTCCGGAACGGAAACCAGTGGTTCCGGGCCGGCGTCTCCGTCACGCCGCCTTGTGGTGGTCTACGCTGGGTTTTGGTTGCGGGCCGTAGCGTACCTTCTGGATTCGCTGGTGATCGGGTTCGTAGCCGCACTCGCGATTTTTCTCCCGCTCATGGCCCGCGGAGCGATTCCCGCCGACAATCCCTGGTTTCTCTATGAGAATCAGAGCCGGCAAGTCCTGGCGATGTGGCTTCTTATTTTTATGGTCACCTGGCTTTACTTCGCGTCTTTTGAGAGTTCCGCGTGGCAGGCCACACCTGGAAAGAAGCTGCTAGGACTGCGGGTGACGGATCTCGCCGGGCACCGCGTCACTTTCACGCGCGCCTCGTGGCGGTATTTGGGAAAACTGATCTTCGGGTCCATCTTGTTTTTCGGATTTCTCTTTGCCGCCTTTACGCCGCGCAAACAAGCGCTCTACGACCTGACAGCCGAGTGCCTGGTGTTAAGGAAAACGTGACACAAAGAGGTGCTAGGCACCGTGCCCGCGGATCGCCGCGACCCGGAATTGGGCTCGGATTTGTTCGGTGAATTCTGAGCCGCCGACGATACGGCTGCCCGGTTCCGCAATGTCCGGTGTGCGGTAGCCCTGCTCGAGAACGCGATCGACGGCATCTTCGATGGACTGTGATTCGACATCGAAACCGAACGATTCCCGCAACATAAGCGTTGCGGAGAAAACGGCGCCGAGCGGACAGGCAACATCCTTTCCCGCAATCGCAGGAGCCGAACCGTGGATCGGTTCGTAGAGCGCGGGCTGGTCCGGGCGTCCCCGGCTGAGCGACGGAATCAGGCCGATGGAGCCCGCCAGCGCCGCGGCCTCATCACTCAGGATGTCGCCGAACATGTTGCCGGTCAAAATGACATCGAACTGCGTGGGCCGCAGCAGGATTTGCATGGCAGCGTTGTCGACATATTGATGGTCGAGCGAAATGCCGGGATATTCGCGGGACAGGCGAGTGACTGTGTCGCGCCAGAGCGTGGAGCTGGCCAGGACATTCGCTTTGTCGACGCTGGTCAGATGATGGTTGCGAGCCCTGGCCCGCTCGAAGGCGTAGCGGGCGACGCGTTCGACTTCGGAAACGGAATACTCGGCGAGATCACTGGCTTTTTCTTGGTTGATTTTGTGCTCGCCGAAATAGATGTCTCCCGCGAGTTCGCGAACAATTTCGAAGTCGCACTGTCCGAGACGCTCCGCGCGCAGGGGAGAAATGTTGCGGAGTGCGGGGAGCGGGCGAATCGGACGAAGATTGATGTAGAGACCGAGCTCCTTGCGGAGGCCCAGAAGACCGGCTTCGGGCCGCGTGCCGAACGGGAGAGATTCCCACCGAGGCCCCCCGACGGCCCCTAAAAGGACCGCGTCGGACGCGCGGCATCCAGCTAATGTTTCAGCGGGCAAGGGCACCCCGCAGCGATCGATCGCGTTCCCTCCGAAAGGATATTCGCGGAATTCCAATTGATGGCCGAAAGCGGAGGCGCAGTCCGTCAGGAGTCGAATGGCAGCGCCGATGACTTCGGGGCCGATACCGTCCCCGGGCAGAACCGCTATGGTTTTTCGCGATGGGGTCATCGAAAAACCAGCGCTACTGCACAGCGGTTGCGGGGCCGCTGCCCGCGGCCACGGGCGCGTGGCCACGACGAACCTGGTGGATAATCGTAATCAGATCGCGGTCCGTGATTTCCTTTTCCTCGTCGGCGCGCAGGATCGCAAGCCGGTAGCACTCGGCCAGTTCGGCATCGGTCGTTTCAAAGCCGAGTTCCGCCAGGCGCGCCCGAAATGCATTGCGTCCAGAATGCTTTCCCAGCACGAGACGCCGCGCCGGCACGCCCACCTTCTCGGGGACGATGATCTCATAGGTCAGCGGGTTCTTAAGGATGCCGTCTTGATGGATGCCAGCTTCGTGCGCGAAGGCATTGGCGCCCACGACCGCTTTATTCGGCGGAACGGAAACACCCGTGACGGTCGAGAGCAGACGGCTGGTGGGATAGAGCTTTTCCAGTCGGATGCGCGTGGCGACCGGATAGCGATTGTTCCGCACATGCAGCGCGACCGCCAGTTCTTCCAACGATGCGTTGCCGGCGCGCTCGCCGATGCCGTTAATCGTGCATTCGATCTGACGCACTCCGGCGTCGATGGCCGCCAGAGAATTCGCGAGCGCGAGCCCGAGGTCATCGTGGCA
>Ga0187778_10003760_pt1 | contig 10124 bp, 6 predicted proteins | sample 1015_Q2_SP5_20_M_FD_132418 | JGI IMG/M metagenome (GOLD analysis project Ga0187778, IMG submission 132418) | Tropical peat soil microbial communities from peatlands in Department of Meta, Colombia - 1015_Q2_SP5_20_MG | ecosystem: Environmental > Terrestrial > Soil > Wetlands > Peat | place...
AGCCGTTCTGATCCCCGTTGTTCTACTGCTAATCCTGCGGGCACCGATTCCGGTCATTGCCCTGGCCGCGGCAGTGGTGGCGCTCTTGGCAGTTGAGGAACTGCTCAAGCTGGCGGAAGCTTATGGCATCCGACCCTTTCGCTGGCCGACCTACCTGTTCGTCGGTCTGCTGTTTCTCTTCCTGGCTCTCGCGCCGAGTCATCAGCCTCTGGTGACAACGGCAATCTTCCTCTACTCGGTGGGATTCGCCTCGGCGCTTGCCCCTTTTGTCTTCCTTACCGTGGGCACGCGGCGCGTGGATTTGCGTACTGGGTTTCCGGCAGCGGCGGTGTCGGTCTTTGCCTTTGCCTACATCGCTCTTCCGCTCGGATTCTTGGTGCAGACTCGAGAACAGTGGGCGGGCGCGCTTCTGTTGCTGTACCTGCTGCTGCTGGTTTGGGTCGGGGACATCTCCGCCTATTTCGTCGGACGCTCCCTGGGACGCCACCGGCTGTCGCCCCGAATCAGTCCGAATAAGACGTGGGAAGGCGCGCTGGCTTCTCTGATTGCTAGCCTGGTGGTTGGCATGTTGCTCGCCAATCACGCCCTGCCTATCAGCTCGGCGTTGCTGAATGCGCACCTGATGGAGCGGCGGGATGGCTACTTCGCGCTCGAGAAGCCTCCACTCGCACCGACCTTATTGCTCTCTGCCGCCATCAATGTCGCGGCGCAGTTGGGAGACCTGGTAGAGTCGTTGATCAAACGAGGGGCGGGGGTAAAGGATTCAGGGGCAATCCTTCCCGGGCATGGAGGGATGCTCGACCGGATCGATGCGCTGCTCTTTGCCGCTCCGGTCGTGTGGTACTATGCGGCTTGGCGCGTGATGCAGTGACCAGCGCTCAAGCTGACCCCGGGAAGAGCGCTGCGGCCCATTTCGCGAAGGCGCAATTCGTGGCCGTCAGGCTGTCTTGTGAAACAGTAAGAGGCTCTACGACGAACCGGGCTTTGGTTGCCGAAAGCTTCCGCTCTGCCCCGTACGCTCCGCACGGCAAGCTGTTTAACTCATGAAAAATATCGCCATTCTTGGTTCCACCGGTTCGATCGGGCAAAGCACGCTTAGCGTGGTCGAGTCGCATCCCGAGCGCTTCCGGGTTGTCGCGATGGCGGCAGGAAGGAATCTGGAAGCCGCCTGTGAGCAAGCTCAGCGGTGGAAACCTGGCCTCATCTCCCTGGCCAGCCCGTCTGATGCCGAACTCCTGCGCGCACGGCTTCGGCAAGAGCAAATTTCCGGGGTCGAAGTGACCTGCGGAACCGCGGGAACGGTAAGGGTTGCCACCCATCGCGAGGTGGATTTCGTGGTCAGCGCCATCGTTGGCGTGGCCGGGCTGGAGGCAACCTACGAAGCGGTCCGCGCCGGCAAAACCGTAGGCCTTGCCAACAAAGAATGTCTGGTCGCAGCCGGTGATCTGATTACCGCCGAGGCCTGTCGCCAGGGCACGCCGCTCCTGCCCATTGATAGCGAACATAATGCGATTCACCAGTGCTTACGCGGCGGCCGGATTGAGGAGGTACGACGCATCTGGCTAACGGCGTCGGGGGGACCCTTTCTCCATACTCCTAGGGCAGACTTCCGCTCGATTACCCCGGAGCAAGCACTCAATCATCCCACCTGGAAGATGGGCCGCCGCATCACGATTGATTCTGCTACCCTTATGAACAAGGGCTTCGAGGTCATTGAGGCTTGTCGATTGTTCAACTTACCGACCAGCCGCATCGAAGTTATCGTGCACCCCCAATCTACCGTCCACTCCATGGTGGAGTTTGTGGATGGCAGCCTGCTGGCTCAATTCTCGGTGGCGGACATGAGGCTACCGATCCTTTACGCACTGACCTATCCGGAGCGAATTGAGGCGCATAGGCCCTTCCCGGTCATGGACCTGCGGCACCTCGAATTCTGCCCGCCGGATATGGAAAAATTCCCCTGTCTAGAGCTGGCTTATAAGGCGGCCGAGGCGGGCGGGGCGCACACGGTAGCCCTGAATGCCGCCGATGAAGTGGCGGTGGCAGCGTTCCTTGAGGGTTCGATCGGTTTTGATGAAATTCCAGAAATCATTGGCGCGGTTTTAGGTGAAACGAGAAGCACACCTCTGGAATCTATAAGAGAGGTGCTGAAGGTGGATGGGGTGGCGCGACACACTGCCCAAAAGAAAGTGGAAGAGCACTGCTGCTGTCCCAAAGCTGCATCCCCGAGGAAGTAACAAGAACTTATGTCAGAATTTTTAACGGCTGTACTGGCGGTCGCGGCAGTCCTGGGCTTCATGATCCTGATCCATGAATGGGGTCACTACGCAGCCGCCAAACTCCTGGGAGTAAGGGTCGAAGTGTTCTCGATCGGCTTCGGGAAGCGTCTCGTTGGCTTTCGACGGGGAGATACCGACTATCGGATTAGCGCCATTCCGCTCGGCGGATACGTGAAAATGAGCGGCGAGAATCCGATGGATGCCCGAACTGGAGACCCGGCAGAATTTTTGTCCCATCCTCGGTGGCATCGCTTCATGATCGCGATTGCCGGTCCCGCCATGAACATCCTTCTGGCCATCGGCCTGCTCACCGGGGTTTACATGTTCCACTATGAGTATCCCGTATTCTGGGATAAACCGGCAGTGATCACCGGGGTGAGACATGGTTCTCCTGCGGACGAAGTGGGCCTCCAAGCGGGCGATCGGATCAGCCGCATCGATGGCATCACCAATCCCACCTGGGAACAGGTTTATTACAAGATCTGGCTCAACCCGAATCAGCCGGTCGACCTCACCATCCAGCGCGGGGAGCAGAGCTTCGACAAGTTAGTAGTTCCGAATGCGGCCGGGGAATCTCAGATCGGCTTCGCCGGATGGTACGCCGACGAATCCATCATCGTGGGCGAGATGGAGCCGAGTATGCCTGCCGCCAAGGCGGGTATAAAAGAGGATGACAAGATTGTCGCCCTCGACGACAAACCGCTTCAGTCGCTCGAGGACATGATCGACCGTCTGCAGCAGACTAAAGACAAGCCGGTCGACCTCACCGTACTTCGCCAAGGTCAGACACTCCACTTTCAACTCCAGCCGGTCCTCGCCCCTAGCGAGACGTCCCACGAAAAGCGGTATCGCATCGGATTTCAGAGTACGACTGAGATGAAGGTGATGCAGCTGCCGTTTCCTCAAGCTTTGCAGCGATCCCTCGATCGGAACCGGAAAGATTCGGTGATGCTGGTTGAGCTGGTTGAGAAGCTGATCCAGCGCAAGATCTCGATGCGCACCATCTCCGGCCCCATCGGCATCGCCCAACAGGCTGGGGAAGCCGCCGAGGAGAAGGGCTGGTGGCCGCTGATACAGCTCAGCGCGGCTGTCAGTCTGAATCTCGGGGTTTTTAACCTCTTGCCCATCCCAATTCTTGATGGCGGGGTCATCTTGCTGTTATTCGTCGAGGGGTTGATGCGACGCGATATCAGCCTGCGCATCAAAGAGCGTATCTACCAGGCAGCCTTTGTATTCCTGGTGCTGTTCGCCGTGATGCTGATCTACAACGATCTGGCAAAAACCCTGCCTGGATTGGCTGGACGGCTGCCGTAGAGCGGCCGTCTGCCAGAGAGTCTAACCCTGCTCCGGCTGCGCCTTGGGCGTCGGTTCTCCTGATTGGCTTCAAGCAAAAAGCGGCGTGGCCTGGCTGGCGTAAGGAGGATCTTCAAAAGATCCTTTTCATGCTTCCTTGTGGCGCTGAAACAGCCATGAGCTACTCGTAACGCAGTGCCACCATCGGCTCGACCTTCGCCGCCCGCCGCGCCGGAATATAGCTGGCAAGGGTACTCGTACCGAGCAGCAATAGCGAGACGATGGCGAAGGTTAGGGGGTCGGCTGGCTTCACCTCATACAAGAAGCTCGAGAGCAAGAGTCTCAATGTGGATGCGCCAGCGATGCCCATTACGAGACCGACGCCGGTGATCACAAAACTCTTGACCAGAATCATGCGCAATACATCTCCCCGGTCTGCGCCCAAGGCAACTCGAATCCCAATCTCCTGCGTCCTTTGCGCAACCGTATACGCCATCACTCCATAGAGGCCCACGGCGGTAAGCAGCAGGGCAAGGCCGGCGAAGAACCCGAGCAGGATGGCCTGGAAGCGTGCTCGACCGAGGTCGAGAACGAAGTAGTCCTTTAAGGTACGCACTTCGTATAACGGCGCGTCCGGATCCATGGAAGCCAGCAGGCCACGAATTTGAGGGGTGATCTCATTTGGGTCACCCGCCGTCCGCACCACCAGTGTCGGCGATCCCCACATCAGCTGGGCCAAAGGAACAAAGAATGCCGCTTCGGGAAACCCAGCGACATTGCTTCTTCGGAAGTTGCCGATCACGCCAACCACCTGCCGCGTCCCGTAGCTGTCCCGGCCTGTCTCTGTGGCACCAATTTTCACCCGCCTGCCGATTGGATCTTCATGGGGAAAGAACTTCCTGGCGAACTGCTCGTTGATGATGATCACCGGCGCCGAGTTGCGTTGGTCACGTTCGTCGAATGTGCGACCGCGTAGCAGCGGAATCTCGAGAGTCTCGAACCATCCTGGCACCACCACAAAAATGCGGGCACTGGGTTCGTCAGCCTGGGACACCGGATGGTCCAGCAGGTTGAAGGAGACAGACATCTCGCCGGCGCGGAGCGGCAATGGATTAGAACCGGCCGCGTGGATCACTCCAGGCAGGGCTCGGATGCGATTGAGCAGTTCCTGAATGAAACGGTCCTGCTGGTCGGGGTTGTAGCGGGTTTCGGAAAGATCGAAGTTGGCGGTGAGAACGTGGCTCGGATTTAGTCCCAGGTTTACGCGCGACAAGCGGTCAAAACTGCGGATGAGCAGGCCCGCACCGACGAGCAGCGTCATTCCCACGGCCGTTTCGACGACCACCAGTCCTGCGCGTAAGCGATGAGGACTGCGGCCAGCCGTGGTGCTTCGGCTCCGCTCCCGCATGACTCCGGTCAGGCTGGGGTTTGAAGCTTGCCATGCGGGGACAATGCCGAACACGACGCCGGTGATAACCGCCAGGGCGGCCGTGAATAGCAACACGCGATAGTCAACCCCAATCTCGGCCGCGCGAGGTAGGTTGCTGGGATAAAGTGTCAGGATCGCGGACAGCGCCCCAGTGGCTAGCAAGGCGCCCAACCCTGCCCCGGTGAGGGAAAGCGCGAGCGCTTCGGCCAGTAACTGCCGCACAATTCGGTATCGACTGGCACCGAGTGCCGCCCGAATCGCGATTTCATGGGCCCGGTTTGCGCCCCGAGCCAGCAGCAGGTTGGCAATGTTGGCGCAGGCAATCAAAAGCACCAGCCCGACTGCGCCGAAGAGCACCAGCAGCGGCTTGCGGTTGTCACCTACGAGATCATCGAGTTCTGCTCTGGCTCCGATGCCGGTATAAGAGTCTTCGTTGGGATAGGCAAGCGCAAGAGCGTGCGCAATCGCAGCCAAATCGGCATTGGCACCCTCGAGGGTAACGCCAGGATTCAATCTGGCGATCACGTTCAGATAATGATTGCCACGTTGCGCGGTTGCCGGTTGGTCGCTCGGATCATCCGGATGCTCAACCTCCCCGTCCTGGGAAAAGGTCACCCACAGCTCTACGGCTTCGGCCTCAACCGGAAACTGAAAACCTCGGCCCATGACACCCACGATGGTGTAGGCGCGGCCGTTGAGGTCGACCGATCGGCCGATGACGGCGGGGTCGGCGTGAAATTGCCGTCGCCAGAAAACCTCGCTCAAGATCGCCACGTGGTGTCCGGGATCATCCTCTCCCGCAAGAAAGGTTCGGCCGAGCGAAGCCTCGGCGCCGAGCAAGGGAAATAGATTGCTCGAAACACTTTGCACCTTGACATGCAAGGCCTGTCCGACTCCCGTCAAAGTGAGAGGGTTGTTGCTGTTGTAAGCCGCGACCGCCGCCAAGGAATGATTGCGCGTACGAATGTCCATCAGATCCGGATAGGATAGGCTGCCCGCGGCAACCCTTCCCGTACGGGTATCGAACTCGCCGATCGCCACCAGCTTTTGTGGATCCCGAAACGGAAGCGGACGCAGCAGAACCCCGTTGACCACGCTGAACATGGCCGTATTCGCCCCGATGCCGACGGCAAGCGTCAGGACCGAGACAATCGTAAAGGCCGGTGCTTTGGCGAGAATCCGCAAGCCATAGCGAAGATCCTGAAGCAAGTTTTGCAAACCACTTCCTCCTCATTAGTGCGAACGGTATGACGTGGCGGCAATTACGCTGCCATCCGACCTCGGCTAAGTATCTGAAAATAAGCCAGGGATGGCGGCTTCCGAAGGTCGAAATGTTCGCTTCTGGGACATCCTGTTCAGCCGAGAACAGCTGATCTTTCATCACGCTGCTTCGGTGGCGATCCCTTGACCCTTCTCTCGTCGCATCGTCGAGCTAACGCTAGCTTCTCGCGCTTACCGAGATTCCCTACACCGCCAACCAGGGAACCCCGATTTTTCTTCGTGTTACACTGATGTTTCCCATGGCCAATTTCGAACGCAGACAGACCGTGACCTGCGACATTGCCGGCGTGCGGGTGGGCTCGGATGCACCGATCGTGGTGCAATCGATGACCAACACCGACACCGCGGACGTGACCGCTACCGTGGCGCAGGTGGCCGCCTTGGCCGAGGCCGGATCCGAGCTGGTTCGCGTCACCGTGAACACCGAAGAAGCAGCCACCGCCGTGGCACCCATTGTCGAGCAATTGGAGAAACAAGGTGCGCCCGTGCCGATTGTGGGAGACTTCCATTACAACGGGCACATCCTGCTGAAAAAATACCCGGAGTGCGCTCGTGCCCTGGCCAAGTACCGCATCAATCCGGGCAACGTCAGCGTCGGCCGCAAGGACGATTCCAACTTTCGTACCATGGTCGAGGTCGCAGTAGAGAACCAAAAGCCAGTGCGCATTGGCGTGAACTGGGGTTCGCTCGATCAGGCCTTGCTGACCCGCCTGATGGACGAGAATTCGCGGCTGGCCGAACCGAAAGATGCCCGCGAAGTCACCCTGGAAGCCATGGTTCTCAGTGCCCTGAATTCGGCGAGTTTGGCAGAGAAGTACGGATTGCGGCCCGACCAAATCATCCTCAGCGCCAAAGTCAGCGGTGTCAAAGATCTAATCGACGTTTATCGTTCGCTCGCAGCGCGCTGCCATTACCCCCTGCACCTGGGCTTAACCGAGGCGGGGATGGGGGCCAAGGGGATTGTGGCCTCCAGTGCCGCGATCGCAGTCCTGCTCGAGGAGGGTATCGGCGACACCATCCGGGTCTCTCTCACCCCGGCACCGGGCGGTGATCGCGCCGAGGAGGTTCGCGTAGCGCAGCAGATTCTGCAGTCAATGGGAATCCGCAGCTTCACTCCTCAGGTCACGGCGTGCCCAGGATGCGGGCGAACCACGAGCACCTTCTTCCAGGAAATGGCCGAACAGATCCACGCCTACCTGCGCCAGCAGATGCCGGTTTGGCGAGGGCGCTATCGAGGAGTGGAAGAAATGACGGTGGCGGTCATGGGATGTGTGGTCAACGGCCCGGGAGAATCCAAGCACGCGAGCCTGGGTATTTCCCTGCCTGGAACGTTCGAAGAACCTAAGGCGCCAGTCTACGTCGACGGACGGCTTTTCACGACCCTGCGCGGCGATCACATTGTGGCGGAATTTCTCAGGATTCTCGATCAGTACGTGGACTCGCACTACGCGACAAAAGCCAACGAAGAACTCGCGACCCCCTAAGTTCATCCTCCCCGTTTCTCGGTGAATGGCTGGGGATGGCAGGATCGCTTTCTCCCCAGCGGATCTGCTTCATGCTGGCTGGCAGCCTTGTCCGCAGCCATGCGAGGATCTCAAAGTACTAGGCAAGCAAAGGCAGATCCGGAGCCGAAGCTTCATCGGGTAGGGGATCTGCGATCGCGTTCAACTCGGGATAGCGCTTGAAGAGCGACGCGGGAGCTTTTTGTCGCTGCCCAGTGAGCATGTGGTTGAGCTGCAAGGCGTTGACTCCCGACTTTGCTTCGAAATGGTTGTTGGCGATTACATAAGTGACCTCGGCCTTGTGCGCCATGCGTTCAATCTTATCCTTCCATCCCCTTAGTTCCGCTTCCGAGTACAAATAGTTATAGCGGTCCTGGGGTTTCTCGGCTTCAAACCAGTGATCGTAATTCCGACCGTGGAGCCGTACGTACGCCAGGGGAGCTGTCACGTGTTCGGTGGCACTTAGCGACCGCCCAATCAATGGCTGGTCGATGTTACAGAAAGCGACATTGTTTTGTGTAAAGCTCTTGAGGGTCTCGGGATTGTTCCAACTGGAGTGCCGGACCTCAAGGACACAGGGATATTCGATGAACTGACGCAAGAGGGTTTCAAGGTATTCGCGGTTGAGGGAAGTGTTTTTGAACGAGACGGGAAACTGCATCAGCAGCGCGGCAAGCTTACCGCTGGCGGCCAACGCGTCCAATCCTTCGCGTGCCAGTCTTTCGTCCTCTTCGCTTGGCTTGATGGTTGCGGCTGAGGTCGGCTCCATCACGGCCAAAGGAGAGTGGGTAAAAGAGCGGTGCAGCTTGGCGGTGAACACAAAGTCGGGATTCACCGGCGCCAACCGCCTCAACCAGAGCTTGACCAGTTCGGGCTTAATGTGCCCGTAAAACGAAGTGTTAATCTCAACCACACTGAAGCAACGCGAGAGAATTTCCAGGGGGTGCTGCTTCCGGCGCTCGAACCCGGGAGGATAAAACACACCCTGCCAATCCTTATAGGACCAGCCCGCTGTCCCCACGCGAATCTTGCCCATCTTCACCTCAGTGATCGCCATCTGCAGGTTAGCACGACGAGGATGGAAGGAGGGTTAACCGCAACTCCCTTTAGCCCGTGTTTTAAGGTACGACGGGCGAGGACAGGCTGGATCCAGACTCTGGCGGGGTGGACAAAGGACGCGGTGGAATGCCTTTGGCTTGAAGAATCGCCCAGTGCCATTCTTGGTCAGGGCTCACATCCCCAGCTAGTTTTTCTCGGAATATGGCAGTTTCAAGGGGGGCAGCCGTCCCCTTCAGGTGAAGAAGCCACGTCCGGTCGGGAGGCTTGCCGACGAGCCCCGGATCTTCCTGAGCGGATGCCGGCAACAGCCGGGCCGACCCATAGAAAGCCGTGTCGTTGCCTTGCGCGCGCCGCGTCAACGTCAGTCCTACAGTGATCTCCTTCAGGTTCCAGTCTGTGGCGTTGTAAAGGGCAACTTGCAGGGTATCGCCTTTGATCGACGCCGGCCCCTCGAGCTTGGTGAGTTCGCTCTCTGGCAGTTCCTTGACTACCGATGGAGCGATCAGCAGCGCCGTCGCCTTGGCATTGAAGGAGAGGCTGCAAGTACCGTCGGGTGAGGACATGCGAAAGCTGTTGTCTGCCTTTCCGATGGAAAAAACCGGACTGCCATCCGATCCGTGACTTCCGCTCTGAGCCATGACTTGGGACAGGTTGTCATTGTCGATGACGAGCGGGGACGCGACCTTCCCGGCGGAGTGTAGCGAGCGTGCGACATCTCCCAGCGGCACCGCATCCCCGGATTGGGCAAGCATGTATGGAGGATGAAGCGCGGGCAGCAGTGCTATCGCAAAACTGAGAAAGCAATGACGTTTCATGGCAGCACAGAGATCTTCTGCGATTGTACTTAGAACTGTGATGGCAAATCAGCGCGGCAGGGACACACCTTGGTCGTAGGCCTTAAGTTAGGAGGGAAATAACAATGGGCGTGCGGTGCGGGACGAAATAGCACGCAACGGGGCTCCGCACGCCCGAAGGGGTCTTCCGATTACAACAAGCCAGAGGAACGCAAGCGAGCAACGGGGTCAGATACGGAAACGGGTTCACGCTTCAAAAGCCAACGGGCCACCGCAAACCCCAACGCCGCGTACCACCAATAAACCAACCTCATAATCTACCTCCGATCAAAACATCGGCCTGATGGAGGAGTCATGGATCCCACAGTAGCAACCGCGCACTAAGGTATCAACGCACGATCGTGCTATAGCCGTAGCACGAAAGTGTAGGTAACGAGAAAGTTAACATGGCTAAGGTAATTAGCTGAAACGGCGGAAGGTTGTCGAG
>Ga0187778_10003761_pt1 | contig 10124 bp, 9 predicted proteins | sample 1015_Q2_SP5_20_M_FD_132418 | JGI IMG/M metagenome (GOLD analysis project Ga0187778, IMG submission 132418) | Tropical peat soil microbial communities from peatlands in Department of Meta, Colombia - 1015_Q2_SP5_20_MG | ecosystem: Environmental > Terrestrial > Soil > Wetlands > Peat | place...
ATCCGCAGCGGAATCCTCCGCGCTCTGACGCAAGTGGCGCCGGAGGTCGATCCCGCGTCGATCAAGCCAAATCTTCGCCTCCGCGATCAGTTGGATATCGATTCCATGGACCTGCTGAACTTCGTTATCGGGGTTCACAAGGAATTCAAGATCGATATTCCCGAAGCCGATTACCCCCAGCTCGCGACGCTAGACGGAATCATCGACTACATCGCGAAGGCGCAAGCCCAGAAATGATCACACCTGCCTATGAGCTTTCACAGCCGCGGGCGCATGCTCTTGCACAAAAGCCCTGACTAGCTCCGGCAATCGGGGGGTACCAACCTCTTCGACCTCATACGTGACGCGTAGATGCGGTCTGTTGATTTGAATGATATGGGCAAGCTCGATGGGTGTAGCGATCAGCACGAGATCGCACGGAACAGCGTTGATCGTCTCCTCGAGTTCGCGAAGTTGGGAGGAGCTATAGCCCATCGCGGGCAAAAGATTGGTCAGGTGCGCGAAGCTTGCATACGTGTTTTGGATCGAACCTACGGCGTACGGCCTTGGATCAACTATCTCCGCTGCGCCGAACTGTCGCGCGGCGATTATTCCCGCTCCGTACGACATTTCGCCATGTGTCAGCGTCGGCCCATCTTCTACGACCAACACGCGCCGACCTTTGATCGCTTCCGGCGAAGCAACCGTAACTCGAGAGGCAGTTTCAATGACCACTGCTTTCGAATGGACGGATCGAATGTTTTTTCGAATTACTTCCACAGCCTGAGGAGAAGCACTGTCGACTTTGTTGATGACGACTACATCGGCACGCCTCAGATTCACCTCGCCTGGAAAATATGTGAGTTCGTGTCCGGCACGGTGAGGATCGGCAACCACAATTTCCAGATCGGACGCAAAAAATGGCGTGTCGTTATTGCCCCCGTCCCACACGAGAATGTCGGCTTCCTTCTCGGCTGCCCTCAGAATTTTTTCGTAATCCACGCCCGCATATACGACCGTGCCCCGGCTTAGGTGAGGCTCATATTCCTCACGTTCCTCGATTGTGCAGCCCTGCCTGTCGACATCTTGCATCGTGGCAAACCGCTGCACGGCCTGGGCAACCAGATTTCCGTAGGGCATGGGGTGACGAACGACGACCGGATTGATGCCGTTATGCCGCAGTTCGGAGATCACCAGCCGAGCCACTGGGCTCTTACCGCAACCCGTGCGGACTGCGCATACAGACACCACAGGCAGGCGCGACTTGAGTTGCGTATGCTCCGTGCCGAGGAGCCAAAAATCGGCTCCGGCGGCAACGGCGCGAGAAGCCAGATGCATTACTTGCTGATGTGAAACGTCGCTGTAGGAGAACACGACCGCCTTCACGCCGGTGTTGGCTATGATGTCTTCGAGTTCCACCTCCTCAAAAATCGGAATGCCATCGGGATAAAGCTGCCCGGCTAATTCCGGCGGGTACCGGCGGCCCGCAATGCCTGGAATCTGAGCCGCTGTGAATCCAACCACGCGGAACTCACTCTGATCGCGAAATACAAGATTGAAATTGTGGAAATCCCTTCCCGCGGCACCGAGAATGAGGATGTTTTTCATAACGAACCTCGTCTCTAGCCTTGCTACCAAGCTACCTATGAACTACGACGATCACCGTGACAAGGATCACATCTGCAGGTGTTTGCCGGTAACAAGGACCTGGTTCAAGACTCTGAACCGGGCGACATTGTGAAGCGGTTTGTCCCACCCGCGCTCGAAACATGTGACCCAATCAGCCGTTTGCGTCGCATGGATCCTTCGTGCGCCTGACGCTCTCGATGAAAGCTTGCATGCGGCGATAATGCGAACCTTTCCAGTAGATGCGATCACATTCCGGACAAATGAAAAACTCGTCATAGTGCTTCTTCGTCTCTGGTTCCAGGCGGTCGCTGATCGCGTCCTTAGAAGTCGTGCGCAAGATCGCATTGCAGTGCATGCAGCGGCAGAACGGCTGGATTGTCGAAGTCAGGTCAAATCGCTCCAGCACTTCGACAACCTGTCTTGCGGGATTCGTCGCTCGCAGATAGTAGCCCCACGTTACGATCGCTCTCATCAGCAATCCGGTGTCTCGGGTGAGCAACACCCTGTCCTCTCGCACCGAGATGGTAGCCAGTTCCTCATCTTTGTAATCGTTGCGGTACAACGTATCGAACCCCAACATCCGAAGATAGGCGGCGAGCCTCCCGAGGTGTGTGTCGGCGACGAATCGTGAATTGTGACGCGGCTGCCGAAGAATCCAGCTCTGCTGGGAGATATCGAGCGATCGAAAGTTCGGATAGACGGTAATTCTCTCTCCATCTCGCAGCCGGTGGTCGAAATCAACCGCTTGGCCATTGGCCAAAATTAGGTCCACCTCGGTATGCGGCACCCCGATGGATTCGATCATGTCCTTCACAGAACCAGCGACGTCAAATTTCCACGTGATGGTCCGCAACTTGGCCGACGGGGCCAAGAAGTCGTTTAGCGGTCCATAGAAACGAACTTCAACTTCTTGTCCCATGGCTCGTTATACAGCCGTTTCCTCGGTCGGCGATGACGTTGGGCGTACGGCATGGCTTCAAATTGAAACTGGGATCCCTGTCGCGTACAACGCTGCCGCGTCGCTAATCCAGCGTCATCACAAAGACCGCGTGTCCCTCGAGCCCCTTCTCCACCTGTACTGGAGTAAGGCCCAGCTTTTGCGGCGACACCAGCTCGCTGGCGGCTTCTAGGAAGCCATGGCGTTCAATTGCGAACCCAATGTTTTCGAAGAACGCCCGGGCCGCGCCTTCGTTTTCGAAGTAGTTCTTGCCGATTTCGATGCCGGTGATGCGCTCAATGCGATCGTTCAGCTCCTTCATTTTTTCCTCGGGGAGTCCTAATGTGCCTTCCGGTCGAACGGATAGATCGGGCGTCATCCATACGCCGCCAAATCTCTCGAGCAGTTTGTGCACATTTTGGGCGACGATCGCTTTTTCTCCAAAACTCAGGTAGCGGAGCAATCCTTCATTCACTACCGCGATAGGCTCGTTCCGGAAAAGCTTGGTGGCCGCGAGCAGATCCTCCGGGTTCAAGGCATCTCCCGAATAGAAATGAACGTTGGGATAGCGCGGAATCTTCGATTGTTTGATGAGTTCCTCCACAACCGCGCGTTTCTCTTTTATCATCCCAGGCAAGTCCATTTCAGCATACTCGACGGAGGAATCGCGCGCGAAATCCATGCTGCGCGGGGAGAATCCTGCCGCGATCTCAAGAATCTGCCTGGCACTACGTTGTCTAAGCAGTCGGTTCATCAGCTTGAACCGAGCCTCGAACATCGGCGTAATTTCCGGCCGCACCAGTTCGTCGAGTTCCTGAATCTCAGCGGCCGACCGCGTCCGGCGTAGGATCTTGCGAAGCTCCTCGAAAATGCCAGAAGAGTACGGGATATCGGTGAGCGATCGACGATAAGCCAAGCTCCATGCCGTCGGACTGATTCTCTCGTGGGAATTCGTTTCTGGCTTTCTAATTTCTGAGTTCACAGACGATGCCCGGGATTTTCGTTTGGATCGGCGGACGGGCGCCCTAGATACACGCGAGGTCCTTCCTAGTGAACCGAAGGACTTGTCGCCACATACTCTCCCACCTTCACACGCCGTCCGTTGGTTCGAGATCCGATGCATGGTGCATGGTCTAATCGCGGGTGGCGTTTTTGGTAGGCGCGGGAGCGGCCAGCCTCCGCAGAGCCCTCCAGTCGCGGATAAGCAGAGTTGATCTCTCCCACTGCAGTACATGTCTCTTCCTGAAACGAGAAAGTAGGCGGCTGGTGGTCTCGCGAGAAACCCCAAGCATATGCGCGAGATCGTCCTGTGTCACTCCTGCCAGCCGAATATGCACGCTATCATCATGATCAGGACTGTCTTGGCGTAAGCGCACCAGGAAGCCAGCGAGCCTTTGGGAGGCAGATTTTGACAACCCGATGGCGCTCAAGTGATCGAGAAGATCGTATCGCTCCGCACTGAGCATCTCGACTGCCTCGAAAGCGAGTGTTGTATTTTCTTGTACTAGTCTGAGAACAATATCCCGTGGCAGGACAACCGCTGTGGTCGGAGCCACAGCTTGCGCAGATGTTACGTGAGTCTCATCCAAAACCGTCGCAGCGAGCCCCAGAATTGTTTCAGGGCCTGAAAACCCGAGAATCAGAGAATTCCCATCCGAAGAGGCTAGCGAGAGTTTGACCAATCCTTCCACTAGCAAAAATACTCCGCGAGATTGCTGCCCCTGTGCGAAAAGAATTTGTCCTTTCTCATATGAGCTTCTCCTGCCAGCCTCCACGATTCTCTGAACGAGCTTTTCGCCTAGCCGTCGTGCCGGAGGTGTGGAGAGAATGTCGAGGGTGGGACCCCGAGAAGCTTTGGGCGGTTTCGCGCAGATCTTGCCCTGATTCCAACTCATTCGCTTCCGTTTTTCCACAATTCCACCCCGCCGCGCCCAACGCCACGGCAGATGAAAAAACTGGTCTATCGCGTCTACCGGGTGGCGATGTGACCGTGGTCACAGACGAGAGGAGAAAGAATAGAGTAATCGTCCGGCGGCTGCAACAGGGGGGTGCGACTATGATGCCTGCTTCACTGCCTCTAGCCCTGGAATCCCGCGGCGTTCCCCGCAGAAAATTTGTGGAATTCTGTAGCGCCATGGTGGCGACGCTGGCGCTTCCCTCCAGATATTTGGGCGCTGTGATGGACGCATTGGACCGCCGAGACCGGCCTGTCCTAGTGTGGCTGGAGTTTCAGGATTGCGCGGGCAACACAGAATCGATGCTGCGGTCAAACGATCCGCCCGTGGCCGATGTGGTGCTCGAGCTCCTTTCCTGGGAATATCACGAAACCATCATGGCCGGTGCCGGCAAACAGGCAGAGGCTGCGCTGAAGCGAGTCGTCCAGCAGGAAGCAGGCAAGTACATCGCGATCGTTGAAGGTGCGATTCCGACAGCCGACGGAGGGGTGTACTGCACGATCGGCGGACGCACGGCGCTGGATATCGCCACGGAAGTGTGCACGCACGCGGCGGCTAACATTGCGGTAGGCGCTTGTGCGTGGGATGGAGGATTGGTTCGTTCCAATCCCAATCCGACTGGCGCGGTCGGGCTACAGGAAGCTGTGCCGGGAATCAAAGTGGTGAATCTTGGTGGGTGCCCGCACAACGTGGCCAACACTGCGGCGGTCGTCGTTCACTACCTCACATTCCATGAAATGCCGGCGCTTGACCAGTACAATCGGCCGCTCTTTGCTTACGGCCACACGATCCACGACCAGTGCGAGAGGCGAGCGCACTACGACGGCGGACGCTTCGTCGAGGAGTGGGGTGACGAGGGAAGCCGCAAGGGCTGGTGCCTGTACAAAATGGGCTGCAAAGGGCCCGACGCAACCTACAACTGTCCGACGGTCCGCTGGAATAGCGGCACGAGCTGGCCCGTGAAATCCGGGCACGGCTGTATTGCCTGTGCGTCGCATCGGTTCTGGGACACCATGTCCCCGTTTTATAAGCCCTTGCCGAAAGTGCCTGGATTTGGCGTTGATGTTACGGCGGAAGAAATAGGTTGGGGCGTGGTCGGTGGCGTGGCCGCGCTGACTGCAGCGCACGCAGTGGGTGCCGTGATTCGTTCCCAAAAAGACGGTGGGTCCGGGAAACAAGAAGAGAAAAGTTCGGCTTCAGCGAAGTCTTAGGAGGCTGAAATGGCCCGCATCGTTGTGGATCCAATCACGCGAATCGAAGGGCATCTTCGGATCGAAGCCCAGGTGGATGGCGGAAAGGTCTCTGACGCATGGAGTTCAGGGACGATGTTCCGCGGCATCGAACTAATTGTTCGCAATCGCGACCCACGGGAAGCTTGGCTTTGGACGCAGCGCATCTGCGCCGTCTGCACGATGGTCCACGCGCTGGCCTCGGTGCGAGCGGTGGAGAACGCACTAGACATTGAGGTCCCGAACAATGCACGCCTCGTCCGCAACATTATCTCGGCCACCCAATACATCCAGGACCACGTCGTACACTTCTACCACCTGCACGCGCTCGACTGGGTTGATGTTACCGGCGCACTCAAGGCCGACCCGGCCAAGACCTCGCAGCTTGCGCAGTCCATTTCTGAGTGGCCGAAATCCAGCGCAGCGTACTTCAAAGGGGTGCAGGACCGCGTAAAGGCGCTCGTCGAGAGCCGCCAGCTAAGCCTGTTCACCAGTGGCTACTGGGGACACCCAGCCTACCGCTTGCCTCCTGAAGCGGATCTGATGGCCGTGGCTCACTACCTCGAAGCGCTCGAGTTCCAGCGAGACTTTATCCGGATTCACGCTGTCCTAGGCGGCAAGAACCCCCACTTGCAGACGTATCTTGTTGGAGGCATGACGACCTCGCTCGATCCGAACGAGCCGCAAGCGCCGCTCAATCCGGAGCGCTTCGATTTCCTCGTCCAAGTCGCTCAAACGGCCAAGACGTTCGTGGATCAGGTCCTGATTCCCGACGTGCTGGCAGTGGCTGGATTTTATACCGACTGGTTCGCTTTAGGTGAAGGGCCGGGCAACTATTTGAGTTACGGGGCATTCCCGCAGGGCAGCATCAAGGACACGGCGCGCTACTTCTTGCCGCGGGGCATCATTCTCAACAACGATCTCTCCAAGGTATACCCAGTCGATCCCGGGAAGGTCGCTGAGTACGTCACTCATTCCTGGTATGAATATGCCGAAGGGGATCAGGTCGCAAAGCTGCCGTCGGAAGGAGAGACAAATCCGAAATACTCCGGTCCCAAACCTCCGTTCGAGTTTCTCGATGTCGACAAGAAGTATTCCTGGCTTAAGGCGCCCCGCTATGATGACCACGTAATGGAGGTGGGACCGCTCTCCCGAATGCTGGTGGCCTACGCCTCGGGCCAGCCGGAAGTGAAAGCCATGGTGGATGGAGTACTTGCGAAATTTAAGGCGCCTCCAACGGCGCTTTTTTCAACTCTCGGTCGAATCGCGGCACGTGCGATCGAGACGCAGCTTCTCTCCAACCATATCGTGGGCTGGATCGAAGAGCTGCGGCACAACATGAATAGTGGCGATCTCCGCATCCACAACGGGGACAAGTGGGACCCGAGCACATGGCCGTCCACGGCTCGCGGTTATGGGCTATTCGAGGCCCCAAGGGGTTCGCTCGGACACTGGGTGGAAATCGAGAACGAGTTGATCAAGAACTATCAGTGCGTCGTACCCTCTACTTGGAATGCCGGCCCTCGCGATGGCAAAGGGCAGCGCGGCCCTTACGAGACGGCGCTGCTCAAGACACCGATTGCCGATCCGGAGCGCCCTCTTGAGATCTTACGCACCGTCCATTCGTTCGATCCGTGTTTAGCCTGTGCTGTTCACGTGGTAGACGTTCGCGGGCAGACGCATGCCCACCGTCAAATCTGACGAAAGCGAGGAGACCATGGCCACGGCAGTGGAATCCACGCATCATCTGTTGGAGCCGGAGCGGCAGGAATGTCTCCACGTGGTGTACGTCTGGGAATGGCCGGTGCGCATCTCCCACTGGGTGATTTTTCTATCGATTCTCGTGCTGAGCTTCACCGGCTACTACCTGTACGATCCGTTCATCATTTCCCGAGGCAACAACGTGTTTCTGATGGGCAGGATGCGCTTCATCCATGAGGTCACTGGGTTTGTCTTCGTTGCCGCAGTTCTGCTGCGATTCTATTGGTTCTTTAAGGGGAACAAGTGGGCGCGCTGGAAGCAATTCATTTTGGTCGGCAAAGAGCGGCGCAAGGATCTTGTTGAGACTCTGAAATTCTACTTATTCCTCCGCCGGAAGCCGCTTCCTCAACTTGGACATAACCCGTTAGCGGGCCTGACGTACACAATCATTTACGTTCTCATGCTGATTGAGATCCTCACTGGCTTGGCGCTCTATGACTATGCCAACGGGATCGGTCACGGACCTTTGGGATTCTTCGCCGGCTGGCTTTCCTCGCTCATCGGCGTTCAGTACGTCCGCGAGACCCATTTTCTAATCATGCTTGCCTTCTTGGCTTTTGTTATTCATCACGTATACAGCGCCGTGCTCTATGGGATTGAGCATCGTACAAGCGGAATCGTGGGAAGCATTTTCTCCGGATACAAATATTCGAGCGAGAAAGAACTCCGGGAAGAAGCCCTCCGCAATCCTGACGACCACGAAACCTAGACAGAGCTTAGGCCACACGCGGAAAGCGGGGGAACGGTTCCTACTCAAGAGATAACACATGGCTCCTTACTCAATGCCAAAAGCGGTTGTCGTCGGTGTCGGCAACTCGATCCATTCTGACGACGGTGTCGGTGTGCATGCCCTTGAACGCCTACGGCATGATCCGCGCCTGCCTCCCGGGGTTACGCTCATCGACGGAGGTACATTAGGTATCGAGCTTCTAGCCTATTTGTACGATTCTTCGCGGTTGCTCCTGCTTGACGCGGTCGATGTTGGGAAGCGGGCGGGAACGATGGTGCGCATGACGGGAGACGAGTTGCAGAGCCTGCCTTGTGGCGCAAGCGTCCATCAACTCGGGGTCGCTGACTTGCTGGCAACGCTACCGCTGGTTTCCGAGACTCCCAGAGAGATTGTTCTGTTGGGACTGCAGCCGGCCTCGACCGACTGGGGCACAGAATTGTCGGCCCCAGTGGCCGCGGAGCTAGGGAACCTGGTGGAAGCGGCACTCGAGCAGTTGCTCGTCTGGTCGCAGGAAACCGCTACACCGTTCGTGGCGCACGAGCACTAGCCCATGTGCCTCGGCACAGCCGGGTGCCTGACTTTTGGGAGGTAGAAAATGTGCCTCGCAATCCCTGGGAAAATTCTCAGCAGTGAAGTCAGCAATGGAGTTCGTGTCGGTCGGGTGCAATTCGGCGGGATTACGCGGGAAGTGTGCCTCGATTTTGTTCCCGAAGCGGCCGTGGGCGACTACGTAATCGTGCACGTCGGATTTGCGATAAGCACCGTCGATCGCGCAGAGGCTGAGCGGAGCTACGAACTGTTGCAATCCATGGGTGTGCTCGAAGGCGAGTTGGAATCGGATTGGGAAACCAGTGAGGTCCGAGATAGCGGCTCGGAAGGTCCGAGATGAAGTACCTCGACGAATATCGCGACGAACGCATTGTTCGTAACCTTGTTGCTCAGATCGCTCGCAGGGTGACACGACCGTGGGTCGTGATGGAAATATGCGGCGGGCAAACTCACACATTGATGCGCTTTGGAATCGATGAACTTCTCCCGGTGGGCGTGGAAATGGTTCATGGCCCCGGTTGTCCCGTGTGTGTGACGCCTTTGGAGATTATCGACAAAGCGATCGCTATCGCTTCCAAGCCTGGCGTCACGTTGATTTCCTATGGCGACATGCTGCGCGTGCCGGGTTCCGGGACCGACCTGTTTCACGTGAAGGCCAAGGGCGGGGATGTGCGCATCGTCTACTCGCCCACTGAGGCGCTGAAATTTGCGCGGACGAATCCAGATCGGAAAGTGGTTTTCTTCGCGGTCGGCTTTGAAACCACGGCGCCAGCAAATGCCATGGCGGTATGGCAGGCCAAGCGAGAAGGATTGAGAAATTTCTCCATGCTCGCTTCGCACGTCCTGGTGCCACCGGCCATTCGTTCGCTCTTGGGTTTGTCCCGCAACCGCGTGCAGGGCTTCATCGGTCCGGGCCACGTGTGCACGGTAATGGGATATCGCGAATACGAGGAGCTCGTTCGCGAGTTCCGTGTGCCCATTGTTGTGGGCGGGTTCGAACCTGTGGATTTGTTAGAAGCCATCTTGATGTTGGTCACGCAACTCGAACAAGGCCGGGCGGAAGTGGAGAATCAATACGTCCGGTCGGTAACATACCAGGGAAACGTGCACGCGCAGAAGGTCCTGGCCGAAGTTTTCGAAGCATGCGACCGGAAGTGGCGCGGGATCGGGGGAATCCCACAGAGCGGCCTCGGTCTACGGGAGCAGTATGCTGATTTTGACGCTGACCGCCTGTTTGGAACAGAAGGAGTCACCGCGGCGGAGCCCCCCGAGTGCATCAGCGCCGAGGTATTGCAGGGACTGAAGAAACCGACTGATTGCCCGGCATTTGCCGTACGCTGCACGCCGGAAAATCC
>Ga0187778_10003766_pt1 | contig 10114 bp, 9 predicted proteins | sample 1015_Q2_SP5_20_M_FD_132418 | JGI IMG/M metagenome (GOLD analysis project Ga0187778, IMG submission 132418) | Tropical peat soil microbial communities from peatlands in Department of Meta, Colombia - 1015_Q2_SP5_20_MG | ecosystem: Environmental > Terrestrial > Soil > Wetlands > Peat | place...
CTCGCGCAGCACCGCGCCGTGCGCGGCCGCGCCGCCGTCGAGGTCACGCAGCTTGAGCGCCAGTAACTCCGCGGTGAGGCGCCGCTCCTGCGCCTTCAGCCCCTGGTAGCGCCGTGCGGTCGCCGCCTGACGTTGTAGGTGGCGGATCTGCTTCTCGACCTCATCGCGCACGTCCTGCAGCCGCTCGAGATTCTCGCGCGTCTCGGCGATGCGCACCTCGGTCTCCTTGCGTCGCTCCTTGTAGCGCGAGATGCCGGCCGCCTCCTCGACGAACGCCCGCATGTCTTCGCTCTTCGCATCGATGATGCGCGAGATCATGCCCTGCTCGATGATGGCGTAGCTGCGCGAGCCGAGGCCGGTGCCGAGAAACAGGTTGGTGATGTCCTTGCGCCGGCAGCGGGTGCCATTGATGAAGTAGGCCGAGGTGCCGTCGCGCGAGACCTGGCGACGCAGCGAGATCTCGCCGTAGCCGGCATAGACGCCGCCGATCTTGGCGTCGGCGTTGTCGAACAACAGCTCCACCGAGGCGCTGCCGACGGGCTTGCGCGCCGTGGAGCCGTTGAACACCACGTCCGCCATATTGTCGCCGCGCAGGTGCTTGGCGGACAGCTCGCCCATCACCCAGCGCACCGCGTCGATGACATTCGACTTGCCGCAGCCGTTGGGGCCCACGACACCGGTGAGATTGCTGGGGAAGTTGATTTGGGTCGGATCGACGAAGGATTTGAAGCCGGCGAGCTTGATCTTGGTCAGCCGCATCTCTCGAGGTCTTCCGTCCCGTCATGGCCGTTGGGGGATAGTGTAGTGTAGAGCAATATGCCGTCGCAGCCCACAACGCAGCTCGAGACATTCGCCAACCCGCAGCCCGCTCGCGACTACACCATTCGGCTCGAGATGCCCGAGTTCACCTGCCTGTGCCCGCGCACCGGGCAGCCGGACTTTGCCACGCTCGCTCTCGAGTACGTGCCGGATCGGCTGTGCGTCGAGCTGAGATCGCTGAAGCTCTATATCTGGTCCTTCCGCGATCGTGGCGTCTTTCACGAGGCCGTCACCAACGAAATCGCGGATCATCTGGACGCAGCGCTGCACGTTCGCTTCCTGCGCCTCACGGCGCGCTTCAATGTACGCGGCGGGATCACGACTACCGTTGTCGCGGAGCGACGACAGCACGGCTGGCAACCCTCACCGCCCGTGGCGCTGCCCTAGAGGGCGGCGTCCCGCCCCCGGGACCCTTTCTTTCTGCCCCGCGGGCGCGGTGGTGCGGCGGCGGCGCAAAATTACGGTGCCCCGGGAACTCCTGTACAGGCGGAGGTCGGCCGGTATAATCCCGCGTCCTTCAACGAGGGTGATACCCATTTGAGGAGCCATTGATGCCGGCCAAAAAACCTGCGCCGAAGGCCGCGAAGGGCAAGAAGGCGGCAAGCCGGCCGACGGTGAGAAAAGCGGCTGCCCGCAAAGGCGAGACGGTCCGCGCCCGAGTGGTCGGGGTGCATGCGCGCAAGAGCCTCGGGTCGCCGCTGCGAAAACCCGCGGCCCCTGCGGTCCAGGCACCGGCCCCGGCGGAGGAGGCAGTCCCGGCGGTGAAAAAGCCCCTGCGCCCTGCCGCAGCGCCCGTGAGCACGGTCGTCGCGCCGGCGCTTCCGGCGACCCGCGTCCCGACGCCGGCCCCGAGCGCCGAGAGCGATGATGCCGAGGGCCTCGAGCCGGGGAGTCTGCTTGCCGGCCCGCGCAACGTACAGCCGTACATCGTCAAGCGCGGCGAGCAGTACATGAACAAGGAGCAGCTCGAGCATTTCCGCAACATCCTCAACAGCTGGAAGCGCGATCTGATGGTCGAGGTCGACCGCACCGTCTCGCACATGAAGGACGAGGCGGCCAACTTTCCCGATCCCAACGATCGCGCCACGCAGGAAGAGGAGTTCAGCCTGGAGCTGCGCACGCGCGATCGCGAACGCAAACTGATTCGCAAGATCGACGACGCCCTCAAGCGCATCGAGGACGGCTCCTACGGCTATTGTCTCGAGACCGGCGAAGAGATCGGCATCAAGCGCCTCGAGGCGCGGCCGGTGGCGACGCTCAGCATCGAGGCACAGGAGCGGCGTGAGCGGCGTGAGCGGCAGTACGGCGACCGCGACGACCGCTATCGCTGAAGGGGCGACCGCGGGCGGCGGCGTCGCATCCCCCACCGTCTATGTCGGGCGCTTTGCGCCCTCGCCCACCGGCTCGCTTCATCTGGGCTCGCTGGTCGCCGCGCTCGGCAGCTATGTCGATGCGCGCAGCCACGGCGGCCGCTGGCTGGTGCGCATGGAGGATCTCGACACCGCGCGCGTGATCCCCGGTTGCGCCGATCGGATCCTGCGCACGCTCGAGGCCTTCGGCCTCAACTGGGACGGCACGATCGAATACCAGAGCGCACGCATCGCTCACTACGCGCACGCGCTCGAGAAGCTCCGCGCGCTCGGGGCGACTTTCGAGTGCAGCTGCCCGCGTCGTGCGCGCGATCCGGAGAGCGGCTATCCAGGCACCTGCCGCGGCGGGCCGACCCGGTCCGGGCCCACCGCCACGCGATTTCATGTCGACGACAGCGTCGTGTCCTTCGAGGATCGTGCCCAGGGAAAGTGCCGATTTGCGCTGCGCGAGCGGGGCGACGTGATCGTCAGGCGGCGCGACGGCGCGTTCGCCTATCAGCTCGCCGTGGTGGTGGATGACGCCCGGCAGGGCATCACCGACGTCGTGCGCGGGGCAGATCTGCTCGATAGCACGCCCTGGCAACTCGCTCTGCAGCGTGCACTGCTGCTCCCGGCACCGCGCTACCTGCACCTGCCGCTCGTGGTCGAGCCGACGGGAGAAAAACTAGCCAAATCAAGACGTTCCATCGCACTCGAGGGTATTGAGCCTGCCAGTCGGCTGCATGCGGCGCTCAGGCTCTTGCGGCAGGATCCGCCGGATGCGCTCAAGCTCGAGCCAGCCCCCCTGGTGCTCGAATGGGCCTGTGCCCACTGGCGAGCGGAGCGCCTTGCCGGGCTGCGGGAGGTGCCTGTCCCTCCCTAAAGGGAACCCCCGGGGGGTGGGTTCGCAGCACCGAATGTAATAAGGTATATCGGGACGCCCGGCACTACGGAAGGTGCATAACTCCAATAGTGAGGGAGTGCGATGAGCGAACCGCGCACCATAAAGAAATATCCGAACAGGCGGTTGTACGACACGGTTGAGAGCCGCTACATCACCCTTGCCGACATCCGCCGGCTGGTGCTCGAGCGCATCGACTTCGTCGTGATCGACAAGAAGACGCAGGGAGACATCACGCGCTCCATCCTGCTGCAGGTGATTGCCGAGCAGGAGCACGGTGGTGAGCCGCTGATGAGCCGCGACTTCCTGTCGCAGGTGATCCGCTCCTACGGAGCCGGCGTACGCAGCGCGATGGGCGATTATCTCGAACAGAGCCTGAAGCTGTTCGCGACCCAGAACGTCGTGCGCGGGCCGCAGAGCTGATTCACTAGCGCGCTTGCAGTGCGCACGGGCCGCGCGGCTGCGCGGTGCGCGCCGTTCTGCGCCCCTGCCGTGTGCGGGTATATCGCGAGCTCAGCCGCCGTCGACGTCGCGCATCGACAGGCGGATGCGGCCCTGACGATCCACCTCGAGCACCTTCACGCGGATCACGTCGCCTTCTCTCAGCTTGTCGCTGACACGCTCGACGCGCTCGTTGGAGATCTGCGAGATGTGCACCAGGCCGTCGCGCCCGGGGAGAATGGTCACGAAGGCACCGAAATCCATCAACCGCGCGACCTTGCCCTCGTACACCCGGCCGACCTCCACGTCCGCGGTGATGAGCTCGATACGGCGCTGCGCTTCGCGACCCGCCGCGCCGCTCACCGAGGCAATCTTCACCGTGCCGTCGCTCTCGATGTCGATGGTGGTGCCGGTCTCCTCCGTGATCTGCCGGATCACCGCACCACCCTTGCCGATCACGTCGCGGATCTTCTCTGGGTCGATCTTGAGGGTGATGATCGACGGTGCCCACTCGGACATTTTCTCGCGTGGTGCGCGGATGACCCGATCCATCTCCTCGAGAATGTGCAGCCGTCCCTCGCGCGCCTGCTCGAGCGCGATGCGCATGATCTCAGGCGTCACGCCCTCGACCTTGATGTCCATCTGCAGCGCGGTGACGCCGTCTTTCGTGCCGGCGACCTTGAAGTCCATATCACCCAGGTGATCCTCGTCGCCGAGAATGTCCGTGAGCACCTGGTAGCGGCTGCCCTCGAGCACCAGCCCCATCGCGACTCCCGCCACCGGGGCCTTGATGGGCACGCCGGCATCCATGAGCGAGAGCGAGGTGCCGCACACGCTTGCCATGGAGCTCGAGCCGTTGGACTCGAGGATCTCCGAGACCACGCGTATCACGTACGGGAAGGCAGCCATGTCCGGCATCACGGCGTTCACGCCGCGGCGCGCGAGATTGCCGTGACCGATCTCGCGGCGCTTCGGTGAGCCCATCATGCCGGTCTCGCCTACCGAGAACGGCGGGAAGTTGTAGTGGAGCATGAACGGCTCGCGCCGTTCGCCCTCGAGGGCGTCGATGATCTGCGCGTCGCGGGTCGTGCCGAGGGTTGTGACCACCAGTGCCTGGGTCTCGCCGCGGGTGAACAGCGCCGAACCGTGGGTGCGCGGCAGCACGCCGACCTTGACCGTGATCGGGCGCACGGTGCGTGTGTCACGGCCGTCGATGCGACGCTCACCGTTGAGAATTCTCTGGCGCACGATGTTGCTCTCGAGACGGAACAACGCGCTCTCCACCGGCTCGCGGCTCCACTTCGGCGACTCGCCCTCGGCGAGCATCGTGAGCGTCTGTGTCTTGATCTCGGCGAGTCGCATGTGTCGCTGCTGCTTCTCGGTGATGCTGTAGGCCTGGGCGAGCGCGGCCTGGGCGTGCAGCCTCACGGCGCTGGTCAGCTCGACATCCTCCGCCGGCGGCTGCCAGTTCCAGCGCGCCTTGCCCGCCTCGGCGGCGAGCTCGCGTATGGCGCGAATGGCGAGCTGCATCTGCTCGTGGCCAAACACCACCGCACCCAGCATGACCTCCTCCGACAGTCCCTGCGCCTCCGACTCCACCATGAGCACGGCGTGCTCGGTGCCGGCCACCACGAGGTGCAGCTGCGACCCCCCGAGCTCGCGTGCGGTGGGATTGAGCAGGTAGCGGCCGTCGCTGTAGCCGACGCGCGCCGCCCCGACCGGGCCGTTGAAGGGAATTCCCGAGAGCGCGAGCGATGCGGACGCTCCGAGCAGTGCCGGAATGTCGGCGTCGATTTCCGGGTCCATCGAGAGCACGGTCGCCACCACCTGGACGTCGTTGAAGAACCCGTCCGGGAACAGCGGCCGGATCGGACGGTCGATGAGGCGCGAGATCAGCGTCTCCTTCTCGCTCGGCCGTCCTTCGCGCTTAAAGAACCCGCCGGGGATACGCCCGGCGGCGTAGGTTTTCTCGACGTAGTTCACCGTGAGCGGGAAGAAATCCCGGCCTGGTGTCGGCTCATGCTTGACGCAGGTGGTGACGAGCACCACGGTCTCGCCCATGGAGACGCGCACCGCCCCCTCGGCCTGGCGGGCGATCTCGCCCGTCTCGATGGTCACGGTATGCGAACCGTACGGAAACGACTTGCTGACGACGCTCACAGCTTAAATCCCCGAATGTGAATCTGCCGGCGGAAAAACGAGGGCCGCGCTTCAGAGAGCGGCGGCCCTGGTTCTTCAGCGGCGAAGCCCCAGGCGCTCGACGAGCTCCTGGTACTTCGCAGGTTGGGTGGCTCTGAGGTAATCGAGGAGCTTGCGGCGTTGGTTGACGAGCTTCACCAGCCCGCGGCGCGAGGCGTGATCGCGCTTGTGCGCGGTGAAGTGCTCGCCGAGTCCGTTGATCCGCTCGGAGAGCAGCGCGACCTGAACCTCCGGTGAGCCGGTGTCGGCGGGTCCGCGGCGGAACTGCGCGAGGATTCCGCCCTTTTTCTCGCTGGTTAAAGCCATTGCGCGATAGTCCTAACTACTTGTCTCAAGAGCCATTTGGTAAGCCGCGCATTTTACCCGGCGGGAGAGCCTCATCACAAGCTCAAGAGTGCGCTTGAGCGCACGAGGACCCACGGGCGGGCGCGGCGTCGGGATCACGGCGCGAGGTTGACGAGCCGGCGCGGTTGTATCGTGCCGTGCCCGTCTGCTTCGCCGAGGCCGAGAAACCTTCCGCTCTCATCGTAGAGGCGCACCCGCGTGGCGGGGGGGGTCGGCCCGGGGCCGACCACGGGCGCCATCACCCGCTGTCCCTGCAGCAACCGCCGCGCCGAGGCCTCATCGAGATGCACCGCGCCGAGCCGCGCGAGCGGCCAGTCCGCCGGCAGGAGCTGTGGCGATTCCCCGCGCCCGCAGCGCTGCCCGAGAGACTCAAGCGTGTGCATCGGCTCGTGCTCGAAGGGCTCGACGTACAAGCGCCGCAGGGAAATCACGTGCCCCACGGTGGCGAGCGCGACGGCGATGTCCTCCGCGAGCACCCGAATATAAGTGCCCTTCGAGCACAGTGTCTCGAGCTCGAGGCTGTCGGGGGTGAGCGCGAGGAGGCTCAGCTGCGAGAGCTCGATGCGTCGCGCGGCACGCTCGACCGTAAGGCCGGAACGCGCCAGGCGGTAGAGTGGCTGGCCCGAGCGCTTGAGCGCGGAGTACATCGGCGGGGTCTGTGCACGCGCGCCGAGAAACCCCGCGAGTACTGCCTCGACCTGCGCACGCTCGAGTGCCGGCACCGGAGCGATCTCGCTGACGCTCCCTTCGGCATCGCCGCTCACGGTGCGCGCGCCGAGCCGCACCGTGAAGCGGTAGCGCTTGCGAGCGCCGACGATCTCGCCGGCTACCTTGGTGGCTTCGCCGAGGCAGATGGGCAGCATACCGCTGGCGAGCGGATCGAGGCTGCCGACGTGCCCGGCTTTCGGCCCCCGCAACAGCGCGCGCACACGCTGCAACGCTGCGTTCGACGACAACCCGCACGGCTTGTCGAGCAGCAGGATGCCGCTGTGCATGGGCGGAAGCGGTCAGCGCCGCTCGGGGTCGGCGCCCGCAGCGTGCGGCTGCTCGGCAGCGCCGGCGGCGCGCGCACCCGCCGCGGACGCCGGCGCTGCGGATTCGGCACGATCGCTCGCGACGGCGCGATCGATAAGGCTCGTCAGGTGCGCTGCGCCAGCGACGCTCTCGTCGAACAGGAACTGCAGCCGTGGCGCATGGCGCAGGCTCAGTCGCCGGCCGAGCTCACCGCGCAGAAAGCCCGCGGCGTGCGTGAGACCGGTGCGCACTTCTTCCGGCGTGTGGCGCGAGGCGAACGGCGTGAAAAACACGCGCGCGCTGCCCATGTCCGCCGAGCAGCTCACCGCCGTGATGGTGACGTTGCCGACACGCGGATCCTTCACCTCGCGGGCGATCAGCGCCGCGAGCACCCGCTGGATCTCGGACTCGATGCGTTGCGTGCGTGCCTGGCTCATCTACTGCAGCGTTCTCGCCACCTCGACGCGCGCAAAGCACTCGATTTGGTCGTTGACGCGCACGTCCTGGTAGTTCTTCACGCCGATACCGCACTCGGTGCCGGCGCGCACCTCGTTGACGTCGTCCTTGAAGCGCCGCAGCGACTCGAGCGCGCCTTCGAAGATGACCACGTTGTCGCGCAGCACACGGATCGGATTATTGCGCCGGACGAAGCCCTCGGTCACCAGGCAGCCGGCCACCACGCCGAACTTGCTCGAGCGGAACACTTCGCGCACCTGCGCCACGCCGACGATCTGCTCCTTGATCTCCGGCTGCAGCATCCCGGACATCATCTGCTTCACGTCATCGATGGCTTCGTAGATGATGCTGTAGTAGCGCACCTCGACACCGGTCTCCTTGACCGCATCGCGTGCGCCGGCATCGGCGCGCACGTTGAAGCCGATCACCAGCGCCCGCGACGCCGCGGCGAGCTGCACGTCGGACACGGTGATGCCGCCGAGGCCGCTGGCGATCACCTTCACCTGCACCTCGGGCGTCGACAGCTTGCTGAGCGCCTCGCGCAGCGCCTCGGCGCTGCCCTGCACGTCCGCCTTGATGAGCACCGACACGATCCCGGCCTTCTCCTCGCCCATCTGCGAGAACACGTCCTCGACGCGGGTAGTCTGGCGTGCCAGCTTCACGTCGCGGAACTTCCCCTGACGATAGAGCGCCACTTCGCGCGCCTTGCGCTCGCTCTCCACCGCCAGCAACTCGTCGCCGGCATTCGGCGCGGTCGAAAGACCGAGCACCACCACCGGCATCGATGGCGGTGCCTCGGAGACCGACTTGCCGTTCTCGTCGAACATGGCGCGCACGCGGCCGAACTCGGAGCCGGCGATGATCGGATCGCCGAGACGCAGCGTGCCGCGCTTCACCAGCACGGTCGCGACCGCGCCGCGCCCCTTCTCGATGCTCGATTCGATCACCACGCCCGAGGCAAGACCGGTGCGCGGGGCGCGCAGCTCCAGCACCTCGGCCTGCAGCAGAATCGCCTCGAGCAGCTGATCGATCCCCTGCCCGGTGCGCGCCGACACCGGCACGAAGATGTTCTCTCCGCCCCATTCCTCGGAGATGACCTCGTGCTTGGAGAGCTCGGTGCGCACGCGCTCGGGGTCGGCGTCACTCTTGTCGATCTTGTTGACCGCCACGACGATCGGCACGCCCGCAGCGCGGGCGTGCTGGATGGCTTCGATGGTCTGCGGCATTACGCCGTCGTCGGCGGCCACCACCAGTACCACCACGTCGGTCGCCCTGGCGCCGCGCGCGCGCATCGCGGTGAAGGCAGCGTGACCGGGAGTGTCGAGGAAGGTGATGACACCCCGTGGCGTCTCGACGTGGTAGGCGCCGATGTGCTGGGTGATCCCGCCCGCCTCGCCCGCGGCCACCTTGGTACGACGGATGTAATCGAGAAGTGACGTCTTGCCGTGATCGACGTGGCCCATCACGGTGACCACCGGCGGACGCGGCTCGAGCGCGGCCTCCGCCTGCTCGCCCTGCAGGTCGGCCTCGATCTGATTCTCCTTGAGGACCTTGGGCGTGTGGCCCATCTCCTCGACCACGAGCACCGCGGTGTCCTGATCGATCGGCTGATTGATGGTGGCCATCACGCCCATGTTCATGAGGACCTTGATGACCTCGGTCGCCTTGACGGCCATCTTTTGCGCGAGCTCGGCCACCGTCACGGTCTCGCCGATGCCCACCTCGCGCACCACCGGCGCGGTCGGCATCTCGAACCCATGCTTACCCTCGGCGGCGGCCGGCACTGGACGCGCCTTGGCGCGGCGCTTCTTCTTGTAGCGCGAGCTGACGTCGCCCGTGACGTGCAGCTCCTGCCGCCCGTAGCGCGTGTGCTGTTTGTCATCGCCCGCGGGAGCCTCCGTTGCCGCCGCCCGTTCGCGCGGCGCAACCGCGCCCGCCGTCCCCTGCGGGCGTTCACGCTCGCTGGCGCGCCGCTCGTGCTCCTCGCGCTCGGTGCGCCGACGTGCCTCGTCGTCGCGGCTGCGCTGCTCGGCGGCGCGGCGTGCATCTTCCTGGGCCCGGCGCCGTGCCTCTTCCTCCTCGACGCGGCGGCGATTCTCCGCCTCCAGCCGCTCGCGCTCGCGCCGCTCGGCCTCGGCGCGCTCGCTCTCGGCGCGGGCGGCTTCTTCGGCCTCGCGCTTGCGATGATCGAGCTCGTCCTGCTGAGCGCGCGCCTGCTCCTCGAGCACGTCGCGCTTGATGTAGGTGCGCTTGCGGCGTACCTCGACGTTGACCGTGCGCGCGCGCCCCTGGTTACTCGCGAGCTTCAGCTCGCTCTGTGTCTTTCGCTTGAGCGTGATCTTGCGCGGCGCGCCGTCGCCGTCGGCGTCGCTGCCGTGGCTGCGGCGCAAGTGCGTGAGCAGCTCGAGCTTCGCGTCGTCGCTGATACGCGCGTCGGGACCCGAGACCTTGATGCCCGCCTGGTCGAGCTGCACCAGCAGCCGGTCGACCGGGACCTTGAGCACCTCGGCAAACTGGGAAACGGTTACTTCCGCCATGCGTTTATGCCTCGAACCACGGCGCGCGCGCCGTCATGATGAGTGTCGCCGCC
>Ga0187778_10003768_pt1 | contig 10112 bp, 8 predicted proteins | sample 1015_Q2_SP5_20_M_FD_132418 | JGI IMG/M metagenome (GOLD analysis project Ga0187778, IMG submission 132418) | Tropical peat soil microbial communities from peatlands in Department of Meta, Colombia - 1015_Q2_SP5_20_MG | ecosystem: Environmental > Terrestrial > Soil > Wetlands > Peat | place...
GATGGCGATTCTCGATCAGGCCACCCGCCGGGTTGCCGATGAAATCATCAAGAAGTCGGGGACGAAGCTTCATTACCTCGTTGGGACGATGATCGAACTGCCGCGGGCTGCTCTGCTCGCGGATGAGATCGCCGAAGTTGCCGAGTTTTTCTCTTTCGGCACCAACGACCTCACCCAAACGGTCATGGGGCTCTCCCGCGACGATGCCGGACGCTTCCTCCCGGACTATGTGGATGAAAAGAAATCCGGCATCTTCCACGCTGATCCCTTTCAGTCGCTGGACACCCACGGCGTGGGAATGCTCATTCGCTGGGGCATCGAGAAAGGGCGCGAGACGCGCCCGAAACTGGAGGTCGGCATTTGCGGCGAGCACGGCGGCGATGCGGAGAGCGTCAAGTTCTGCCACAGAGTGGGCATGGACTATGTGAGCGCATCTCCGTTCCGTATCCCCATCGCGCGTCTGGCGGCAGCTCAAGTAGTGTTTGAAGAGAAAGCGGCCAAGAAAAACAAAGGCAAAAGATCGTAAAGAAGGAGTCTTCCCAACTTAAACTAACACTTGAAGGCGGCAAAGGCAGCGAACGCTGGCGCATTTCCCGCTTGAGTAGCGCAGTCCATAATCGACTCGCGATTTCTGTAGCTCCTCGCTTATTCCAATTCCTTTTCCGTCTTTGGAATTGGTCATCTTCCGACGTCGGCCGTTTCAACTGTATCTTATCCGCATCCTGCAGCGAGATTTCTCAAGAAGCCGGCAAGCTTGCGGGACCGGCTGGGCAAGGCGAATCCAAATCAAGCGAGAGCAGCGAAGCGTCGAAATATTTGACTTGCGGTTCCTGAGATACGACATATTTTTCGTCACCTGGCCGGTAGGCGGGTGCGTGAAGATTGTCTCCAGCGAATCCTCGAATGGCCTCTTCGGATTCCCAGAGTGTCAGTACATAGACCTCCGCCGCGCCATTGGATTCGCGTGATAGCACCAAACCACCCAGATTGCCTTTGGCCTCCAGACTGCCTCGCAGGCGGGTGGACGACAACTCCTCAAGGATACAACCCAAATTTCCTTTTGAGGCGACCCCGTGCCATAGCCGGCCGATCGCTTTTTTGGTTTTCGTTCCTTTCACCTTTCTACTCCATTTTGGTCGAATGGTCCGACCATGTTTCTCACAGCTACCTAGCCAGCAGAACGTGAATAGGCCATCTGCCCGCGACGGCTTAGGCGGCCTCATCTGCTGGTCTCGCGGCACGGCAAAGCCGCAAGCGCAAGGGCCTTTGCAACCCAAACGCACGATTCCGCAAGGTTTCCGGGGGCCCGCGAAACCTTTCACCTTCTCTCATTTTGTGGGGAGCAAAATGGAAGTGTTACAGGCTTCAACTAAATCGATATAATAAAGGGAATTTGCAAATTCTGTCAAGGACTTCAGGTGGGCATTTTGAAAATGAAGTAGAGCCCAAAGAAGAAGAAAATAATATCCGGAGACCACGCCGCCAGAACCGGTGGGAGCTGCCCCACACCCCCGAGGGCCTGTAGCAACTCAGCAAGAGACCAATAAGCAATACCTATGGCTACCCCTAGCGCGACTCCGCCCAGGGCTCCGCGCGTACCGACCAGGAATGCAAACGGAATGGCGAGTAGCATGATGATGGGGGCCATTAAGGGAAAAGCCAGCTTCCGGTGCCATTGCACCGTGAGGTTTGAAACATCAAATCCCGCGCTGTGCAACCCCTCGATGTAAACCCGCAATTCTCTCCAACTCATCTGAAACGCCTGCCTTACTTCGCGGTTGAAGTAACCGGGTGGCTCGGTGAGTTCGGGGAGGGAAGTCACGGGCGGCAGGCGCTCATAGCGGCTAACGGTATCATCGGAGAAATCGCGGACCCAGCCTCCTTCGAGAATCCAGACATTTTGCGACTCCGACCACCGGGCGCGTGAAGCGAAAATCCGGCGTTTCAACTGGAAATTATCGATGTCAATCTCCAAAACCGTGAGGCCACCGAACAGTTTCTGGTTCGGGTCGAACAGGTCGTAATTGTAGATTTTATCGTTCTCGCCAAAGATCCAGCGCTGCGGCCGGGTGTACGTCTGAGGAGGCCTTCCCTTAATCAAGTTATGGAGCGCATCCTGCCGCTGGTTGGCGTAGGGAAGATAGATGTCATCGAGCACCACGAGGGTCACCGTCAGACCCAGGCCGGCCAAGAGCAACGGGACGGCCAGCCGGTACAAACTGATGCCGCTGGCTTTGATGGCGACAATTTCATTGTTCTTGCTCATGATGCCCAGGGTCACGAGCACTGCCACCAGAGCTCCCAGTGGCGCAAGGTTGTACATCAGATAGGGAGCCAGGTAGCGAAAATAGTCCACTACAACGAGGAAAGGCACCTTGTTCCGAGCGATGTCATCGAGCAATTCGAAGAACGTGAAAGTTTCAAACAAGAAGACGAACGCGGCCATCAGCAGCGCGAAATACGAAAAAAATCGGCGAAGAACATATAGGTCCAGCAACCGCGGAAAGCTGTTGCTGGATGGCACGGCCAACTCTTGGACCAGAGCCTCGCCATTCGTCGCGTTCGCGGTGGCCGTTCGCGCACGCGCGCGCCAGCGGCGGAATAACCTTTGCCTGGACTTGAAGAAACTGAGCGCCTGCATCCGCATCCACCGGGTGTCCCCTCGGAACTGCTCCATGCGGGGGAAAAGAGCCAGGCCGAGCAAAGCCAGAACAACGTCCGCGACCCAGGAGCCGGCCGACGGAGTCACGGCGCCCTGGCGGGCCAAACCTGCTCCCATGACGGAAAGCAAATAATATGAGGCGATGAGGATGACGGCGATCAGTGAGCCGGCCGCCCGTCCACCTCGGCGGGGCTGCGCGCCCAAGGGCACGGCAATCAGCGCAAACGCAAAGCACGCCATGGGAAAAGCAAAACGCCGGTGAAGCTCGACACGGGCTTCCCGCCAGCCTGGGCCGTGGTCTCGAAAAAGGTCCTGCAAGGACCGCTCGGGATTGTTGAGCTGGACCGGCGCAGTAGGGACCAGCCCGCTGACCTCCAGTGGCAAGTCATTTTGGCCAAACGCTGTTACGGAATAATGATCGGGGTCCTCGCGGGCAAACTCATGAGTGGTCCCGCCTTGGAGATGGAGCTCCAGCTTGCCCTGTTCGGGTTCGGCAATTACAATCGCATTCTTCGCCAGGGTCAGGCGTGAGCCGCTTTCTCCCCCGGTTTCGGCCAGGAACACGCCATGCCACTGCGTGCCGCTTGCCGTAATATCATTGATGTAGAGAACCAGGCGGGGGCGCTCTTCGAACACGCGGGGTTGCAACTGGAAGGAAATTTGCGAGGTTATCAGCTCCGCCTGCACGGAACGAAACGTCCGCAGCGCCAAAGGCCCGAGCCAGCATGTCATTACCAGGGTTAGCAGCGCTCCGCTGGTAGCCAGGACTGCGACGGGACGGAGGATTCTTCCCCTGCTGATGCCCAGGGCCGTCAGCGCAATGATTTCGCTGTCTGCCGACATGCGGCCGAGACCAAGCAGCACGCCAATCAGCGTGGCCATGGGAATGGTAAAGATAAATACGCCGGGGAAAATGCACAGGAACAACATCAGAACCTGGTTGCCGCTCCCGGAGTGGCGCACGAACAGCTCCATGATGCGCACCAGTTGCGGCACGAAAAACACAAATGTGAAGACGATGAGTCCGAGGAAGGCATGACGGAAGATTTCGCGAACGATGTAGCGGTCCAGAATGCGCATGACGCGAACGGTGAGTGTAACATGGCGGCCGGGCTGACACGGCAGGGGCGCGGCGAATGAAGCGCATCCAGCTTGTTCTTCTGTGGCACATGCATCAGCCGCAGTATCGCGACCCGGAGACCGGTAGCTACGTTCTTCCCTGGACGCGCCTGCACGCCCTGAAAGACTACTGGGGCATGGTGGAAGTGCTTCGGGAGTTTCCCGGTTTCCATGCCACCTTCAACGTCGTCCCATCCCTGGGAATGCAGTTGGAGGAATACGCCAGCGGCAAGTTCAACGAACCGTGGTTCTCCCTGGCGTTTAAGAGAACGGACGAGTTGACCCGCGAGGACAAGGGGGAAATTCTTGCGCGAGCGTTCCAGCTCAATCTGGAGCGCTTGATGACGCGCTGGCCGCGTTTTGTCGAGTTGTATGAGTGGTCCCGCCCTGCCGGAGGTGCGCAGGCTCTGGTGACGTTTACCGCGCGCGATTGGCGGGATCTCCAGGTGCTTTCCCAACTCGCCTGGATGGAAGAGTCCTGGTTCGAGAAAGATGCAGTTATCAGCAAGCTCTCCGCGAAGGGCAGGGAATTCACCGAGAAAGACAAAGACGCCTTGAAAGAGAAGCAGCTCGAACTGTTGCGGATGATCTTGCCTGCCTACCGGGACGCCGCCACGCGCGGGCAAGTCGAGCTCAGCACCACCCCTTTCTACCACCCGATTCTTCCGCTGGTTTGCGATTCGGACATCGCGCGCGTGGCTAATCCGTCGACACCTTTGCCGCGGCGCGCCTACCGTCATCCCGAAGACGCACGCGAGCAGTTGCAACTGGCGCGCGCTTATCACGAGAAGACGTTTGGGGTGCAGCCGCGAGGGCTCTGGCCATCGGAGGGTTCTGTATCGGACCAAGCTCTATCCATAGCCGCGGAAGAGGGCTTTGAATGGTTCGGCACGGACGAAGGGGTTTTGGGACGCACCCTGAACGTCGGGTTCTTCCGTGATGGCAACGGCATTCCCGCTAATTCCGACCGTCTGTACCAGCCTTGGCGATTCCAGTATGGCTCGAAAGCCATTAGCGGGCTCTTTCGCGACCATCACTTGTCGGATCTGATTGGTTTCGTCTACAGCCGGACAGACGGAAAAGCTGCCGCCGCCGATCTTCACGGGCGTCTTCGCCATCTCGGAGAAAGCGTTCCTGGCTCGGCGCCGTCTCTCACCATTTGCCTATTTTTGGATGGCGAGAATGCCTGGGAGTATTACCCGGGGAACGGCCGCACGTTCCTCCGCGAGTTTTATCAACGCATCCAGAACGATCAAGATTTTCGCGCGCTAACCGCCAGCGAAGCGCTCGCTGCCACCGGAGAATACCCTTCCGCCACCGGCATTTTTCCGGCCTCATGGATCAATGCTAATTTCGATGTGTGGATTGGAAACAGCGAGGACGTTGCCGCTTGGGAATTGCTGTGGGATGCCCACGATGCCTATTCTCGCGCCTTGGACGCCGGGAAGAAAGGCCGTCCAGGCGCACCTTCGGAGGAAGCCCTCAAGAGCGCTCATGAATCCTTGCTCGCTGCCGAGGGCAGCGACTGGTGCTGGTGGTTTGGGCCCGAGCACAGCACGGCGAATGACGCGGAATTTGACGCCCTATACCGGAAACACCTGACCAACGTCTACCTCGCGCTGAACCAAGTCGCCCCCGAAGAGCTCGCCAAACCCATCAAGCGGAAACCAGAGCACGCGCTGCAACTTGCGCCGACAACTCTTCTGAAAATCAAAGTGGACGGCCGTGACAGCTCGTACTTTGAGTGGCTAGGAGCCGGACTTTATTCTCCGGAACGGCGAGGCGGCTCGATGCACGGACGGATTTTTTATCTGCACGAACTGCGTTATGGCTTTGAAAAAGACCGCTTCTGTGTGCGTGTCGATCCCTTCCGGGACGCCCTTTCGGAACTCGAAAATTCGGAGTTTCGTATCACCATCGGCGCAGCCGACGAAGTGGTCATTGTGGCAAACGTTTCTCGCGGCCGCTTGCAGGAGTTCTCCGTGGAGAAAGATCGCGTTTGCCTGCTGAATACGAAAAAGATCGCCGATGCGGCATTCGAGCGCATCCTGGAAGTGGCCATCCAAAAAGATCAGTTGAGCCTCAAAGGCCAGACCAAGCTGCGACTCGGCGTCGCTTTGTGGCACGGCGGTCTGCCGGTAGACGTCTTGCCAGCGGAAGGCTACCTTGATGTACCGTTCGGGGAAGAGAATGGCTCCTGGCCGATGGAATGAAAGTGCTTTTGTAGGGGCCGCCTTCAACTCGTCGCGTCCAATCGAGGAGGGAGCCGTTTATTTGTTCTGGGAACGCTTCCGCAGCGCCTCACAAGGCTGGCGGATTTTACGAATGCAGATTGCGTAACTTAAAACAATTTGACCGCCAGATCCTGAGGATGATCGCCAACGGGAATCATGGTCACCAGAAAATTGGTGCGCACGCGCACGACGGCAAGATCGCCGGAGCCTTGACTCACTGCAAGCAACAGCGTCTCGGGCGTCCCCGGATCGAACCGCAATACCGTTGGTGATTCGCCCGCTGGAATGGGAAAGCCTTGTCCCGGCTCTCGAATAATCCGGCGGTTCGCGATGTCCACGGGAATGATGCGCCCAGCGGCCGAATCCGAGACGTAGAGCAAGCTGCCGTCGCTGCTCAGTACACCACGCGTCGGTGCCGAGCCCAACACCATGTAGTCGCCCACCTCATGCGTCCACGTATTGATGGCCTGCAAGCCGTGTGCTTCCGGTGAAATCACAAACAATTCGCCGCCATCCGGCTTGAGCAGCATCTCCGCGGGCTTTCCCGCCAACTCGAGATTAGTCACAAAAACTCCGCGGCGAAGATCTACAACGGAGATGCGGTTCTCGGCGCGGCTCAGCACAAAGGCTACCGAGCTATCCGGCAATACGGCCACATCTTCGGGCTGCGCCGCGACAGAAATGGTCTTGTGGAGGGCGAGCGTCGAGGCATCATGGATGCCAAGTGAGCCATCTCGACGATTGACGACGAGAACGGTTTTTCCATCGGGTGTGGCCCGCGCGAGAACTGGCTCACGTCCGGTTTTGGCGCGCGCCAAGACGCTGCGCGCTCTAGCATCGATGACCAGAAGCGTGTCGCTTGCAGAAGAAGTCGTGAACACGCGGTCGCCCGCGGGAGAGAAGTCCAGGGCATAGGGCAGAGGACCGACGGGCATGCGCGCTGTGACTTCTCCTGAAAAATGGTTCGCGCGAGGATCGAGAACCCACACGTAACCGCCGGTGCTGCTGACGCCCCAGATTTCTGCTCGCTTGGGATGCCCGCGCATCCCGGAAAGCCCCGGCCCCACGGGGATCCGCGAAATCGCTTTGAGCTTCACGAGGTCGACCACCGTGACGCTGCCGTCGGCGATGGTTACGTAAGCGCAGAGATGCAGGTCGGGCCGCAAAAACGAGGGCCGGTGCTCGCGCAGCAATTCGATCAACGCCGCAAGGCTTAGCACGGCGAGGAGAAAATACAAGCGAAAATTTCGTGGACGGGTCATGCGAGCCTCGGAATTGTGGCATGGGACCCGAAACTAAGAAAGCGAGAGTGGCGGAACGAAGCGAGGAGATTTCAGGCGGGAGGCTATACGAAACCTAAACAAATCTTGACCTGCTCCTCAATCCTTCTGAAGGCTTGAGCAGAAAGGACTCCGATCGCCGGGTAGCGAAGCAGGCTCTTTTCCAGAGTCGTTACCTGATCGCACTTTACCCAGCAGTCGAAATCCAGATTGGCGTCGCCCTTTTTGATAGGAACTCGCATGCTGAATTTCTTGTGCTCGACGGTCGTGATTCCGACAACGCAGACATCCAGGGCGAATTTGTTGATGGGGTCAACGGAAAGAATGACAGCGGGCCGCGGCTTGTCCAAGCTCACGATATACACCTCGCCACGCCTGGGATGCCAACCTGGCGGAATCGTAGGCATCAATCCCTGCCAAAAGTGCGGAGAGAGGCTTTTTGGAAGGCTTTGGCCTCCGTTCGATCTAGCTTCGCAGCGGAAAAGAACTCTTCGGCTTCAGCTTCCAATTTCTCGTAGAGTTCTTGAATCATGGCGCGGCGAAGGAGTTCGTTTACGCGTTCGCTGGCCGAACGGTTACCCTTCGTCTCGTCAACATAGTCGCTGATATCCGGTTCAATAGTAAAACTCTTAGCCAGTCTCATAGTATTCCTCATATCTTCCATAGAATCCAATATATGACCTTTGATGTCAAGACTTCGGCAAATTCCCGTGTTTTGGGTGGAACAGACAACCGGTGAGAATGGATTACTCGGCTTTGGTGCTGGCGCGCACCAGACTACGGTTTGGCGGAGGAGGAGGTGTAATGCGGGGCGTTGGGTGTCAGCCGACGGATGACAAACTCCTGGAGAAGATTGGTGGCCGCGGTGAAGCCGACGCCAACGAGCGTGTTCTCGACTGTCAGCACGCCATCATTGCGATTCTGATCAGGGTAGTAGAGATTCGAGATGGCGCCTGAGGCAAGGCTCCCGAGAAGACCGGAGTAATTCGGCTGCCAGCGTCCGTTATCGCCTTTGCAGATCACGGCGTTGGCGACAGCATAGAAAAATCTCGAACGCTTCGTTCCGGTCCCTTTGTAAAAATAGCGCGGATCCTGCTTCAAAAGGGAAGGCAGGATAGCGCTCCCGATGTAGGTGCTGGTGACAAAATCAGCGTAGGCGGCCCCGTAGCGCTTTCCGTACCCCTCTGCGCCCTGCCCGTATCCACTATAGGAATCTGTCGCCTGCTGGATTCCCGCAATGGCGGCCGTTAGTCCAAAGTTGACGGGATCTATCGTGGCCTTCCAAGCCAACTCGAACTTTTGCCGAGGGTTTAACGGAACGGCGGCAGGGTTATAGGTAACGTAGAAATTGGGAACGACACCGAGGACCCGCTGCTTCTCTTCATCTTTGATTTCGGCCTCCGCCAGCTCCGTTCGCGTAAATGTGACTTGGACTTCCGTGTTAGCGGTAGCAAGGGTCAGGGCGATCGGGAAAACCACGAAGCTTTCTCCGGCATGCAAGATTCCGGAGGAGGTCAAGGGTGCGAAGCCCGCCGAGAAAATCGTGACTTGAAAGAGCCCGGGGGAAATGTTTGCAAAGCAGAATTGGCCCTGACCGTCTGACTCTCCGTCCCGGCTTAGAGTTGGATCCTCCCGCAAGAGCTTCACTTTGGCTCCGGGGACGACGGCTCCGGTTCGATCCAGTATGGTTCCGCTGATGGTGCCTGCCGATTGCTGACCCGGAAGCGGCTCGCACACGGGGGCCACGTTGGGGCTTGCCTCTGGCAGATCGCCAGGCGTTGTTTGGACAACAGGCGATTGCTGGGAATGCGCCAGGGCTGGGAGGCTGCAAACAAGGAGGAGGGCAAAGCCGAACCGGAGGAAGATACCCAAGTCAAACACCGGCTTCCAGGCGGTTCGGCCCAGGAACTTCACGTGAGAGCCTAGGTTCATAGAATCCCGGACCTCTTTCAATTCTAGACCCTCATCTTTCGTCCGACAAGGACCGGCTCCGCGGAGTTGTCCAAAGCGTCCTGCTGGCAAAATGCGTTGGATGACATTTGGTGGCGCAAGGTTGGTTGAATAATTCATTCAAGATGTCTACCCACACGACCCCGTAGCACATTGGCAACGCACTTTGCAGGTTTCGTTGTACCGGCTGGAACGAGGGACTACTCTGAGGTGGCTATCCAGCATACAGGTGTTCCGGTGCAAGAACGGTGCAGCGGCGAAGCAGGGCCCGGTTCACGGAGGACAGGACTCATCATGTCGGAACCCTTCCGGCCGTATGAAAAGCTTGTGGAAATCACTATCTTTGGAAAGAAGTTTCAGGTTCCGGAACGCAATTCGCTGTTGCGTTGTTTCCAGTTCATTAGCCCGGAGACGATTCCGTACGGCCGTTTTTGCTGGAATCAGGACTGCCAATATTGCCGCGTGACCTGCCAATTACCGGATGACGATGAAGCGCACGAAATGCTGAGCTGCAAGTTCATCGTGATGCCCGGAATGGAAATCACGGAAATGAGCCAGGAACTGAAGTGGTGCCTGCGCGCGAAGCTGCCGTCGGATACGCCCGTTTCATCGTAAGATCACTTTTTAGTCGTTCGTACGAAGTTCTAAGTCCATTCCCGGAATGTCCCTTGCGCCATTTCATGCGCTCCACCCAACGGCATTTCCCCGCAAAAAAGTTGTCTGGAGCCACAACTATTTCTGGTCCGCCGGGTTGATTTCAGCATACGGAAGTGGAATCGCACGGCGGCGGTTGTGTGACGCCAGAACCCCAAACACCATCCCCGGCGCGAAATTGCCGCCGTACGATTCCGAAGTTCCAAGCAGCGC
>Ga0187778_10003769_pt1 | contig 10110 bp, 5 predicted proteins | sample 1015_Q2_SP5_20_M_FD_132418 | JGI IMG/M metagenome (GOLD analysis project Ga0187778, IMG submission 132418) | Tropical peat soil microbial communities from peatlands in Department of Meta, Colombia - 1015_Q2_SP5_20_MG | ecosystem: Environmental > Terrestrial > Soil > Wetlands > Peat | place...
GACCCTTCTCTACCAACGCGGGTTTCCCGGAGGCGCCTCGATCTGGGCCTTACCGCTCGAAGGCCAGCGCAAACCATATATGGTCTCACCGCGCGGCACGTGGGGGCGTCTTTCTCCCAATCAGCATTGGATGGCTTACCAGTCGACTCAATCCGGCATGGTCGAGATCTATGTGGTGGCGTTCGGCGGCGGGCAAGGGAAATGGCAGGTGTCAGCCAACGGCGGACAATCCGCAGTATGGAGCAAAGACGGCAAGGAGCTCTACTACTTTGACGGAACACAGTCCCTGATAGCCGTGCCGGTCCAGGACAGCGGGGGCGCGTTGCGGTTCGGCTCGCCGCAGACCCTAATCAATCGCTGGACCGTACTGTCCTTCCCGTTCTTCGATGTCTCTGCCGACGGCAAGAAGATCTTGCTGGAACAGATTTCCCAGCAGGTCAGCCCGTCGGTTACGGTGGTCTCCAATTTTGCCGAAGGGTTACAGAAGTAGCCGAACGGCCAAAAGCGCCAGGAAGAGGATCCCTCTCTGGGAGAAGTTCACCACCGCCCACCGAAAAAGATTTGTCGGACCAAATCCGGCCCAGGTCCTAAGTTGCCGAATCTACGCGAATCCGGTTTGTTCTTTCTTCTGAGTTTGGTCTTGGCTACGAACGGCCCGTGCCGGGGTTCTGACCTAGCGCTGACCGGTGGGAAGATTTATCCCTCACCCTCCGAGCCACCCATCGAAAACGGCATAGTTCTGGTTCATGATGGGCAGATTCTTGCCGTCGGGCCGGCTTCGACGATCAAAATCCCGCACGCCGCCACCGTCATGAACTGCCGCGGCCTCACCGTGACGGCGGGCTTCTGGAACAATCACGTTCACATTCTCACCCCTGGCCTTCTCGATGCTCGTGACTCGAGCACGAAGCAACTGGGGGACCAACTGGAAATCATGTTCAACCGCTGGGGCTTCACCACCGTGTTTGACATCTCCTCCGTGCTCGACAATACCCTCGCGCTACGGGATCGCATTGAAAGCGGCGAGCTGCGCGGCCCCCGCATTCTCACGGTTGGCGAGCCCATTTGGACGAAGGAACCGATCTACGTTCGCGATTTCCTCGCGAAAAATCGTATCTCCATCGCGCCCGTGGAAACCCCGGACCAGGCGGTAGCTCTGGTGCGCGACCATGCCGCTAAGGGCGCGAATGGAATCAAGCTGTTTGCCGGTTCCTACCAGGGACAGGGCAAAGTTGTCCTCTTGCCTGTGGCCGTTGCCAAGGCGGCGGTGGAAGAAGCGCATCGGCACGGCATGCCGGTCTTCGCGCACCCGCAGAATATAGATGGCGTCGAGGTCGCGATCTCTAGCGGTGTGGACGTACTGGCCCATACCGTCCCCCAATCACCACCCTGGACCCCGGACTTTATTGCGCGGTTAGAACGCGCGCACCTGGCGTTGATACCAACCCTGACCTTATTCGATTTCGAGGCGCGCAAGGAGAACGGCTCCGACCAGGAACGCGAGGCGTGGATCGCCAGAATGGTTGCCGAACTGCGGGCTTACTCCCGAGCGGGCGGCGAGATTCTGTTTGGGACCGATATCGGCTATATCGACCACTATGACACCACCCTGGAATTCACTCTCATGTCCCAGGCAGGCATGAGTTATCGGGATATCCTTGCCTCCCTCACCACCAGTCCAGCACGAAAGTTCGGGCATTCTGAGCGCACGGGCCGCATCGCGAAAGGGGCCGACGCCGACCTGGTGGTGCTAGACGCGGATCCGGCACAGGACATCACGGCATTGGCCAGGGTGCACTACACAATCCGCAAGGGAACCATTGTGTACCAGGAGAGGTGAACTCCTCATCCATCCGAAGGTAAGGACCAGAAGCTTGACTACGCTTTTCCCCGTTCTTGATAAGGAGGGGCAAAGCGGGCCAAGAATCATCCGGCGCCTCTGAAGGCCAATGAGCTTATGCCGAGCGAGCGACCTCGTAAAGGTACTCGACGAAAGAGCGCACGGCGCCATCCATGCCCTGCACTTTCTCGTTTTTCGATTCGATGACGTAGTACTCGTCGGGCGCGTGGGCTCCGTTGCCGTGTCCCATGCCGAAATGGCCGGCGGCGAGATGCAGCGGTTCGTCGGTAAAGACGTAGCCGGGCCATGAGCCGGCGCTCCGTGGCAGCACGATCGGATCGATGCCGCCACGCTTATACACGGCAGTCTGCGCCAGAATCAGAGCGGCATTGGCGGAAGTGCTGTTCGGGTTGTATCCACCCGTCATATTGACTTCGATGTCGCCGAATCCGCGTTTGGCCAGATGCGCTTTTAGAGCGGCTAAAGCTTCGCTGGCCTGCATATCGGGGACCAGTCGCATATCGATCTTGGCCACCGCGCGATGCGGCAGAATGGTTTTCCCCCCCGGGCCCGTATAGCCGCCTACCAAGCCCTCGATGTTTACCGTGGGGCGCGACATCAGCAATTCGAGCGCTTCCTGCCAGCTGACATCATGCACCCACCGCTCGACCCCCATCTGCTTCTTGGCCAGGTTTTCGTCCAGTCGATGCGCAGCGGCGGCGACCATAGCTTTTTCGGCCGGGGAAATCGGGCGTGCCTTGTCGGCGAAACCTTCGATGACCGGGTCGTTGCCATCCGCAGAGACCAGGGTCGTCAGCGCCTCGACGAGATGCCAGGCCGGACTATCGACCCGCGCCTTGTTGCTGGAGTGAATATCGTGCCGCGGACCGCGGCCCCATCGCTCACCACTCGATACCAGCTCTAGCTCCACTACGCCCTTCGCCCCCAGCGTCATTACGACCATTCCATCGAGATCCTGTTCGGCCGAAGGCATGAAAATTCCAACGCACGGCTTGAGCGCAGCCATCACTTCCGGATGGTGCACAATCTGGGGAAAGTGCGGCGAGCCGATCTCCTCTTCGCCTTCAGCGACCAGCACCAGGTTCACCGGCGGCTTCCGGCCTTGGGCACGAATTGCATGCAGCGCCGCAAGGAACGACGCTTCCGGTCCTTTCTGGTTCACCGCGCCGCGGCCCACGAGCACCGTTCCCAGGCCGGGCTTTTCGACCAGCGCAGCCGCCCAGGGCGGCGATGACCATTCCGCCGGATCTGCCTGCTTCACGTCGTACATGAAGTACAGCCCGAGCGTCTTGGGAGCGCCGGCATCGAGCGTGGCAAAAATTCCGGGCTGGCCATCGGTGGGGATTTTCGTGACCTGACCGAAGCCAGCGTCGCGAAGGAATCGCATGGTCAGATCGCAGCCTTCATTCACACCGCGGTTCTCGGCGGCGATAGAAGGCTGCTTGATCCACTCCTGCAGCCGCGCGACAGCTTCGTCATGTTGCTTCTCGATTTGCACGTAGATCGGACTGAGCTCGCTCGATTCTGCGTGCCAACGACGGGGAAGAGCTAAGGTCGCGGCGCCCGCCGCAGCGCCTTGAAGAAAGGTTCTTCGGTTCATGAGCGAAGAGGATAGTCGCAAAGCAAGGTTTCGTCCACCGAAGTCTCTAGATCTTAGGAAGAGCCAGATCTGTCGTGGCCTCCGTGAGATAGAACAGCCACGAACGGGCCGGACTGAACCCGGTCCCGAGGCTCAAAGACCAACTGCTTGACAAGTTTACGGACCGGGCGCAGAATCGCGGGAACGTCGGGGGGATGAGCGCCGCTTCTCCGTGTGGCCTGCTCTCTACGCCAAGCTGTCCCCCATTCATTGCTCTCATTCGTGCGATAGACCGGACGAAAAGCTATGAGATGGGTCGCAATCAGGATTGCCTGCCTTCTGATCGTTGTCGTAGCAGCCCTCGATTGGCCTCAACTACCGTTGGCCGCCGAGGCCGCAGATTCCCCACCGCTTCTTACCCTCAATGAAGCTATCCAGATTGCAATCGCCAACAACCGCTCCTTGAAAATCGCCGGCCTGGATGTCGACAAGTCCAAGTGGCAAGTCGCAGCCGCCAAGACCCATCGTCTGCCGACGATGAACGGCTATCTGCTCGGCGTGGCGGACCTGACTTCACCGACGTTCACTTTTAAGGAAGGTACGTTCGGGTATGTGGGTAAGATTCCGATTCCTACGCAGAACACCAACATCCCGCTCTCCCAGGGACCTACGGGATACGCCCTGGCGCAGGTGGCGCAGCCGCTTAGCCAGCTATACAAGATTCACCTCTTCATCCGGGAACAACAGCTATCCTCCGACCTTGCCAGCCAGGAATATCGCGGTAAGCAGCAATCGGTTGTTAGTGACGTGAAGGAGGCGTACTACGCTGTGCTCCAAACCGAGAGCGCCCTCGACGCCGCCAAGATGACGGTCACCGAGTATCGGGAGACGGACCGCGTGGCCCTCGAATACATTTCGCAGGAAGCGGTGTTGAAGTCGGACAGCCTCGAAGTAAAAGCCAAGCTTGCCCAGTCGCAACATGAAGTAGTGGTGTTGCAGGATAACCTGCAGACGCAGAAGGAGCACTTGAATGATCTGCTGGGGCGCGACCTGGAAACGGATTTCCGCACCGAGCCGGTACCGCCGATCTCCCTCGCAGAGACGGACCTGAAACTGGCCCAGCAGACAGCCCTCAGCCAGCGGCCGGAGATCAAAGAGGCGGAAATCAATGTCGAGCGGGCAGACACCGACCGCAAGCTCGCCAAGGCCCAATACATTCCCGATGTCGCCGCCACGTTTCAGTACTTCACTCCTATTAACACGCAACTCCTTCCGCAAAATATCGCTTCGGCCGGTGGAGAGCTGAACTGGGAAGTATTCGAGTGGGGACGGAGAAAAGACGAGGTCAATCAGAAGAAAGTCACGCTCGACCAAAGCCGTTATCAACTCAAGGAAGCACAGTCGAAGGTGGTGCTCGACGTGAACAACCGCTTCCGCAAACTGGAAGAAAGCAGATCCCTGTTGACGGTGGCCCAAGCCGCCCGAGATGCGGCCAACGAAAAGCTTCGCGAAGTGAATGACAAATTTAAGCAGCAAGCGGTTCTATTGCGGGATGTGCTGCAGCAGCAATCCGCGGTCGCTAATGCGGACCACGATTACGAGCAGGCCCTGCTGTCGTTCTGGTCGGCAAAAGCGGAATTCGAGAAAGCGTTGGGCGAAGAGTGAAGCTATGAAATCCCTGAATTCGGTACGACGCATCTTCCTTCTTTGCACAGTCAGCCTACTTGGGTTGTCTGTGGCCGCATGCAATGAAGCCAAGTCTGATCCCAAGGCGCTGGTGCCGGTGCGCCTGGCTCCGGTCGAGAAGATCACGGTCGGAAATGGCGTTCGCTACTCGGCCGACATCGTCCCGTACTCGCAAGTCGACCTCGCCTTCAAGTCGAACGGGTATGTCGACTCCGTGCTCCAGGTGAAGGGCACCGGGGGCCGCCGGCGCAACGTCGACCAGGGCGATTGGGTGCAGAAAGGCACCGTGCTGGCGCTGGTCCATCAGCAGGACTACCAGGACAAACTCGAACAGGCGAAAGCCCAACTCTCCCGCGCTCAGGCAGAATTCGATAAAGCAAAATTAAGCTTCGACCGCACTTCCGCGCTTTACAAAAGCCAAAGTGCGACCAAGCCCGAGTACGATTCCGCCCAAGCTCAACTGGACAGCACGGCCGCTTCGGTGGCCGCGGCGAAAGCACAAATCAGCGAGGCTCAGGTGGCCCTTGCCTATTGTTCTCTCGAGGCGCCCTTTGATGGGTGGATCGTGAAACGCAGCGTAGACGTGGGGAGTCTGGTGGGACCGGCTACCAACGGTTTCACCATTGCCGACACGCGCTCGGTGAAGGCGGAGTTTGGTGTCCCCGATACGGCCATCAACCGCGTGCGGGTGGGTCAGCTGCTTGCGGTTACGACCGACGCTCTGCCCGGCGAATTCCGCGGGCACGTGACCAATATATCGCCGGCGGCTGATCCCAAGAGTCGTGTTTATTCGGTGTCGGTGACGATCGAAAACCCTGGCAACCGGTTGAAAGCCGGCATGATTGCATCCATCGCGCTGGGAGACGAGAAGTTGCCACACCCGGTTACAGCCGTTCCTTTGGCGGCCGTGGTGCACGATCCCAACGAGCAGCATGCTTTTGCCGTGATGGTTGCCGACGCCAACGGTGACACCGCGACCGCACAGCTGCGCCGGGTGGGTGTCGGCGATGCCTACGGCAACATGATCGAAGTCACGAGCGGCCTCAGCGAGGGCGAAAAAGTTGTCGCCACCGGTGCGACCTTAATCAAGAACGGCGATCAGGTGCGAATTATTCCCTGATCGAGCGTAGCTGGCAACACTTTACGATGGTTCCGCCATTTCATGACCCATAGATCAGAAGCCGACCTAATTGAGCATTCGCATAACACGGCACGTTTCTTCACCGAGCATCGCCAAGTCTCCTTGATCTTGCTGATCGGCGTATTCCTTTGGGGCTGGTACGGCTACCATCAGATGGCCAAGCGCAAGGATCCCAACATTCCGGTGCGCGTAGCCGTAGCGAGCACATCCTGGCCCGGCGCGACGGCCGAGGAAGTGGAACAACTGGTCACGCGCCCCATCGAGCAGACGATGGCGCAGAACGCCTTCATACGGCCGCCTGTCCCCTCTGACTTCGGAATACGTTCCATTAGTTTTCCCGGGCTTTCTCTGGTCTACGTTCAGCTGGACGACAGCGTAAAAGATACGAAGAAACAGTTCAGCGACATTAATCTCAAGCTGAACGCGCTCAACAGCCGGCTTCCGCAGGGTGCCGGCCCCATTCAGTTCAATAGCGACTTCGGCGACACCGCTGCCCTGATGCTGACGGTCGCCAGTCCGCCGGTGAACGAAGTGGAGGTTGCGTTACGGGCCCAGTCGATCCGACGAGCGATCGAAAGAACGCGTGCATCAGAGCCGCGCAACGCTGCTCAACCGCGAGTCAGCATCGTCTATGCTTTTCCTCAATCCGTCGCCGTGGACTTGGTTCGCGAATCCTTCCAGGCGCTCACCAGGGTGGCTGTACAAAACAAGGTGCTCACGAATCCCTATTATTTTGAAGGCAGCGGTTTTGTCGGGGTGGATATCAGCTCCCGTTCGAGCCCTGCCGAGTTACGTGCCCTGTCCGAGCGCCTGATGCGCGAGAGGCTGCATCGCTCCGAAATTCATCCCGATGCCTGGGCACCAGCCTTTATTCGCGATCCCCAGGAGACCGAAACCCAACTGGCTGCCGTCGCCGGAGATCGATACTCCTATCGCGAGCTCGACGACTTCACGGACCTGATTGCGAGAACCGTGCAAGGGGCTCCGCAGGTTGCCAAGGTGGAACGCAAGGGCGTGCTGCCGGAACAGATCTACCTCGACTATTCCCAGGAACGGCTGGCGGAGTACGGGGTCAAGCCGGCCAACCTCAAAGACATTCTGGGCGCGCGAAACAGCACCCTGCCGGGGGGAGCTCTCGAGGTCGGTCCCAAGAACATTCAGATCGATCCCTCAGGAAAATTCCAGAGCGCGCGGGAGATCGGAGACGTCATCATTGGCGCGTCCTCCTCGAGCGGTCTCAGCCCCGTCTATCTGCGGGACTTGGTCGATATTTCGCGGGGCTACCAAAGTCCGGCGAAGTATCTGAATTACCTGACCTGGCGTGACAAGGACGGGCGTTGGCACCGCAGCCGAGCCGTGACCGTGGCTGTACAGATGAAAGACGGCGAGCAGATTGACGCCTTTGGGGCGAGCGTGGACGAGAAGCTGGCTGCCGTCAAGCAGTACCTGCCCGACGACCTGGTGATCGCCCGGACCTCGGACCAGCCTCTCCAGGTCAAAGAAGGCATTGACTTGTTCATGGATGCCCTCTACGAAGCCATCGCCTTGGTGGTGTTGGTGTCGCTGATTGGCTTCTGGGAATGGCGATCCGCGGTGCTGATGGCGATTTCCATTCCCATTACGCTGGCCATGACGTTCGGCTTCATGTACATGCTCGGCATCGACATTCAGCAGGTATCGGTCGCGACGCTAATCATCGCGCTGGGATTGCTGGTGGACGATCCCGTAGTCGCCGGAGACTCGATCAAACGGATGCTCGCCGAAGGCCATCCCAGACTGGTAGCAGCCTGGCTAGGCCCTACCAAGCTAGCCACGGCCATCCTCTATGCGACGGTAACGAACATCGTCGCCTATCTGCCCTTCCTCTTGCTGACAGGGTCGACGGGTGAGTTTCTGTACAGTCTTCCGGTCGTGATGACTTGCTCTCTGGTGGCCTCGCGCCTGATCTCGATGTCGTTCCTTCCTTATCTTGGCTACTACCTGCTGAAGCCCGAGCCGGAGATGCCGGTGGAAGAGCGCCGCACCTCGGGCTTCATGGGATATTACGCACGCGCGGCGAAATATTCCATCGAGCATCGATGGAAGTTCTTGATCGCCTCTCTGGCATTTCTCGCCGCGGGTGTGTTCATCTTTGCTCACTTGAAATTGGCGTTCTTCCCCGAGGATGTTCAGTACTGGTCGTACATTGACGTCTGGCTTCCCAATGATGTCAACCTCTCGGCAACCAACGAGACAGCGCAAAAAGTTGAACAGATTGTCCGGGAAAAAGCCGAGCAGTACGGACGTGAGCATCCGGGAAAGGACGGCAAGCCCGCGCAAGTCCTACGCTACGTGACAACGTTTGTCGGCGGAGGCGGTCCGCGCTTCTGGTTCTCGGCGTCTCCGCAGTTGCAGCAGCTCAATTATGCGCAGGTGCTGATCGAGGTCACGAACAAGGAGATCACGCCAACCTTCATCAAGGAACTCCAGCCCACGCTGACCGCCTCGGTGCCGGGAGCGCGGCTCGACGCTCGTCAGTTGCTGACCAATCCTATCGACTACCCCATCGAGATCCGACTGTCGAGCACCGCGGACACCAACGCCGCGCAGGAGGCGCAAGATAACCGCGTGCTTCTCCAGATGGCGGGAAAAGTGGAGGATATTTTCCGCTCCATTCCCAATGCCGAGCGTACGCGCAACGAATGGGGCGATGAGAATTTCCAGGTTCGGCTTGCGGTCGATCCCGATCGCGCCAATTTGGCCGGGATTACCAATATGGACGTGGCCAACTCCTCGACCTCAGGGCTGAGTGGTATGACCGTCGCCGCTTTGCAGGAGGGGCAAAAGCAAATTCCCGTGGTGGCCCGCCTGCGCATGGACGAACGGGCTCGACTTTCCGACATTCAGAATCTCTACGTCTACGCGTCGCAGGACAACACGAAGATTCCGTTGGTCCAGGTTTCCAACATCGAACACGACCTGGTCCTGGGGCGTATTGTCCGCCTCGAGCAGTTCCGGACCATCAACATCCGAAGCTTTCCCGCGGCCGGGCATTTGAGCTCGGAGATCCTGAATGCCGCAATGCCCAAACTGCGGGAGTTCGAAAAAACGCTGCCCGCGGGATACAAGATGCAGATCGGCGGCGAGTACGACAAAACCAAGAGCGGATTCCTGAATCTGGCGCAGGTCCTGGTGATCTCCACCTTCGCCATTTTCCTAGCCTTGGTTTTCCAGTTCAACAATGCGATCAAGCCCATGCTTGTGCTGGCAGCCGCCCCGTACGGCATGGTTGGGGCCTTCTTTGCCTTGTGGGTCATGCACGAGCCCTTCGGATTTATGGCGTTCCTTGGCGTGGCCAGCCTGGTAGGAGTCATCGTCAGCCATTCCATTGTTCTTTTCGACTTCATCGAGGAAAGGCACATCGCGGGCGATGACTTCGAGAACGCCGTCATCGACGCCGGAATCATTCGACTTCGTCCGGTCATGATCACTGTTTTCGCCACCGTTCTTGCCCTCTTTCCCCTCGCCTTGCATGGCGGGCCGCTCTGGCAGCCCCTCTGCTACGCGCAGATTGGTGGGTTACTCCTGGCGACCGTCGTCACCAAGTTGCAAGTGCCCGTGATGTATGCCATCTTCGTGCTCGATTTGAAGATCCTGAAATGGGAGACGAAAGAAGCGAGACCAACCGTTGAGGCTGCTGCCGCCGATTGATCGCCGTGGTACGGTCCACGCGGTATGTCGTGTGCGTCGAAGAAATGGCAAGGAAGGCCAGCTACGTCGCTGGGTGGCCGCGCAGCACTAGGAAATACCTATCGGGTGGACAGGCTCCGACTTTCTATGTGGGCGTTGAACACGCCAGTTTCC
>Ga0187778_10003770_pt1 | contig 10106 bp, 8 predicted proteins | sample 1015_Q2_SP5_20_M_FD_132418 | JGI IMG/M metagenome (GOLD analysis project Ga0187778, IMG submission 132418) | Tropical peat soil microbial communities from peatlands in Department of Meta, Colombia - 1015_Q2_SP5_20_MG | ecosystem: Environmental > Terrestrial > Soil > Wetlands > Peat | place...
ATCGGTGTGGACTTGTTCCAGGAAGATTGTCGGATTCGTTTCGCGAGCAGCCGCAAACCGTCCAGTTTGGGCATCTCGACGTTGAGGAAGATTCCGTCAAACTTCTCGTGTTCCATCAGCGCAGCGGCCTCCTGGCTATCGCTCAGGGAACGAACCTCTGCCTTGAAAGAAGTAAACACTTCCGTCATCAACTCCCGGCACTCACGATCATCGTCAACCACCAAAAGCTTTAAAGACGGCACACTTTTCTCCCCATTTTGAATCGGTACATCTAGGTATCTTGGACGCACGATCGTGCATACTCAAGAGCCCCTTCGTACATTGCACCCCCGAGTTAAATTCCTACCGATGCGGTCCGGTTTAGTGACAAGTACAGCAGGGTGTGTACCACAGAGGCTCCTATCATCCGCTTTATTTTGGACGAACTGGGTTAACGGTCGTAATCTATGCCTAGCGATCGGGTAAATGAGAGAGGGAGATATCAGTTGTGACGTCACAATAGATATGCTGGAATACAAAGCGCTAGCAATCGCACGGCAGAATCGTTATCTTCCCCTTGAACCAGCTTTCGAATACTGGTGTTGCTGCGACGGCGGAGATGCCTGTCTATGGTAGAAAGAAATACTGTCGGCGCAGATGATCCGATATTTTCCTGGTTCGCCCTGTACACGCGCCACCACCACGAAAGGAACGTTGCCCTGGCCCTAACGGGAAAAGGGTTGGATTCTTTTCTTCCTCTTTATACTGCCGTCCACCGGTGGAAGGATCGAGATAAGAAGCTTCAGTTACCACTTTTTCCCGGTTACGTATTTTTGCGAAATCCGACAGGCCGCTGGCAACCAATTCTGGCGACTCCAGGAGTTCACAGTGTCGTGGGATTCGGGGGCCGGCCGGCGGAAATTCCAGTGTCGGAAATTGACGCAATCCGCAGAGTCGTCGGAAGCTCCTTCCATGTTGAGCCCCATCCCTTTCTCAGATGCGGGGATCGCGTCAGGGTCACGGCCGGCCCGCTGCAAGGGCTTGAGGGGCGACTTCTTCGAAAGAAGAGTCTGTGGAAACTGCTGGTCTCGGTGGAAATGCTGCAGAGATCAGTAGCCGTGGAAATCGATGCCGCTCTGGTGGAGCGCGTATCGGCCCGCCTCGCATCGCGATTTTGCACGCCTCTCACAGCTCATTAGCCACTCGACCATTAGGCCGTTCCCACACCCAAGATCCCAAGCCAAGACTCTGCTCGGGTATGTCGAGCAGTCTGTAATTTGAGCCTGGGATTTGCGTACCTTCATTGCAATTTTTCGCAGCACCACTGCGACCGTTGAAAGACCAAACCATTCGCTCGGTCCAAAGGTCTCAGTTTCGACTCTGGCGTTTGGATCACGTTAAACTTCAACGCTTCGGTAATGTAGTCGATACGCCCTGAATACTTATCCGTCAGCCACAGATCAACTGAATATGTTCCTGGATAGATACAGAGCTTAGGGATTGTGACTTCAAATCTGTAGCACCCCGACTCCGCTACCCAAGGGCACCCCTCATTCACATTCAACAGTTCGTGAACTGCCACCCCATCGCTGGAGGTGATCACGATGGCGAGCATGGAAGCACCGATTCGCCTTTGCACATCTACGGTGATTCTTTGTGTGAGCGGATCACCAAATGCGAAGGTAGCCGTGCGTGTTCCGGATTTCAAAAGCTCTACTGTTTTGACACGAGCATCACCGTTGCCGGATCTGTCTCCCCGGTTCGTTAAGTCTGCTACCCCTTCTCGCGAATCTCTTTGCTCGAGATAGGTAGAAGCCACGTCTGCAACGCTTCCCTGCGCTTCGATTTTCCCAGCGTTGAGAAGAATGCCTGTACTACAGAGGGATGTGATCTTGCGCATATCATGGCTCACAAACAGCACTGTCCGGCCGTCCTTGGCAACTTTCCCCATGCGGCCCAGGCATTTTTTCTGAAATTCAGTGTCACCAACGGCAAGCACCTCGTCCACAATCAGAATCTCCGGCTCGACGTGCGCCGCTACCGCGAATGCCAGGCGCACGTACATTCCCGACGAATACCGCTTTACGGGAGTGTCGAGAAATTTTTCCACCTCCGCGAACGCCACAATTTCGTCGAACTTGCGCCGGATTTCCGCCCGATCCATGCCCAAAATTGCGCCGTTCAGGTAGATATTTTCCCGGCCCGTCAGTTCCGGATGAAATCCGGTGCCGACTCCTAACAGGCTCGCAATGCGTCCTTTGATCTCGACTCGCCCTGCACTAGGTTCGGTGATGCGTGAGAGGATTTTGAGAAGCGTGGTCTTCCCCGCACCATTGCGGCCAATGATGCCGACGACCTCTCCCTGCCTGATCTCAAAGTGCAGCTCTTTCAGGGCCCAAAACTCTTCGCTTGAGTTGCGGGGCACGGCCGTCCGCGTTCGAAATAAATTCGCTGCGTGCCGGCCGATACCGCCAATACGGCTGCCGATGACATCTCGCAAGGCTGTATACCGTTCCCGCTGAGCCTCGTGCCTGATCAGATACTTCTTGCCCAGGGCCTCGGCACGAATGACGATGTCTCCGCTCATCACAAAAGATCCGCAAAAGTACGTTCGGTTTTTCGGAAGTACCAGATGCCGAGCACCAGGAATCCGATGACAACGCCTATGCTAAGCAGAAACCCCGGCAGATAAAGACTCGTACTGCCATCCAACAGGCACCAGCGGAAGCCGTCGATTACGCCCACCATCGGGTTCAGACTGTACAGCAGGCGCCATTTTACAGGGACCACGGTGCTCGAAAATCCGACCGGCGAAACATAAAGTCCGAATTGCAGAAGGAAAGGGACGATGTAGCGAAAGTCGCGGAATTTCACATTGAGAGCGGTCATGCAAAGTGCCGGACCGAGACTTGCGAGAACCGCCAATACGATGAAAAGCGGCAACAGCAGCACGTGCCAGTTGGGCAGGAATCCATACCAGAACATCATGGCGATGAGGAGCATCTGTGTGATTCCGAAATCGGCCACCGCCACTAAAATCGTGGCCGAGGGAACAATCAGGCGAGGAAAATACATTTTCCCGATCAGGTTTGCGTTCGAGACCAGACTGGCTGCGGCTTCTCCGAGGATGGTTGAGAACAGGATCCACGGCAGCATTCCCGCGAACACCATCACGGGATAAGGTGCATGTCCTTCCGTGGGGAGCTTCGCGACCCGACTGAACAGGACAGTGAAGATCAACATCGTCAAAACCGGCCGAATAACAGCCCACGCGACCCCGATTGCGGTTTGTTTGTAGCGCACTGCCAGATCGCGCCAGGCCAGCACAAGGAATAATTCCCGGTACGACCAGAGATCACCCCAATAGTTGCGCTCGATACGGCTGGGCTCGAGCACAAGGACGCGCTCGCTTTTTTCTGCGTGTCGACTCGTCGCAGCCTGCGTTCCTGTCGAGATTGTGGCTGACGCCATGACGAAAAGATTAAGAGCTCAACTGCGGCGCTTGTTCACTTCTCTTGCATTAACCTGTGCAACGCTGTCTCAATTTGGGCCGTGAAACTGCTGACGACCGAAGCGGGCATGCACCGGAGCCGAGAGTTGTTCAGAATCTGGCGGGAGCTGATCGAGTAGGCAAGAAATAGCCGTGGCTAGATCTTCCTCCGAGGCGAGCATCCCCAATTCTCCATGCGCCATGCGATCGACCTTGGCAATCCCCTGCCCAGTAAAGGCACAACTCCGCCGTCATAAGGATGAACTTCGCTGGCATCTCTCTCTTTCCTTGCGTTAAATTGTTTTATAAAGTTTGAGCATGTGGAGTGCACGATCAATTGTGGCAAAAAATCTCCGTGGACGAAATGGGAGAATTATCGGACAGAATACAAATAGATACGTCAGCGCCTTTCTCAAGTGTCGTTGAAAATTCTGTCGCGGTGTTCGTCGCGCTCCCTTAACTAACTGGGTGCTTCGCGGATTGTCTTGTTGCATTCCCACCGCCATTGATCTAATCATCTAATGTCTCTCAATTCCCGTGAATCCTTTTCCACGCACGATCCCAGTCTTCCACACTCGCCTTGCAAGTTTTCCTTTTGCATCAGTCCTTGCCGAAAACTCGACAAAGCGAGCCATGGTTGCTGTCGGACTCGGTTCGAAAACGATGTAATAGGAATGTGGGGGGAACACGTAGAGATGGCATTAATCCTGTCCTAGTGCGATGGCTGCCAGATTTGCCCGTGTAAGTCTCAGGGCGGAGCCATGCCTTGCATCGCAAGTCCGAACTTCTCTGTCTTCAACTAGCTGCAGCTCCCCAAATGAAGCGACTTTTGTGGGGTCTTCCGATAAATCACGTACATGAGCTCTTGCGCTGGTTCCCGCTTCACCACGCAGAGGCATTTCCTTCAATGGGTATCAAAGCCCTACACATTCGTCTGATGGGGAGCAGAGTTGGATTATGCAAGGTCGCGACGGGACTGGGCCTTGTTATTGGATTTAGCTTCGCAATGGCTCATGCGCAACCTCAAGCGCCCGCCGGCAGTCCAAGGCCAGGCTTATCGGCTGCTGAATCCACCACGCCAACTACGGCTGGCGTAGAGTCGAGCGGGTCCCGAGAATACCTCATCAGCCCGGAAGATGTTTTGGACGTCTACATCTATGACGTACCGGAGCTCTCGCGCGATTACGTGGTGAATACCGAGGGAAAGGTAACCGTGCCGCTGCTGCCCAACCCAGTCCAAGCCGCAGGATTGACCACGGAAGAATTTGCTCGTGTGCTCGAACAATCATTTCGTCAGACTGGTCGGCTAAGCCGACCACAAATAACGGTCGCAATTAAGCAATCGAGGCGAAGCACTGTGACCGTGGAGGGGGCGGTCAAATCGCCCCAGGCTGTGCCCGTGATCGGCCCAACAAGGTTAGTCTCGATCATTGCTCAATGCGGCGGACTGGCCGATGACGCTGGCAGTATCGCTAGGATTACGCGAAGCGCATTCGCCCCCGGTAATTCCGTCGATGGAGGCGGAGCATCAAGTTCAGCTATTACGGTCGAGTTGAAAAGGCTTATGGATGGCAGCGATCTTATGGCGCAAACCGAGGTGTACCCGGGCGATCGAGTTGTTATAGAGCATGCCGGCGTCTTCTATGTCCTGGGAGAGGTGAATCGTCCGGGCGGTTATAACCTGAAAAGCGCGCGGGAACAGGTCACCATACTGGAAGCTCTATCGATTGCCGGAGACATCACGTCAATCGCAAAAAAGAGTCAAGTCAAGATCATCCGGAAGGATGGGACCGCGGCAAGCGGACGCCGGGAGATAGCGGTGAACGTCAATGACATTTTGGTCGGTCACTCCCCAGACCAAGCATTGCAGGCAAATGACATCCTTTACGTCCCTGTCAGCGGCGGCAAGCGTGCTTTGCACACTATTACCGCAACCACCGTGAGTATCGCTGGAGCTGCCGGAACCGCTGCTATCTATCGCAGATAGTTGGCCGAAAAGTGTGCACGATACTCAGTCTTCGTATGCGAATCACAGTTAAGAGTTAAACTATGGCCGATAGCCAAGCCAGGCCCTCTGACTTGACAGCTGCGAACCCAATTTCCTTGACGCCTCAAGCGTGGGCCCGCGACCCTCGCCTGCGCGCCGCCGCTGATCAAAATGAGATCGAGGTAGATCCCTTCGGGCAATTGCGCGCGCTCTGGGACCTCTTAATCAAGCACAAGTGGCTCATTTTGACGACGACGGTAATCCTTACCGTCCTGGTTGCAATCTATTCATTTAAGCTAAAACGAGTTTACCAGGCAACGGGACGAATTGTTGTTGAAGCAGAGACTCCTCTTCTGCAATCTCTCAATGAACTCTTCCGTACTCTCGAGGCTGACGACTCATTTCTTGCGACTCAGGTTAGCATACTGGAAAGTGATAATTTGGCCTGGGAGACCATCGAACAACTCGGCCTCGCCAAAAAAGGAAACTCGAATCCTTCTCTCACACAAAGCCAGACTGTAGAAATTTCACCTACCGAAAAAAACACAATAATCGCTGAATTCAAAAGTGGCCTGAGAGTCGAACGCACGAAAGATACGCGCATGGTTACCGTAAGTTACGAAAGCACCGATCCCCGTCAAGCAGCGGAAGTGGTTAATACGCTGATTAAGAACTACATCGAAACCAACTTTCGGACCAAATATGACGCCACTCGCCAGGCTACTGGCTGGATGGAACAGCGGCTGGACGAGTTGAAATTAAAAGTCGAGAAATCTCAGCAGGCGATGGTCGCTTATGAGCGAGAGAATAATATCGTGAATTTAGGTGAGAAAGAGACAGTTACCGAAGCCCGCTTCGAAGATATGAGTAAGCATTTCGGCGACGCGCAATCTGAACGCTTAACGAAGGAAGCACTTTACAAAATGGTTGCCGCCGACGATACTCAGGTCGGATTCATCCAGGGTAACAGCCTGTTGGCTAATTTAGAGCAGAAGCAACTAGCCCTGAAAGAGGAGTACTCGGCAGCTGTGGCGCAGTACGGGCCTACCTACCCGAAAGTCCTCAGGCTGCAGGATCAAATCAAGGACGAGGATTCGCTAATCGCTCGCGAACGAAAGAGCATTGTAGAAAATGTCCGTAACGATTACCTTGCAGCTCTTCAGCGCGAGCGATTCTTCGCAGCCGCTGTTGCAGAGCAAAAGAAAGACGTCGAGAAGGTTAACCAGCTCTTGATCGAGCACAATCTACTGAAGCGGGACTTTGATTCCAACCAACAACTTTACGACGGTCTTCTGCAGCACCTCAAGGACGCCACTGTTTCTGCCGGCCTGAGAGCGACAAACATCCATATCATTGATGAAGCCGCGGTGCCGACGTATCCTGTGAGGCCGAACAAGATTCGTAACATTGAATTCGCTGCAGCCGCCGGATTGATACTAGGTATTGCACTAGCCTTCACCAAAGAAGCGCTCGACAATTCGATTAAAAATGCGCAGGAGATGGAAAGACTGACTGGACTTCCCACGCTAGCAATTGTTCCCATGGGACTGTCCTCGGTGCGCGCCCGGTCGGGGCTAACGCTGGAAAACGGCGCAAATGGTAACGGGGAGTGTAACGTCGAATTGGCCGTTCTGAAAACACCAGGCGCTGCCATCTCGGAAGCTTACCGGGCGCTTCGCACAGCGGTGCTCTTGTCGACTGCCGAGCAGCCGCCGCAGGTGGTCTTGATCACCAGCTCGCAACCTTCTGAAGGCAAGACTTCGACGGCCCTCAATTTGGCTGCCACTCTCGCTCAAAAAGGCAGTCGTGTACTCCTTGTGGATGCTGACTTGCGGCGCCCCGGGTTGGCAAGAGCTTTGGAATTGCCGAATAAGAGGGGTCTTTCCGGGATCCTTAGTGGTGCGCATGAATATGAGGACTCGTTGTTGCAACGAGTACCCGGTCTGGATAACCTCTACTTACTCCCCACCGGACCACGGCCGCCCAATCCCGCCGAGCTTCTGTGTTCGATGAAGATGGAAAGACTAATCCGCCAGTTACGGGAGAATTTTGATCACGTCATTATTGACTCTCCACCCATTTTGCCGCTCACCGATGCGACTATACTCTCGATTGTGGTGGATGGCATCATTATGATCGTGGAGTGCGAAGCAACTTCACGCGCAGCCCTCAATCGCGCCTGCCGTATGATGGAACATTCGGGCGGCAAAATCTTGGGAACTGTCTTCAATAAAGTGGATGTGAGGCGAGACGGTTACTACGGTTACCGCTTATATCATGGATATTACAGTCATCGGTACCAAGCTTACTACGCCAAGAATGATGATCAGCCAGCTGCCTGAGGGTTCGGAGGTCCACTCTTAGCGGATTGTCAGACAAGGAAATTATAAGTGACCTATTTGATCACAGGCGGTGCGGGGTTTATTGGATCACATCTGGCAGAAGCCTTAGTGCGTCGCGGAGACAAAGTCATTATCCTTGACGATCTCAGCACAGGGTCAGTCGATAACATCCGTCAATTGCGAAATCACTCGTCCGTGCACTGTTTCTTCGAAAGCATCATGGATCGCCGACTTTTAGCCGAATTAGTGGACGAATCCGATGTCGTGTTCCATCTTGCCGCGGCGGTCGGTGTACGGCGAATTATAGAGAGCCCTGTTCGAACAATAGAAACCAATGTCAAGGGAACGGAACTGGTGTTGGAGGCGGCTGCCAAGAAAAGTAAATTGGTGTTCTTGGCTTCCACCTCCGAGGTCTACGGCAAGAACAACAGGATACCTTTCTGTGAGCAAGACGATATCATTCTCGGACCAACAACGAAGTCGCGATGGTCGTACGCTGCCTCGAAGGCTCTGGATGAATTTTTAGCTGTGGCGTACTGCAAGGAGAAGAAACTGCCAGTTATTATTGGGCGCTTCTTCAATACAGTAGGCCCCCGTCAGACGGGTCGTTATGGAATGGTGCTGCCGACCTTGGTAGTGCAAGCTCTAAAGGGAGTTCCCTTAACGGTATTTGGTACGGGCAAGCAGAGTCGCTGCTTTGGATATGTCGGCGAGGTCGTCGAAGCGATGCTGCGCCTGGTTGCGACCGATGGCGCGGTCAGCGAGGTTGTGAACATTGGAAGCGACGAAGAAACTAGCATCGAACAATTAGCCCTTCTGATCAAGAAACAAACCGCAAGCTGCTCGCCGGTTCACCGGATCCCGTATGACCAGGCTTATGAACCTGGCTTTGAGGACATGTCGCGACGAGTTCCATCACTGGATAAGCTCATTCGGCTCACAGGCTTTCGGCCATCGATGCCCCTTAGCACCATCATCGACAAGGTGGCAACGCACGTTGTGGCAAGTGGCCAGGTAGTTCCAATCGTCCAACCTGTTTTCGGTGCGACCTACTCTCCCAGAATTGAGGCATAAGGAAAGTAAGACATTGCTGCACGAGATACCGCCTCTTCTTCCCACTCTCGGTAAACGGCCTCAGATGTGCAACTTGTAGGGGAAACCCCGACTTGTTTGTCTTCGTCTGCTCGTAATGAAAACGGTTTTTACGAACGGCTGTTTTGATCTCCTTCATCGAGGGCACGTAGACCTTCTCAGACGCGCACGTGAACTTGGGGATTTTCTGGTTGTAGGGGTGAACAGTGACTGCTCTGTAAGGGCGATGAAAGGCCCGTCACGCCCAGTGCAGACCCAAGAGGAACGCGCGGCAATACTTCGGGCGATCCGCTATGTGGACGAGGTAATCATTTTTGATGACACAACTCCCGTCAGGCTGATTGAGCGGCTAAAGCCGGATGTGCTGGTGAAGGGAGGGGACTGGCCGCTGGGGCAGATCGTTGGTGCTGATTTCGTCATTCGTAATGGAGGAAAAGTGTTTTCCCTGCCTCTCGTACCCGGCCACAGCACCACTTCTCTACTGGACCGCTTGCGTGCTAAAGCTGTGCAACCAGGGGCTGGACTGGAAGACAATTCTGAGGACCACCGGTTGTCGGGTCTGCGGGAATCGATTCGCGTGAAGACCGAGCTTCTTGCCGAGTGCGGGAAAGCGATTCTGCAAGCGGGGCAGATCTTGCTGGAAACGTTCTCTGCGGGGAATCAGGTTCTTCTGTTCGGGAACGACGGCAATGCGGCCGATGCTCGGCAGATCGCTGACGAAATGTCGGGACATTACTGCACCGGCAGAATAGCCTTTCCCGCTATCGCATTAACGACCGACTCCTCCGCTTTCGCCGTAACCGGCAATAACGATGGGTTTGAAGAACCGTTCGCTCGTCAGTTGGCTGCGCTGGCACGCGCTGGAGATGCAGTGATCGCAATCAGCACCTCCGGCAATTCGCCAAATGTTCTTCCTGCTGTGATGAAGGCTCGCGAGCTTCGTTGCCAGATCGTCGGCCTGACGGGTCAAGGCGGCAAGCGACTCGCTGGCCTATGTGACATTACCGTGCTCGTACCCAGCACGAGTGCGGCGCGCGTTCGGGAATGCTATATCACTATCGGTCATCTGTGGAGTGAGATGGTCGAACGTTCTGTCCAGGGTTCGCAACGTGATGAAATACCAGCCCATTGACCTCACCGAGCTTCGCACGCTCAGTCTGCACGAGCGGCCGAGCATAGTGCACAAGAATGATTTCGCCCATCGGCCGCTGGCCGG
>Ga0187778_10003773_pt1 | contig 10099 bp, 12 predicted proteins | sample 1015_Q2_SP5_20_M_FD_132418 | JGI IMG/M metagenome (GOLD analysis project Ga0187778, IMG submission 132418) | Tropical peat soil microbial communities from peatlands in Department of Meta, Colombia - 1015_Q2_SP5_20_MG | ecosystem: Environmental > Terrestrial > Soil > Wetlands > Peat | place...
AGCAGATTGCGCACCAGAATGACGCGACCACCGCGCCGCTCGCCCAGTTTCTGTTCGACGAGAAAGTCCTGGCGCTGCGTAAGCGCGGCGTGAGCCTCCGCGCCGAACCCTCTGTCAGACAACGCACGACCGCCATCGATGATCTGCCGGTCGAGCCAGGTGGCGCCAATCGCCCGTACTTGCTTTTCGATAGGCAGGTGCGAAAGTAGGTCGATGGCACTGCCGCTTAGCCTATGCCGGTCGTAGGCAAGGCCTCGAGCAGCGAGATCGTCCGGGACGCGCCACAGTCCTTCGCCGGTGCGCTTGACGATCCCGGCGCGGCGAAGCGCTTCGAGCCGCCGCACGTGGGCCTGGACGATGGCCTCCGGATCGCGGCCGCCAAGCGGTAGGTCGAGCAACTCCGCCAAGTGGACGTCGGTGCTGTACACGCCGTGCTCGGCGAGCTCGGCGATCCGTCGGTCCGCTGCAAGCTTAGACGCGCTGCGAGCCTGGACGATGCCGCCGATTGGTAGCTCGCCGATGTCGGTTCCCGCGGCCAGCGCGACGTGGTAGGCCCGTCCGTCAACTCCGTCGACGAGGATGTAGGCACGATCGCTGAGTTCGTCGAGGAGACCCTTGGACGCGATCCGGCCAACGGCAGCACTTGCCGTCCTGGCGGGATCGAAGATCGCGAGCTCACGTTGCTCGCCCGCAAAGGCGCGCTGCATGGTGCGCAAGATGTCACCGCGCTCGCCCATGGCGCGAAGGGTGGCCTCGGCATTGGGTCGAAGGTGCCATTGACCGGCCGCCAACTCATCGGCCAAGCCCATGCTCGCGAGTTGCTGCAGTCGGCCGAGGAGCAAGGACCGGCGGTAGCGCGCCAAGAGGTCGGCGGGAAGGTCGCGAAGATCGATCGCCCCGTCACTGAACCGGGACTGCAGTTCCCGGTCCAGGCTTGTCCAACGCTCCTGTGCTACCTCCAGCGCCATGCTGGCGCGGATCTCCCGCTCCGTCCGCGGCCCAAGCCATTCAGTCGCCAGCTCGGCAGCGCGGCTGCGCAGTCCGTGGCTGATGTACTCGCGGGCGATCACCAGGTCGCGGCCGGCTTCGTCTTTGCCGCGCAATACGACGTGGGTGTGCGGGTTATCCGTATCCCAGTGATCTACAGCAATCCAATCGAGCCGGGTTCCAAGGTCAGCTTCCATCTGGGTCATCAGATTGCGCGTGAACCCGCGCAGGTCCTCGAGTTGCAGCGCATCTTCGGGGGCGACGATGAACCGGAATTGATGCCGGTCGCCTCGTGCCCGCGTCTTGAAGGCCTCGAGGTCGGCGGCAGCGCCCCGGGCATCGTACGCCTGCCTCGGTTCTCCCTTTCGCGTGACACCGTCGCGAACGATATAGCGGAGGTGAGCCGCTACACCTTGCGGGCCGGCAGCCTTGAGCTGCACGAGACGTGCCTTCACGACCACACGCCGCGAACGTGGGCCGAGGTTGCCCCTAAGACGAGCGGCGACCAGGCCGCGTCCGCTGCGGGCGCCGCTTCGACGAGATGAGTGCGTCGGTGTGCGGCCGGCGGCGTGCCCCGCCTTGTTCATTTCGGCGAGAACTCGTGACAGAAACCGCCGCCCGCGTGCATCGCCGCGAGCTCGTGGTGGTCGCGGTCGGAGGCGGAAACGATCGTCATCACGCTCACCCATTGGTCGCTCTACATGTCGTAGCCCAGCGTATCAAGGCGTAGCGGCACTGCTGCAAAGCCAGCGCTGGCGCGGCTTCGCGCGAGTCGCGGCACCATCGCAAATGCGAGCAGTGCCGCGCCAAACCTTGTGCAGACGGGCTTCTCGGCCTAGACGAGTGCCGTTTGCTTTTATCTTGCCTTCGGCCGTTGCCGTTCTTTCTGGTCGCGTGCTCTCTGGGATTGCAGGCAACGGTCTGCACAAGCGAGTGGAGGTGCGCATGCACAATCGGTGCACGACGGATGCACGAATAGTGGCGGACCATTGCATCTTTATTGCAGGTCACTCGCCCAAAGTAGGATTGCTCGTCCGCGCACGAAGGATGCATCGATAGGGCCGAAATAGCGGCTATCGAACGACGCGGGGTTCGCAGGGTTCAACAGAAACAGCTCGTCCTTAAGCAACGGCCGGCAGTGTGTCCAAGTGGTCAATGGCCGATCCTTGCGGTCGGCTTCAAGCGTGCGTGCCACGGGCGCACCATCGATATAAACCACTCCGTTGCGAACGCACACGTGCTGACCTGCGACAGCAGCGATTTGCTTGAGGATCGGTACCGATCGCGGCAGATAGTCGCGCACTGCAGCGAGCGCGGCGGTGTCGCCAGGTAGCCGAGCGAGAACGTAGTCGCCGGTCCGGAGTTCCGTTGCCGGGAGGACGAGATACCAGCCTGGCGGCGCACTGTTGGAGCGGTTGTATACGAGACGCACGGAAGGCTTCGCCCAGGCCGCCGCACACAATGCGACGACACCTAAAGCCATGACAAAGAGCGGCCAGCAAGCGGTCATTCAATCTGCCGACGCCTGGCCCACTACGACACACCTGAGCGACGCGTTCATACACCAGGTTCCTTGTCGGGGAACTCGCGCTCGAGCAGCGCTCTCACCATATCGGCGACGGTTGCGCCCTGTCGAAACGCGGCGATCTTAATGCGGCCGCGAAGCTCCGGAGTGACGTCGATCGTGAGCCGTGCTGTGTGGACGTTCGCCCCCGAACCTGCAGCTTTGTTCGCGCCGTCGCCTTGGCGGACCCAACTCTCGGCGCCGGGGTCGGTGGCGGGACGGCAGCCGAACGGGATGCGCTTGCCGGTCACCGGGTGAACTCCGCGACTTCGGCTGCAAGGGCGGCGATCTCGCGCGCCGCGGCTCCGCTAGGCTCGAGCTCGGCGGCAAGCCGGCCGGCGGCGACGCTCTCCGCGAAGACGATGCGCTGGTGGATTTCGCTCACGAGCGCAGGGACACGCTCATCGATGAGTGCGGCGCGTGCCTCGCGCCCGATGACGGTGCCTGCGACGCGGCGGTTGATCAAGAACGCGGCCCGTAGTTCGGGCCGGAAGACCCGCGCCTCGGCAATCAATGTGACGATCTCCATGGTCGCCCAGACGTCGTACGGACTGGGCTGGACCGGGATCAACACAAAGTCCGCGGCGAGGAGCGCCGAGCGCGCGAGTGCTGTTACTCGCGGCGGTCCGTCGATGACGACGAGATCGGTGTTGCGGGCAATCGCCGGGGCTTCGAGGTGAAGGGTTTCTCTTGGTAGCCCGACAACGCCGAATAGCCGCGGGTACGCAGCTTCCTTGCGCCGCTGCGACCAATCGAGTGCTGAGCCCTGTGGATCGGCGTCGATCATAAGAACCGAGCGACCTTCGCGCGCGAAGGCTCCAGCCAGGTGGGTGGCGATAGTCGTCTTACCGACCCCGCCTTTCTGATTAAGAACTGCGATGATCACGGTGTGCCCATGCGCAGGGCGTGCACCGTGCACGAGGCACGCCCCCTACTGCTCTTAGTTAGGAATTTCTTGTTAGAACCGTTACGGCGCGCGCAACGCTTTGACGGGAAGCCGATTTCGGGCAAAGTGCGCGCCTGATAGCACGACTCTCGCGCGCCTGATAGCACGATAATCACCGCGCCTGATAGCACGAGTGAATTCACGATCGATTCCCAGGTTGTCCACAGCGGGCGCATGTCGTGCGCACCCGCGCTGTTGCCACCGGGTCTGCACGAAAGACGAGCTGTTCGGTGTCGACTTCACTGAGCGCAATCGATACCCGATAGCCGGGAAGAGACTGGCGCGCGACGACGCGGCGCAGGTCCGAGGCAAAGTCGCGGAATCGGGCGAAGCTCCCCGACTTGCGGTAGAGATGCCGGAAGTCGAAACGCCAGCCCTCGGATTGGCGACCGGCGTGTTTCCGCACGAGGCGGTAGAGCCAGCGCTCAATTCCGCCGGTCAGTCGGAAGTAGCCGGCGTCGATCGTGAGCACGCGCGAGGGATCGGTGATGCCGGCGTAGAACCAGTCCGGTAGGATCAGCTCTACCCCGACCGGGCGGCCGCTGAGATTAGCGCACTCCCTCCACTCGTTGATCCACGAGAAGCGATGCAGGCGTCGCAGGGCGGCCTGCCGGATGGAGGTGACCACGCTGGTCGACTGCAAGCGGTCGAGCGCCGCTTTGAGCCGCTCGTAGTCGCGTGCGGAGGTGCCGCGGCGGAGGAAGTTCAGTATCTCGTAGGGGGTGGCGGCGATGCGCCGCGAGGTGCAGATGCCGGCGTCACGCGCCTCGACAATCTGGCTCGCCGCCCAGATCAGGACGTCGGCGTCCCAGACCGTGGCCAGGCCGTGTTGAAGCGTACCTTCGACCCGTATCGCCACATCTCCGGCGCAGAAGTCGATTGGCACAATGCGCTTCGACTTGCCGAGCGAGAAAAAGGGATAAGCCATGAGGTCTTGTGCATCGCGTACGGCGATGTCCTCTCCGGGAAGCGCACGAAAGATGGCGAGTTCTTCGTGCGCTTCGGCGTGGGAGTGGTGACGCGACACTTAACGGCAGGGCCTGCAATGCCCGTTCAGAGCCTGGTATTCGGGCTCGGACGTTATCCTGAAGGCTAGGGAATCGGCCCAGGCTTCCAAGTCGTGGACGGCGTAAACCACTCGCCAACCGAACTTGCGAAATCGTGGACCGCCACCGATCACGCGGCGCTTCTCGAGCGTCCGCGGCGAGAGGCGGAGAAACGCGGCCGCCTCCTCGGTCGTCAGGTAGCGCGCAGACGCGCGCTCGGCGGTGCTCTCGCTCATGCGGTAGTTCTCCCTCTGTCGTGTTCCGGCAAACCGCAGCCGGTCGCATCAATATTCGTCGCATGTTGTGCACCTGAGGAGGGAGATTCCGGTCAGCGCCGTTCGTCTCCGTAGGCACAAGCTGCGCTGGCTGTGATGAGGGCGCGGTACTCGCCGCGCATCAAGGCTTCGCCTCGCCGGAGCAGATGGCGCACCTGGGCGCGGAGCTGGCTGTCAGCGTGCCAGTGTTCCCGCACGCGCGCCTCGCCGAAGATTGCAGCGGCGATGTCGCGCTGCGAAGCGCCGGCGGTCCGGCCGTCGAGGGCCTGTAGCGCGCGCATATGGAGCGAGCCGAGGCGGCCGGGCGGCGAAGCGCGCACGTACACAGTCCCGGGATCCGCTGTTCGCAACACGGCGAGGTAGTTCTGGACCTCCTGCCAGCTCACTTTCGCCCGAGGGCCGGAGGGAATGACGAAGGCAAAGCTACGACCGTTGGAGACGCTACCGGCGATGCTCAAGCGCAAGACGCGCGTGCCCAGGACCGCGGTGAGGAGAAGGCGCCGACCATCGTGCAAAAGTGACTTGCGCCCAGGAATAGCCCACAGACTGAAGGGCTTGGCGGCGAGTGAAGCGTCGCTCTCGTCGGCCCAGATCCGGACGAGCGTATCTGGGTCGGGGTACCAGACCGGCTGCACGGTAAACGCATCACAGGAGGGGTTTTCAGGAAAGACGATCCCCCACCGGTTGGTAAAGCTAGGGTCGTCATGCGCGTGGCTACGGCAATCGGCGAGGTAGAGGGGATTGCGTCGCAGATACTCCCAGGCGAGCGAAAGTGAATCGAGGTGCAGAACGTACAAGTAGGCAGCGACCGCGCACCATGCGCGTGAGGAGCTTTCCAAAGACTATCCCCTTGTGCGAAACCGAAGCGTTCTTGCCTTGCCGCGGCGAAAATCGTTTCAAACCCAGAGATACGCAAACGCGTAAACACGCAAAACCGCCTTCGCACAGAAACGCCTTCTGGGATGCAGGCTTGAGCGGGACCGCGTCTTGACGTGCGGCAGCCCTGCGCGTCGGCTCCGGGTTCAATTTAGCGAAGACGGTGGGGGCCGCAAACTATGAGTTGTTATGGCAATGTTGGGACGCTCATTGACCATGCACTAAACGCCCAAACCGTAAAACGAGCCGCTGAGCTCTCGGCATATAACTTGTTATACCCCTCTTGGCAGGCGTGATTTTCGAGGAGTACCCTGTCCATACGATTCGAGTTGGTGACTTGCGCCGGGACGGGGTAGAGCGAGTGCTCCGCAAGATCCATCTGACGGAGTTGATCTGGTCGCTGCAGGAGGAAGCATGCGCGACCGATCTGGTTAAGGCGACACTGAAGCGAGCGGTTGTGGGGACCGTGCAAGAAGCGCTGGTGTGGGGAACAGCACGGCTTGGATTCGACAGTTTCGTGTTCGGGATCGCAGCAAATGACAGGAGGCCCGACTCGGAATCGCGCGCCTACATCCTGACCAATCAGTCCGACGAGTGGGTCGGCGCTTATGAGCAGCGTTCTTACGTGGAAGTTGATCCACGAGCAGACCTCGCGGGGGAGCCAGGGTACACCTTCTGGGAGGCAAGACACTTCGACACAAATCCGAGGTACAAGATCTTTCTGGCCGAAGCCGCGAGGTATGGGATCCGGTCCGGGCTGGTCATCGGCCTGTGCACGCGTGACCCGCCTACCTACGCGATGTTGGCGCTCAACTGTGCCGCCCCGACGCTCGATCAGTGGGGCGCGGAGCAGCGCATGCTTATCGCCGGCCAGGCGACGATGGTGGGTAAGGTTCTCAGTCGATCGGTGAGGAAGATCCTCTACGAGGAGGAACTTGTCTTCCCGCGCCCCCCGATGAAGCTTAATGCCCAGGAGCGACAGATACTGACCCTTGCCGCGGCTGGTCAGACGTCGAAGGAAATTGCGGCGGTGCTCGGCATCGCGAAGATCACGGTCGACATCCACGTTGGCACGATTTTGAGCAAGATGGGCGCGCTGAATCGGAACCAAGCGATTGCCAGGGCAATCGGCGGCAAGCTCATTCCTGCGCCCGATGATGCGCACGCGGAGTACAAGAGCGCCAAGCTGCGGGCGGCGAGAACAGCGCATCGCAGCTCTCAATCGGGTGAGACCAGTAATGAAAGTCAGGTCCGCCACCCTCAGTCGGCAAAGAACCGATCGCGGCCCGGCCATTAGCGTCGCGCCGCCGCGTCGGCCTAGTCGCTCGAGGTTGAGCATGCCGGGCCGCGAGCGCGCGAGCGTGCCCGGAGCGCGGCCGTGAGGGGCGTTAGGCGCGGATGGCTCCGGCGGCAAGCGCTGCGCTGACGTACGCGCTGAGAGGGCGGTCAGCGACGAAGTAACGATCGCGCTCGACGCTCAGACCCAAAGGACCGCGGACCGTGGCGAGTTCGGACAGGAGAACGTAGCCGAGTTCCGGAAAGCCGAGCCCTAAGTCGCACAGACCGAAAGCGCGGTCTGGGTCAGCGGGATCGAGCTCGGTGAGGAGCCAAGTCGCGCCGGCGTCCGGCGTGAAGAGCTTAACGACCGGCCGTGGATCGCGTTCTTCGCCGCGAGCGCCGGCGGCGCCGTTATCGAGGAGCTTCGTTCGCTGTTCGTTCGTGATGCGCTTCATGGTTGCGTTCCTTTGGTGATCGCTCCAAGGCGGAGCTAAGGCGACCAAAGGACGCACGCGATCGGGCGCAGCAGTCATACCCCAACACGGTTCGGTGCGGGCCGGGGTTGACGGCAAGCAAGCGTGCGCCAGGCTCGCCCGCACTCCGCGTAGGCGATCAGGTAGAGCAACCAGCTCAGCGTGAAAGAACAGCGCGGGCAGGGGGCGCAGACGGTGAATATTTCCGCAAAACCGCCGACCCGTAGTTGCGTGGAACCGTAGAGGCGCAACGCCGCTAAGCAGCGAAAGCGCCGAGTGGCAATGGCGCAAGCTCGTAGTATCGGGACGCGGAGCCCGACTTGAGGTCGTCAACATGAAAACGCCCCGCCGAATCTCGGCGGGGCGTCGGAGCCGCGACAACTACTCGTCGCTGCGGCGCGTCCAGTAGAGGATCGCACCGCCGTCCTCGCCATCGACCAGGCGGGCGTTCACCGGAGCGGGGAACGACGGGTCGTCGAGCCGCACGGAGAGGTAGGCCTTGTTCGCTTTCGACTGCCGCTTCCATGCCGCGCCGATCTCCATCGCTCCGGCGATGACGCGGTAGTCCGGGCCCTTGTCGGTGTCCTTCGCGACGGGGACGATCTTCACCTTGACGTTGAGTGAGATCGTGCGCAGCGTGCCAACGAAGCTGTCTTCCTGCTTGGTAAAAGTGCCGATATTCGACATGATGTTTTCCCTTTCGGTTTACAAGGTCGCGCCCATCGCGGCCTTGTCGGTGAACCAGTAGGCAGCGGACGGGCAGGCTGCATCGCCTATCGACCGGAGCGGCAGCGGAGGACCGCGAGGCGCGGCGATTTTGTCTCGCGAGGAAGGCGGCGCTCGCCGCCGGGGAAAATCGTCACAGCCGACCAGTTGCGGCCAGGAGCCCGAGACCTCAGGCGTGCCGATGCCAGGATTCACCTCAAACAAGGCCACAGGGTCGCGCACTTGGCGAAAGGGACATGTCGGGGGCACGGCCATGCAGGAGAAGGACGTGCGAGCGGGCACGGGTAGCGAAGCGCAACGGACCCGGCGAGACAAGGAGACCAGACGCAGCGCGGTTGAGTTGATCGGCGCGAGGAAGGGCGGATCAATGGCAAGGCAAGTCTCAGGCGTGAGCGCGGCGATTGTTCCACGTGAAGTGAATGCCCATAGGGTCGGCCGGAAGGGCGGCGAGCGCAACCCGGCGCAGCGTACAGAAGCGTACCTTGGCGCAGTTGCGCGGGTGCGCGCAGACACGTCGGCTCCGGCATGCACTCTGCGGGCCCGATATCAGCCGAGACGGGCCGCGGGAAGAAGGCGGGAGCCCTCTTTCCGTCAGAGCAAACCTCTCTCAGCAAAGCTGAGGATTTGATCGCCGGCGACGATGAAGTGATCGAGCACACGCACCTCGACGAGCGAGAGCGCTTGTTTGAGCATTTGGGTGAGAAGCTCGTCAGCGCGACTCGGCTCAGCAACTCCCGACGGATGGTTGTGCGCGAAGATCATCGCCGCGGCGTTCCGATTCAGCGCGATCTTTACGACCTCACGGGGATAGACGCTGGTTTGCGCGAGCGTGCCGCGGAAGAGCTCGGCGTATTCGATGAGCCTGTTCTGTGAGTCCAACAGCAGCGAAGCGAAAACCTCGTGCTCGAGCCCGCCGAGCTTAGTCCTGAGATAGTCGCGCACGACCTCCGGCGAAGAGAGCGTGGTCCCGCGACGAACGCGGCGCCCAAGTACCCGGCGTGCGGCAGTGAGGACCTCGTCCCCGGTGGCGAGGCGGTATTCGCCTGGCGCGTCGCGAACGAGAAGAGAGAGCGAATCAGCGGAACGAGTGGACTGCGACATGAGCGTCTCCGGTCTTGATCGGGCGGGATTGCCCGAGACCGGCGGAACACGCCGCAGCGCAAGCAGTCAGGGGTGATCAAACGGCCGCAGGACGCGAGCACGCGAAGCGCGCGCAGCCCTTGACGGCGAGAACGGCGTGATAACGTTATAGGATAAGCAGTCTTGCGCAACGGTTGGTGCCGCGCGTCGTTCGCCTTCAGAAATCGATCATGACCTTGATGGCTTCGCGCTCGTTCATCGCTCGATAGCCATCGGGTACGCCGTCGAGGTTAGTGACGCGGTCGAATACGCGCCCCGGCTGGATCCTGCCTTCGAGGACGTCGGGCAGCAGTTCCGCGATGTACGCGCGCACCGGAGCGGGACCGCCGCCGCCGCTGACGTTATCGTAAAAGGACTGCAAAGGAGCGGGGATGCCTTCGTAGTGCGGCACTCCCACCCTTCCGATCGAAGGTCCACGCTATCTTTCGGCGTCCACCGCTCCAGCGTCCGGTCGCGGATGCTGTAGGCGACCAAGCGGCGTGGCGACCGCCGGTGGACGCGCCAGCAGGTTGACAAGATTATCGAGCACCGCGCCCTAGAGCGCCAGCCAAAGCCCGGTGCGCGTCGGTTCAGCCGTGCCGGTCGTCCCGGCGGTCGACCGCTTGCCATTCATGGCCGCACCTATCCGGAGAGGGAGGGCCGCGTCAGGATGCATCGCCTCAGTACGGCCAAACCCAGTTGGCGATCTCGGACCGATCGGTGCCGTGCTCGTGCGCGTAGTTCAAGTTGTGGATGATCTCGTTCCTCATGCTCTCCTTGAGGTGCGCGGCTTTCGTCTGTAGCCTGGG
>Ga0187778_10003774_pt1 | contig 10099 bp, 6 predicted proteins | sample 1015_Q2_SP5_20_M_FD_132418 | JGI IMG/M metagenome (GOLD analysis project Ga0187778, IMG submission 132418) | Tropical peat soil microbial communities from peatlands in Department of Meta, Colombia - 1015_Q2_SP5_20_MG | ecosystem: Environmental > Terrestrial > Soil > Wetlands > Peat | place...
AAAGCTGTGCTCCAGGCTCATCCGCGCCATGCTTTTCAAATCCCGATAAGAAATGAAGTCGTAGGTCGCCACTGCACGCAGATACTCGTGCGTCATATCCGACCTCGATACTCCCTCATCATCGGTGGCCAGAGCGACCGGTACGCCGTTCTTCATGTAGATCGGTAGAGGGTGATCGTCGCCGGCAATACCTAGAATCACATCATTCGAGGTCAGGCAGATTTCAACCAGCACCTGCTTCCGCGCCATCTCGCGCAGCAGCCCCAAGGGATCGTGTTCGTTCATGATGTCCACGCCGTGGCCGATCCGCTCGGCATGCCCACGCTCGACCGACTCGCGGATATGAAATGTTACCCCCTCGGGCGGCACCAGTCCCATCGCCAGCTCCCCGGCGTGCAGGCTGATGTGTACCTGGGGATAGATCTCATGCAAGTAGTCGAGCATCTTCATGTGCAACTCGAAGTCGCGCATCGGCACATACCAGTCCTCAGGCATCACCAGGTTCAGACCCACAAATCGCGGATCCGCCGAGGCCAGTTCAAATCCCAGAAGAATCTGCGCGAATACCGCTTCCGGGGCCAATCCCCGCAACACCTGGTAAAGATAACGCACAGTTACATTGCACCCGGAACTGGCTTCTGCGGTCCCGCATTTCAGCCGTGCGTGCATTCTCTTTTCATCGTCGTCCAGCTTGGCGCGGGTAGCCGCCACAATGTCCTTCAGTCCGCCGCTCAGTAACTTATCCCGCAACTCCGGCAAATGCTCATTCCATCCGGTCTTGGTCCCAAGTTGCGCAGCCTGACCCCCATCCGCTGTGTGCATCAACTCAAGGAACTGCAGGTGATCGTCGTCAGCCTGCGTCGCGGCTTCGGCGATCTCGTCCCCGGTGTGGTTGCGGGCTGCCAAAGAAAACTTATCGAAAGTGGCGAAAAAGTGGTCGTGTCCTGACTCCTCGCCTGGATTCCAGTTGCGCATCGACCAGGCGTCTACCATCGAGTTGTAGAGCACATGATCGTCATAGGCGCAGCGCACTGCAGGTTTGCTGGTAAACCGGTCGCAGCTGGCATCACAAGGCGGGGCAATCAAGACCGAGCTCGTGCGGTCCACGCACAATCCGTCATCCACGGCGAAATCAATCCAGCTTTCCGCGTAGATCCCTCCTGTGAGGTGGTTGTGCAAGTCGCCGCCCTTGGGCATCTCGCGCAGAAACGCCAGCAGAAGACCCGGCTGATGTCGAACCGATTCCAGATAACGCGAAGTCCGTTCTTCCACGCTGGGCTTCGCTTGCGCGCTGGCAGTTCCGGGCAACCAAACCAACATCAGAAGAACAAGAAGGCCACGGTTTTGCCGCACTGATCCTCCTTCAACCTTCGTTACGCTATCGTCGCTCTCGTGTGGGAATATCTTAACCGCAAACGGCGCGAAGTCGGCGCAAAGTTCGAGAAACGAAACCGCTTGCACCGTCCTTGCTTCGCGCTTTGCCCGCCAGCCTGACGTTTTCGACCATCGAGATCGCTGAACACGCATTTAGGCTAAGCCGATCGAGCACCCATGCAATCTAGCCCCCGGTGCGGTTTTTCGTCAGATTTTCACAACCTGAGAAACTGAGCCGTGATACTCAGGACCGCATGAAGGCTAGCTTTCCTGCGAAAATGCCGCGTGCGCCGGGCAGCCGCGCGCTCTGCGGAATTGGTGATTGCACAACTTCCGCTGCACCCGCCTGTGGACCGCCTGCACCCGATTGAGTCACAAGAACATACGAATCCCTCTTTTTCATTGACTCTAAGAATGGAAGGAGTAAAAACATACTCGTTCTTTGACAGCTTCTGAAGTTTACCCGGTTGGTGCAGCGTCCGGGGCTCAAGCAACGTCACCCTTTACATCGCAAGATGACTTGGGGAAGGCGAGCAAGGGTCTATAGCAACGTGCTGGTCGAGGCGAACAGGAAGACTTGTCGGAGGCAACATAGAGTCCCGAGGCGTTGGGTTGGTTTATCCGGTTGGCGGTGAGCCCGGAGCCCGAGCAGTGATCGCGCGTTGCAACCCGCAAGGAAGCAATGAGAGCAGGTCAGCAAGGGTCTAAAGCGAGCTACTGGCTGAGACGAACGATCCCAACATTACCTCGGGACTCTTAATATTTGCAGCGACTCGTAGTTGGGAGCTAGTAGCTAGTCGGTGGGGAGCTGCTGATTTGTGGCCGGCAGTGGCTTGCTCTCCCCCATGACACTGGTTCGTGTGCCGCTGGTCCTCTCTCGCTCTTGCTAGCTACTAGCTGGCGGCTACAGTCCTAGGGCCCCAGTTGCACCTGGAATCTTTCCTTCGGCATCAGCCGGGCGCGGTAAATAGAGCCCGTAACTGCGACCTCGGCCACCGCGTCCACATTCAATTCGTAGCCGCCATGCGGCAGATTCTCTCCAAACGGAATCTCGACTTCCGCAGCATTCTTCTTTAGTAGGAAATGCTGGTATCCGATCGCGGTCGCCCGTCCAATCTCGTTGACCGCGAGCATGATCACGGTCAAATCGAAATCGTGCTCGGTTTGGTTGGAAACGGTGACCGAGCCCTCCAGTCGCGGTCCCGTCACTTTGGGATAGCGGGACCACTGCAGCATCAGTGGCGCGACCACCAGCAGTGAAAGTTGCTGCTGGCGCTGATACGCGGGTTTGCCGCTGTCTGTAACCCTCGCGGTGAAATGAAACTCTCCCGTCTCCATGGGAGTGCCGGACAAGACGCCGTCACTCTGCAGGATGATTCCAGCGGGCAGCGATCCCTCCGAAACTTCCCACTTCAGGGGAGTAATTCCGCCGTCCGCCTCCAGTCGTGCCTGGTAGAGTTGGCGCACGTAGGCTTTGGGGAGGGTGTGGGTCTGCAAAACCAAAGGTCTGCCGGTCGCGGCGCCCTGCTGCGCCCAACAAAGTGCGGAAGCTGAAAAAATTCCGACTGCCAGCGCAGTACCCATCCCACGAACTTTGTAGGTCATATTTGTTGGATGCGCCTGCGGAGCGACGGTGCCGAGGATTTGAGGGATCGGATACCGGGTGGTATTCCCGACCGACTCCGACCTAGGCAAGGCAGCGGGTTCCCGGCTGGGACTTCGGAGCTTACCCGCTCGCAGGGGCGACCTGCGTAGCTTGAAACGTGACAATTTTCCAGTTGCCGTTTTGTTTCACCCAAACCCGGGTGTTGCGAACGTCGCCGCTGAATGGCTTTCCGTTGATCGCCCCTTTTATGGAATTTAGTGAATTGTAGATCGCCGTGTCTCCATGGATGCGCACGGTCGCCTCGCGAATCTCAATGGATTCGTACTTAGTTACACCGGACTTGTAATTCTCGATCTCCTGAACCTTCGTGGTCAGCTTGCCGTCATTGCGGATCGCTATGTAATCATCGGCCAGGTACTTCTCCAAGAAACCGGCATCGTGTTTCAAAGTCGCCTCTATAAGCTGCGCATGAAGCGCGTTGATCTCTTGCTCGGCAGTCCCGCCGCAACTTTTTGCGGTCGGTTTTCCTGCTGTTTTGGCGTGTGCTGAAGTCCGTCCGTTCATGCGAGCGTCTGCGCAGAAGGATGATACCGCAATTGGCTCAGAGCGGCGTCTAGGACAGTCCTGTGCTCTCTCCACTCGACGCCCCTGCCGCTGCCGCGATAAGCTAGATCGTTTCCCAAGGAGGCCTCGGCGCATGCGTGAGGTGGTCGCGAAATTGTGGCCGGAGATTCAGTGGATAGAGAAACCCAAGCTGCGGGAGCAAGTCACGCAGACTTGGGTCAAGGCATTGGAACGCAGCCCGCTGAAACCAGATGATCTGAACAAGATCCCCTTCACCCTGCTGGTGCCCAATTGTCCCATCACATTCATGGAGCACAAGCGCTGCGTGGTACACATCGCTCGCCAGAGCGCTGAGGCGATGATCGAATTCATGGGTCGCGCCCTGCCAATCGACCTGGATACGGTAATTGCCGGCGCGATTCTGGCAGATGTCGGCAAGTTGCTGGAATACGAGCTCGGCCCCGATGCCAAGAGCCGTCAGAGTGAGCGCGGAGAATCCTTGCGCCATCCGTTTACCGGAGTCGCGCTGGCGCTAGAATGCGGCGTGCCGGATGCAGTGTGCCACATCATCGCGGCACACGCCGCCGAAGGGGATCTGGTCAAGCGCACAACCGAAGCTTTCATCGTGCATCATGCAGACTTTATGGCGTTCTTGCCCTTCAAGAATCCCAAGAACGTGAAGCTGAAGTGAGGTGCGCTGTAGTACCGGCTCCTTCAATGGGTCATTCCGAGGAGCTCAGCGACGAGGAATCTGCAGTTTCTTGACGTTCTCGATCTTAGCCGCGAAGCGGCATGAGAATGAAGCCCACGGCGCAAGCCGTGGGTGCTAAACGGAAAATGATCAAGCCCCGAAGGGGCGAAAGAAGAGTAACCTTGTCTCCAAACACAGAAACCATCACCGCCCAGATGTCCCGCTGGGCCGCGGCGCTGAAGTACAAGCAGCTATCCCAGGATGCCGTCTACCAGGCCAAGCGCTTTCTGCTCGATTCCGTCGGCTGCGCCCTGGGCGGCTACCAGCAACACGACGTCAAAATCGCTTTGCAAGTCCTCGACGAGATTGCCGGGCGCGGCCCGGCCACGGTCATCGGAACCGGCAAACACATCGATCCGGTTTCCGCATCCTTGGCCAACGCGCTCATGATCCGCTGCATGGACTACAACGATATCTATTGGAAACAGGACCCATCCCATCCCTCCGACATTTTTCCCGCCGCCCTGGCCGGTTGCGAGCGTACGAAGAGCGATGGCAAAGAATTGATCGTCGGCCTTGTTCTCGGCCACGAATTCGAAATGCGTTTCTGCGAAGCCGCGTTCCCCGGCATCCGTGAGCGCGGTTGGCATCATGCCACGCTAACGGCATTTGTTTCGCCGTTCGTGGCCGGGCGCGCTTTGCATCTTGACTGGGAGCAGATTCAGCACGCGGTCGGGATCTCCGCCAGCCGCCATGCCACGCTAGGCGCGGTTACTGCCGGCAAGCTCACCATGATGAAGAACACGGTTGATCCTATGGCCACACAGAGCGGCGTGCTGGCCGCTCTTTTGGCGGAAAAAGGCTACACCGGGCCCGAGCACGTTGTGGACGGCAAAGAGGGTCTGACCCACGTCTTCGGACCCGAATGGAAATTGAGCCTGCTCACCGATGGCCTGGGCGATTCCTGGCGCATCACTCAGTGTGGCATGAAGGCGTTTCCCACCGAAGCTCTCACCCACACGCCCATCTCCGCGGTGCTGGATATCGTCAAGCAAAACGATCTCAAGCCGGATGACGTCATTAAAATTCAGATTCGCTCGCTGGCGCGCGCCGCCGATATTCTCTCCGACCCCAGCAAGTACGATCCGCGCAGCAAAGAAACCGCCGACCACTCTTTGCCCTATGTGATCGCGGCAGCGCTGGCTGAGCGGCAAGTCACGCCGGTGCAATTCACCATGGAAAAAATCATGGATCCGGTCATTCGCGCGCAGCTGAAGAAGGTCGAAGTGGTTGCCGATCCCGAGATCGAGAAGGTATTTCCCGCGCTGCAAAGAGTAATTGTGAACATCACCACCACGGATGGCCGGAATTTTCTCAAACAGTTGGACTATCCAAAGGGCGATCCGCGCAATCCCTTAAGCGATTCGGAAGTCGAAGAGAAGTTCGGCGCGTTAGCCGAAGGTGTACTTTCGGCCGCTGCCCAGAAGAAATTAAAAGCCGCCATTTGGAACCTGGAGAAGGTCGCTTCGGTCAGCAAACTCATGGCGCTGATGAAAGCTGACATCAAGAGGAAGCACTGACTGTGTGGGGACGGGCGCCCATGCGAGCCTGCCCTGAGCGCAGTCGAAGGGTCCAGGCCGAGCAAAGCTCGGCAGGCACTTCCGAGGAGTAACTCATGCCCCAGACCATCGTTGAAAAAATCGCCCAGACTCATCTCGCCGAGGGCCCCAAGCGTCCGCTGCGCACGGGCGACTTCGTCTCTATCTGTCCGCACCGCGTCATGACCCACGACAACACCTCTGCGGTGATGAGCAAGTTCAAAGGCATCGGCGCCAAGAAAATTCAGAATCCTCAGCAGCTCGTCTTTGCCCTCGACCACGACATCCAGAATCAGGACGAATCCAACCAGAAGAAATACCGATCCATCGAGGCATTTGCCAAGGAGCATGGCGTGGACTTCTATCCCGCCGGCTCCGGCATCGGCCACCAAATCATGGTGGAGCGCGGCTACGTCGTTCCCGGTTCTTTCGTCGTTGCCTCCGACTCGCATTCCAATATGTACGGTGCGCTGGGAGCGATCGGCACGCCCATCGTCCGCACCGACGCCGCCGCAGTCTGGGCGACCGGCGAATTCTGGTGGCAGATTCCGCGCAGCATCCAGGTTGTTCTCGAAGGCAAGCTGCCCGCAGGCGCCACCGGAAAAGACGTCATCATTACTTTGTGCGGAATCTACAACCATGACGAAGTGTTGAACTCGGCCGTCGAGTTCAGCGGCCCGGGCGTTGCCAGCCTGTCCATGGATGCGCGCTTCTCCATCTCCAACATGAGCACCGAATGGGGACCGCTGGTGGGTTGGTTCCCGGTCGATGAAGTTACCATCAAGTACTTGAAGTCCATTCGCCAACGTCTTCACGCCCTGGGAGTCGAGCGGTTTTCAGAGGCCGATATTGAGAATTGGGTAAAGAATCCGCCCCGTCCGGACGCTGGCGCCACCTACGCCGCGCGCATTGTGCTCGACCTTGCTCAGGTCACGCCACACGTCTCCGGCCCTGACACCGTGCAGGTGATGGCGTCGCTCTCCGAAATAGAGAAACAGAAAGTTGCCATTCAGAAAGCCTATTTGATCTCGTGCGTGAACTCGCGAGTCGAGGATCTGGATGCCGCGGCGAGAGTGCTGAAGGGAAAAAAGATCGCATCCGGCGTGAAGTTCTATCTCAGCGCTGCCAGCAAGTGGGTGCAGGAGGAAGCCGAGAAGCGCGGCAGTTGGCAGGCGTTGCTCGATGCCGGCGCCCAACCGTTGCCTGCGGGCTGTGGACCATGTATCGGTCTCGGTGTAGGTTTGCTTGAGCCGGGCGAGGTCGGGATCTCCTCCACCAACCGCAATTTTAAAGGCCGCATGGGATCGCGCGACGCCAAGTGCTATTTGGCTAGTCCAGAAGTGGTTGCGGCATCGGCTGTGGCCGGTTACATTCGCGGCCCTTACGGGACTGCAAACCTGTCCCCTCCCCGCAGCTACACCGAGTTTGCTGCGACCGCCGCAGCCGAGAAAGTGGACATCCTCCCCGGATTCCCCGAGCGAGTTCGCGGGCGTCTGGTTTTTATGCCGCAGGACAACGTCAACACCGACGCCATTTACGGCAAGGACTACACCTACCGCGACGACATGACGCCGGAAATGATGGCAAAAGTGGTCATGGAAAATTACGATCCGCAATTTGCCGCGCGCACTCAGAAGGGAGATGTGATCGTCAGCGGTTTCAATTTCGGCACTGGCTCGAGCCGCGAGCAGGCGGTCACTTGCCTCAAAGCCAAGGGCATCCCGATGGTGATTGCTGCCAGCTTCTCGCAAACCTATCTGCGCAATGCCTACAACAACGGTTTTCTCTGCGTGGAAGTACCGGAGCTAGTGAAACGCCTACGCGAGCAGTTCGCAAGAGAGATTGCAGCCAAAGAAAAGACTCTCATCCCCGGAGACGAGATCGACGTGGACTTTACTTCCGGCGTGATCCACTGGCGCGGCGAGAAGTTCGCCTTCCCGGCCTTGGGCAGCGTGCCGCAGTCGCTGGTCATTGCCCAAGGGGTGGAGAATCTCGTAGCCAAGCGTTTGGGGCTGGCTTCATAGGCAAGAATTGTGTGGGGACGGCCGCCCTCGGGAGCCTGTCTTGAGCGAAGTCGAAGCTCCGCAGAGAGTAGCTAGTCTGATCATCGTGTGTAGGAGAACGCATTCATGGCCAAACATACCGTAGTCACCATGCCCGGCGATGGCATCGGCAATCAAGTCCTGCCCGAGGCGCTGCGGGTTCTGAAAGCTGTCAGCTTCGATGCCGAATATGTCCACGCCGACATCGGTTGGGAGTGCTGGATCAATGAAGGCAATGCGCTGCCACAGCGCACCCTCGATCTGCTGGCCAAGCACAAGCTCGGACTGTTTGGCGCCATCACTTCCAAGCCCAACAAAGCCGCCCAGGAAGAATTGAAGCCGGAGTTGCGTGGCAAGGGCCTGGTCTACTACAGCCCGATCGTCACCATGCGCCAGAAGTTCAACCTGGATATCTGTATGCGCCCTTGTGTCGGTTTCGTCGGTAATCCTCTGAACTACATCCGCAAGAAAGCTGCCGGCGGTTTTGACGAACCTGGGTTTGACGAACCGAAGATCGATACCACCGTCTTTCGGCAGAACACCGAAGGCATGTACGCCGGCATCGAGTGGACGAATCCTCCGGAGGTTGTTCGTGCGGCGCTGAACTCACACCCCAAGTTCAAGGCGTTCGCTAATGTGCCCGGTCTCGATCTCGCCGCCAGCGTGCGCATTATCACTCGCCCGGCGGCTCGACGGATCGTCACCGCATCTTTTGAGTATGCCAAGAAGCGTGGTTTTAAGGGTGTCACCATTTGTGAAAAGCCCAACGTGGTGCGCGAAACCTCGGGCATGATGGAAGAGACGGCAAAGGAAGTGGCCAAGAACTATCCGGGAATTGCGCTCTGGTCGACGAACATCGATGCCCAGTTGATGTGGCTAAACAAGAATCCGGAAGACTACAACGTGATCGTCGCTTCCAATCTTTTTGGGGATATCTTGTCCGACGCCTTCGCCGGCCTAGTCGGCGGCCTCGGCTTTGCCGCGTCCGGCAACATCGGCGAAGAGGTTGCGGTGTTCGAGCCGACACACGGTTCCGCGCCCAAGTATGCCGAGCTGAACCCGCCCATCGTCAATCCCATCGCCATGATTCTTTCTGCGGCCATGATGCTCGACCACATCGGCGAAATCGCCAAAGCCGACCGCATCCGCCAGGCGATCGCGACCGTCGTGAAAGAAGGCAAGGTGCGGACGTACGATATGATGCGGCTTTCGGGTGGCCCGAAGGCCATCAGCCAGGGTGCGGCATCGACCAATCAAATGACCGATGCGATTCTGGAGAAGCTGAAGTAGTTTGTCATCCTGAGCAAGGCCTAATTTGCCGAGCGAAGGATCTGGGCGCGCTGCGCGAATGCCCGAGCATCGTGAGGACAACAGATCGCGCGTTTAGCGCGCATCTTTAATTATTCGACGTCAAACCAATGAGCACTTCCCTACAAGAACGTCCGGCCGAAGCCGGGCACTACGGCAAAGATATCCGCTCCGATCTGCACGTGGAGATCGAACCCCGTACCAGCGGCGGCCTCGAAATCGGCCTCGAATCCCGTGTCGGTCTTTACTATGGAGATTCGATCCTCAGCCAGACTCGCAACGTTCTCGAAACTCTGGGAGTCAAGCACGCCAAAATCTCCATTCACGACGAAGGCGCCTTGCCCTTTGTGATCTCTGCCCGCATCGAGGCCGCAGTCAAACGGGCCGGGCTTGGTGACGGCCAACGCGCCTTGCCCGAGCCGTTCCCTCTCCCCGCGCCCTCCCTTCGCGATCGCTTGCGTCGCTCGCGTCTGTATCTGCCTGGCACCGAGCCGAAGTATTTCATTAACGCGGGATTGCATGAGCCCGACGCCATCATTTTGGACCTGGAAGACTCCGTGCACCACGCCGAGAAAGACTCAGCCCGGATTCTGGTTCGCAACACGCTGCGTGCGGTCGACTTCGTGGCCTGTGAACGAATGGTGCGCATCAACCAGCTGCCGCTGGGCCTCGAAGACCTCACCGAAGTGATTCCGGAAGCGCCAGATCTCATCCTGATTCCCAAGGTCGAGAAGCTGGAACAGGTGAACGAAGTGGATCGTAGAATTACCGAACTGAAAGTAGCTCGCAAGATAGATCGGCCCATCTGGATCATGCCGATTCTAGAGTCGGCGCTGGGCATCGAGAATGCATTCGCGATCGCTGGGGCCAGTCCGAATGTCTGTGCGCTCACCATCGGGATCGAAGATTACACGGC
>Ga0187778_10003775_pt1 | contig 10097 bp, 12 predicted proteins | sample 1015_Q2_SP5_20_M_FD_132418 | JGI IMG/M metagenome (GOLD analysis project Ga0187778, IMG submission 132418) | Tropical peat soil microbial communities from peatlands in Department of Meta, Colombia - 1015_Q2_SP5_20_MG | ecosystem: Environmental > Terrestrial > Soil > Wetlands > Peat | place...
TGCCGCTAATCTCGTTTTCAGCTGACGCCTACACGGTCGAAGCTGCATCACTATTGACCGGCTTCTCTCAGAGCACCGGAATCCCCGTTGCCCCCGTCAAGTCGGGAGGGTCATTCGCGGATGCGGGTCAAATTGCTGCGGGCGCTCCGGACGACGTCTTCATATCGGTCTCCCTTTCTGCTACAGGCCCCGGGTACCTGAAGAACGAATCTTCCAACTGGGCAATCGGTTTCGCGTCCGATCAGATGGTGCTCGCCTATTCAAACGCGACGACCGCGGCGAAGGTGATGTCTCTAGGGGAGGCAGCCGACGCTTCGAACTCGACATCCGACTGGAACTCGTTCTTCACCTCGCTCACCAATGGAAGCGTCAAGGTGGGAATAGCGGACCCGGTGGCCGATCCTGCGGGGCTTCGCGGTTGGCTAGTCTTGAAGGCGGCAGGCTTCCTCTACCGAGGGGGCAACCAATCTGCGTACGTCGCACCGCTAGTGAGGGCCGCCTCGAATGTGACCGGGACTCATGCCGCGGCGTTGGTCGCGCCCCTTGAGGCAGGGCAGATTCAGTTCTTGTTCATTTATAGGTCGGCGGCGATTTCGGACCACCTGGGATACATCGCGCTAGACCGTCACATCAACCTGGGGGACCCGGCGCTGGGGGCGTTCTACTCCAGCTTCAGCTACACCGACTCGGCGGGGAAGAATTCGGGCTCGCCTATCATCCTGTGCATCACTGTGCCTCTGAGCAGCACGAGCACGGCGGAGGCACTCCTGTTTGTACAATATGTGGTCAAGAACGCGGGCACGCTTTCCAGTTACGGTCTTCAACCCTTCACTCCGGCCAAACTCTACTCCAACACGACTCCTCCTGCCGCAGTCAGCGCCATGATAACCGAAGGATTATTGACTCAGGCAGGAAGCCTGCCTTAGAGCACTAGTCCTGAAATGAACTGGCTCCGCGCCGTTTCAATTGCTGCCGTCGTCCTCCTACTGATACCCATCGCCGTGCTCCTCTACTACGGCTTGGGACCATTTCGGTCCCCCGCGGGCTACACCGCAGCAGTTTTCCGGTCAATCGAGCTTTCGGTCGTAGCCTCTGCCGTGGCCGCCCTCATCGACTTCGGCCTTTTCACACCCGTCGCCTACTATCTCGCCAGGGGAAACGACGCAATTGTGGAGTCTCTGATCGACATCCCGGTGGGGATACCTCACCCCATCATCGGGGTCGCCCTTCTGATTCTCGACAGCCCCTTGACACCGACGGGGCAGTTCCTACTTTTCCTCGGCATCAACTTCTTCAACACAATCCTCGGCCTCGTGGTCGCTCTTGTAGTTATGTCAGCTCCGATCTACATCAAGGCCATGCAGCCCTTTTTCGAATCGCGAGACGCTTCGGCCGAGGAATTCGCCATGGGGTTGGGTGCCTCCCGAATGAGAACGTTGGTTTCAATCGTTCTACCGGACTCTGTGTCCGGAGTGGTCAGCGCCTCGCTTATTGCAATGAGCAGAGCACTGGGAGAGTTCGGGTCGATTTCTATCATCGCGTTCTACGTGCTTCAGTACCCTTTCTACGGCGTTAGCCCGGCTTCCGTGACCATCTTCCAGCTGTTCAACGGAGCTATCCCTGGGGGGCTGAACGCCGCCGTCACGGCGTCCGCTGCAATGATATTGGTTGCACTTCCAATCACCGTCGCGGGGCACTTCTTCAGGAGGCGGAGCAGGTGATCGAGGCCAGATTACGCGCCCATGCAGGTCATTTCCGTCTCGCTGCCCAAGTGAATTGTTCGGGCGTCACGTGTGTCGCGGGAAGGAACGGTGCTGGCAAGACAACACTCCTGCGGGCGATGGCAGGTTTCCTCAAGCTCGACGAGGGGCACGTGATAGTCGGGGGCCTGGACGTCACCCGCCTCCCCGTAGAGAAGAGGGGCGTTGTGCTGGTTACACCTGGGTCGGCCATCCAGCATCTGGATGTAGATTCGCACTTGATCTGGGGGCGGAAGCTCGTCGGGAAGCGGATTCAAGAAGACCAGGTCTCGAAGGTGAAGTCGGAGCTAGGTATAGACTTCGGCGGGCGGGTCGGAAAGCTGAGCTTGGGGATGCGCGAGCGTGTATCTCTTGCGACAGCACTACTCGCCGAGCCCAAGGCTATCCTGGTCGATGAAGCGTTTGCCAGCCTCCACGACAGAGAGGAGTTCATTATGGCGTACGGTAGACTTCTCGTCGGAGCCCGCATCGACCTCGTCTTCAGTAGCCAGGTAGCCTCGGATGGCAAGCTCGGAGACAACCTTTACTTGATCGACGAGGGCGTAACAACCCGTAGCAATTGATTGCCATCCCAGGAAATCTCCGGCAAGCCGCAGATCCTACGAGACGCCGCACGCAAGCAGTCAGGTTCCAGCGATGAATCTGACGTGGCCGAATTCGCCGGCAAATGCCTTCATCGCCGTTCTCACCGCGCCTGGAGACCCTGGCATGCACACTATCAGCTTCCCGGAGGCGACTCCGGCCGTGGCACGGGTGAGAATAGCTGACGCCCCAATCTCTTCGAATCCCAGTCTCCTTACCAATTCCCCGAATCCTTCGAGCTCCTTTTCGAAGAAGGGGCGGATGGTCTCAACCGTTACGTCGCGTGGGGAGAGGCCGGTGCCCCCGGTGAAGAGCAGCACGTCGTCTCCCCCGGCGATGAAGGTCCGAGCTTCTCTTCGAAGCATCCCTGGGTCGTCTGAAATGAGCGTTCTCCGGGTCACCTTGTGCCCTGCGCGTTCGACCTCTTCAACCGCCACATCGCCTCCCTCGTCGGTAAAGTTCTCGCCCCTGCTCTTCTTCGCGTAGCGGCTGGTGCTCACGGTCACAATCGACACCTTCAGTCGCGACTTGGCCGCCCTGTGGTGCTCTTGGTGAGGTTTCAAAGTGCCCGCTTCACCTTGCTCGTTACCCGGATGGACTTGATCGCTGTAAATGGATACTGGCCAGCTGCGTTCTTTTCGTGCGACTTCACGACGTCCCAAATGTTGAGCAGGCCTACGGCCACTGCAGTAAGGGCCTCCATCTCGACTCCGGTCTTCTCATGGGCGGCCACGGTCACTGTGACCTCCACCCAGTCATTCCCAAGCTTCACCTTCGGCTCGGTCCTCTCTATCTTGAGGGGGTGGGCTAGGGCGACGATGCTTGGGGTGGACTTCACGGCCAGGATAGCCGCGGTCGCGGCGAGCGCCAAGGGGTCTCCCTTCTCCATCTTCCCCCTTCTGATTAGGTCGACGGTGGCGGGCTTCAGCCTGATTCGACCTGTCGCCGTGGCCTCCCTGTAGACGAATGGCTTGTTGGAAATGTCGACTTGCTTATATTGCAAGAGGCCCTGCGTGACCATCATCGGTTATAGGTTCTACCCCTCCTATCAGGAACGTTTTTACTCCTGACGGGGCAGTTGTCGGCTCTCTTTGCAGGAGACCGAGAATCGGGAGGAGAGGGTCCTCCGCGACAGGAAGGGGAGGATAGCGAGGAAGCTGAGAGTGTCGGTTACCGATAGATGCAACTTTGCGTGCCTCTTCTGCATGCCCGAGAAGGACAAGATTAGCTGGATCCCGAGCGAGGAAATCCTGAGCTTCGACGAGATTGAGAGGATTGTAAAGGTCCTGGCCTCGCTTGGCGTTCAGAAGGTGAGGATTACGGGGGGAGAGCCCCTATTGAGAAGAGACCTAGAGGACTTGGTGGACAGACTCACTTCCATCGGGGGTATTCAATCGGTGGACATGACGACCAACGGCTGGTACCTTGAACGGAAGGCGGAGGCGTTGCGAAGGGCGGGGCTGAGAGGAGTCACCGTCAGCCTGCACAGCCTCAGGAGCGACAGATTCGCCAAGATCTCAGGGGTTGACGCGCTTCCGAAAGTCCTCCGCGGAATCGACAGGGCCCTCGATGCTGGGCTCAACCCAGTGAAAATCAACTCCGTCGCAATCAGAGGATACAATGATGACGAAATACTGAACCTGATAGAGTACGCCCGGGAGAGGAGGATCTCCATCCGTTTCATTGAGTTCATGCCACTCGACGGACTGGGAATGTGGAACTACGACAGGGTCGTGCCCGGGAAGGAGATTATCGATACTGTGTCTCGGGTGTACCCCCTGGAGACCCAGGGGAGGGGCAACAGCGAAACGTCTTCTATATGGCGCTTCAAGGACGGCAGGGGTGACTTGGGGCTCATTACGCCAATGAGCGAGCCCTTCTGCGACGACTGCGACAGGATAAGGCTCACGGCCGATGGCAAGCTCCTTTCGTGTCTTTTCGACATCGACTATCATGACCTCAGGCACATAGTTCGAAACGGGGGCACCCAGGAGGCGCTGGCCGATACAATTCTCAAGGCGGTCTGGAAGAAGCCCGACGGGGTGGGGTACATGCCCTGGATCAAAGACGGATGGGAGAAGCCGAGGAACATGAACGCAATAGGAGGCTAGAGAAGGTTGATGGTGAAGGTGCTCTACTTCGCATCTGCCCAGGGCCTGGCGAACCTGAAGAGCGAGAGCATGTACCTGAAAGAAGGGAGCTCGGTGAAGGACGTGGCAGCCGAGATGCTCCGGCTCCACCCTGACCTGAAAAGCATTGAGCCCACCATTCGCTACTCGGTCAACTTCGAGATAGCAGAGGAAGACGCACCACTGCACGACGGGGACGAGGTGGCTGTCCTTCCTCCGGTGGCAGGGGGCTAGTCATGAGGTCAGTCCGCATTACCCGACAGGCAATCAATCCTGCCCGAGTGTTGGCATCGGTCGGGGATAATGAGGCCGGAGGGGCCGTCCTGTTCGTAGGGACAATCCGACGAAGAAGCGGCGGGAAGACCGTGGAGGGGCTCACCTACGAGGTGTACAGGGGTATGGCAGAGAGAAGGATGCGCGAGATCGAAGCCAGGGTGAGGAAGAAGTGGCCCGTGGTAAAGATAGCCATGGTGCACCGCTATGGCCGCCTGAAGGTGGGTGAAGTGAGCGTCGCGGTGGCGATTTCATGCGAACACAGGGCAGAAGCTTTCGAAGCGTGCAGATATACAATAGATACCATAAAGGGCACACTACCCATGTGGAAGAAGGAGCGCTTCAAAGGCGGCTCCCAGACGTGGGTGAAGGGAACGCCAATCGAAGACTAGGCGCTAGCTTGGAATCTCTTTGGGTTTCCCTTCAGGCAGGGCTTTGCGGATAACTTCTTTGCCATACTTCGCCGCCACAATTTCGGACAGAATACTAAGAGCGATCTCGGTCGCGGTCACCGCTCCTATGTCTGCTCCGATTGGCGCCCTGAGGGATGTGATGAACTGCTCGCCTGCACCTGCCTCCCTGAGCTTCGTGACATCCTCCCTTACCCGTTGGCGGCTCCCCAGCATTCCGACATACCGAAGCTTGAACTTTGAAAGAGCCAACAGCGTCCCCACATCCCTCTCCCCCCTTGTCAGCACGACCACCGAGTCCGTATTTGCGAAGGGGAACTTCCCGATGTCGTAGTCGACGTCTTTGATGAGCTCGTCAGGCTGCTCGCTAAGCACCGGGCTGTGGTCGATCACCACGACGTCGAAGTCCAGATTCTTCCCCATCTTCAGCAATGCGTCTTCCACGTCGTCCTTCCCCCCCTGTCCTATCAGGATGAGTCTCTGCTGAGGGAGGTAAGGTTCAATGTAGATGTCCATCTTGCCGCCGCAGTTTGTCTCGACATGCACTTCGTCCTCGTTTTGGCTCGTGAGAACCGCGCCCACGGAGTTTTCGACCCCCTCAAGGAAGACCTTGACCATCTTGGGGACGCCGGTCCTCATCGTCATCTTTGCGGCTGCCACAATGGCCGAATCGGGGCAGACCCCCCCTAGAGTTCCATAGAGGACCTCGCCTGCTCCTGAAATGATCACTTTGAAGCCAGGCTTCCCCAATGAAGAGCCTTCGATATTCACTACTGTCGCCACGGCGAAGGGAGCCCCTCTGCTGGCGAGGGAGTCCATCATCTTCGCGAATTCTGCCTGCTTCATGGCTACCTCTCAGGACAATGTCCCCACTTTATTATTTATGCTGGGCCCGGGGCCATGGGAGAAGCCTTGATTGCGGCTGTCGTGCTCGCTGCGGGGGTCTCGTCCCGTATGGGGGAACCCAAACAAATCCTCCCTCTTAACGGAGTGCCAATGCTTGGAAGGGTCTTGGAGATTCTCCGTAGATCGAATGTCGGCAAAGTCGTTGTTGTCCTCGGAGCGAATGCAGTCGAAGTGAGGAAGCGGGTGAAGTTCGCAGATGAATTGGTGGTCGTCAACCCGAAATTTGCGGAGGGGATGAGCAGTTCATTGAGGCTCGGGCTCAAGCTTGTCGGAACGGAAGCCGACGCCGTCATCATTGCTTTGGGGGACCAGCCATTCGTGCTTCCTACGACAATCGATAAGCTCGTAGAGGCCTACGAGCAATTCGGGGCCCGTATAGTCATCCCCACATACCGAGGGGCAAGAGGAAACCCTGTCCTCTTCGACAGAAGTGTCTTCCCCCAGATAGCAAGGATCCGTGGCGACATAGGAGCGAAATCGGTGGTTAAGAAGAACGCCGCTGACGTCCGCGAGGTCGAAGTTACTGACATGGGGGTGCTGGTCGACATCGACACGCCTTCGGACTTGGGCGGGATGACAGAGGTCAGGCGAAAGAAAAGCCGGGCACAAGCCGGACGTTCACCCAGTCGCCCGTCTCGAGCCTCTTGACGTTCTCTGGGACAATAAAGTAGCCGTCCGCGTCAGTGAGGAGCTTCATTGACTCTGTCTCGCCTGTGATAGGCTCCGCTATGGCCGGGGGACCCGCCTTCAGTTTCGCGTAAACGACTTTTTGGAAATCTGAGAATCTTCTTCTTGCCTCCCAAGGCGCGCCGAGGACACAGGGAACGGAGAATCCCGCTTCGCTGCTCCCATTGAGCTGATTAATGATGGGAACTCCCACAACCAGAAAAGCGTTCGCGGCGGCCTGAATCGGCCCTGGCAGCATAAGGATCGGCCTTCCCCTCACCGAAGCGATTCCCGTGACCCTCCCCCTGTCCAAACGGAGCCCGTGGACGAGGGCGTCGGGGTGAAGTCCCGAAACAGCACCCGCCACGAGGTCGCGTTTTCCCGCTGACGTTCCACCGAGTGTCACCACGAAGTCCGACATTGAAAGCGCGTTCTGCAGAGCGGTCCTCAGCGCCTTTGGGTCGTCCCGGGCGATGCCCATGTCCAAGGCAGTGCAGCCCAGAGCTTCTGCGAGCCGCAGGAAGATGGGTGAGTGGCTCTCCACCTTCTTCCCTCTCCTTGGCCTGCTCGCGGGAGTCAACTCGTTTCCTGTGGCCAGTACCGCCACTGTCACCCTTCTTCTGACGCGAACCTTGCGGAATCCAAGTGAGACCAGAATACCAACATCTTGGGCTCTGATCATGCGACCTTCCTGGAGAAGGAGCTCCCCACGCCGAATGTCCTGACCCGCCCTGTAGACGTGATCTCCCCGACTCGGCGCGAATCGAACTCGCACCTTTCTACCTTCGACTTCCGCCGACTCGACAGGGACCACTGCGTCAGCTCCGGCTGGGAGAGTCGCTCCTGTGGCCACGAGGATTGCTCGGCCGCTCAGTAGACGACGCTTTGAGCGGTCACCAGGCCCAGTCGTATCGACCACCATCAGGATGGCTGGTCGGGCGGGCGTCGCGCTCCTCAAATCGCTCGAGATTACCGCGTATCCGTCCATGTGAGAGGTCGGGGCTACCGGAACGTCTTCTGGAGCCACGACATCCGCGGCCAAGATTCTACCGTATGATCGGATCGTGTCGACGGATTCGGCATTCTCTTTCCTTCGAATCCGAGCCGTTACGAGCTCGAGGGCCTCCTTCACCCCAGTGTACTCGCTAACCGGGGGTACCAAGTTCACTGACTTCTGCGCCCAAGGTGGCTATATATGCGGGGGGCAGGTTTTCATTGAGCCTACGCCTGGTTACGAGAGGATAGGGTTGTCGAGTTTCGACAGACTTACAGTGTTTTGTCGGCGCACATGCGGGAGCCGAGTAAGCAAGCAGCGCAAGTGTGGACAATTATGCGTAAACGTGCGGAGTGCTTGAACTAATTGGTTTTGGCGGGTTGTACTCGGCTCAGTTGGTCACTAGGGCTGTTATTGTGGGTGAGAGCACGGTCTTGCCGTCCAAAGCGAGGACGGTAAGTGTTACCTCGTAAGGCCCGCTGAGCAAAAAGTCGACTACGATACAGGTGGAGGGTCTTCGAAAATCGACGGTGCAAACCGAGGCGTCAATCGAATTCTTGTCTAGTGTCGTCACATTCTGCCCCGTCGTTGCATCCTGGAACCATGCCAACATTACTACACTGATGTTAGAACCAAGATGGTTCACCAACGTTGAGTTGACGCAGAAGGCAAGTGCGCAGCCTCTTGGGGAGCCGAGGAAGGTTATGAGATTCCGAAAAGGGGCAGTTTGCGTAACTGTGGAGGTTGTAGTAGTCGTCTCCAGCACCGTTGAGAAGAACGTGGTGGTCGCCGCCGAGGTGGTGACGAATGTTGAAACCGAAGTGACAGTGTGCTCGTTGACATTACCAATAAGATACCCCACCCCCGCGCCTGCAAGTATCGCTACCACGAACAGAGCCGCAACCACTCCGACTCTCATGCCTCAGAGGGTAGCCCCATGGGGTGTAAAGTTCTACTCATGAGAACGGCCCGAAGGGTAGGCGTGAGGTAGGTGCGGACGCCTGAGCGCGCCGAGCGTGCTGGGCGATTTTGGCGGGGTTGGGCGGACACTTGGCCCGCCCTGTTGTTCCCCTCACGTAGTGACCCTGTATGTTACAAAGACAGCGAACGTGCTGATACGTTCCGTTTAGGACCGCTCACGCCAGCAACACAAGAAACATGAAGAAGAGCACCACCGCCGAACCAACCAGGACATAACCTTCCTTCGGGTCCTTGCCGGCTCCACCCAACCTCCCCACGTAGGAGATGAGCGCGAACGCCACGAGGTCGACGGCCAGCAGCAGCGCATACTCGGTTTCGCTCTTCGGGCCCAGCGGGTTGAGCAGCCAGGCAAACACCACCGTGACTGCCTGCACAGCGAGCAGCATGAGCACGAGCATCTTGGTGCTCCTCCATTCGTCTCGGGCGCTCACTCCCTCCACCCCACTTCGAACGCCCTTATCCGCCTCTTTACGGCCCCGGTCCCCAGGTCCACTCTGTACAGAAGGTACATCGTCGCTATCAACGCCGCGACCAGAATCCCCGAAGCGCCCGCGAGGTACCCCCACGACCCCAGTGTCCCGCCGGTGGACACCAATCCCGTGAAGGAGTTGACGGCGGACCCCATGGCCAAAGCTCCGAGCCCGAGAAGGAAGGAGAACGCCGCCGCGGTCCACACACCAGAAGAACGTATTGCAGATCCCTGCGGGGAGGCGGTGCCCAATCTCCCTACGAGCCTCCCAAGCACAAGACGATACGACAGCAGTGAGATGACGACCACTGCCAGCGCCGTCCCTCCGAGGACCAGGGCCGCCTGCTCGTCTGGGATCACCTCTCCCGGGGTGAGATACCCCCAGATGGTCAGCACAATGATCTCGGCCACCAGCACCAGACCAACAGTCACGTAGAACGGCCTCTGGCCTATCCTCCTGATTTTGCCCCTGTCCAGGAAGGGGAGCAGGAAGAGCAGCACGAAGATCAATGTCACGGCTGTCAGGGCGACGGGGAGCCCCGCGGTCTCGAATGCAGATATCTTCAGGAGCTGGTAAATCCAGAGGAAGTACCAGTCAGGCTGCTGGCTGGTATAATGCGATGCCGCCGTTGCGGTGTATGCCGGCTGGAGCACAAGAGGGAATAGGACGGAGAAGAGCATCATCGCCGCCCCAAAGAGCGTAGCCAACTCGGCGAGGTAGAAGGTGACGTTGGGGAATATCGGAATCAGCTTCCTGCCTTTATCCGAATCATTCTGCCCGGTGACCGGCTCGGAGATTCCATGGGCCTCCAGCATGTACATCTTGACGACGAGGAGGACGAGGAGTATGGCCGGCAAGACGATCACGTGGAGGTCGAAGAACCTCAGCAACTCGGCAGCATCTCCGCCTGCGCCTACCACGAGGAA
>Ga0187778_10003776_pt1 | contig 10096 bp, 8 predicted proteins | sample 1015_Q2_SP5_20_M_FD_132418 | JGI IMG/M metagenome (GOLD analysis project Ga0187778, IMG submission 132418) | Tropical peat soil microbial communities from peatlands in Department of Meta, Colombia - 1015_Q2_SP5_20_MG | ecosystem: Environmental > Terrestrial > Soil > Wetlands > Peat | place...
GAGGCGCTCAGTAGCGAAGAAATCGCGCAGCTTCCCGACGGGGAACTGACCCGGTACACGGCCGAGCGCGTGGCGCGCGCGCGCAGACTGTCGCTGCAGCGCCAGGGCAAGATCAACGATCAGCTGGCCTCGTCGGAGATCGAACGGGTGTGCCGGCCCGAGGGGGCGGCGCGCCAGCTTCTGCACGCCGCGAGCGCGCGGCTGGGCTGGTCGGCGCGCGCCTACCACCGCGTCTTGAAGGTTTCCCGTTCGATCGCCGACTTAGACGGCGCCGAGACCCTGGACAGCCAGCACGTGGCCGAGGCGATCCAGTATCGCCGCTCGCTGCGCGAGACCTAGTTGCGGGCGTCCCCCTCGCCCGTTGGCCGCGCGAAGCGCACCCGCTAACGGCGGAGCTTGCGGCGCAGCGTCTCGTTGAGCTGCTGCGGGTTGGCCTTGCCCCGCGTGGCCTTCATCGCCTGGCCGACCAGCGACTGAAACGCCTTTTCCTTGCCGGCCCGGTATTCGGCCACCACCGCGGCATTGGCGGCCAGTACCTCGTCGACAACGCGCTCGATCGCGGCGCTGTCGGTGATTTGCTTCAGGCCCCGCGCCTCGATGACGCTGTCGACCGAAGTGGCCTCGCGCTTCCAAAGCAGCGCGAAGAGCTCCTTGGCGGTCTTCAAATTGACAGTGCCGTCGGCCACGCGCGCGATGAGCGCGGCGAGCTCCGGCGCCGGCACGGGGCAGTGTTCCACGTCCATGTCGTCGGCGTTGAGCTGGGCGCAGACTTCGCCCATGATCCAGTTGGCCGCCGCCTTTTTGTCGGAAACCGCCTGCGCGACCTGCTCGAAGTATTGCGCAAGCCCACGGCTGGCGGTTAACGCGGCGGCATCCTGGGCAGGCAGGCCGTACTCTTGCACCAGGCGCTCGCGCATCGCCCCCGGCAGCTCCGGCAGCTGCGCACGCACGCGCTCGATCCACTGCGGCGAAACGTCCAAGGGCAGCAGGTCCGGATCGGGAAAATAGCGATAGTCGGCCGCATCTTCCTTCGATCGCATGGAGCGCGTTTGATCGCGCTCCGGGTCGTACAGCCGGGTCTCCTGGACCACGTGGCCGCCGTCTTCGATCAGTTCGATCTGTCGGCGCGCCTCGTGCTCGATTGCCTGCTGCAGGAAGCGAAAGCTGTTGAGGTTCTTGATCTCCACCCGCGTGCCGAAGGCCTGCGCACCGGCCGGCCGCACCGAGACATTGGCGTCGCACCGAAAGCTGCCCTCCTGCATGTTGCCGTCGCACACGCCGAGCCAGACGACCAGCGCATGCAGCGAGCGCGCATAGGCAACGGCCTCGGCGCTGGAGCGCATCTCGGGCTCCGAGACAATTTCCAGCAGCGGAGTGCCCGCGCGATTCAGATCGATGCCCGACATCCCCTGGTAGTCCTCGTGCAGGGACTTTCCGGCATCTTCTTCCAGGTGCGCTCGCGTCAGCCGCACGCTCTTGATGTACGGCTCGCCGCTGCGCGGCGCGACCGGAAAACTCAGCGCGCCACCCTGCACGATCGGAATTTCGTACTGACTGATCTGGTATCCCTTGGGCAGGTCCGGATAAAAGTAATTCTTGCGGGCAAAGACGGAGCGTTGCGCGATGGTGGCGTCCACGGCGATGCCAAAGCGAATGGCGCACTCGACGGCGCCCGCGTTCAGCACGGGCAGCACACCGGGCAGCGCCAGGTCAATGACGCTGGCCTGCGTGTTGGCGGCGGCGCCAAAAGCGGTGGATGCGCCGGAGAAAATCTTCGAGGCCGTGCGCAACTGCACGTGCGTCTCGATGCCGATGACGGTTTCCCAGGCGCTAGGCATGATCGCGTCGCTCTATGGCTGCGGATGCGACGCTAATAGCCGCGCGGCACCCGGGTATGCCAGTCGGTAATGCACTGGTAGCGGTGCGCAACGCCCAGGAGCCGGGCTTCATCAAAGTGATTGGCCATCAGATGCAGCCCGATGGGGCGCCCCAGACGCCCGAAACCGCACGGAACGCTCATCGCGGGAATTCCCGCCAAGCTGGTGGGCACGGTGTACAGGTCCGAGAGGTACATTGCGACAGGATCCGCGGATTTTTCGCCAAAACCGAAGGCCACGCCGTTGGTCACCGGACCGGCAAGGAAGTCGCAGCGCTGAAAGGCGCGCTGGAATTCGTCGGCGATGACGCGCCGTACGCGCGAGGCCTGAAGATAATACGCGTCGTAGTAGCCGTGCGAGAGCACGTACGTGCCGACCAGCACCCGGCGTTTGACCTCGGCGCCAAATCCCTGCGCGCGGCTCTTTCGCATCATATCGAGCAGGTCTTCGTAGTGCTTGGCTCGATAGCCGTAGCGTACGCCGTCAAACCGCGACAGGTTGCTGGAGGCCTCCGCCGAGGCCACGACGTAGTACACCGGAATGCCCAGCGCCGAGTTGGGCAGGCTCACGTCGACGATCTGCGTGCCCAGCGCCGCGTATTCGCGCAGCGCCGCCCGCACAGCGGCTTCGACCTCCGGCTCCAGGCCCGCCGCGAAAAATTCTCTCGGCACGCCGATGCGCAGCCCGCGCAGATCGATATCGAGATGGCGTGTGTAGTCCTCCTGCGGCCGATCCACGCTGGTCGAGTCCTTCGGATCAAAGCCCAACATCGCATTAAAGGCCAACGCGCAGTCCTGTGCGCTGACCGCCAGCAGCCCTGCGGTGTCCAGGCTGGAGGCAAAAGCAATCATGCCCCAGCGCGAAGGTCGTCCGTAGGTCGGCTTGGCACCGGTCACGCCGCTAAAAGATGCCGGTTCACGGATCGAGCCGCCGGTATCGGTGGCCGTGGCAATGGGTGCCAGGCGCGCCGCGACGGCGGCCGCCGATCCGCCCGACGAGCCTCCGGGAACGGCATCGCGGTCCCAGGGGTTGTGCACGACGCCGTAGGCGCTGTTCTCGTTGCTCGAACCCATGGCAAATTCGTCGCAATTGAGCTTACCCAGGCACACCATCCCCGCCTGCGACAAGGCCTGGACCACGGTCGCGTCAAACGGGCTGCTATAGCCTTCCAGGATGCGGCTTGCGGCCGTTGTGTGCCATCCGCGGGTGACGAAGATGTCCTTGTGGGCCACGGGCACGCCCAACAGCGCACCCTTCTCCCCCGCGGCGCGGCGCGCGTCGGCGGCGCGGGCCTGGGCCAGGGTCGGCTCGGCGCGCACATCGAGAAAGGCATTCAGGTCCCGATGCCGGTCGATGCGCGCAAGGTAGTACGTTGCCAGTTCGACGGCCGAGATTTCGCGCCGTTCGAGCATCGCGCCCAACTCGGTGAGCGAGGCATGCGCCAGTTCGCTCACACCCGCGGCCTTCCCGTGGGCGTCATTCGACGACCCGCGGCACAAGGAACAGGCCATCGCGCTGAGCGGGCGCATTGGCCATGTTCTGCTCCCGATCGGGCGTTTCCGACACAGCATCCGGCCGCAGGCGCTGCGCTCCGTCGAGCGGGTGGGACATGGGGACGATGCCGACGGTATCGACGCGCCCGATCTGCTCGATCATGGCCAGGATGTCGTTGAGTTGCTTTGCCGCTTCCTGGGCCTGGGCGTCGGTGATTTCGATGCGCGCCAAGTCCGCGATGCGGTGCACGTCGGCCAGTTTTAAGGACATAGTCTATTATGGCGCACCGGGCCAAAAGCCAAACCGGGCCCGACCCGCCAACTTACCTCATTGATCCAATGTTCGGATTTTTTCGCAGCTTTTTCTCAACTGATCTTGCCATTGATCTGGGTACCGCAAACACCTTGATTTACGTCCGGGGCAAGGGAATCGTGCTGAACGAGCCGTCGGTGGTCGCAATTGCGCGCGAAGGCGGTCCGCACGCCAAGGAAGTCGTGCGCGCGGTCGGCCTGGAGGCCAAGGCGATGCTGGGCCGCGTGCCCGGCAACATCGAGGCCATACGGCCGATGAAAGACGGCGTGATTGCCAACTTCACGGTTACCGAGCAGATGCTCAAGCATTTCATCAAGGCCGTGCATCCGTCGAGCCTGCTAGCGCCCAATCCGCGCATCATCATCTGCGTGCCGTGCGGCTCCACCCAAGTGGAGCGACGTGCGATCAAGGAGTCGGCCGAAGCGGCCGGCGCAAGCCAGGTCTTTTTGATCGAGGAGCCCATTGCGGCGGCACTCGGATCCGGGCTGCCCGTATCCGAGGCCTCGGGTTCCATGGTCGTGGACATCGGGGGCGGCACCACCGAGGTTGGGGTGATCTCGCTCGGAGGGATGGTCTACAAGGGTTCGGTGCGCGTGGGCGGCGACAAGTTCGACGAGGCGATCATCAATTACATCCGGCGCAACTACGGCATGTTGATTGGCGAACCGACCGCCGAAACGATCAAAAAGGAGATCGGCTCGGCATTCCCGGGCTCCGAGGTCCGCGAAATGGAGGTCAAGGGACGCAATCTCTCGGAGGGGATACCGCGAAGCTTCACCATTTCAAGCAACGAGATTCTCGAGGCACTGACCGATCCGCTCAACCAGATCGTCTCGGCGGTGAAGATCGCGCTGGAACAAACGCCCCCCGAACTCGGGGCCGACATCGCCGAGCGCGGCATGATGCTCACCGGGGGCGGTGCGCTGCTGCGCGATATCGACCGCCTAATGATGGAAGAGACGGGGTTGCCGGTGATCGTCGCGGAAGATCCGCTGACCTGTGTCGTGCGCGGCTGCGGAATTGCGCTCGAGCGCATCGACAAGCTCGGCTCGATGTTCGCCAACGGCTAAGGGCGTGGCGTATCGCACTTGGCGCTGACGGTGCGGACCAGTTCCCCGGCATACGCATCCTCTTTCCGGTGACCTGCGATGGAGTACGGACCGCCGCCGCTGTTTAATCAGGGCGTATCGGCGCGTGCACGCCTGGCTTTTTTTTCGGTCGTTGCCGCCCTACTGATCGTCATCGACGCCCAAGTAAATGCTCTGGACGTGATCCGCAACGGTGTGGAGATCTTGCTCTATCCGTTTCAGCGCGTGCTGCTGTGGCCGCGGGACGTAGTCGGGGACTTCGCCGGCTACTTCATTTCGCTGAGCGACTTAAACGAGGAAAATGCCCGATTGCGCAAGATTGCGGTCGAGCAGTCCCAGCGGGCGCAACTGGCCGGCGAGCTGCAACTGCAAAACGAGCAACTGCGCAAGCTCGCGGGACTGCGCGAGCGCGTCAGCCCGCCCGCTCAGCTCGTCACCGCGCTGTATGAGTCGCGCGACCCGTTTTCGCACAAGATCGTTATCGATCACGGCAGCAAGGACGGGATACTCCCGGGCGGTCCGGTAATCGACGAATTCGGTGTGGTGGGCCAGGTCACACGGATTTTTCCGATGACCGCCGAAGTTACGCTGCTCACCGACAAGGAACAGTCGCTGCCCGTGCAAATATCGCGTAACGGTCTGCGCGCGGTCGCTTTTGGCGGGTCCGAGCCCATGACACTCGAGCTGCGCTTTCTTCCCAGCAATGCGGACATCCAAAGCGGCGACAGCGTCGTGACCTCCGGGTTGGATGGCATGTACCCGACCGATATGCCGGTTGGTACCGTGACGCGCATCGACCGCGACGTCAAGGATCAGTTTGCTCGGGTGATCTTGAAACCCGTGGGCGGCATGAGCAAGAGTCGCTTGCTGCTGGTTTTGCTCGTAAATCCTCCACCCGTTACCCCGGCAACGGGCGGGCACGAGGATGCGTCCGGCAGCGTTCGCGGCGACCGGGCAGGCGCAAAGGCAGCACGCCGATGAAACAATGGTTGCAGCGCCTTTGGGGAAGTGCACGCCTGGCTCCCGGTGCGCTGGGCGATACCCGACCGCCGACCATCGGGCGTGGTTCGCGCCCCGAACAGGTGCTTCGGCCGGTGCGTCCCGCCTTTATTTGGACGACGCTGGTCGTGGCCTTTTTGCTAAACCTCCTGCCGTGGGGCCGCGCGATCTGGGTTCCCGATTTTTTTGCGGTCACGCTCGTGTTTTGGAACGTCCAACAGCCGCGCAAGGTGGGCATGGGCGTTGCATTTGCCTTTGGCCTGCTGATGGATGTGCACAACGGCGCTCTTTTTGGCGAGCATGCCCTCGCCTATACCTTGTTGTCGTACGGCGCGATCACACTGCATCGAAGGATTCTGTGGTTTCCGCTAACCAGCCAGCTGATCTACGTGTTCGGGCTGCTGCTAATTGCTCAAATGGCTTCGGGCGCCGTTCGACTGTGGGTTGGCGGCGCTTCGCCGGGTTGGTGGATTGCACTCCTGTCCAGCGCTCTGGGAGCGGCCATTTGGCCCCTTCTTCACTCCGTGCTGCTTGCACCGCAGCGCCGGCCCGCAAAGCGCGACGATACGCGACCCCTTTGAGGGCGGCCGCCCGCAATATCCGCCCGAACCTCAGTAGCCTCCATAGACAATGAACGGCGCCCAGACCAAGGGATCCGAGAGTCTGGGGTCGTCCGACCGCCGGAATTCTCGCTGTGTCGCCGCCAGCGCCGAAACCGGATTTAAGCCGTGGCGAAGGTTCTTGTACAGGTGCTCCATGAACTTTGCGGTCGTGTCGTCGGCGATCGACCATAACGACAAAATCTCGGCCCGATTGCCCGCGGCCAGGCCTGCGTATGCGAGTCCGAGCAGACCTTGACCGTGCTCGAAATGCCCCACCCCGGTGTCGCAGGCGGAAAGTACGATGAGTTCGGAGCCCATCTGCAAACCCGCGAGCTCTGCTGCCGTAAGCGCCCGCCTTGTCGGAAGATCGTCGTTGTTCCCGGCCAGGACAATGGCCGAGCTCTCGGGTTGGTCCGGCTGCGCCCAAGCATGGGCGGCAATGTGTACGTAGCGATAGCGCCGCAACTCACCCGATCTGGAGGCACTACGCAGCGCCGCTTTGTTTGCCCGAGCCCTCGTCCAGGTGCTGGTGCGCGCTGACGGGAATTGCGCCGCGATTGCATCGAGTTCCGCCTTAGCGAAGGGCAACGGATGATCCTCGGCAATCTGTACGCCAACCGCGATCGGATCGTTCGTCGCCGGAGGCGCAATTGGCTCGTAGTCGACGGCGCCGACGGCGAGCAGGTCGCGTGCATGCGCACGGGCACCCGCGTTTTGCTGCCATCTGGCGTACGTGGCCAGGGAGGGCGCGTAGCTGATCTCAAAACGGTCTACAGCGAGCCCCGTGTCCAGTGGGAGCGCCTGCAAGGGAATACCAACCAACTCGTCATCGCCAACAAAAACGAGATGTCGCGCCTTGCGAATCGCGTCCTTCAACGGCACGAGGAGATGATCACTTAATCGCCGGGCAAGATCGTCCGACGTCAGGTAAGGTCCGATCGCCCCTTCGGGTCGGACCGCGTCAAGTGCTAGCCGATCGCCCGCTAATGGCCACGCCCGCACGGGTTCGCCTCGGAGGAGGCGGACCCAGGCCGCTGCGTTGCGGCCCAGATCCGGGTCCGGAAACTCGATGAATCGGGTTGGTTCGTTGTGCGAAATCACCAAGGCCCACCACGAGTCCCCCGAATGCAAAACCGAAATCAGTGCGGCATCGTTTGCCAGCCGTGTACGCAGTTCGTTTAGCGTCGGCGGGTCGAAAGATGGCGGCGCAATATGCAGTTGCTCTCGCAGCGCCCGCTCCGTTCGACCTCGTTCCGCTACGACGAGCGTGCGCTCCGACTCCAGGCGAATCCGTTCAAGAATGTCCGGCTCCACCGCGATGCGTTCATCGAGATCCTGAGTGCGGTCGAGTAGCTTGTCGAGCTGGGATCGGGCATAAACGGGAAGCTGCGTTCGTCGCCACTCTTGCTCGGCGAAGCGATCTTGCAAGGTTCGATCACGCGCCAGTTCCGAAATTCGTAGGGCTTGTTCAAGTTCGGCGTCCTGGGCATGCAATAACGCTAGATGTCGGTATCCGGAAATGGGGCCATCCGAGCCCGCATTTGAAGATATCCACGAAGAAAAGGCCGAGGTGCGCGTAATTGAGCCTTCAGACGCGCTGCTTCGAGACGCCTCTGCAAGATGTGCGAACTGGTTCAACAAATTCTTTGCTTCAGAACGATGGCCGAGACGAAGTGTTGCGTTTGCATAACTGCCGAGCGCATTCAGCGCGTCTCTGCTTGTCGGATCTTCATGTTCGGAAATTACCTTCCATGACGACCTCATGGATTCAAGAGCCAGATCCGCATTGTCGGGTATGCCCCCTTCAAGTACACAACTTTGGTGCGATATGCGAACGAATTCAAGTGCCCAAATATCTGCGGCCCTTGTTTTGGCCAGACTCGATTCGGTTTCGGCTAAAAGTTTGCAAGCTTCTGGAACCGAGCCGGTCATGCGATAAGTGGCCGCAAGATTCATCGCTTCAATTTGCGTGTCTTCCGAGTCTGGACCATATATCTCGAGCAGCCCCTGATAGACAGTTCGCCATTTGTCCCGGGCTGCCAAAATGTTTCCCTGCGATAAATCCAAATTAGCAATTAGGCTTAAAGTTTGAAAATAAAATAGCCGCGTTACTCGTTCGGGGTGGGACTGGGTTTCCTTTATTAGGAAGTTTAGGAGCAGGCGTGCGCTGTCTAGCCTCGCGTTGTCCACGTAAAGGTAAGCAATATCCCAAAGCGCGCGGAGCGCTTTTGGATCGCCGATGAACGCCTGGCCGTAACGTGACAAAAAAACTTTGGCGGCAATTTCTAGGGCTTCCTCAGGACGATTCAGTCGAATCAAAATTTCGCTAGTACTTTGATCCAGGCTCAAAACCCTCTCGTCCTCTTCTCCAACCGACATAGCGAGTTCCCTTCGGGTAGTTCGCACGAGCTCTAGTGCCTCGCCTTCTCGACCCAACAGGGTCAGTGCCGCGGTCAACGCCTCCATCATCAGAATATTGGACTGAACATCCATCGTTCCCGAAACTTTTAAGTCGTCCTGCAAAATTCGTAGATCCGCTAAAGCATCAGTCGCGTGACCCATTTCTAACTTTGTGTTTGCAATTCGGACGCGATTTATAGTGGATTCCTTTGAATATTTACCAAAAACGGTCACCAGCTTCGGCTGAAGATCTATTCGTAAAGCAAGCGAATCTTCATTTCGATCGCGGAAGGAGAGTATTCGGGCTTCTGCCATATCGAACCGTAAACGTTGTGGATCATTTTTAGGCAGATGCTCCCTGACAATTGGGAACGCATCCTCGAAGATTTCTGAGGAAGTGTCGAGTTGCCCAAAGGAAAGCGCGTTTTCGATTGCGATCGATGCGATTTCGGCAATCTCGGGAGCCGTCTCGTTGTTTTGCACTGCAAGGCAATACGCTTGGAACGATAAATCAACAGCAAGCTTCTGGTCACCCATGTCCGCGGCCATCTTTGCGCGATCAAGCAATCTTCTTCGCGCCTCCGGGCGAAATTGATTGTTGACTTCGACGGCGCCGGCTTCGTCTGTCGCAGTAATCACTAGGGCGCTGCAAGGTGCGTGCACCCCTGTGGATATAAGAGACGGGTTGCTATCGAGAGCGATCGCATTTCTTTCGATGCAAAGCGCCATCAAGACCAGCAGAATAATTTGCAGAATATTCACATTGATTATTTGCTGCGCAAGTGAAAGACTACTCGCGTGCGTTGACCAGTATCGGAACTTTGGGACACCCAAAATGGTTGATAGCACGGCGTAACATAATTTTTTGTTTAAGGGAGGAAAAATTGAACCGGAATATTTTCGAACACGACGAAGAGAATGCACAAGAAAATGAACGTAATGAAGAGGAAATTCTTGCTTTGCAGCCGGAAGACTTGAAACTCGTTGGAGGAGGCGATATTGGGGCAGGGGTCATCCGGATACCAAAGTGACGAATGGCAAATTACTCGATCCGTTCTCAAGGCGTTCGGACTCTCTTGCCGATCTCCTGCATAAATCTTGACGATGCCGTTCATCTTGTAAACATGTAACATGTGCCAGCTAAGGGCCCGCTGGCATGACCGATCTTTCTGAAGCCGAGCAACTGGCGGCGTATCGCCCCAGGAATCGGCTTCGCTTTGTTACAGCGACATCGCTCTTCGATGGTCACGATGCCTCGATCAGCATCATGCGGCGGCTGCTGCAGTCGATGGGAGCAGAGGTAGTTCACCTCGGCCATAACCGC
>Ga0187778_10003777_pt1 | contig 10095 bp, 5 predicted proteins | sample 1015_Q2_SP5_20_M_FD_132418 | JGI IMG/M metagenome (GOLD analysis project Ga0187778, IMG submission 132418) | Tropical peat soil microbial communities from peatlands in Department of Meta, Colombia - 1015_Q2_SP5_20_MG | ecosystem: Environmental > Terrestrial > Soil > Wetlands > Peat | place...
GTCGACCTCACGCAAATTCCGATGGCGACGCCGGTGAAGAAAGAGAAGCTCGTATATTTGCTCGATCCCATCGGAGCCAGCCGGCGGTCATGGGCTATGCGCATCGCGGACTGGAAAATGCGCGCGCTAGGTCTGATCATGGGTGCGCAAGACCATGCAGTAGCGCTGCCGTTCACTCCCAAGTTCATGCGCAAGCACGACGGCATGATCCTCTCGCTGGGGCAGTTTAACCAGTGGGTGAGCGAGCAGGTCACGAGTTCCGGACTCGTTCAAGTGTGGCCGGGAATGCCAGTGAGTGCTCCGCTTATTGAGAACGGCGCCATCAGCGGAGTGCGGCTTGCGGATCAGGGCGTCAGTCTGGACGGCGCGCCGGGCGAGGGATTCATGCCAGGCATGGACGTTCGCGCCGCATTCTCTGTAGTGGCCGATGGTCCGGTCGGAGCAGTGGGACGTCAGATTGACGAACACTTCGGCTTGCCCGCGGGACATCATCAGCGCGAATGGGCGCTGGGCATGAAGATGGTCGTGGAACTGCGCGAGGATTCGGGTCTCGAGGCAGGTACCGTGCTGCATACGATCGGGTTCCCTGAGCCGGAGATTTTCGGTTTCCTCTACGTGCATCCCGAGCGGCTGGCATCGGTGGGCATCTTTATTCCTTCATGGTTTCGCAGCCCGGTGCGCACGGCATACCGCTATCTGCAACACTACATGCTGCATCCTTATTTATGGCGACACTTGCAAGGAGGGACGCTGAAATCCTGGGGAGCGAAATCGCTGCAGGAATCGGGCCGCATCGGCGAGCCGTTCCTCACGGGGAACGGATATGCGCGGATTGGCGAAGGCTCGGGCAGTACGAACGTGCTGGCAGGGTCGGGAGTGGACGAGGCCTGGACGACGGGCGTGCAGTTGGCGGAGGCAGTAATTGAGTTGTCGGAAAAGAAGAAGCCGTTTACGCGAGAGAATCTGGAGCAGACTTACGTTCGCCGCCGGCGCCAGAGTTGGGTGGATACTGAATCGAAAATAGCGGCCGATTCCCGTAACGGATTTCAATACGGTGTTGTAACTGGTCTGATCGACATGGCGGTGGCCGGATTCACTCGCGGGGCAATTTATGCGTCCAGGAGTACTCCGCCGCTTCCCAAAGATACCGCTCCATTGGAAAAAATCTACGGATCGCGCATTTCGCCATCTGAACTAAAGCAACTGCAGAAAGAGTGCGCCGCGAAAGGAATCGCGCTGCATGACCGCATCATGGAGCGCTGCGGCTGGCCTGAGATTCCGTTCGATGGCCGACTCCTGATCTCGCATCAAGACGCGCTGCTGATGGGCGGAAGCGTGCAGGCCCCACCCGGTTACGCGGATCATGTAATTTTCATCCGCCGCGAGCTTTGCCGGGAGTGCGAGCCGAAGCTCTGCGTGGAGATGTGCTCGGGACAGGCGATCACGCGCGGCGAGGGCGACATGCCCGCATTTGATCGCGAGAAATGTGTGTACTGTGGCGCATGCCTGTGGAATTGCCGCGCCAGTGCGGACGGAGAGAAGGGAAATATCGAGCTTCGCGCCGGAGCGGGCGGACTGCATTCGACGCTGAATTGAGTCGTGAACCCCGAGTCGCAAGTCGTGAGTTCCGAATTGCGAGTGAAAGCAGGGTTTTAGTCTAGTAGCACGCGACCCAGGGCTCGGACTTTGAAACCTTGCAACCTTGAAACTTCGAAACCTTGATATGAATGCTTATCACATTGTTGTCTGCGCCGGGATTGTGCCGGACCCGCTGCAGACCCTGGAGCCGGTTATGACTGCGACTGGGCCGGCTCTGAAGAACGAAATGATGCTGCCGGCGGTGTTGGATCCGTGGGCCTCCCACGCGCTGTACGAAGCGGCCAATCTGGCTGCACTGGCCGCGGGGAGTAAGGTGTGGCTGCTCAGCGCGGCCCCAAAGGCAAAACTGCAGCAGGTCATGATGAGCGTGGCGCAGAAAGCGAGCTTTGACTTGATCCCGACTGATGCTCCCGCCACCGGTTTTGCCGATGCACATGCAGTTGCCGGTCTGCTCGCAGGTGCGATTCAGGCGATTTCCGGTCTTGACCGGTCACGATTGCTTCTGTTTGGTGGCTGGGAGTCAGCCTCGCGTGGCGCTGGCGTGACCATGCAACTGGTGGGCGAACATCTGGGAATCAGCGATCAGTTCCAGGGCGTGGACCAGCTCACGGTTCGGCCGGATGGCTCTTTTGAAATTTTGGAACGAATCGAAGGCGGTCGGCACCTGGTTTCGATCTGTCAGGGGCCTCCCGCGCTGCTGGGATGGGCGACGGGCAGTTTGCCGGAACCGAAGAATAACCCGCAAATCGGCATGGTCAACATGCGTACCGTCATGCCGGCCCTGCAAAAGGCCAAGGCAGGAACATTGCCACACGACGCGATCAGCTACCTGGGCGTGACGCCTCCTAAGCAGCAGCGGCAGACGCGGATCGTGAAGGATCGTCCGGCAGAGGAGATTGCCGCGGAACTGTTGGAATGGATTCTGCAGGAGTAGCGCAGTTTCGCAGTGGGTGCGACAGTTTTGAAAGGGCACGGCTTTCAGCCGTGCCGGAAAGGCAAGCAGACGAAATCGGCTTTAGCCGCTGAGGGCCTACGCCCTCAGCGGCCTAAAGGCCAGCCCTGTCTTTCGCGGTTGGTGGGCGCGGCTTGAAGCCGCGCCCTTTCAAGGCTTGAGGAATCCATGTCATCGAACGTTCTGTTTCTTGCGCACATAGATGAATCGGGAACGGCGCTGCCGAAGGCGGCATATGAAGCGCTGGGTGCTGCCTTCGATGCCGCAACGCAGCTTGGAGGTTCGCTGACGATCGGGCTGATCGGCGAGAACGTGCAGGACGCCGCGAACTCGGTGGCTGCGGCAGGAGTACGAATCCTCGGAGTATCAGGCCCCGATTTCGCGCAGCCTCGCTACGCCAGCGATGCCGCAGCGCTCGAAGCCATCTGCAAGGCCGTTGGCCCTGACATTGTGATTGCCCCCGGCACATCGCGCTTCATGCGAGTCATAGCCGGAGTGGCGGAGCGTTCGAAAGGACGCGTGGACACACACATTACGTCGCTCGAACTGGTTGATGGTGTATTGACGGCGCGCCGCTGGTTCTACCGGCAACGGCTGGAAGCGGTGATGCAGCGCAGAGCGCGGCCTTGGTTTCTGGTGATGGATTCGGGCTGCCACACAGCCTGGACCGGAGTAGCGGACACGGCCGAAGTTGAGACGATTGCCGTGCAGCTGTCTGCGGAGGCAAAACGGACGTCGGTCGCGGGAGTTCGAGTTCCCACTGCTGGCACTCAAACTATTCGGCCTGATGCAAAGCTGCTTTTCGTGGCAGGAGCCGGCTGGTCGAAGAAGCAACCGGATGGAAAGACTCACCTTCCGGAAGCCGAGACGCTGATTCTGGAATTTCTGCGTAGTTCCGGAGCATCACTGGGCGGAAGCAAATCGCTGGTGGATCAGACGGGAGAAAATCAAGCGGTGCTGGGGTTCATGACTCATCTCAACCAGGTGGGGCAGACCGGGTCGACGCCACGCCACCCGAAAGGACTTTCCACCTGCTGCCACGGTGAAGAGCCGCACGTCGTGGGCTGGCGCTTCATCACTGAACGGCGCGCGGTGAATCTTGATCCCAACTGCGGCTGGGCTCGTGGCAAAGCTGATGTGCTCTACGTCGCCGACGCCTTCCAGGTGATGGCGAAGCTGAATTCGCTTCTTGCCGAGAAGGCTTCGCACTGATCGCGGCACTGAAGCACCGCGTCACTGGAGACCACTTGCCATCTGGGAGACCACTTGCCATCAGAATGAAAAGCAGGTTTCTCGACTCCGCAGAATTGCCCATAAGCGGGCAGTTCTGCTCCGCTCGAAATGACAACTCTTGGGTTAGATCGAAGTTGCTAGCCTGCCCATGCTAACTGAGGTTTACGGTCCCACTCCTCCTGTGTGGCAGTCGGCGCAGTTGACCTGGGTCATATCTCCCAGATCCACCGGATGCTGAAATGTCGGCGCAACAGCGGCAGTCACCGTTCCTTCAGTTTCAGACATCATAGTATGGCACTGGTTGCAGTCTTTGCTGATCACGCGGCCGTCGGCGCTCACGTGCTGCCCGTCGTGGCAGCGGAAGCAGCCGGGATAGTAGTAATGTCCCAGGTTGTTGGCATGGGTTTGCCAGTTGAGCTTCATGTCAGGAAAAGTCGTGCGGCTGTAGATCTGCTGAATCTCGGTTACGGCGCTGCGGATCTCAAGCTGCTTAGTCTTTGCCACATCCGGATACTTGCTCTCATAGAAGGTCTGCAGCCCGTTCGCGATTCCTTGCATGGCTTCGTCGCTGGTCTTGTAGGTTGCCGCCAGAACCGTGACCGCCTGTTGCTTGATGAAGGGCAGAGACGTGTCAACGCGGCGCGCCAGCAGAGATTGATCTACCGAGAGGTCAGGTGGAACATAGATGTGCGTCGGGCGGTTGTGGCAGTCCACGCAATCCATGTGATGCTTGTCAGCTTTGGCGATTTGATCTTTGCTCAGAGTCGAGTCCTTCGCGTAATATTCGATGACGCGCCCCTGCATGTCCTCGACCCGGATGTAAGGAATCACCTGACGCTTCTCGTCGGCAGCCACGTAGTCAATGCGGTTGCCGATGTTCATGTGCCAATGGATGCCTTCGGGCGCACCCGTCGCGGGATCGCCGCCACCGGTCTTGATCAACATCCGCACCTGATGCAGCGTGTTTTTTTCATCGTTGGCGTAGTGAGAGAAGACCTTCAGTTGTCCGCCGTAGAACTTCTTCGGCCAATGGCACTGTTCACAGGTTTCCTGCGCGGGGCGCAAATTGTGTACAGGTGTGGGGATCGGCCGCGGGTATGTGTTGAATATCGTGGCAAACACCTGTCGGCTGCCGGAGAGTTTGGACTTCACGAACCACGTCGCACCTGGACCCACGTGGCAATCGGCGCAGGCGACGCGGGCATGGGGAGAAAGCTGATAGGCAGTGAATTCGGGAATCATCACGGTGTGGCACAACTGTCCGCAAAACGCGGTGGACTCGGTGAATTCGTAGGCCTTGTAACTGCCTGCCGCACTTACGACAGCGAACACGACCAGAAACGTGATGAATGAGATCACTGCGCCGCGCTGGGTGGGATCGTTCAGATCAACGCGGGGATAAAACGCTGAAGGCGCTATATGTTTGCGCCGTTCCAACAACGCTCCGGCCAGCATCATCAGCAGGCCAAGAATCAGGAAGCCTGGTGACACCATGTAAGCCAGAATTCCGATATAGGGGCTGGGCTTGACGGCGATGTTGTCGATCAAAACAAAGATGAAGATGTTGGCTATGCTGACGATGCCCAGCGCCACCCCTGCGAGGCTGACCGGATTGCGCAGCAACATGCGCGAGCGGTGCCAGGGCTCCACCTCAAGGGGTGGAGTTTTCTCATTGTCCATGTTTGACCTCGACTGACTCGGCTTCGTAGCTCGCGGCCTCGGTTCCGGTGCTATCGTCTGCTGCCGTCTCCATCAGCGTTGCGCGGTCCAGGCCATGTTCTTCCCGGTAATGGTGCAGCGTCATTTTACCGTCCCACCACGCCCAGTTCATCGGGTAAACGTCGGGGTCCAGGAAAACCTGATAGAAGTGCCAGATCACGATGGCGAGCGTGGCCAGCACGGCTTCGTAGAAATGGATGGCGGTCGCGACGTCCAGCCACCAGCGCGGCAGGTGGTTCCCTACCGACACTTTTGCCCAGAGCATGACTCCGGTCACGCCCATCACGACCATGCCCCACACCAGAGCCCAGTACTCTGCCTTTTCGGCATAATTGAAGCGCGGAAACTCGGGTTTCCGCGTGGTCAGGCCGAGATAGTAGGAAAGATTCTGCCACGCGCCTCTTACGTCGTCCAAGGTAGGAAAAAGATCACGCAGCAACCTTCGTCCCTGTCGCGCCACGATGACGTCAACCGCGTGGTAGAAGCTCACTCCAATCAGAACCACGGCCGCGATGCGATGCAGCAGGTGCCGCTTTGCCTCTCCTAGGGACAGCATGGAAGCGAACCAGGAGTCGGGAAACTTCAGCGCGAAGCCAGTCAGCACCAGCACAGTGAAACTGGTGAGCAGAGCGGCATGCTGCCAGCGGAAGCGGAGAGGCATCCGTTCGACAAAGTATTGTTCCGTCCTGCGCCTGGCAAGAAGTTTCGCCCGCCAAATGATGAAGTTGTGCACCAGCATTCCACCGATGACGGCGAAAATCATGCTCAGATAAAAACTGCGAATCCACCGCACGGCCTTGCTGCCGATGTCGGCCGAAAGCGGCGCATCCACGTGCACCCTCGCCGCAGCAAACTTCTCCGTTACGCCCGGGTGGCATTGCCCGCAAGTCCTGGCGAGATTGGCCTTGTTGATCGTCGAACGGGAATCGCTGGAGGGCAGAATGTTGTGCACGCCGTGGCAACTGGCGCAATTGGCCACCACTTGCGATCCGCCCCTGGCCGCCAGGCCATGATAGCTGGCGAGATAAGTGGTTGAGCGCCGGCCTTCCACACCCAGTTCCTGCGAAAGCCGTACGCCTTCGTGACAGCGGGCGCAGGTGGTGCGAGCCAGATTTTGGGCGGCCACCGAAGAATTGGGGTCAATGTGCGACTTGATGGTATGAATCCCGTGACAGTCGGTGCAGACCGGAGCCTGGGAAATGCCGCGGCTCACGGCCTGGCCGTGAATGCTCTGCATGAACTCCTGCTCCACGGCGGTATGGCACTTGCCGCAGGTTTCGGGAACGTTGAATTTGAAGATCGAGGACTTGTCATCACTGGCCGACCGAATTTCGTGAACCCCATGGCAATCCGTGCATACTGCCGCCTTAGTGGACCCGGCGGCTACCGCCTTGCCGTGAACGCTCTCTTCGTAGGAGTAGAAGGGCTGCGTGCTGAATCCGACGCGCTCCATGACGAATTTTTGGGCGTGGCATTGGGCGCAGGTGGCAGGAACATGAACGTGGTTCACCGGCGAGTTGGGATCACTGGAGGCCAGAATCTGATGTGGGCTGCCGTGGCAGGCCGTGCAGGTAGGAGCCTGCCCATCTCCATCTTTGCGGGCAACAGCGTGGACGCCGAGCTGATAACCGTGAACGGCATCTTCGTGGCAGGTAGCGCACTGCTGTGGAAGAATTTTTTCTGCGGCTTGCACCTCGTGGGCGCTGCCGTGGCAGGTCACGCACGCGCCAGCACCGGGGCCCAGAATCGAATGCGCACTCTTGGGCAGCTGGCTGGCTGGATCTTCGTGGCAAGTGCCGCAGTTCGGCCGTCGCATCGGCTTGGGATGGGGATACTCTTTCACACCAACATGGCAGTCGGTGCAACTCAAAGCGGCGTGCATGCTGTTTTTGAATTTGGCGGCGTCCACGTGCAGGCTGCGGCCTGACTCGGACTTCATGCCGGCTTCGCCGTGGCAGGCCAAGCATTCTTGATCCGAGGCTGGGAGGGATCGAGCCCACGATTGACCGAGGAGCAGGAAAAAACCCAGCCCAATCAGCCATCGGCAATGTTTTACTGCCATTATCTTTTACTCCTTGCAGCGCCAGGGAATCCCCCGGAGTCCGAAGGCGCTACTTGTATGCAAAAAGCATCGCATAGATGATCCAGACCACGATGCTGAAACCGATACTCAGCGCGATCCAGGCAAATACGCGGATCGTTCGCACTACGATCTCTGGCTGCGGTTCTTCCATATGCTCTTGCAGGCGGCCGGAGGCCACCAGCGCTTCATACTCCAGAGGTTTGTCGCGCTTCAGTTCGGACAGAGGCATGTGGCCGGTGAAAATGGTCGTGTCCATCGGGAACTTCTCCGGCCGCAGGTGTGTGTTGAAAAAATGCACGGTGAAGATGAAGCCGGTGGCGAGCAGCGCTTCGTCGCTGTGGATGACGGTGGCGACGTTGATGAACCATCCCGGCAGGAAGCGCGTAAAGAAAATCGGAAACCACAGCGTCAGACCCGTCGAGCCGATGACCGCGATTCCCCAAAACACGGCGAAGTAATCGAATTTCTCCCAGTACGTCCAGCGTCCGTATTGCGGACGCGGGCCCATGCCGATAAACCACTTCATGGTAGCCAGGAACTGGCGCAGGTCCTGTGGAGTGGGCAACATGGTGTCCGGACCGAGCACAAGACCGCGCCACGATTTGTACTCACGCCTTTTCAGCTTTACGAGGCTGTACAAGTGAGTGATGAAGACACCGAACATGAGCAGAGCAGCGGTCCGGTGGATGAAACCGGCAACCTGGAATCCGCCCAGAAAACGCGAGACCAGTGCGGCCCAACTGGTGTAGGAGAACTTCAGGGTCAAGCCGGTCGTAGCCAGGCTCAGAAAGCTGACAATCATGCAGGCGTGAAGTGAACGCTGCAGGCGGGTGAAACGGACAAACTCGCGTTCGGGGCGTTTGTACTCGTGTTCGGGCGGGATTGGCTTGCGTAGTTCCGGAGCCTGCAGCTCGAGATCAGTCGGCATGATGGTCCTCCTCGCCCGCCGGGTTGCCCTCCCCGCCCCCATTCGCCCGTGCAGATTCTTCCGCTTTCAGCTCGCGGCGCATCTCGAGCGCACGCGGCAGCCAGAGCAGAGTGTGCATGCCGCCGATTACGAAAGTTGAGACCAGAAGCGTGGTCATGCCCCAGAACGTCCAGAACAAGAACGGGTACTTTTTAGGGTCGTGGTGCGTGGCATGAGTCAGATAGCCGGCGAAGCGGCGGGTCGCGGTCGCATGGCACTGCTGGCAGGTCGCGACCACATTAGCCCGGCTGAGATGTGACCTGGGGTCGCTGGGTGGCAGGATGTCGTGAGCGCCATGGCAGTCGTAACACTTGGCGGTTTTGGTATATCCCAGCCGCGACACCTTGCCGTGATAGGTATCGAAATAGGTCTTGGCAATTTCCTCGTGGCAGCGGCCGCACTTGTCCATAATGTCGAGCATGAAGCCGGTTTCGTCAGTGCGGCGGATGGTGTGCGCGCTGTGGCAATCGTTGCAGACCGGGAGCGCCTTGTCGGTCTTGCTCACCAGCCGTGAGTGCACACTCTGCTCGAACTGCTGCTCGATTCCGTGGTGGCAGGCGCCGCAGGTGGCCGGAACATTCTTTGGGTTCACACTGGATTCCGGGTCGGTCTTGGGCAGCACCATGTGAGCCGTGTGGCAGTTGGTGCAGGTCGCGGTTACCGTCAACCCGCTTCTCAACAGACCCTTGCCATGAATGCTCTCTTTGTAGTGCTGAATGATGTCGTGCTGCGACCCCGTGTAACGGACCGCAGCCTTTTGGCCTTCGCGGTGGCAGCTGCCGCACAACTCGGGCACCTTCGTTGAGAAGGTCTTTGACTCCGGATCCAATTTGTCAAGGACGTGGTGGGTACCGTGGCAGTCCTTGCAACTAGGTGCATTTGGATCCTTGGCGGCAAGAAGCTGTCCGTGTCTGCTGCGCTGATACTGCTGGCCTTGTTGTTCGTGGCATTTGCTGCAATCCACCGGGTGGGTGATGCTCTCGCAGGGGCGAACGCGTGAAACGTTGACTTCGGAGTGGCACTGGCTGCAGGAAACCGGGACAGCCTGGGTGCGCGGATGCGCATGCCGAGAGCTGGCTATCTCCGTCGCGGAGACAAACATACTCCGGCCGTCGGCCGCTTTCAGGTGTTCATTGGCGTGACAGCGCATGCAATCGGCGTCGGCCATTCCCTGGTCGTAGAAAACGTTGCGGATCTTGTGCGGCTGATGGCAATCCACGCAGGCCGGTAGAACGTGCGCTTCCTTCTCCCAGAGTTCGCCACGGATCGTTGCCCGATGCACGCTTTCGATCTCACGGTGGCACTTGGTGCAAGTGGCTGCGATGTTGCGGCGGGCGATGGAAGAATCGGGATCGGTATGGGGCAGAATGTTGTGCGGAGTGTGGCAGGACGCGCAGTTGGGGGCGACGACGAGTCCCTTCTTGAGCAGCGCCTCGCCATGAATGCTCTCAGAATAGTTTTCCAGGATGTTGTGCTGATCAATCTGCCGGTTGGTCTGGACAGGTGTTCCCTCGCGGTGACACTTTCCGCAGACGAATGGCA
>Ga0187778_10003778_pt1 | contig 10093 bp, 7 predicted proteins | sample 1015_Q2_SP5_20_M_FD_132418 | JGI IMG/M metagenome (GOLD analysis project Ga0187778, IMG submission 132418) | Tropical peat soil microbial communities from peatlands in Department of Meta, Colombia - 1015_Q2_SP5_20_MG | ecosystem: Environmental > Terrestrial > Soil > Wetlands > Peat | place...
CGGCCGCTTGGTGCGGATGGCGGGCATCGCCTTGGTGAGGTGCTGGATCAGGATGCCCTGGCTGGACGTGGCGTCGAACGGGACCTCGCCGGCCAGCATCTCCCACAGCACGATGCCCAGCGAGTAGATGTCGCTGCGGGCGTCCACGTCCGGGGCGCCGCTCGCCTGCTCGGGGCTCATGTAGTGCGGCGAGCCGATGATGACGCCGGTGCCGGTCAGCCGCTCGCCGCTCCCCGCCGCGGCCTTGGCGATGCCGAAGTCGGCCACCAGCACCCGCTGCTTCGGCCCCTGCAGCATCACGTTCTGCGGCTTCACGTCGCGGTGCACCAGCTGGTGCGCGTGCGCCTCGGCGAGGGCGTCGGCGATCTCCGTGCCGATGCGGATCACCTCCGCCTCCGGCAGCTGGCCCTCGCGCCGCAGCCGGGCGTCGAGCGACTCGCCCTCCACCAGCGGCATCGCGAAGTAAACCAGGCCCTCGCCCTCGCCCACGAAGAAGATGGGCAGGATGTTCGGGTGGTTGAGCTTGGCGGCGGACTCGGCCTCGCGGACGAACCGCTGGACGCTGGCCCGGTTGCCGGTGAACTCGGGGCGCAGGACCTTCACCGCGATCTGGCGCGACAGCTTGCGGTCGGTCGCGGCGAACACGTGCGCGAACCCGCCCTCGCCGAGCTCGTGCTCGACGAGGAAGTTCGGCCCGAGCGCGGTCTGGAGCTTCTTGGCCAGCTCGTTCTGCTCGAGCAGCTGCGTTTCGGCGGCGGCGACCGCCGGCGTCTTGGGCGCGTCGGGGTTCGGCGTGCCGCACGAGGGACAGAAGGCGAACGCGGGCGGAATGTCCCGGCCGCACTTGGCGCAGGTGGGCATGGCTCAAGCCTAGCAGCGGGCCCGGCCGGAGGCCAGAGCGGAGGCTTGCCGGGGTTCGCGAATGCGCGATACTTAAGGCGTGCCCTTGCCGAAACCGACGAGCGGGTCGCGGAGGAGAGCGTGAGCGTCGACAGGTCGAGTCCCCCGCGGGAGGAGCGGCGCCGGGTCGCGGTCCGGCGCGCGGCGCGCGCCCGGCGGCGCGGGCCGGAGCGCCGGAGGGGCGAGCGCCGGGTGGACATCGTGACGGTCGCCTACCACCGCCGCGTGGGAGGCGAGCGGAGGTCGGGGCACGACCGCCGGGACGGACGCGAGCGCCGCATGCTGGCCGACCGCCGCCGTCCCCTCGCGGTGAGTGGCGCTCTCCGCTAGCGGCCTCGCCGAGCGGCTCGCGCACGGTCTGGTGCCGGCCGTCCCGGTGCCGCACCGTGCCGACGGAGCGCTCGACGCGGCGGCACAGCAGGCGTACGCGACATGGATGGCGCGGCAGCGCGTCGCGGGCGTCGCGGTCTGGGCCCACACCGGCCGCGGTCTCCACCTGTCCGAGGAGACCGCGGCCGCGGTGCTTTCGTCCTGGCGCCGGGCGCTGGGACCGGAGCGGCTGATCGTGGCCGGGGCGGGCGCGCGGCCGCGCGCCGCGTCCGGGCGGCGGGCCGCGCGCCTCACTCCGCCGGCCGACCCGCTCGGTCTCACCGCCTTCGTGATCGAGCGGACCGTCGCGATGGCGCGGCACGCCCGCGACCTCGGCGCCGACGCGATCCTCGCCCTGCCGCCGGCGCTGCTCGCCAACCTCGAGGACCACGAGAGCCGGATCGTCGACGTCCACGCGGCGCTGGCCGACGTCGGCCTGCCGGTGCTGGCGTTCTGGCTCTACCCCGCGGCGGGCGGATGCGCCTACGGCCCCGGGCTGGTCGAGCGGCTGCTCGCGCTGCCGCACATCGCCGGCCTGAAGGTCGCGACGCTCGACAGCGTGGTCCGCTTCCAGGACATCGCGGCGCGCGTTCCGGCCGGCAAGCTGCTCGTGACGGGAGAGGACCGCTTCCTCGGCTACTCGCTGATGATGGGCGCGCGCAGCGCGCTCGTCGGCCTCGGCGCCGCGCTGACCGCGCTGCCGGCGGGGCTGATGGAGGCGCACGCGCGGCACGACCACGAGCGCTTCTTCCGGCTCTCGGCCGCGTGCGACCGGCTCGGCGCCGCCGCGTTCACGGATCCGGTGGACGGCTACCCGCGCCGGATGCTGTGGCTCCTCGCGCTGGGCGGCGTGATCCCGCGCGAGGCCGCCTTCGATCCCTGGGGCCCGCCGGTCCCCGACGACCAGCTCGCGGCCCTCGAGCGCGTCGCGCGCGAGCTGCAGGACGCGTGACGTCCCCCGGCGTCACCAGCCCGCCGAGGTTGCCCGACCGTCCCACCGTCCCGCGGCCCGTGCAGGCGCGGCTGGTGTGGGATTTCGAGCGGTTCAAGGCCGGACTTCCGGCCGACCTGTCCGCGCACGTCCGCGAGCACTACCGCGTGGACCTGACGGGTCAGTACGCCGGCCGGCGGATCCGCATCCCGTTCGGCAAGGCGTCCGGCCAGCTCTCGATGACGGCGGCCGAGGTGGAAGCCGACGCCGCGGCCGGCCTCGGCTTCGTCGTGCTGAAGACGGTGATCGGCGAGGATCCCGCGGGCGCGCGGACGATGGAGCCCTGGGCGGTGAGCGCGTCGGCCATGCGGGTCGAGCCGCTCGTCTCCCGGTCCGGTCGCGAGGGCTGGACCGTGACGTGGAAGGGCAGGGGCTGGGACCGCTCGCTCGACGAGTACGTCGCGCTGTTCCGCGACGCGCTCGCCATCGGCGGCCGCGCCTCGATGCCGGTCGCCGCGTCGGTGAAATGCCACCTTCCGCCGCTCGGCGAGCCGTTCCACGAGGCCGAGTACGCGCACACGCTCTCGCGCCTCGCGTCGGCCGCGGGCGACGACCTGATCGTCGAGAAGGACTTCTCGCCGACGCTGGCCGGCGCCGACCGCGCCGCCTCGCGCGCCGCGGTGCTGCGGTGGATCGCCGAGGTGCCGGCGGCGATGCGCCGCCACGCCAAACTGGCGCTCGGCCTCAAGCTGATGAACGGGCTCCTGGGCGACGACTTCCAGGTGGAAATGCTGCGCGCGGCCGCGGGCTCGGGCGCCGACTTCCTGGTGCTGTTCAACCGGCTCTTCGATCCGGGCAAGGGCGTCGCCTACGGCGGCTGGGACCTCTCCGAGCGCAACCTGAGGGTGCTCGACGCCTACCGCGCCTCCACGCCGCTTCCGATCCGCCAGTCCGACCCGTACGTCGTCCGCACCTCGCGCCTGCCGCCGGGGGCCGTGTTCTCGGCGACGGGCAACATCTGCTCCGGCCGTGTGATGGTGGAGTACGCGCTGCGCGGCGCGCTGTCGGGGCAGCTGCACACCTTCTTCCAGCTGCCGCTCGCGCAGTACCCCGCCACCGCGGGCAGCCGCACCGAGCGCGCGCTGCACGCGCTGGTGTTCGATCCCGACCAGGGGCTCATCGCCTGGATGGTCTCGCTCGGCGAGGCGGGCGTCCTGCAGCCGCGGGACGGCCTGCTCCACTTCGTGGACATCGCCCATGGAGCCGCTCGACCGGCCGCTTGAGATCGTCCGCTGCCGGCTGCTCGAGGTCGCCGTGCCGCTGGTCGAGCCGTTCCGCATCAGCGGCGGCACGCTGCGCGCGCGGCGCTCCCTGATCGTCGAGCTGACCGGCGCGTCGGGCGCCGTCGGCTACGGCGAGAGCGCGCCGTTCGAGGAGCCGTTCTACTCCGAGGAGACGCTGCAGTCGTGCACTGCGTGCATCGGGGCGCACCTCCTGCCGCGGCTCGCGGGGCGGAGGTTCGACTCGCTCGAGGCCGCGATCGGCGCGCTGGAGCACGGCGTGCGCGGCAACCGGATGGCGCGCGCCGGCGTGGAGACGGCGCTGTGGGACCTGCTGAGCGCCGAGACGGGCTCGCCGCTGCGGCTCCTGATCGGGGCGCTGCTGCAGCGGCTCGGCGTGCCGGAGGAATCCCGCGCGCCGGCGGCCACGGTGGAGAGCGGCGCGGCGCTGGGGATTCCCGCCGACGGGCGCGTCGAGACGCTCGCGGAGCGGGCGCGCGACGCCGTCCGGCGCGGCCACCGTCGGGTGAAGATCAAGGTGATGCCGGGATGGGACGTCGCGGCGGTGCGGGCGGTGCGGGCGGCGGTCGGCGACGACGTGCCGGTGTGGGCCGACGCCAACGGCGCCTACTCGCGCGAGCGTGACGCGGCCGCGCTCGAGGCGCTCGACCACGAGCGCCTGGCGATGCTCGAGCAGCCGCTGCCGCCCGACGACGTGGTCGGCACCATCCGCCTGAGCCAGGAGCTGAGGACGCCGGTCTGTCTCGACGAGTCGCTGACCGGCGACGGCGCCGCGCGGCTGTTCCTGGAGAGCGACGGCCCCGTGCTGTGGAACGTCAAGGTGCAGCGCGTGGGCGGGCTGTGGGAGAGCGCCAGGATCTACCGGCGCGCGGTGGACGCCGGCGTCGCGCTGTGGGCCGGCTCGATGCCGGAGACCGGCGTCGGGCTGCACGCGGTGCTGAGCCTCGCCGCGTTCCCGGGCTTCCTCTACCCGTCGGATGCGGCGCCGAGCGCGAGCTGGTACCGGGCGGGCGCGGATCTGATCGAGTGGACGATGGACGGAGAGGCAATGATGGCAGTCAGCGATACGGCCGGACTCGCGAACTTGGGAGTGAGAGACCGGCTGGCGCAGGTAGGGAGGGTGGTCGCCTAGCGAGTGGGTGTAGGGTGTGAGGGTGTAGGGTGTGGCGCCCGCACGAGCCTCTTCGTCAGGACGCGAAGCATGCGGCCCAACTCCTCCGCCGTGAGCATCAGCACGCGGTATTCGCGTCCGGGCAGGTACCCCAGGTCATTGGCGATCCGCACCTCGGTCTCCCATTCCTTGAGCGAGCCGTTGGCGACGGACAGGTGGCGCAAGTAATCGCCGCGATGCGCGCGACCGTACCCTTCGGCGATATTGGCGGGAACTGACACGGCCGCCCTGCGGATCTGGCTGGCCAGTCCGTAGGCTTCCCCCTTCGGGAACCGCGCGCACACCCGATAAGACCCGAGCACGAGAGCCATACCGACCCGCCACCCCTTCAGATCCTGGTAGCTGCGGAGAGGAGACTTCACGGCCGGAAGGTACGTCTGGCCAGGTGAATGCAACGGCACCTTCTGACGCGACGCGGCTCAGTTCACTACACCCTACACCCTACACCCTCACACCCTACTCGAAGATCCCCGTAATCCTCTGCAACAGGTTTCTCCGCACCGGCACCTCGGGGCGCTCTCCCGACCCCTTCATGGCCCGCTCCAGTGCGCGACGGAACGTCGTGGCCGTGGCGTAGCGGGCGGGCGGGTCCATCGACGCCGCCTTCTTCAGCACCCGCACCAGCGCGTCGGGCACGTCGTCGCGCCTGGCCTTGAGGTCGGGCAGGGCGCCGACCACATGGCCGCGCGCCACCTTGTCCGGCGTGCGATCCTCCAGCGGCGGTTTGCCGAGGAGCGCGAAGTAGCCCACCAGGCCGAGCGAGAACAGGTCGCTGCGCGCGTCCACCTGCCCGCCCACCAGCTGCTCGGGTGCCGCGAACTGCGGCGTGCCGCTGCGGGAGGTGGCGCCGCCCCACATCCGGTTCCTGGGCAGCGCGAGCGCGAGGCCGAAGTCGGTGACGCGCACCCGCCCGTCCGGGCCGAGGAGGAGGTTCTCCGGCTTGATGTCGCGGTGCACCAGCCGCCGCTCGTGCGCGTGCTCGAGCGCGGCGAGCGTGTCGTTGAGGATGCCGACGGTGCTCTCCGGGTCGAGCGGCCCGAGCTCCTCCACCAGCTGCCCGAGGTTCTCGCCCTTCACCAGCTCCATCGTGTACCACAGCAGGCCGAAGCGCTCGTCGATGTCGAAGATGCTGACGATGTTCGGGTGCTGGAGGCTGGCGGCGAGCTGCGCCTCGCGGCGGAACCGCTCGACCACCTCGGGGTCGGCCGTGAGCGCGGGGTCGAGCACCTTGAGCGCCACCTCGCGCTCGAGCTTGAGGTCGCGCACCCGGTAGACCCGGCCGAAGCTGCCGCTGCCGATGTCGCCCAGGAGCTCGTAGTCGTCGCCGAGGGCGCGCCGCAGCTGCTGCTCCCACATCTCGGTGCCGGGCTCGATGTGCGCGGGCGGCGGCCCGGCGTCGGTGCCGGCGAAGGCCCCGGAGTCCGCCATCAGGTCGGCGAGCATCTGGCCGGGCGTCAGGTACCGCTCATGGGGATCAGGGGCCATGGCGCGCTCGAGCACCCGCTCCAGGGCGGCGGGGCAGGTGACGCGCAGCCGGCGCGCCGGCACCGGCCGGTCACGCGGCGCCGTGGCCGTCACCGCGTAGTAGAGCACCGCGCCGGCGGTGTACACGTCGGCGGCCGGATCACCCGGCTCGCCGCCGCGGATCTCGGGCGCGAGGAACGGGACGTTGGCCTTCGCGTCGGGGATGGCGACCGCGGGAAGCACCTGGTTCGCGTAGCGGAGGTCGGTGATCACGGTGCGGCCCGACACCTCGAGCATCAGCGTGGTCGGCAGGATGCGGCGGATCACGATGCCGCGCACGTTCGCGTGCTCGAGACCGTCCAGGAGGTCGCGGGCCATGCCGAGCACCGCCGGGATCGGCCGCGGCCCCCGCTCGCACGCCTCTTCGAGGCTCTCGCCCTCGATCCAGGCGCCGGTCCGCCACGCGAGGTCGCCGAGGATCCCCGCGGCGTACGCATGCCGCAGGCAGGGGTGGTCGAGCTGCGCCACCACCTCCGCCTCCTTGAGGAACCACGCGCGTCCCGGCACCGCCGGGTCGGTGTGGACGCGGAGCGCCACCCGGCGCTTGAGGACCGGGTCGCGTGCCAGGAACAGGAGCCGCTGGTCCGACCGCGCGACCAGGCGCTCGATCTCGAACAGCCCCTTGAACTTGGCGACGTAGCCGGCGAGGTCGTCCATCCGCCGCCAAAGCTAACCGAACGGCGTCACGGGCCGGTAGCGAGCCGCGCGGGCTTGACGAAACCGGGACCTTGTATCACTGTATCAATTGACCGATACAGTTGCCCGCCGCCGGGCCGGCCACGGCGGCCGCCCCCCCGCGGCGGGGCGGCGGGCGGGCCAGGTTCGGTCCGGCGAACCGCGGCCGCGGCGGGCGGGCTGACGCCCGCGTGACGGCGGCGCCGAGATTGTGCGGTGGCCTGGTGGGAGGTGGGCGTGTGACCCTCCGCGATCTCCGCTACGCACTTCGCTCGCTCGGCCGGAGCCCCGGCTTCGCCCTGGCGGCCGTGGTGTCGCTCGCGCTCGGCCTCGGCCTGGTGACGACGATGATGGCGATCCTCGACGCCACGACCCATCCCTGGGTGCCGTTCCCCGATCCGGACCGCCTCTACTCGGTGCGCTTCTGGCTCTCGGGCACGGATCAGCGATTCAGTCCGGCGTGGGCCCTCACCGCGCTGCGCCAGCGCTCGCACTCGTTCGAGGCGATCCTGCCGCTCGGCGTCAGCGTGATGAACCTCTCCGAGGAGGGGAGCGGCGGGCCGGAGGAGGAGCGCGACGTCGTCGTGCGGGCGCCGGCGGGCCTCTTCCGCGTCCTCGGCCTCAAGCCGGCCCGCGGCCGGCTGCTCGACGACGCCGACGTCGGCCGCGGCACGGCCCTGGTGGGCAACGAGCTGTGGCGGCGGCGGTTCGCGGGACGGCGCAGCCTCGCGGGCGCGACCGTCGCGGTGGGCGATCGCACCTACAGCGTCGTCGGCGTGATGCCGGGCAGCGGCCAGAGCTTCGCCTGGCTGAACGCCTCGGTCTGGCTCCCGATGCCGGACTCGCTCGCCCTCGGCCCGCGGGAGTTCGACAACATCATCGTCAAGCTGCGGCCCGGCGTCACGCGCGCCGCCGCCACCGCCGAGCTGCAGGCGATCGCGATCTACCTCACGCGCACCTATCACGCGGAGGGGGCGCCGTTCGCGTTCTACCTCTGGCCGCTGCGCGACGACCCGATGCGCCTGGGCGACATCCACTGGGCGATGCTGGGCGCGGCGCTGGCCGTGCTGCTCATCGCCAGCGCGAACCTCGCCAACCTGATGCTCGCCCGCGGCCTCGCCAAGCGGCGGGAGATCGCGCTCAGGCTCGCCATCGGCGCGAGCCGGGGCGCGGTGGTGCGGCAGATGTTCGTCGAGTGCGCGCTGCTCACGCTGGTGGGCGCGGCGCTGGGCGCCGCCCTGAGCGTGTGGGGCGTCCAGGTGCTGCGGACCAGCGTCCCGCAGCAGCTGTGGTGGCGTGGGATCGTGCGGCCGATGCTCAGCTGGCGGGTGTTCGGCCTGGCCGCGCTGGCGGCCGCGGTCGCGGCCGCACTGTTCGGCCTGCTGCCCGCCGTCCGCGTCGCGCGAGCGGTGAGCCTCGACGAGCCGCTCAAGGACGGGGCCGGGACGACGGGTCGCACTCGGCAGCGTTACAGCGGCTTGGTGATCTCGGAGGTGGCGCTGGCGCTGGTGCTGCTGATGGGCGCCGGCCTGCTGCTCAAGGTGGTGCACCGCACGGCCTCGTACGAGTTCAACTTCCCCGCGCGCCAGCTGCTCACGAGTGGCGTCTACCTCCGCGAGAGCGCGACCAGGGCCCGGGACACGTTGGACTTGCTGGGCACGGAGCTGCGGGTCGTCGCCGGCCTGCGGGGCGTCCCGGGCGTCGTGGATGCCGCCGCCGCGACCTGGCAGCCGCCGGTCGGGCTCGCGGTGACCGCGGAGATGAGCGGCGACACCACGCGGCTCCTCAACCTCCACGGCGTGGCGATCGTCACGCCGGGCTATCTGCGGACGATGGGCCTGCCGGTGCTCGAGGGCCGCGACTTCGCGGACGGGGACCTCGCGGGCGACGGGGTCGCGATCGTGAACACGGTGGCCGCGGCGCGGCTCTACCCGCGGCAGCACGCCGTCGGCCGGATGCTCAAGCTCGGCGCGCCCGCGTCGAGCGCCCCGTGGGTCAGCATCGTCGGCGTGAGCCGCACCCAGGTCGAGGGCCCGCCCGGCACGGGCGGGCTCGACGCCGAGGTGTACGTCGCCCGCCGGCCGGGTCCCTTGCAGAGCAAGACCGCCTCGGCCTCGGTGCTGATCCGCGTCGCACGCGAGGACTCGCGCATCAACGCGGCGGTGGCGGCGAAGCTCGCCGCGCTCGGGCCGGGCGTGGGGACGTACGTGCAACCCTACCTGTCGTACTGGGAGGCCACGGTCCGCTCGCAGGGGTTCCTGGCCGAACTGTTCGCCATGATGGGATCGTTCGCGCTGCTGCTGGCGGCGGTGGGCGTCTACGGCCTGCTGGCGTACACGGTGAGCCGCCGGCTGCGCGAGTTCGCGGTCCGCGTCGCGCTCGGCGCGCAGCGCGGCGACATGATGAAGCTGGTGCTGCACGACGGGCTGGTGATGACGCTGGCAGGCACCGGGCTCGGCGCGTTCGCGGCGCTGTGGGCCACTGGCCTCCTGGCCGCGTTCCTCGAGGACCAGCAGGTGCTCCCCACCGACGTCGTCGTCCTGGTCGCGGCGGAGTGCGTGCTCGTCGCGGTCGCGACCGCGGCGTCCCTGGCGCCGGCGCTGCGGGCGATGCGCGCCGACCCGGTCGAGATCCTGAGGGCGACGTGACGCCCGCTGCGCCGTGGCGGCACAACCCTGAGGGCGACGTGAGGCTCCCCCGGCGGCGCGGCGTCGCAGGTCCGGGGCGGGCGTGAACCTCGAGCTGCGCCACGCGCTGCGCTCGTTCAGGCGGAGCCCGGGCTTCGCGGCGGTGGTGGTGCTGTCGCTCGGCCTGGGGCTCGGGCTGGTGACGACGATGTTCGCGCTGCTGGACGCGGTGACGCACCCGCCGGGACCGGCGTCGGCGCCCTCGCCGCGCTGTGGACGTCGTTCTTCCTCGAGAACGTGCTCGAGAACGTCTACCCGACGGACGCGGCGACCCTGGTGGTCGCGGAGACGATCCTGCTGGCCGTGACCGTCGGCGCGTCCCTGTCGCCCGCGTTCCGGGCCGCGAGGGCCGACCCGATCGAGGTGCTGCGCGCGACGTAGGCCGCGCGTCGGGACGACGTCATTTGGCCCCTGCCAGCTCGGCAACCAAGACCGCCAGCTTGTCGAACATCTGGTTCCAGCCTGCATCCTCTCCCACGTCCCAGTAACTGCGCTTGAGCGTCAGCTTCGTCCGGCCACCGCCGATCTCCTCGAA
>Ga0187778_10003782_pt1 | contig 10091 bp, 10 predicted proteins | sample 1015_Q2_SP5_20_M_FD_132418 | JGI IMG/M metagenome (GOLD analysis project Ga0187778, IMG submission 132418) | Tropical peat soil microbial communities from peatlands in Department of Meta, Colombia - 1015_Q2_SP5_20_MG | ecosystem: Environmental > Terrestrial > Soil > Wetlands > Peat | place...
GCCGGCCACATCGAACAACGGCGGAGTATAGAGCTGCTGCAACGCGCTGCCCGAAAGCGGCCGTTCACAAACGCGAGGAGGGTATGTTTCACGTGAAACAGTTGCCCCGGCCCCGGGGCGATGTTTCACGTGAAACACATCGCCGCGGTCCGTCTGTTTCAGTGTCCGAATTGCGGCTTTGCGACGGTTCCGTGAACCGCGACGCGGATCGGGGCCAGAATGCGGCTGGCCCCGAGGTCCACGTGCAATACTCCGGAGAGCGCATGGGCAGCGTTCATTTCGACCTGGCCCGAAACGGCGAGCGCGCCAGCATGGGCCCGGATGTCCCGCATCGAGATCACATCGCCGCCCGCCACGACCACTGCGCTCAGGGTCGAAAAGCGTGTCGTGCCCCCGCCCCCTGCGTTGGTGCCTCCCGGATGCGTTGCCGCATAGCCCAAATTGATACCGTTTAAAACGGGCCAGCGGACCTGAACGGGCGCGGCAAACACCGCCCCCGCCGTCGCCTCGGTGAGCGTGGCGCCCTTGCCCTCGAACTTTCCGGAAAATGACGCGTTTCCTTCAAGCGCAGTGTCAGAATTCGCGGCGGCCGACTCCGATGCTGCGGGCGTTGGAGCCAGCAGGCGCAAGAGGGCCGCGAGGTCCAGACCCTCGGCCGTGACCGTTCCGTTGACCGACCAGACGCCATCCTTGAGATCTGCTGCGGCCATTCCGCGTACGGCCCCAAACGAGCCCCCCATCGAGTATTCGGGGATATCGATGCGGTTCTCAGAGACTTGCCCCGCCGCGAGCGCATCCTCCATGGGGAAAGGGGCCCCAAAAGGCATTGTCCAGTTCTCTGCCTCCATTTGGAAATTCACGCTGTGCGCCGCGACGTCGGGCGTCAGAACGAATCGGAGCAGGCTCGATCCGGCCCGCGACTCCGCGGTAGCCTTGAGGAAACCAGACTTGCCCTCGCGGGCGACGTCGACCTGCCACGGGCCCGCAAGCCAAGGCTGCTCGGCGATCTGCAGCCGGTCGAAGCGCAATGTGGCCAAACTTTTGGGAAGGGCGGCGTCAAGCTTGGGCAGCAGGTCAAGGAGGCTACGGCACTGTTCCAAGGTAAGCGCCATCGGTCCCACGACGGCTTCGCCCCAGTTCCATCCGCGACCCTGAAGGACCTGGGCGATGTGACGAGTGCCTACGTTGACCGACACCTCGTTGAGCACGACCTTGTGATCGATCGAAACGTGGGTGAGCACAAGCCGTGGCGCGGGGCGGATTGCGAACTGCGAGCTCTCGATTTGGACCGGCAGACCGAACGCGCTGCTCAGTCGCTGGGAGAGCTGCTGCGCCGACAAAGAGGTGCGCCACGTGTCAAATACCTCAAGCGCGACAAAGGCCAGGCCCGCAAAAATCGCGATGAACAGGAGCCTCGGGGCCCAAATGCGGAATGCCGTCAGATCAAACCGACGTTGGCGATAGTCGTCCTCGAGCTGCTTGCGATCATCCATATCGCGCAGATCGAGCCGGTCCGGAACGTTTACCGTGGTGATGGCAAAAGCCGTCGCCGGAACCTCCGTGCTACCGTATGCCATAAAGATCTCCGCAAAAGCGGGTACCCACTATCACGAGCGCTACGATTCCTTCCACTGATAAAGGCCCTAGGACGGGAGGCCGCCACGCCGCCGTTGCAGCCACGCGGTCCATTCACCGATGACTCCGCGTCGGAAGGCCATTACGCACACTACAAAAATCAAGCCGGTGACTATCGTAACTGCCTCACCCAGACCCGAAAACCACGAAATGCCGGTCATCTCGGCCAAGGCGGCACCGATATCGCCGATCTTGTTCTCCAGGCCGACGATGATCAGTGCTCCGACGAGCGGCCCCAGAAGGCTGCCAACGCCACCAACGAGGACCATGAGGATGACGAGCCCCGAGGTCGACCAGTGCGCATCGGTGAGCGAAGCAAATCCCAGAACCAAGGCTTTGAGCGCACCGGCAAGACCCGCCAGGGCGGCCGAAAGCACGAAGGCGAGCAGCTTGATGCGGTCGGCCGCGTAACCGAGCGAGACGGCGCGCGCTTCATTGTCGCGCACGGCAAGCAAAAGCTGCCCAAAGGGCGAATGCACGATGCGCTCAATCAACAGATACGCGCCCACAAAAATCGCGAGCACCAGGTAGTACAGCGCAAGATCGTTTTCAAGCGAGATTACGCCCAGCAAATGTCCCCTGGGTATTCCTTGCAAGCCATCTTCGCCGTGGGTGAAGGGCGCCTGCAGAAAAATGAAGTACAGCATTTGCGCAAGGGCCAAGGTGATCATGGCAAAGTAAATGCCGCTTCGGCGGATCGCCAGACTTCCGATGACAAATCCGAGCGCGCCGGCCGCGACAACGCCCAGGAGCAACCCCGCCTCGGTGGGCCAACCCAACTCGCGCAGTGCATAGCCGGTGCAGTACGCGGCCGAGCCCAGAAACGCCGCGTGCCCAAAGGAGAGCAGCCCCGCAAAGCCCAGCAACAGGTTAAAGGCGCTCGCGAACAGCGCAAAGCACAGCACCTGCATCACGAACACCGGGTAGGCACCGAAGAAAGGCAAGGCGATCGCGAGAAGCACCAGCACGCCAAACCCGATGTGCCGTGCGTTCATTGTTCCCGTCCGAACAGGCCCGCAGGGCGTACCAATAGAACGATGGCCATCACTACGAAAACGACGGTCGACGATGCCTGCGGGTAAAAGACCCTGGTGAGGCCCTCGACCACGCCGAGCAGCAGCCCGGTGGCAATGGAGCCCGCAATCGACCCCATGCCGCCGATCACGACCACGGCAAAAACGACAATGATGAGATTGCTGCCCATAAGTGGCTGGACCTGCAGCACCGGCGCGGCCAGCACGCCCGCAAGGGCGGCAAGCGCCACGCCAAAGCCGTAGGTCAACGTGATCATTCGGGGCACGTTGATGCCGAAGGCCTTGGTGAGCGGCGCGTTTTCGGTGCCCGCACGCAGTCGCGCGCCCAGCGACGTGCGCTCGATGACAAACCAGGTCGCAAGGCACACGCCCAAGGACACGGCAACCACCCACGCGCGATAGATGGGCAGGACCATGAACCCCAGATCCGCCGATCCGCGCAAAAGCTCGGGCACCGGGTACGGTTGCCCAGATACGCCATAAAAAGAACGAAAGGTGCCCTCGATGAGCAGTGTTGCGCCAAATGTGAGCAGCAGTCCGTACAGATGGTCCAAGCCGTAGAGGTGACGCAGCAGCAATCGCTCAAAGAGTATGCCGAAGATGCCAACGAGCAAGGGCGCCAAGATCAGCATGGGCCAATAGCCCAGCCCAAAGTACTCGGAGCCAATCCAGGCGAGCATTGCTCCCATCATGTAGAGCGCGCCGTGGGAAAAATTGATGATGTTGAGTAACCCGAAGATGACGGCTAGACCCAGCGACAGCAGCGCGTAGAACGAACCGTTCACTAGGCCCAGCAGCAGCTGCGCTGCCAAGGCCGCCACCGGCACGCCAAAGACCGTCGTCATCGGCTCTCGGCACCGCTCGGCGAGCGCGCCGATGTCCGCCTACGCTCGTTACTTTTTGCGAGCGCAATCACTTCTTGACCAGCGGGCACTTGGATTCGGACAGCGGACGAAATGCCTTGTCCCCGGGCACCACTTCTATGACCTTCAGGTAGTCCCACGGCTCTTTGGACTCCTGCGGCGTTTTGACCTGCTCCAAACGCATGTCGTGAATCATCCGGCCATCGGCGCGAACGTAGCCGTCTTTGGCAAAGAAGTCGTTGATGCGCGTTTTCTTTAGTTGCGCCATGACGGCATCGCCGTCGTCGGTTCCGGCGGCCTTGACCGCGAGCAGATATTGCATCGCCGCCGAGTAGTCGGCGGCCTGTAGCGACGAGGGCTCGCGCTTGAGTTTGTCATAAAAGCGCTGCGCCCACGCACGCGACTCCGGGGACTGGGTCCAAGTCCAGGCGGACGTCATGTACATGCCCTGGGTGACGGGCAACCCCAGCGTGTGAATGTCGTTAATGAACATCAGGAGTCCGGCCAGCTTCATCGTTTTTGTTATACCAAACTCATTGGCCGCTTTGATCGAATTGATGGTGTCGCCTCCGGCGTTGGCCAGCCCCAAAATCTGTGCGCCGCTCGCCTGCGCTTGGAGCATGAACGAAGAGAAATCCGACGCGCTTAGCGGATGACGAACATCGCCGAGCACCTTGCCGCCGTTGGCGGTCACGATCGCGGCCGTATCGCCTTCCAGCTGCTTGCCAAAGGCGTAATCGGCGGTCAAAAAGAACCACGTCTTGCCGCCGGCGCGCACGACCGCGCTGCCCGTCACATTGGCCAGGGCGTATGTGTCATAAGCGTAGTGGATGGTGTAGGGGGTGCACTCCTCATTCGTGAGGGCGGAACTTCCTGCCCCGATCGAAATGAACGGTTTTTTCTTTTCTGCCGCGACAGTCTTCATGGCTAAGCTTGCCGCCGAATTGGTGCCACCGATCAGCAGGTCCATCCCCTTTTGATCAAACCATTCCCGCGCCTTGGCCGAGGCGATATCGGCCTTGTTCTGATGGTCGGCCGTCATCAGCTCGATAGTCCAGCCCGGGTTTTTTGCCTTGAAATCATCAATGGCCATTTGAATCGCGGTCGCGCCGGCGCTTCCATCCAGATCCGCATAAAGACCGGACATATCGGTGATGAAGCCGATGCGAATCGCGTTGTCCGACAGCTTTTGCGCCTGTGCACCGCCGATCAAACCCGCCACAAGAAATCCCACCACCCATACTTTGGCGTTCATTTCGCACTCTCCCGTAAGTTCATACTCCGAGCAATTCCGCAAGACGATCCGCGCGAGCGGGAAGCTGCGCGGCAGTAAACGTATCGAGCACTCTGCCGTGTTCCAGTACGTAAAAGCGGTCCGCCAAGGGTGCGGCAAAGCGAAAATTCTGCTCCACCATGACGATAGTAAAGCCGCGCTCACGCAAGGAGCGAACGGTTTGCGCGAGCTGGCGCACGATCACCGGCGCTAGACCTTCCGAAATCTCGTCGAGCAGCAAAATGCGCGCTCCCGTGCGCAGAATCCGCGCAACAGCCAACATCTGTTGCTCGCCCCCCGAAAGTCGCGTGCCGGGGCTGCGCGCGCGTTCACGCAGGTTGGGAAACAGGGCCAGCACTTCTTCATCGCTCATCCCACCTTCGGCGGCGACGCGCGGCGGCAACAGCAAGTTCTCCAGGCAGCTTAGACTGGCATAGATGCCGCGCTCCTCAGGGCAGTAACCTACGCCAAGGTATGCGACCCTATGCGCGGGCATGCCGATGACTTCGGCGCCGAAGATCCGGATCGATCCTCGGCGCGCACCTGTCAGTCCCATGATCGCCCGCAGCGTGGTCGTGCGGCCGGCGCCATTGCGCCCGAGCAGCGTCACGACCTCGCCGGCTTGCACCTCGATATCGACCCCGTGCAGGATGTGCGACTCGCCGTACCAGGCATGCAGATCGCGAATCTCCAGCGCGCTGGCCATTTCAGTGCCCAATGCCTTGCAGTTCGCTGTCGCTGCCGCCCATGTATGCCTCACGCACCGTGGCGTTGGCCGAAACCTCGGCATAAGTGCCCTCGGCCAAAACCGAGCCGCGAGCGAGCACGGTGATGCGGTCGCATAGCCCCGCGATCACAGCCATGTTGTGTTCAACCATGAGCACGGTGCGCCCGACAGCGACCCGCCGTATGAGCTCGGTGATGCGACCCACGTCTTCGTGCCCCATGCCCTGCGTCGGTTCGTCCAGGAGCATGAGCTCGGGCTCGGCGGCCAGCGTGGTCGCGATCTCCAGCGCCCGCTTGCGCCCGTAGGGCAGCTCGACCGTGCGCCGCTCGGCGTCTGCAGCCAGCCCGACTTCCTCGAGCAGCGCCCGGGCGCGCTCGTCGAGGCGCCCCAAGATGCGGTCACTGCGCCAGAACTGGTAGCTCAGACCGGTGGGCCGTTGCAAGGCGATGCGCACGTTTTGCAACACACTCATCTGTGCAAAGACCGAGGAGATCTGGAACGAGCGTACGAGGCCGCGACGGGCCACGTCCTGCGGGGCGGCCCTCGTTATGTCGATACCGTTAAATTCGATCGATCCACGACTCGCAGGCAAAAAGCGCGTGAGCAAATTAAAGCACGTCGTCTTGCCCGCACCATTGGGTCCGATGAGCGCGTGGATCGAGCCGCGCGCCACCCGCAGATCCACGCCGTTGACGGCGGTGAAGCCGCGAAAATCCTTGCCCAGGTTCCGTGTCCGGAGAATCAGTTCTTCGTTGCCCACGCAAGCCTTTGCGGTGGCCGAAGCCGACCGCTATCCCCTCGTTCTCGTTTTGGATGGCTGCTTTTTTCTTGCGAGCTCTGGGGGGCCCAGGCGACGGACCACGCCCCTGCGCTGCGGCACGCTTCGCAGTATACGGCCCGCGGGCGCTTGTTTCTCCAAGATACGCGCGTCCCGGCCGCGGGCGAAGAAAAGGGACCGGCTCGGCTGCCGGCCCTTGCTACAGGTTCTTTCGCACCTGCTTAGGAAAGCACGTTGATCTCAACGGCTTGCGGACCCTTTTGACCCTGCTGGACTTGATACTCCACTCGCTGGTTTTCCTTCAGAGTCCGGAATCCCTTGGACTTGATCCCGCTGTAATGGGCAAATACGTCACTGCCACCGTCATCGGGTTTGATAAATCCAAAGCCCTTGGTTTCGTTGAACCACTTCACGGTGCCTGTCGGCATATCACTTCTTCCTGACGAGAAAAACGCGGGGGGCGCCCGCGGCGCGCAAACGATTGGTGCGACACAAATGCGCGATTACCGGGGAAGCACTGCGATAAGGATTGCAAGACGACGGCATGGCAACAAAACTGCGGGGGAGACGATATTGCGCAACGCAGGCGAGTTGCAATGGGACTGCAATGAAATCGCGAGGTGAGAAGCGGACTTGTTCTTGGTGCCGGATATTCGCAGCGCAGAAATCGACTGCGCCGACAAAGTTACTCCAATCCCTGGTCGCGCGCCAGTCCCACGACGGCTGAATGGCGACAACCCTTACGGCGTCTCGGGATAGACATTTTCCGCGGCCGGGAAGCGGCCGGCGCGAACCTCGGCCACGTAATTGGCGAGCGCCGCAGCGATGGAGTCGGCGCCCTCAAGGAAGTTACGCACGAAGCGCGGCCGCTTGCCCATGCTGGCTCCGAGAAGATCGTATAGGACAAGCACCTGGCCGTGGCAATGCACACTGGCGCCGATCCCGATCGTGAGCGCCTGGCTTTGCGAGGCGATCGCGCGAGCAACCGGTTCGGGAACGGCCTCGATGACGAGCATCGCCGCCCCCGCGCTTTGGACTGCGGCAGCCGCTTGCAGCACGTACTGCGCACCGCTGCCGCGGCCCTGCACCCGGTAGCCCCCGAATGCGTTGACGTGCTGCGGCGTCAGCCCCACGTGCGCGCAAACGGGGATGCCCCGTTGCACGAGAAACTCGATGGTTGGCGCCATTTCCACGCCGCCCTCGAGCTTGACCATCTGCGCGCCGGCTTGCATGAGCGTGACGGCGTTGGCCAGCGCCTGCTGCGGGCTTTGCTGGTAGGAGCCAAATGGCATATCGGCCACGATCCAAGGTCGAGCCGCTCCGCGCACAACGGCGCGGGTGTGATACGCGACGTCCGCCACCGTGACGGGCAGCGTCGAATCGTGTCCTTGGATGACCATGCCCAGAGAGTCGCCCACGAGCAGCATGTCGACGTCGGCTGCGTCGAGCAGCGCCGCGAAGCTCGCGTCGTAACACGTCAGCGTGGCGAGTTTGCGCTCGCCCGCAAGGCGGCGCAGGTCGTGTAGGGTAAGGCGCATGCCAGGGTCGATCCCAATCGGGTTGCAGGGCGCATCCCCGGGGGCCCGGGAGATGCGCGCCGCAAAAGCTACTGTACCAACAACGCGGCAGATGTTGCGAGGCCGATGAGCGGCGCCTTAGAGCGCGTCACTTGCCGATGCAAAAGCGCGCAAAAATCTGGCCCAGGAGATCTTCGGTGGAAACGACGCCGGTAATCTCGCCCAGTGCGTCGGCGGCCAGACGCAATTCCTCCGCGAACAGCTCCAGACGCGTTGCGCCGGCCTCGGCATGCGCGCCTGCGGCCGCGAGATGCGCGCTGGCGCGCGTCAATGCCTGCAAGTGACGCTCGCGCGCCAGAAATGTGCTTTCTTCGCCGACGGTGCCGTCCCATCCGGCCGCGCGCAGCAGTTCATCGCGCAGCGCCTCGAGGCCGGCGCCGGTCTTGGCCGAAACGTATACCCGTCCGTTGCGTGTGCCCGCGAGCGATCCGCTCAGATCGATCTTGTTGTGAACGGTGAGCCGCGCGGCGCCCGGCGCCAGGCGATCCTGCACGAAACATTCGACGGCCTGGCCCTCAGCGGCCCGGTGGGCCACGCGGTCATCGCACAGCTCGACGACCACATCGGCTTGCGCAACGGCGCCCATCGTGCGCTCGATGCCGATGCCCTCGATGGGGTCGCTCGTGGTACGCAGCCCCGCCGTGTCGACAAGGTTGATGGCGATGCCGCCGATTTCGACCGTGCGCTCGATTCGGTCGCGTGTCGTTCCGGGGTGTTCGGTGACGATCGCGACGTCCTCTCCGGCCAGGGCGTTGAGCAGGCTCGACTTGCCCACATTGGGGGCACCGACCAGTACGACATGGACCCCCTCGCGCAGCAGTGCGCCTTGGCGCGCGCGCTGGCGCATCTGCTCGAGCGCGCCGGTGGCACGGCTCAGTCTCTCGGCTGCGTCGGCCGCGCGCAGAAAATCAAGCTCCTCCTCAGGAAAATCCAGGGTCGCTTCCGTGAGCGCGCGCAAGTCCGTGAGCTCCGCGGCCAGCAGACGCGCACTTCGCGAAAACTCCCCGCTTAACGAACGCACGGCGCCGCGTGCCGCGGCGGCGGTGCCCGCGTCAATCAAATCGGCGATCGCCTCGGCCTGCGCCAGATCCAGGCGACCGTTGACAAAAGCACGCCGCGTGAATTCGCCGGGCTCGGCGATCCGCGCACCGAGACCTCGCCCGGCCTCGAGGCAGCGGCCAAGGACCATGCGCAATACGACGGGGCCTCCGTGCCCGTGCAGCTCGAGCACATTTTGGCCCGTATACGACTCGGGCGCCGGAAACCACAGCACCAGACCGTCGTCGATTGCCTGGCCCGCCGCGTCAAGCAAACGCGCGCGCAAGGCGAACCGGGGTTTGAGGCGACGCGCCTGCTCCTTGCCCAGGACGCCCTCGACAATCGGGTCGATGCTGGGACCCGAAACGCGCACAATGCCGATTGCGCCCCGTCCGGGCGCCGTGGCAATCGCAACGATGGGGTCGGAATCGGAGAACACTTTATGAATGTACCGCGACCCGGCGTGGTGAGCCGGCGGCAGGCACGAGCGTGAAAGAGAAAGTCGTGGGCCGCGGCCCCGCAGGGGGCGACCCGCTGGGTCGAATGGGCGGTACGCTGGCGGCGCTGCTCTTCGCGGTTGTGCTGTCCGTCATCCTGGCCGCGGTACTTGCCTCGCTTGTGCCCGGCGGCTATCGGGCGCGTGCACTTTCCTATTTGCTGTTGATGGCATGGGTGATCGTCGGGGCGGTTTTGCTGGTTCGCGCTACGCTGCAGCGCGAATCGGGCCGCTTCACCCTGGGACGCATAGCCAAGTGGATGATCTCGATTTGGCTATGGCCCCTACTGCTCTTCGGCCGGCGACGCGCATCCGGGCCCTAAAAGGCGGGCGGGGTCCGAAATCCCCCGGAAACCCTCGACGGACGCACCAAAAGGTGCCAAAAGGGCGGCTGCGCGAAGGCGGTAGCGGCCCGCCTGCGCGAGTTCGGGGCTGTAGGACGACCCCTCACGGGCACTGTCAACGGCGCTGCGCGCTTCCGCGTTATCGGCACTGAGCGGTTGTGCCGAACGCGCTAACCGGCGGCCGGACGCTCTGCAATTCTTACCATTTGTTCAACTTTCCTTGGAATCTATATGAAGAAACTGCTTGCATTGCTGGTCGCTTCCATGTTTGCCGCCGGTGCCGCATACGCCGACGACGTAAAGAAGGATGAGAAGAAGACCGAAGC
>Ga0187778_10003783_pt1 | contig 10090 bp, 6 predicted proteins | sample 1015_Q2_SP5_20_M_FD_132418 | JGI IMG/M metagenome (GOLD analysis project Ga0187778, IMG submission 132418) | Tropical peat soil microbial communities from peatlands in Department of Meta, Colombia - 1015_Q2_SP5_20_MG | ecosystem: Environmental > Terrestrial > Soil > Wetlands > Peat | place...
GCTCCTCAGCCTCCAGGACAATTTGCAAGCGCCCGCCACGGGCATGGCCAAGCTGCGGGTCGTGCAATTGGCGCCCGACATCAACAACGGCGGTAACACCCTGCTCGACGTGGTGGTTCTCAACGGCTCCGGCGCGATCTCTTCGCCCCCCCTGGTGAGCAGCCTGGCCTACCCGGGCGCATCGCAGTATCTGTCCTTGCCCGCGGGCTCGTACACCATCGCGCTCGTTCCCAGTGGGCTAAACGCGCCGCTGCTTCCTTCGGCCTCGGGAACGGTGGTCAACCTGACGGATGGTTCCGTGCAAACGCTGGTGGTTGCCGGTTGCCAGACTCCGGGAAGCGGCATCTGTTCGGCGGCGCCGGCGGCCTCGGCCCTGCAGCTTGTGCCCTTGCTCGATTAACTGAGGCCGTGCGCTAGCGCGGCTCTCGCTCCCGCATGAGAGCGGCCATCTGCGCTGCATTGGCATCCGGACGCTCGTCGAGACCCTCGAGCACTCCGGCGCGGTTGCGCGCCGGCTGGTTTTGGCTCAGTTTCCACTTGCCCACCAAGCGCGTGACGACGAGTTCGATGCCGACGATCTGGCGCAGCATCGCATCGACGTGCTCGCGCGGCGCATCGGTGAGCGCCCAGGGTTGCGCGAAGGAGCTCTCCTGCCAGGCGGTGAGCGCTTCGACCTGCGCACGGACCCATTGTGGATCGTCGTGAATGCGCAGCGTGCCGTAGGCGTGGACCGCGCAGTAGTTCCATGTCGGCACCACCTTGCCGTGCTCTTTCTTGGTCGCGTACCAGGACGGCGAAATGTAGCTCTGCGGGCCCTGGAACACGGCAAGCGATTCGCTGCCCTCGGTCAGGTCATTCCACAGCGGGTTGGCACGCGCCACGTGTCCGCGCAGGCTGTCGCCCTGCGTCGCGTCCGCGTACAGGTGCAGCGGAACGTGATTGGCGACGATGCCGCGCGAAGTCAAGGTGATGACGGTTGCCAGCGGATGGGCGCGCACGAGGGCATGCAGAACCTCGGGGCGGCGCTCTTCAAAATGCGACGGAATGTACATGCGGGACCTCGCGGGCAACGGTGGCGACGCACCCCGGCCTAGCTGGGCGTGAACGACAACCGTACGTACATCGGCGCGAAGGGTACGGCCTGGGTAATTTCGACCAGGCCCTCGCGCGTGAGCTCGAGCAACGCCAAAAAATGCACCACCACGACCGCGGTTCCCTCGCGCGGGTCGAACAATTCGGCGAATTCGACAAAGCGCGCACCTTGCAGGCGTCTGAGTATGAGACTCATGTGTTCGCGCACCGACAGTTCGGATCGCGCGATATGGTGGTGGGCGTGCAGTCGGGAGCGGCGCAAAATGTCGTTCCAGGCGGCCTGCAAATCGGCAATCGCCACGTTCGGGAAGCGCGGCGCGTTCGACGGCTCCAGCGCAATGAAGGCATGCAGAAAGTCGCGCCCGATGCGTGGTTGCTCGTCGAGCTGGACTGCGGCGAGCTTGATGCGCTCGTACTCCACGAGGCGGCGCACGAGTTCGGCGCGCGGGTCTTCCACCTCCTCGCCGGTGTCGGCCTTGCGTACCGGCAGCAGCATGCGCGACTTGATTTCGATGAGCAGGGCGGCCATGAGCAAGTACTCGGCCGCCAGCTCGAGATTGTGGGCGCGAATCTGCTCGATGTAAGCGAGGTATTGTTGCGTCAATTGCGCCATCGGTATGTCGAGCACGTTGAAATGCTGGCGCCGGATCAGATACAGCAGCAAGTCCAGCGGCCCCTCGAAGGCCTCCAGGAAGACTTCCAGGGCATCGGGCGGGATGTAGAGGTCTTGGGGCAGCGCAAAGAGCGGTTCGCCGTACAGACGGGCCAGCGCCACCCCATCGACGACCTGGGGCGTGAGCTGCGTTCCTGCGTCGCGCTCGCGCCGGTTCTCAAGCAAGGCCTGCGGGTCGCCATGCGACGCGGCCATCTCCTTGGTGTGTTCGGTGCTCATCGATTTGCGCGCGATCCCCTCGTGGTTTGGCCCGACGCGGGGCTTGCAAGCGCCGTCAAAGCGCTGTCACGCAAGCCCATACAATGCAAGGTCGGGAGGAAGTGATCATTTTAGTCGACCCGCCGTCCGCGCCGTCGCTTGCGGCATTGCGCGCCCACAGCCGGCTTGCCGAAGCCCAGTGCGTGGCGGAGCTCCTGCGGCAAGTGCCCCTTTCGCCGCAGCGCTGGCAGGCCGCGCAGCGCCAGGCAGCCCAATGGATCGCCGCGCTGCGCTCCCATCGCGGCCGCGGCGCCGGGGTCGACGCCTTGATGCGGGAGTTTTCCCTCTCCAGTCAGGAAGGTGTGGCGCTGATGTGCCTGGCCGAGGCGCTGGCGCGCATACCCGATCGCGCCACCGTCGACGCCCTGATCCGCGACAAGCTCTCCCAGGGCGACTGGCGCGCGCATGTCGGTTCGAGCCGCTCGATATTCGTCAACGCCGCGGCCTGGGGTCTGATGGTCACCGGCGGGCTGGTCGCCACCCACAGCGAATTCGGTCTGAGCGCGGCCGTAAGCCGCATGATCGCGCGCGGCGGCGAGCCGCTGATCCGGGCGGGCGTGGACATTGCCATGCGCCTGCTCGGCCAGCAGTTCGTTCTCGGTCGCACGATCGAGCAGGCACTTTCGCGCGCGCGCGATGCCCAGGCGCGCGGCTACCACCACTCCTACGACATGCTGGGCGAGGCGGCCCTCACCGCCGCCGACGCGGCGCGCTATTTCGCCTCCTACGCGCACGCAATCGAGGCGGTTGGCGCGAGCGCCGCGCACGATGCGGGCAGCGCACGGGCCGACGTGCACGCGCGCTCGGGCGTATCCGTCAAGCTCTCGGCGCTGCACCCGCGCTTTGGCGGCTTGCAGCGCGAGCGCGTCGTGGTCGAGCTTTTGCCCCGCCTGCAGGAGCTGTGTCGCTTGGCCCGCCGCGCCGAACTGGGATTGACGATCGATGCGGAGGAAAGCGAGCGCCTGGAACTCACGCTCGAGGTCTTCGCGCAGCTCGCGCGCGACCCCGCGCTCGCCGACTGGGAGGGCCTGGGAATCGTCGTGCAGGCCTACCAGAAGCGCGCCCTGCCGCTGGTGGAATGGCTGGCCGGGCTCGCCGCGCAATCGCACCGGCGCTTTACGGTGCGCCTGGTCAAGGGCGCGTACTGGGACAGCGAGATCAAGCGTGCGCAGCTCGAGGGTCAGTCCGACTTCACCGTCTACACGCGCAAGGTGCACACCGACGCGGCCTACTTGGCGTGCGCGGCGCGCCTGTTGGCTCACGGCGAACGGGTCTTTGCGCAGTTCGCAACCCACAACGCGATGACGGTGGCCGCGGTGCTGCAGCTCGTCGAGGCCGCAGGCGCGTCGCGCTTCGAGCTCCAATGCCTGCACGGCATGGGTGAGACGCTCTACGACATGCTCGTCGGCCCCGAGCATTTGAACCTCGCTTGCCGCATCTATGCGCCCGTCGGCAGCCACGAGACGCTGCTTGCCTACCTCGTGCGGCGCCTGCTCGAAAACGGCGCCAACTCTTCGTTCGTCAACCGCGTCCTCGACGAGAGCGTGGCGAGCGATGAGCTGCTCGAAGACCCCTTTCTCGCATGCACCCGCTCCGGCGGTCGCCCGCACCCCGCGATCGCACTGCCCGCGGAGCTGTTTGCGCCGGGGCGGCGCAACTCGCCGGGCATCGACCTGCTCGACGCGGCCAGCATGGAGGCTCTCGAGGAGTCGTTTCGCGCGGCAGCCGCCCAATCGTGGCGCGCGCATCCGATCCTGGCGGGCGAGGCGCCGGCGATTGACGGCGGCCACGAGCAGGACGTGCGCAATCCCGCGCGGCGCGCGCAGGTCGTGGGCCGCGTGCGCGCGGCGCAGCCGCACGAAGTGGCCTGGGCACTGCAAAACGCCCACGGCGAGGGTTGGTCGGAGCTCAGCTGGGCAGCGCGTGCCGCGGTGCTCGAAGACGTCGCCCTGGCCTTTGAGCGGCGACGCGGGGACCTGATGTGGCTGGCCGTGTGCGAAGCGGGCAAGACGCTGTCCGATGCAGCCGCCGAGGTGCGCGAAGCCATCGACTTTTGCCGCTACTACGCGCAGCGGGCGCGCGCGATGCGAGGGGCGCGGGACGAAGCGCTCGGGCTGGTGATTGCCATCTCCCCGTGGAATTTCCCTCTGGCGATTTTCACCGGACAGATCAGCGCTGCCCTGGCTGCGGGCAACCCCGTCTTGGCCAAACCCGCGCAGCAAACCCCACTGATCGCGACGCTGGCGGTGCAGTTGATGCACGGCGCCGGTGTGCCACGCTGCGCACTGCAGCTGCTGCCGGGCGACGGCTCGGTCGGGGCGCTGCTCACGAATGATCCACGCGTGCGCGCGGTCCTGTTTACGGGGTCGACCCAGGTCGCAACACGCATCGACCGCGCGCTCGCGGACTTGCCGGGCGGTAGCGACGCGCTGCTGGTCGCGGAAACCGGCGGACAAAACGCGATGATCGTCGATTCGAGCGCGCAACCCGAACAGGTCGTCCAGGATGTGCTCACCTCGGCCTTCAACAGCGCGGGCCAGCGCTGCTCGGCTCTGCGGGTCTTGTGCCTACAGGAAGAAATTGCCGATGCGACGCTCGAGCTGCTCATCGGCGCGACCGCGGAGCTGCGTGTCGGCGATCCGATCGAGAGCCGAACCGATTTGGGCCCGGTGATCGACGAGACCGCGCGCCAGGCAATCGAGGGGCATCTCGGGCGCTTTGCCGACTCCGGGCTGCTGGCGCGCGCGCCGCTCGCCGCCCAATGCGTGGCCGGTACCTTCGTCGCGCCCGCGATCGTCGAAATCCCGGCCATCAGCGCGCTCGAAGGCGAAGTTTTCGGTCCGGTGCTGCACGTGCTGCGTTACCGCCGCGAGCAGCTGGGCGAACTCGTCGAGGCCATCAACGCGACGGGTTACGCACTGACTTGCGGCGTTCACAGCCGAATCGATGAAACGATCGACTTTATCGTCTCGCGCATCCATGCCGGCAACGTCTACGTGAACCGCAACATGATCGGCGCGGTCGTGGGTGTGCAGCCCTTCGGCGGTCAGGGACTGTCGGGCACCGGGCCCAAGGCGGGAGGTCCGTGGACGCTGCCGCGTCTGCGCCGATCGACTCCGGTACGCTCGGTTGCACCCAAGTGGCTCGGTGCCCAGGCCGTTGCCCGGCCACCTGCCATGCTCGGGGACTTGCAGACCTGGGCGCAGGAGCACGGCCAGGAGGCACTTGCGCGCATCTGTCGCGCCTACGCGCTCGAGACGCCGATCGGATACCGGTTCGATCTGCCGGGTCCCACAGGCGAATCCAACATCCTGCAGTACCGGCCGCGGGGACGCGTGCTGTGCCTGGGCGCCGATGGCAGTGCGGACTCGCGCTCTGTGCTGGGGCAACTCGCCGCCGTATTTGCAACCGCGAACCGTGCGCTGCTGCCAGACGAAGCGCCGTTGCGAGCGCTGCTCGAGACGCTGCCGCACTCGTTGCGGGCATGGATCGACTGGAGCGCGCAATGGGGCGCGGAGTCCTTCGACGTGGCGGTGCTCGAAGCGGCGGAGGAGTCCGCGCGCGCGGTGCGCCGTGCACTCGCCCAGCGCGGTGGAGCACGCGTTGCGCTGCTGCGCCCGCATGCGGGTCGCTATGCGCTCGAGCGTCTGGTTGCCGAGCAGGTCGTGACGACCAATACGGCAGCGGCCGGCGGCAATGCTACGTTGATGAGTCTGCAGCCGGCTTGACCGGTTCGGGCGCGTAATACACGTACGCGGGTTGCGGCACGCGCGAAGCCTGCCAGCGCTTCAGGTCGTCGGCATCGAGCTGCCGATCCCACCAAAGCGCGCGGCCTTCGGCTTGACGGCGCTCCACATCCGGGCGACTCTGCCGCAGGTCGCGCAGAAACGCGGTCAGTTCCGACTCGTAGGTTGCCATGGTCTCTTCCTTGTTTTCGTTCGTGCTCTCGCCCTTACTGCCTTACTGGATGCGCATGCCGGGCATGGCTCCCGGGTCGGGCTCGAGCAGATAAATGCCTGCGGACTGCTCGCCTGGCGCGGCGCTGGCCGCCAGCACCATGCCTTCACTCGTGCCGAATTTCATTTTGCGCGGCGCCAGGTTGGCGACCAGCACCGTGAGCCTGCCAACCAGATCCTGGGGCGCATAGCCCGAGCGGATGCCGGAGAGCACTTCGCGCGGGCGCTCCTGGCCCACGTCGAGCGTCAAGCGCAGCAATTTGTCGCTTCCCGCCACCGGCTCGGCGGCGACGATGCGCGCCACCCGCAAGTCCATGCGCGCAAACTCATCCATCGAGATCGTCGTAGGCGCACCCGCATCGGGCCCGGCTGTCTGCGGCAGCGTCGAGGCGGGTGCGGCGGCCGAGGCTTCAGGCCCTGCGCCGGGGCTGGCAAAAAGCGCGTCGAGCTGGCGCTTCTCCACGCGTCCCATCAGGTGGGTGTAGGCGCCGATGCGGCGCAACGGCACCAATTCGCGCTGCCAGCGCAACTCGCCGCAGCCGAGAAATTGCTCCGCGGAGTGCGCCAGCGCAGGCAGGACCGGCTTGAGCCACAGCGTGAGGTACTGAAATCCCCGCAGGCAATACGAGCAAATCCCGTGCAGCGCCTGGCGCTGCGCCGCGTGCTTGGCGAGTTCCCAGGGTTTTGCCGCGTCGAACTGGCGGTTGAGCTGATCGGCAAAGGCCATCGCCAGCCGCACGACCTTGCCAAACTCGCGTGCCTCGTAGGCCTCGGCGATCTCGGCACCGACCGGCTCGGCCCCGAGCAAGGGTGCCTGCGGGTCGGACGCCGCGTCCAGCACGTGGCCGTCAAAGAACCGCGTGATGAAGTTCGCGGCACGACTCGCGATGTTGACGTACTTGCCGATCAAGTCACTGTTGACCCGCTGCAGAAAGTCCTCGGGGTGAAAGTCCACGTCCTCGACGTGCGCGTTGAGTTTGGCGGCAATGTAATAGCGCATCCACTCCGGGTTCATGCCCAGCTGCAGGTAGCGCAGCGGGTCAATGCCCGTTCCCCGGCTCTTGGACATCTTCTCGCCGCTGACCGTGATAAAGCCGTGCACGTAGACGCGGTCCGGAACCTTGTAGGGTGCGCCTGCAAAGTGCAGCATCGCCGGCCAAAACAGCGTGTGAAAGTAAATGATGTCCTTGCCGATGAAGTGAATCTGCTCGGTACGCGGGTTTTGCAGCAGGGCCTCGAAGTCCATGGCCTGGCGCGCGCAATAGGCCTTGAGCGAGGCCAGGTAGCCGATGGGGGCATCGAGCCAGACGTAGAAGAACTTGCCCGGTGCATCCGGTATGGGAATGCCGAAATACGGGGCGTCGCGCGAGATATCCCAATCGGCCAGGCCGGAGTCGCCGTCGAGCCACTCGCGCGCCTTGTTGGCGACTTCGGGCTGCAGCCGGCCGTCCGCGATCCATCCGCGCAAAAACGCGCGGCAGCGCTCGTCGGAGAGGCGAAAGAAGTAATGCTCCGAAGTCCGCAGCTCGGGCGCGGCTCCCGAGAGCGCCGATCTGGGCTGGCGCAGTTCGGTGGCGGCATATACCGCGCCACAGACCTCGCAGGCGTCTCCGTACTGGTCCTGGGCGCCGCAGCGCGGACACTGGCCGCGGATGTAACGGTCCGGCAGGAACATGTGCTTGACCGGGTCGTAGAACTGCTCGATGGCTCGGGTCGCGATCAGGCCCGCGGCGCGCAGCCGCCGGTAGATGTCTTGAGACAGTTCGACGTTCTCCGGCGACTCGGTGGAGTGCCAGTGGTCGAAGCCGATCAAAAATCCGTCGAGGCAGGGCTTGCGCGCGGCCGCCACCGTGGCGACGAACTGCTGCGGCGTGGTGCCGGCCTTTTCGGCCGCGATCATGATCGGAGCGCCGTGGGCATCGTCGGCGCACACGAAATGCACCTTGTGGCCGCGCAGCCGCTCGAAGCGCACCCAGACATCGGCCTGGATGTACTCCATGACGTGGCCGATGTGCAGCGCTCCGTTGGCGTAGGGTAGCGCCGTGGTCACAAAAAGTTCTCGTTGTGGCATCTGCGACGTGTGGGGGAGCGAGCTCACCGCCCAAGGCAGCCGCAGTCTATCAGCCGGTAGGGTCTTGGCCCGTCGCCGGTACCGTATGCTTGCGCTTTTTTCAGCGACGGTGCAGGCGCGCAGCGTCTGGCGGCAACGACATGGCAATGGAACTCGAGCAAGTCAAGAGCGTACTGGCAGCGGTCGTCGATCCCAACACCGGCAAGGATCTCGTGAGTTCGCGCGAGGTCTCTAAGGTGGAGGTGGCGGGCGGCGTCGTGCGCGTGGAAGTCGAGCTGGGCTATCCGGCGGCGAGTCAAATCGAACCGATGCGCGCGCGCATCACGCAGGCGCTGCAAGCCGCCGGTGCCGACGCACCGCACGTGGAGGTGCGCGCAAAAATCGTTGCGCACACGGTGCAGCGGGGTCTCAAAGTCATGCCCAACGTGCGCAACATCATTGCCGTGGCCTCGGGCAAGGGCGGCGTGGGCAAGAGCACCGTGGCCGCCAACCTGGCGCTGGCACTGGCGGCCGAGGGTGCGCGCGTGGGCATGCTCGACGCCGATATCTACGGACCCAGCCAGCCCACCATGTTGGGGATCGCGGGCCAGCCCACGAGCAAGGACGGCAAGACCTTCGATCCGCTGGAGGGCCACGGAATCCAGGCCAGTTCGATCGGCTTTCTTATCGATCCCGCCCAACCCATGATCTGGCGCGGACCGATGGTGACCTCGGCGCTGCAACAGCTGCTCACGCTCACCAACTGGCGCGACCTCGACTATCTGGTGATCGATATGCCTCCGGGCACGGGCGACATACAGCTCACCCTCGCGCAGCAAGTTCCCGTCACCGGCGCGGTCATCGTGACCACACCGCAAGACATCGCCCTGCTCGACGCGGCCAAGGGACTGCGCATGTTCGAGAAGGTGGGCGTGCCGATTCTGGGTATCGTCGAGAACATGGCGACCCACATCTGTTCGCGCTGCGGCTACGAAGAGCACATCTTCGGGGCCGGCGGTGCGGCCAAAATGGCCCACCAATATTCGGTCGAGGTGCTGGGCTCGCTGCCGCTGGACATTCGCATCCGCGAGCACGCCGACAGCGGAAGACCCACGGTTGTGGCCGACCCCGAGGGCGAGATCGCTTGCACCTACAAGGCGATCGCGCGCCGGATCGCCATTCGCATCGCCGAGCGCGCACGCGATCTCTCGGCGAAGATGCCGGCCATCAAGATCTCCAACACGTAAAGCGCGACTAGGGGATCGCGCAGCCCGATTCCACCGTCGCCACGGAGGCTGCGGCAACGGGCTGCGGAATTCGGTAGCCGTACTTGACCGCCGTGAGCTCGGCCAGGATGGAAACGGCGATTTCCGAGGGGGTGCGCGCACCGTTCTTGAGCCCCACGGGCCCGAAGAGGCGAGCGAGTTCCGCATCGGTGACCCCGAACTCCTTGAGGCGCTCCTTGCGCTTGTCTTGGTTCTTGCGCGATCCGATGGCTCCGACGTAAAACGCCGGAGAGTGCAGCGCCTCGATGAGCGCAAGATCATCGAGCTTGGGGTCGTGCGTGAGCGCGACGATTGCCGTGTGCCGGTCCGGATGGCATTCGATGACCGTGTCATCGGGCATGGTGCGAACGAGCGTCGTGCCGGCAACGGGCCAGGCATCCGCATATTCTTCTCGCGGATCGCAGATGAGCACCTGGTAGTCGAGGGCGAGCGCCATTTCCGCGAGGTACTGGGTGAGCTGCCCCGCACCGATGAGCAGCAGCCGCCACGTCGGTCCGTGAACGCTCACGAGCGCCGCGTCATCGACCGACAGCGCCGCATAACCTTGCCCGTCGCTAAGGGAAACTTCGCCCGTGCGCAAATCCAGGCGCCGTGCGACCTGCTGGCCGGCGGCCACGCGCTCGAGCAGCTCGTCGATTCTCGATTGCTGACCCAGAGGCTCGAGCACCAGCTCGATCGTTCCGCCGCAGGGCAAGCCAAAGCGTGTGGCCTCTTCCGCGCTTACGCCGTACTTGACCCGTTGCGGACGCTCCAGCGCCAGCGCACCGGCGCGCAC
>Ga0187778_10003784_pt1 | contig 10090 bp, 9 predicted proteins | sample 1015_Q2_SP5_20_M_FD_132418 | JGI IMG/M metagenome (GOLD analysis project Ga0187778, IMG submission 132418) | Tropical peat soil microbial communities from peatlands in Department of Meta, Colombia - 1015_Q2_SP5_20_MG | ecosystem: Environmental > Terrestrial > Soil > Wetlands > Peat | place...
AACGGACTAGCCTTGCCATACTCCGTCAATGGTACAACGGTAAAAGTAGGTAACGCGACAATAACCAAGGCAAACGTCAACGCAAACGCAACCAACGGTGTGATCCAGGAAGTTAACATGCCGCTCTTGCCGCCGCCAGGAGCAGTGGCTAGTGCAGCTGTGTCGACCGCGCCGGCCAAAGGATTCCTTGGAATGCCGGGCTTTGAAGCGGTGTACGCCGTAGCGGGACTCTTAGCTGTCGCATATTTGGTGATACGGCGCAGGAAGTAGACGTTCTGACCCTGCCCATAGTGAGTCTAGCAGCACATCTATCTGGACTCGCTCCTCTTTTATTTTTTGAAGTTTTGTCGTGCAGATTAGGACAAGCTGATCGACGGAAGTGGATGATAGATTCATCTCTTTTACCGCAATTGGATCAGCTTATGGATCTAGACCATGTTCCTGCTTCTGTTTAGATGTGTCTCCTTCCAGCGGCAATAGATCGCAGCTCAACAGCGTATCGAACGTGCAGAGCGTCGCCTCACAAACTGTGAATAGTAAGCGCCACGAGCATTGTGTCAGTCACGGCGGCCCTAGGATTCCTTGGAATGCCAGGGGTTCCCTGCTAAAAGTTTTGTATACAAGTAGACGTAGGCGTATCTGTCGGATCAAAAAAATGTCTTAGCAAGCTCTTAACCTCTTGTGTGCTCGCTCCCAAAACGCGAATGGCGCAAGGACGTGCAAATATTACGTGAGCGCTCTAAACACGAGACCTCGGCAGCGAATGGAGCTCAGGGAATGACAACAACGGGTGTACAAGCCTCGTAACCTAGCTAGCGATATCACGGCGCTTCGTGTTCTAGGTTCGAAGTCATGGAAGCCAGTGCCGATCTTGTATGTGTCGCTTTGTCTGCCTCTAAGAAGGCCAAGTAGGACGCGGCATGGACGATCCCTTGCCTCAGTCATCCTTCCATTTTACGTTCTACTGTCGACGCTGCTGCATCCATTTATAGAGATGCCGTAAGCCCATTTTCACGTCTATTCGAGGTTCCCATCCTAGAGCGGTGAATGCTGTTATGTCTGCCAGCGTGGATTCAATGTCGCCTTCCCACGATTTTCCACCCGTGTAGTGGATAGAGGGGTGCAGGTTCATCATCTCGCAAATAAGAGCGGCAATCTCGTTGACGGTGATAGAGTTGCCGCTTCCAACGTTGTACGCATTACCGGGTACCCCCCTATCGTAAGCAAGTAAGAACGCATCAACAACATCATCGATGTACACATAGTCTTTCTTTTGGAGGCCAGTCCCCAGTATTTCAAGTTCGTGGTTATTATGCTGCAATTTCGCTATGAGATCATGCATGACTCCCTTAGCATTGCCCGGTCCATACACGTTGTAAAGACGGAGGGAGATCGTCGGCACTCCAAATATACCGTTGAATGCGAAGCAATAGAACTCACCAGCTGCCTTCGAGGCACCGTAAAAGGAGACTGGATGAACGGTGTGAGCTTCGGTCGTGGGAATAGCAGCGGCTCCATAAACTGTGCTCGTAGAGGCGTAAATAAACCGCGCGTTAAAGGCGCACGATAGTACGTTGAGCGTGCCATGTGCGTTAGTTTGAAAATCACAAATGGGATCGCGTGTTGATTCGGGCACCGTGGTCTGCGCCGCGAGGTGGTAAATACCATCAGGCTTAGTGACGCTCGCCTGAAGCCTGTCTAGATCGAGGATGTCTCCTTCTATGAATTCGAAATTGGGGTGCGAGTAATGCGGTTGTACTAGGTCGTAGCCGGTAACGATATGTCCCTCATCGAGGAGCCGGGCAACGAGATGCGTACCAATAAAGCCGCTGCAACCCGTTACAAAAAACTCCAATACATCTCTATCAGGACGCGCCTCGGTATCAAGGACCAGGAACTCCTCTAGTGCCATGTCGCACCCGTTTTCGACAAACGTACTTGATAAGCTCTGATCTCAGCAACCTTTGGTCAGATTCGTGCCTTGCTTCAACAGCTCGTTCGCCCTTTCTTCTGTTTGCGCTTCGGCAAAAACTCTAATGATCGGTTCGGTCCCAGAGGGGCGCACCAGTAACCATCCGTCATCGTACCATATTTTTACGCCATCAGTCGTATCGATATTCCCGCCAACAGATGACCGAATTCGTTGCATAATCCCGTCTCTGTCGCTACATTTCACCTTCGCTTTGTCCATATATCGCTTTGGGATCTCGTTTACAAGTTCAGAGAGTTTCTTGTCGCGTTCGGTCATTATTTCAAGCATTTTGGCAACAGTCATCGCTCCGTCACGACAGTATTGATGTTCAGGGAAGATTATCCCTCCATTGCCCTCACCTCCTATCACCGCGTTGATCTTCATCATCATCCGGGCAACGTGGATACTCCCCACGGGAGTCCAGGTGACGTGACTTCCTGCCGCCTCGGCAACATCGACGATACGTTGAGAGGAGCTCACAGGAGTGACGACAGGTCCCTTTTTCTTAGAGAGGACGTGCTTGACCATAATTGCTAGTAGGACATCTTCATTGACAAAATGTCCATTCTCATCGATAAAGACTGCCCTGTCAGCATCCCCATCATGTGCGACCCCTAGATCTGTGCCAAGGGAGACGACAACGTCTGCGAGATCTGTGAGGACGTCTTCAGTCGGTTCCGGATTTCTGCTTGGGAAAGTGCCGTCGATTTGTGCATTTATCGTGGTTACTCCACAGTTCAGCTTGCTGAGCAAGAACGGGGTCACGACGCCGCCTGCTCCGCACCCGGTATCAATCGCTACGTCAAACCGCCGCTTTTTAATGTCCTGTGCATTCACCTTTTGCATAATGCCTTCAATGTACGTGGGTATGATATTAGCGTGCGAAACATCACCTGTGTCGCGCCAATCGGCAAGCTTGAAGTCACCTTTGAAGTATATGTCCTCCACTGCTAGTTCTCCTTCACTTCCAAATTCTGTCCCATCGCCCGCTATAAGCTTTAGCCCATTATATTCACGAGGATTGTGTGATGCCGTGACAACGATGCCAGCGTCAGCGTTGTCGCGCACGAAGTACTGTACGGCAGGCGTCGGCGCTATGCCGACATTGATAACCTTGCAGCCTGTTGCGAGTAGCCCAGAAATGGCCGCGTAGCTGAGCATACTTCCGGATATTCGTGTATCCTGCCCAATTGCGATGGTGCCTCTCGCGTGTGTTCCAAGACTCATAGCGAGACGTAGGGCGAGCTCTGCAGATAGATCGTAGTTCACTAATCCCCTTACACCGTTTGTCCCAAAAAGTCTCATACCATACACCTAACTGATAACCGTCGTGGAAGGGCATACCGCTTGAGAGGATACCAGAGCACCGTTCCCTGAAGCTTTCTTGACACCGGCGCTATCAAACATCCAACCACTTCTCACCGTGTTCGGTCAGTTCCTTTTTCCATATAGGGACTTCTTTTTTTAGTCTCTCGATCGCATCTCTTAGAACTTTGAAGCCCTCCTGTCTATGTGCTGCTGCTACAACGATGTAGACTATATCCTCCCCCCTTTCGATACGGCCTGACTTATGGTGTATTCTCACGTCGACTATGCCCTCGGTTTGAGTGAGATCTTGGACGATCGAACCAATTCTCCGTTGAGCTTCTCCGTCGTAGATATCAAATTCGAGCGCTAGAGCATCCCCTCGTACGACGCCTGTGAACGTCAGTATGGCCCCGGCTTTATGAATATCGGGGTGCGAGCGCACGGCCTCGACAAGCGTGCCAAGCGTTATCCACTCAGGGATATGGGTGAGCGACTCCAGATGTTTATCGAAGTCCCCAGAGAGTTCTAAACGCGCCTTGTACACCTCACGAAAGGAGATGACCCTTGACGCAAGCGCGTCTCCTATCAAAACAGCAAAATCTATATCCCCCTGCTCAGCTAGTCGATCCAACTCTCTCGTGATCTCGTGTGCGCCACTAGAAGTGTTGCGCCGTAAGATGTGGCCCGAAGGCGATTTTATACAAAGAAGATCTTTCACTGCTTCATCGGCGAACATCTGCTGTCCAGCCTCATCGTTGCTGATTGTCGCCACGTTACCGTGGCGAGCAAGCGCGACGATGAAGTGCTCGCGGATTTTTGGATCACCTGTTAGTGCGATCACCCTCACATACGTATACAATACAACGAGTAGATAAATACGTATTGATGAAATTGAACGTTGTTGGGCTCCTCAACGACATCAAAACATCGATTGCCGCACGTATTGGCACAGAGCACTTCATTCACAGAGCTAACCCCTCTCTGTCACTGAGGTGAGGTCAAACAAGCTCGATAGATGTTATCACTGCAAGAGCATGGTGTTAAGTGGATGGAGAAACTTGCTGAGCAATATGCGATGAACGTCATTATGGACGGCACCAACGCCTCCGATGCGCACGCCTATAAACCAGGAATGAAGGCGCTTGCGGAACATGATGTGTACTCTCCACTGATGAAATATAGCAAAGAGGAGATATGAGCCCTTGCCCGTAAGCTCACATTAGGGACGGAGGATTTTACTCCTACGACGTGCCTGCTCACTCGGTTTCCATATAATACGAGCATTACGCGTGAAATGTTCGAGCGGGTAAGGGAGGCGGAATCGTATATCACAGGCCTAGGTATCACGCAATGCAGAGTGCGAAACCACTGTGGCATTGCGCGAATCGAGATTCACGAGAAGGATCTCGCTTGTCTGATGGCAGCTTCAGTCAGCATTGTGAATGCCTTCATCAGACTTGGTTTCATCTATATAACGCTAGATCTTCAATGGTTCCGATCAGGCAGCATGGATCACACGGTTGAAATTGGCGACGCACTGTCTTTCAATGTCCAGCATGCGAGAGAATGGAGGCGCGATCTTTCTACGAGCAGAGCGTAAACCGGTAATTCAGTGCTCTACGAACTTTATTCGTCCTGCGCAATGAGAGCAGACCCATAGAACGCTTTCTCCTTTCTTTTCGCGTCTTAGAATCTTAATTCGGCCTTCTTCTGATTTCTCGAAGCTACGCTGGCAAAGTCGGCACACTGTTGTATTCTCCTGTCGTCCCATTCGATGCTCCCACGATGCTCTAATCGTTGACGTGCTTCGGCTATAACTTGCGCAGTGGTAGATGGATCAAGGTACTAAATAACGCTTTACATGGTCTTTAATGTCTGTGTCTCTCTAATGCCCCGCACGTTCGTCTGCTGATTCAATATAAGCGCATCGATCGTTGAATCATTCACCGTTCATGCCCACTTACCCCTATGGTTTTTCATAATTTCAGTTCATTGTGCTACTGATGATAGAGATTGACGGCAGTGCAGGTGAAGGAGGCGGACAGATACTGCGAGTATGCTTAGCCCTTTCTGCTCTAACAGGGAAGCCTATCAGGATTGAAAACGTCAGAATCAACCGACCGAATCCTGGACTCCGGAGCCAACATTTAACTGCCATACGCGCGGTTGCACAAGTTGCGGCTGCCAAGGTAAGCGGATTACGAATTGGATCGTCTGAAATAACCTTCTCTCCGGGACGAAGACGCGGAGGGACGTTCCGTTTTGATATCAAGACCGCGGGAAGCACGACACTCATACTGCAAGCACTCGCTCCTGTGCTCGCGTTCGCCGATAAGCATTCATCTGTTACTCTTATTGGCGGTACGAACAATCCTTTGGCGCCGCAAATCGATTACATAATCAACGTCCTTAATCCGATATTGGTTACGATGGGATTTCCGTATGACCTCCACTTGGTAAAGAGAGGATTCTATCCACGTGGCGGGGGACAGATAAAAGCCTTCATAGAACCGGTTGAGACACTACGTGCCATTAACGCCGTGGACCTAGGCCTCTTAAAAGGAATAAAGGGCGTTTCATTTTCAAGTAACTTACCAGTGCACGTGGTGCGGCGCCAAGCGAAAGCGGCGATGCAATACTGTGCACAAGCTGGTTATGCTGATACAAGTATCATATGTGATTCAGATCCCAGGGGAGGAAGCATTTCCATCGGAAGCGGGATAGTACTCTGGGTGGAGACCTCAACAGGAGGGAGATTAGGGGGAGATGCTTTAGGCGCGCGCGGCAAACCAGCTGAGCAAGTTGGAATAGAGGGGGCAGCTAGCCTCTTAACGCAATTATCTAAAGGCGCGCCATTCGACAAGCATCTGGGCGATCAATTGATCGTTTGGATGGCATTAGCCAAGGGACGATCTGAAATCGCAACCGCTGAGCTGACACTTCACACGCTCACTGCCGTGCACGTGACCGAGAACTTGACTGGCTGCCAGTTTAAAATCAAAGGCGAAATCGGATCTCCTGCCGTAATACAATGCAGGGGGGGAATTACGTTAGCTTAGCGCTACCGCGGTGATCAAGGGACCCATACTGCACCAATAGACAGACCGCTCTGCTTTTGAGATCAATCAAGATTCCTAAGTATAGTGTTCTTGGTAATCATCCCGACCATACTGTCGGTCAGGTCAAGGACTGGCACTCCTTCCACGTCGTTTTTGAGCATAAGATCCACCACTTCAGTGCACGGAGTATTGGTCCTAACGAAAACTATGTCTGTGACCATAATATCGTCTGTGACAAGTTTTCTCACTCGCGAATCTTGATACTGAGGCTTTACGACATCTCTGAACTGATTCATTGCAAAGGCGATATCGTTCTCTGTTATGACTCCAACGAGCTGATCATCATCGACGACCATCATCCACCATGCGTTTTCATCTATCATTCTTCGCCTTATATGGGCCACTCGGTCGTAGGGAGAGCACGTCACGGGTGAATCCATTATCTCACCTGCAAATCCCGAAGGCCTGCTTGCTTTCACGATTTCATCAAAGGTAACCCACTGCATAGATTGCTCATTGACGATGACCAAAACGTCTGAATGCTTCATCAAATCCGTGATTTCACCGATTGATAGAGCGCCACTTATCGTGGTCAATGTTTCATCCATGGCTTTCGTCACGTGAAGTGATGAGGCTGGTTTGATCACAGCGTCACTTGCCCCCAATATACGTGCGATCCCTTGCTTCGTTAAAATGCCAACGAGCTCTCCGCTACTGGTCACAAGCAATTGATTCACTTTGTGTCTCTCCATACGATCGAAGGCGTGTGAAATTCGATCGGATTTATCTATGGTATACGCGGGTGAAGCTATTTCAGATGCAGTTTCAAAGACGTATTTGTCGTATCGCATGAGTTGCTCCTTTTTGCTTAAGCTTAGGCAGGAGACTACTTCATCGTGCCATTCTCCTTATCACATCGGTTTTAGATATGATGCCGACTAGTGACTCCTCTTTCACGACAGGGATGGCGTCTATTCTTCGCTCAAGCATCAGCTGTGCAGCGTCAACCGCCGTCGCTTTACTATCAATCGTAACGAGCGGTTCTGACATGATGTCTTCTGCGACTTGGAGCACCTTCTCGACGTATCTGTTCTTTTGCACCCCTGCGTGATCGGCCTTTCTTACCATCACGATATCCTTTGAGCTCACGAACGGCTCTTTAGCAAAGGTTAGATTGGTGTGCGTTATTATGCCAACGGGAACACCATTCCCCTCCTGGACTATGGTGCGAAAGATGCGGTTGGTGTCCATCTCTCGCAACACGTGATTGACTGAATGGTGGCGATGACAGGTTAGAAAAGCATCGGTCATAATCGTTGCAACCCTCACTCTCGAGCGCGTGGCTGCAAAATGGGATACCAAATCAGTCTCTGTGAGTATGCCTAATAGTTCGCCTTCTTGTACCACGGGAAGACAGCCGATTTTGTTTGCGATGATCGCTTGCGCTGCCTCTACGAGCGACGTATCAGGCGACGTAGTTATCGGACTCTCGGACATTATAGCTTTAGCAAACGTACGATCTTGGTGCCTTCTCCGCCAACCAGCTTCTGACGATTCCAGCATTTGTGCAAGGTCGTACTTGGTAATCACACCGACCAGAGCTCCTTCGTACGCAATGATTATCCTGCTTATCTTGTGCCTGAGCATTAAGTTCTTCACGTGTCCAACTGTATCGTCGGGTGCGGCGACAAATACAGGAGCACTCATCAAATCACTAACGTGCATTGTACATCCTCATTTTCAAGCTGGTTTTCTTATAGTCTTTTTCTACAAATACGTTGTTCCAATGAGACAGAAACTCCAAGAGTTGCAGTGCTACAGCCTCATGCGGGATGGACCGCTACGGTCTTGGTAGGTCACACTTAACTGAAGTAATACGGTAGTGCCTCATCGATGTTCTTCACTCCGATGACTCTTATATTATAGCCACTCTTTTCTAGCTCATTGTGTAGGTTTGCGCCTGCCCGGGCGCTCGTGTCAAGCGGAGAGGCGGTATTCACCACCATCTCACTACTCGGAACAATGATGGTCCGCGCGCCACTTCTCGCAGCCGCTAACGCTTTCCAGTAGACGCCGCCGACCTTGCTGACTGTTCCATCACTGCTTATTGCGCCCGTGCCGTAGACGCTGGAATTGGTCTGCTTCCTTATCATGGCTGAATACACTGCAACCGCCATAGGCAGGCCAGCACTCGGACCATCGACCGCGTCTACTTTTGCCGGTACGCGCACGATGAATTTAAAGTCTCGCTGGTTGGGATTAATATGCGCGCGCTCGGCAGCGACGTTCACGGCTATTCTTGCAGTCTCTTGAAAATCAACACCTGTGAGCGGCCGAGTTTCGACAAAGACGTGACCTGTTCCAGGCTCGGTCGATACGACAACGTCCGACAGTGCTCCCGCGTAACTACTGTCGTTATGCTCCCAGACAGCGAGCATATGCGCTGTGCCACTATCGGCTCCCAGGGGTATTGTTTCGCCGGGCGAAGATTGAGAAGAATTGGTTCGTCCGCTGGGCGACTGCAAGTTGACAACGCATCCTGCACTTGCAATCGAAAGAAGCAAGAGAACACATAAGATCGATAAAACTCTTTTCTTCTTCATATAGTCGATTCCAGTCGCGTGATCTATGGAGTAATCCGACGTATCAAATAAGAACTTTATGCACCGTATAAGCGCTTTGACGGAAGGTACGAAGTAGAGTGTACACCAAGGCTAGGACATATCGCTTATTGGTCTCGTAAAGATAGCAGCTCGGCTCTTCCCTTCTTTTCCATCGCGCACTTTTTTGCCTTCGATCCATCAGCTCGCGCTTCAAGGCCCATCCTATATCAAAAGCCGACTGTAATAAGGCATATCACTCGACTGGTCTGCTCAGGAATTATACACTAGAAACAAAACGAGGTTTTATGATAGTTATTGTGACTGTTTTATCAACTTCCTATCGACGACGATGTAGTCCTTTATTGCCCTAACAGCATCAAAGGGGAGAAATATGAAGTCATTCTCCGTCCTAAACTCCTGCAGGTTGAGATCAGGATCGGGCTTCACTTTGAGATCGAGGATATCGCCCGTGTTTACATCAATGATAAGATCATAAAGTGTACCAATATCTGTCCCGTCGCTCCCCATTACTTGCTTATTGGATAAATTCTTAGCGAATATCTCCTTTTTCATCTCTGGATTGCTATGTATTTATCATATAAAGGGCTTCTTCTTTACGCCTACCGATAGCTTATATGCGTTGTTGATTCTGACGGCCGGCCACCAGTGAATTTTTCTTTAATCTGCTCGTAATATTGCATTGTATGCTCATCAATCGCGGGCCGAACTTTTTTTAGCGCTTCTCTAAAATGCCGCATTTCTATGAAAGCTATGTTCATATCTTCTCTTAAAGCAAGCATTGCAGCTTCCTTGCAGAGTGTCTCTAAGTCACTACCAACGTACCACTCGGTAAGATCTGCAAGCTCTTCCTTATCAACGTCTTTGGAGAGAGGCATGTCTCTCATATGGACTTTTAGTATTGAGATCCGCTCGTTCTTTTGAGGAGCGCCAATTAACACTGGCCTATCGAATCGTCCTGGACGGAGGAGGGCTGGATCGATTATATCTGGCCTATTTGTTGCGGCTATGACAACAATATCTTTTAGATCTTGTAAACCATCAAGCTCAGTCAGGAGCGTATTGACGACCCGTTCCGAGACTCTTGAGGTGTCTTCCACTCCACGTATTGGGGCAAGAGCGTCAAGTTC
>Ga0187778_10003785_pt1 | contig 10089 bp, 2 predicted proteins | sample 1015_Q2_SP5_20_M_FD_132418 | JGI IMG/M metagenome (GOLD analysis project Ga0187778, IMG submission 132418) | Tropical peat soil microbial communities from peatlands in Department of Meta, Colombia - 1015_Q2_SP5_20_MG | ecosystem: Environmental > Terrestrial > Soil > Wetlands > Peat | place...
CGTCAACGGGGCCAAGGGCAGCTTCGACGGTCCACGCCAGGCCTATATCGTGGGGGCTGACGACCAGCTCTTTACAGCCGGCCAGTATAAGCCCATCATCATCGCGTACAAGAACGGCGCCCCCGTCAAACTGTCCGACATTGCAGAGACTATCGATGACGCGGAAAACGTTCAGCAGGCCGCATGGATGAACAATACCCCGGCGGTTATCCTCAATATCCAGCGGCAGCCGGGGGCCAACGTCATCGAGGTGGTGAATCGGGTGCAGGCGCTGCTGCCCCAGCTCAAGAGCTCGCTGCCGAACGCGATCGAGGTCACGGTCCTCACCGACCGCACCAACACCATCCGCGCGTCGGTGCGGGACGTGAACTTCGAGCTGGTCCTCGCGGTGGTGCTGGTCGTGCTCGTGATCTTCCTCTTCCTGGGCAGCCTGCGCGCGACCATCATCCCGAGCCTCGCGGTGCCGCTCTCGCTCATCGGCACGTTCGGCGTGATGTACCTCGCCGGCTTCAGCCTCAACAACCTGTCGCTGATGGCGCTCACGATCGCGACCGGCTTCGTGGTCGACGACGCGATCGTGATGATCGAGAACATCACCCGCTACATCGAGCAGGGCGAGACGCCGCTCGCCGCCGCGCTCAAGGGCTCCGCCCAGATCGGCTTCACGATCGTCTCGCTGACCATCTCGCTGATCGCGGTGCTGATCCCGCTGCTCTTCATGGGCGACGTGGTCGGGCGGCTCTTCCACGAGTTCGCGATCACGCTCGCGGTGACGATCCTGATCTCGGCGGGCGTGTCGCTGACGCTCGCCCCGATGATGTGCGCCAAGATCCTCCGCCACGAGCGGGCGGAGGACCAGGGGCGCATCGTCCGCTACACCACCCGGACCTTCGACCGGCTCATCCGCTACTACGACCGATCGCTCGAGTGGATCTTCGACCACCAGCCCCTGACCCTCATGGTCGCCGCGGCCACGCTCGTGCTGACGGTGTTCCTCTACGTCTATGTGCCGAAGGGCTTCTTCCCGGTGCAGGACACCGGCCTGATCCAGGGCATCTCGGAGGCCTCGCAGGCGGTGTCGTTCTCGCGGATGTCCGAGCTGCAGCAGGCGCTCGCCGCGCGGATCCTGAAGGATCCGGACGTGGTGAGCCTGTCCTCGTTCATCGGGGTCGACGGCACCAACACCACGCTGAACACCGGGCGCTTCCTGATCAACCTCAAGCCCCGCGAGGAGCGGGCCGACAGCGCGAGCGACATCATCCGGCGCCTCCGGCACCAGCTCGCCGAGGTCGGCGGGGTCTCGCTGTTCATGCAGCCGGTGCAGGACCTCACGATCGACACCACGGTGAGCCGCACCCAGTACCAGTACGTGCTCGTCGACGCGAACCCCGACGAGTTCTCGGTCTGGATCCCGCGGCTGGTCGACCGCATGAGCCAGCTCTCCCACGTCGAGGACGTGGTGAGCGACCTGCAGAACCAGGGGCTCTCGGTGTACGTGGAGGTCGACCGCGCCACCGCGGGGCGCTTCGGGATCACTCCGGCGACGGTGGACAACGCGCTCTACGACTCGTTCGGCCAGCGCATCGTCTCGACCGTCTTCACCCAGTCGAACCAGTACCGGGTCATCCTGGAGGCGGACCCGTCACTGCAGGAGTCGCTGCAATCGCTCGGCGCGCTCTACCTGCCTTCGTCGGTGGCGGCGAGCGGGCAGGTGCCGCTGTCGGCCATCGCCTCCGTGCGCGAGGAGTCGGCGCCGCTCGCGGTCAACCACCTGGGCCAGTTCCCGTCGGCCACCGTCTCGTTCAACCTCGCCCCCGGGGCCTCCCTCGGCGCGGCGGTCGACGCGATCACGCAGGCCGGCCGCGACATCGGGCTGCCCGCGAGCATGGTGGGCAGCTTCCAGGGCGCGGCGCTCGCTTTCCAGGCCTCGCTGTCCAACGAGCTGTTCCTGATCCTGGCCGCGCTCGCGACCGTCTACATCATCCTGGGCGTGCTCTACGAGAGCTACATCCACCCGATCACGATCCTCTCCACCCTGCCGTCGGCCGGCGTGGGGGCGCTGCTGGCCCTGCTCTTCGCCCGCGAGGACCTGGGCATCATCGGGATCATCGGCATCATCCTGCTGATCGGCATCGTCAAGAAGAACGCGATCATGATGATCGACTTCGCGCTGGACGCCGAGCGCAACGAGGGCAAGGCCCCGCGCGAGGCGATCCACCAGGCGTGCCTGCTCCGCCTGCGCCCGATCCTGATGACCACGATGGCCGCGCTGCTCAGCGCGCTGCCCCTGATGCTCGGCACCGGCACCGGCGCCGAGCTGCGACGGCCCCTCGGCATCACGATCGTGGGCGGGCTGGTCGCGAGCCAGATCCTCACGCTGTTCACCACCCCGGTGATCTACCTGGCCTTCGACCGCCTCGGCCGCTGGATGCGCGGGGGCGCGGCCGCCTCGTGAGCCTCTCGGAGGCCTTCGTCCGCCGGCCGATCGCCACCACGCTCCTGACCATGGGCGTCGCGCTGGCCGGCCTCCTGGCGCTGCTCCGCCTCCCGGTGTCGCCGCTGCCGCAGGTGGACTACCCGACGATCTCGGTGTCGGCCAACCAGCCGGGGGCGAGCCCGGCGGTCATGGCCACGAGCGTGGCCACCCCGCTCGAGCGCTATCTCGGCACGATCGCCAACGTGACCGAGATGACGTCGTCGAGCTCGCTCGGCTCGACCCGGATCACGCTGCAGTTCGGACTCGACCGTGACATCAACGGGGCGGCGCGCGACGTGCAGGCCGCCATCAACGCGGCCCACGCCGACCTGCCCGCGAGCCTGCGGTCCAATCCCACCTACCGCAAGGTCAACCCCGCCGACGCGCCGATCATGATCCTGGCCCTGACCTCCACCACCCTGACCCAGGGCCAGCTCTACGACGCCGCCGCCACGATCCTGCAGCAGGCGATCTCGCAGGTGCCCGGCGTTGGCCAGGTCGACCTGGGCGGCAGCTCGCTGCCCGCGGTGCGCGTCGAGCTGGAGCCGCGCGCGCTCTTCCGCTACGGCATCGGGCTCGAGGACGTGCGCGCGTCCATCGCGGCGGCCAACGCCAACAGCCCCAAGGGCGCGATCGAGACGGGCGGCCGCCACTACCAGCTCTACACCAACGACCAGGCGCGCAAGGCCGACCAGTACCGGGGCCTCGTCATCGCCTATCGCAACGGATCGGCGGTCCGCCTCTCCGACGTGGCGGAGGTGGTGGACTCGGTCGAGGACCTGCGCAACCAGGGCCTGGCCAACGGGCAGCCCTCGGTGCTGGTGATCATCTCGCGCGAGCCCGGGGCCAACATCATCGACACCGTCGACCGGGTGAAAGACGAGCTGCCCCAGCTCCGTGCGTCGATCCCCGCGGGGGCCGAGCTGACGGTGGCCTCCGATCGCACCACCACGATCCGCGCCTCGCTGCGGGACGTGGAGTACACGCTGATCATCGCCATCGCGCTGGTGATCCTGGTCGTGTTCCTCTTCCTGCGCAGCCCGCGCGCCACCGTGATCCCGGGCGTGGCGGTCCCGATCTCGCTCCTCGGCACGCTCGGCGTCATGTACCTGCTCGGCTACAGCATCAACAACCTGTCGCTGATGGCGCTCACCATCGCCACCGGCTTCGTGGTGGACGACGCGATCGTGGTGATGGAGAACATCACCCGGCACGTGGAAGCGGGCCTGCCCCGCCTACAGGCCGCGCTGGTGGGCGCGGCCGAGGTGGGCTTCACCGTGATCTCGATGAGCCTCTCGCTCATCGCGGTCTTCATCCCGATCCTCTTCATGAGCGGCATCCTGGGTCGCCTGTTCCGGGAGTTCGCGATCACGCTCTCGGTGGCGATCCTGGTCTCGCTCGCGGTCTCGCTGACCACCACCCCGATGATGTGCGCGTACTTCATCCCGGACCGGCCGGAGACCCGTGGGCGCCTCTACCGCTGGAGCGAGCGAGGGTTCGACCTGATGCTGGCCGGCTACGCGCGCACGCTGGACTGGGCCCTCCGCCACGCGCTCGCGGTGGTGCTGATCCTCGCTGGCGTACTCGCCCTGAACGCGTATCTCTACATCGTGATCCCCAAGGGCTTCTTTCCCCAGCAGGACACCGGGCGGCTCACCGGCCGCATCATCGCCGACCAGAGCACCTCCTTCCAGCTCATGCGCGGCAAGCTGACCCAGTTCGTGAACATCGTGCGCGAGGACCCCGCCGTCGACGCGGTCGTGGGCTTCACCGGCGGCAGCCAGACCAACTCGGGATTCGTGTTCGTCTCGTTGAAGCCCCTCGCCCAACGGGTATCCGTCGACCGGGTCATGACGCGCCTGCGGGGCAAGCTCGCGGCGGTGCCCGGAGCCACCCTCTTCCTCCAGGCGGTGCAGGACATCCGGGTAGGCGGGCGTCAGAGCAACGCGCTCTACCAGTACACGCTGCAGGCTGACTCCCTGGACGACCTGCGGGCCTGGACCCCGCGCATCACCGACGCGCTGATGCACGTTCCCGAGATCGTCGACGTCAGCTCCGACCAGCAGGACCAGGGCCTGCAGGTCACGGTGCTGATCGATCGCCCGACCGCGTCGCGGCTCGGGATCACCGCGAGCCAGATCGACAACACCCTCTACGACGCCTTCGGGCAGCGCCAGGTCTCCACGATCTACAACCCGCTCAACCAGTACCACGTGGTGATGGAGGTGGCCCCGCGCTACTGGCAGGACCCGCAGATCCTGCACGAGCTGTACGTGAGCACCTCCGCGGGGGGCGTGGGCGGCGTGCAGGGCACCAACGCGGTCGCGGGCACCGTCTCGAGCAGCAAGACCGTGACGACGACGACCGCGGCCACGGTGGCCGCCGACACCGCGCGTAACCAGGCCGCGAACTCGCTCGCCAACACCGGGCGCGGGAGCACCTCCACCGGCGCGGCGGTCGCGACCGCGCAGGAGACGATGGTGCCGCTGGTCGCGTTCAGCAAGTTCGGCCCGGACAACACGCCGCTCGCGGTGAACCACCAGGGGCACTTCGTGGCGTCGACGATCTCGTTCAACCTGGCGCCCGACAAATCGCTGAGCGACGCGGCGACCGCGATCGCGGACACGATGTCGAACCTCGGCGTGCCCGCCTCCATCAACGGAAGCTTCCAGGGCACCGCGCGCGTCTTCCAGCAGACGCTCTCGAACCAGCTGATGCTGATCCTGGCCGCGCTCGCCGCGATGTACGTGGTGCTGGGCATGCTCTACGAGAGCTACATCCACCCGATCACGATCCTCTCGACGCTGCCCTCGGCCGGCGTCGGGGCCCTGCTCGCCCTCATGGCGTTCCAGATCGAGTTCAGCATCATGGCCATGATCGGCGTCCTGCTGCTGATCGGCATCGTCAAGAAGAACGCGATCATGATGATCGACTTCGCGATCGAGGCCGAGCGCCAGGACGGCCGGAGCCCCGAGGAGGCGATCTACCAGGCGTGCCTGCTCAGGTTCCGGCCGATCATGATGACCACGATGGCTGCGCTGCTCGGGGCGGTCTCGCCCGCGCTCGGCATCGGTGAGGGCGCGGAGCTACGCCAGCCGCTCGGCATCTCGATCGTGGGCGGATTGATCCTGAGCCAGATCCTGACCCTCTACACCACGCCCGTGATCTATCTCTACCTGGACCGATTCCGGCTCTGGGCGCTACACCGCCGCGACGCGTTCCGTCGCCCCCGGCCCACGGTCACCAAGCTGGCCGAGCCGGGGACGTGAGCGCGTCGCGCCGCGGGCGAATACCCGGCCCAGGCTCGACGTCTACGCCTACCGTGTGGGAGACTGAGTGCGAACGGGCGCGGTGTGCCCGCGCCGGCCGATGACGATGGAATTCGAGCACGATCTTGACGACACCCCGGGGGGAGACGTGGTGGCTCCGCCCCGGGGGCGGACCCGGGCCCGGGTGGTCTCGATCCTGCTGGTCCTGGTGGTGGTGGCCGCGGTCGGCGCGTACCTCCTCTGGGGCAAGGTATTTCCTCTCTCTGCCCAGGGTCGCGGCAACCCGGCGGCGGGATCGGGGGGCCGGAATGCGGCCGCCGGTCGGCCGGTGCCGGTGGTGGCGGCGGCGGCTCGCAAGGGTGACATCGGCGTCTACCTGAACGGGATCGGGGCCGTGACCCCCATCGCCACCGTGACCGTCCACACCCGCGTCGACGGCCAGCTGATGACGGTGGCCTTCCGCGAAGGTGACATGGTCAAGCACGATGACCTCCTCGCCGAGATCGATCCACGTCCCTTCCAGGCCCAGCTCACCCAGTTCGAGGGCCAGCTCGCCCGCGACCAGGCCCTGCTGGAGGACGCCCGCCTCGACCTCGAGCGCTACAAGGTGCTCTGGGCCCAGGATTCCATCCCCAAGCAGCAGCTCGACACCCAGGAGTACCTGGTCCGGCAGTACGAGGGCACGGTCAAGAACGACCAGGGCCAGATCGAGGCCACCAAGGTCAATCTGATCTACTGCCGGATCACCTCCCCGATCACCGGCCGGGTCGGGCTGCGCCTCGTGGACCCCGGCAACATCGTGCACGCGGCCGACGCCAACGGCCTCGTGGTCATCACCCAGCTGCAGCCGATCACCGTGGTCTTCACGCTCCCCGAGGACAACATCCCGTCCGTCCTCGACCGGATCGCGCACGGCACGACGCTGGCGGTGGAGGCCTTCGACCGGGAGCAGCGGCACAAGCTGGCCACCGGCACGCTGCTCACCATCGACAACCAGGTCGATCCCACCACCGGCACCGTCAAGCTCAAGGCGACCTTCGCCAACAGCGACAACCGGCTCTTCCCGAACCAGTTCGTGAACTCTCGGCTGCTGCTCGACGTCAAGCACGGCGTCGTCCTGGTGCCGTCCGTGGCCATCCAGCGGAGCCCGAAGGGCGCCTTCGTGTACGTGATCAAGCCGGACAAGACCGTCTCGGTGCGAACGGTCACGGTGGGGGTCACCGACGCCGACACCGCGGAGGTCGACTCGGGCCTCCAGGTCGATGAGTCGGTTGTGGTCGATGGGGCGGACCGGCTGCGGGACGGGAGCCGCGTCGAGCTCTCGTCCCGGAGCCCCTCGTGAACCTGTCCCGGCTCTTCATCCTCCGGCCGGTGGCGACCACGCTCCTCATGGTCGCCATCCTGCTCGCCGGCGGCCTCGCCTATCAGCTCCTCCCGGTCTCGGCATTGCCCGAGGTCGACTACCCGACCATCCAGGTGGTGACGTTCTATCCGGGCGCGAGCCCCGACGTGATGGCGTCCTCGGTCACCGCGCCGCTCGAGCGCCAGTTCGGCCAGATGCCCGGGCTCAACCAGATGACGTCGACCAGCTCGAGCGGCAGCTCGGTGATCACGCTGCAGTTCACGCTGACCCTCGGGCTCGACGTGGCCGAGCAGGAGGTGCAGGCTGCGATCAACGCCGCGTTCACCTTCCTGCCGACCGACCTGCCCATCCCGCCCGTGTACAGCAAGGTCAATCCGGCCGACACGCCGATCCTGACCCTGGCCCTGACCTCCGCCACGCTGCCGCTGCCGAAGGTGGAGGACCTGGCCGACACCCGGCTCGCCCAGAAGATCTCGCAGCTCCCCGGGGTCGGGCTCGTCAGCATCAGCGGCGGCCAGCGGCCGGCGGTGCGCGTGCAGGCCAACCCGACCGCGCTCGCGGCGTACGGGCTCACCGTCGAGGACCTGCACACCGTGATCGCCGCGGCCAACGTGAACCAGGCCAAGGGCAGCTTCGATGGCCCCAAGCAGTCCACCGTGATCGGCGCCAACGACCAGCTCCTGCAGAGCCGCGACTACCGGCCCCTCGTCGTGGCCTACCGCAACGGGGCGCCGGTCGTCCTGTCCGACGTGGCCCAGGTGATCGACGACGCCGAGAACGTGCGGCAGGCCGCCTGGATGAACAGCACGCCCGCCGTGATCATGAACATCCAGCGGCAGCCGGGGGCCAACGTGATCGCGGTCGTCGACCGGATCAAGCGTCTGCTGCCGCAGCTGCAGGCCTCCCTGCCCTCCGCGGTGTCGGTGACGGTCCTCACCGACCGCACGACCACGATCCGCGGGTCGGTCGAGGACGTGCAGTTCGAGCTGATGCTCTCGATCGCGCTCGTGGTCCTGGTCGTGTTCATGTTCCTGCGCACCATCGCCGGCACCATCATCCCGAGCGTGGCGGTGCCCCTGTCGATCGTCGGCACCTTCGGGGTCATGGTGCTGATGGGCTTCAGCCTGAACAACCTCTCGCTGATGGCGCTCACCATCGCCACCGGCTTCGTGGTCGACGACGCGATCGTGATGATCGAGAACATCGCCCGCTACGTGGAGGCGGGCGAGCCGCCGCTGCAGGCCGCGCTGAAGGGCGCCGAGCAGATCGGCTTCACGATCCTGTCGCTCACCGTGTCGCTGGTCGCGGTGCTGATCCCGCTGCTGTTCATGGCCGACGTGGTGGGTCGGCTCTTCCGCGAGTTCGCGGTCACCCTCGGCATCACGATCCTCATCTCGGCGGTGGTGTCGCTGACCCTGACGCCGATGATGTGCGCGAAGCTCCTGCGCCACACCCCGCCCGAGCGGCAGGGCCGCATCTACCGCTGGTCCGAGCGGGTGTTCGAGCGGGTCATCCGCGACTACGGCACCACGCTCCGCTGGGTGCTCCGGCACCAGACCGCGACGCTGATCGTTGCGGTGGCGACGCTCGTCGTCACGGTGGTGCTCTACGTCGAGGTGCCGAAGGGCTTCTTCCCGATCCAGGACACCGGGGTCATCCAGGGCATCTCCGACGCGCCGCAGACCATCTCGTTCCCCGCGATGGCCGAGCGCCAGCAGGCCCTCGCCAAGGTGATCCTGGAGGATCCCGCGGTGCAGAGCCTCTCCTCGTTCATCGGCATCGACGGCACCAACGTCACGATGAACAGCGGCCGCATCCTGATCAACCTCAAGCCGCTCGCCGAGCGGGGCCTGGACGCGAGCGCGATCATCCGCCGGCTGCAGCCCAAGCTCGAGCAGGTCGAAGGGATCACCCTGTTCATGCAGCCGGTCCAGGACCTGACCGTCGAGGACCGGGTGAGCCGTACCCAGTACCAGTACAGCCTCGAGGACCCGGACGGGGCCGAGCTGAACGCCTGGGCGCCCAAGCTGGTCGACGCGCTGCAGGAGGTCTCCGCGCTGCGCGACGTCAGCACCGACCAGCAGGATCGCGGGCTCGCGACCCGTCTCCTGATCGACCGGACCACCGCCTCGCGGCTCGGGGTCACCCCGATGGTCATCGACAACACCCTCTACGACGCTTTCGGCCAGCGCCAGGTGTCGACGATCTTCACCGAGCTGAACCAGTACCGCGTCGTGCTCGAGGTGCTGGCGCCCTTCCGCCAGAACACCGAGAAGCTCAGCGACATCTACGTGCGGGGCGTCAGCGGCAGCCAGCAGACGGTGGTACCGCTGAGCACGCTGACGCGCGTGGAGCAGGTGTCGTCGCCGCTGGCCATCGAGCACCAGGGCCAGTTCCCCGCGGTGACGATCTCGTTCAACCTGGCGCCCGGGGCCTCGCTCGGCGAGGCGGTCGACGCCATCGACGCCGCCACCCGCCGCCTCGGGCTGCCGGCCAGCATCGCGGGCAGCTTCCAGGGCACCGCGCAAGCCTTCCGCGCCTCGCTGTCGAGCGAGCCCCTCCTGATCCTGGCCGCGCTCGTCGCGGTCTACATCGTGCTCGGCGTGCTCTACGAGAGCTACATCCACCCGCTCACGATCCTCTCGACGCTGCCCTCCGCGGGCGTGGGCGCGCTGCTGGCCCTGCTCGCGTTCCGGATGGAGCTGACCGTGATCGCGCTGATCGGGATCATTCTATTGATCGGCATCGTGAAGAAGAACGCGATCATGATGATCGACTTCGCGCTCGAGGCCGAGCGGCACGAGGGCAAGTCGCCGGAGGAGGCGATCTACCACGCCTGCCTGCTCAGGTTCCGGCCGATCATGATGACCACGATGGCCGCGCTGCTCGGCGCGCTGCCCCTCGCCCTGGGCACCGGCCTGGGCGCGGAGCTGCGCCGGCCGCTCGGCATCGCGATCGTGGGCGGCCTGATCCTGAGCCAG
>Ga0187778_10003786_pt1 | contig 10088 bp, 10 predicted proteins | sample 1015_Q2_SP5_20_M_FD_132418 | JGI IMG/M metagenome (GOLD analysis project Ga0187778, IMG submission 132418) | Tropical peat soil microbial communities from peatlands in Department of Meta, Colombia - 1015_Q2_SP5_20_MG | ecosystem: Environmental > Terrestrial > Soil > Wetlands > Peat | place...
GGGCCAGCCGCGAAATCGTCCCGCCCGGACTTGCTGAGGTGCGCTCGCCCAGCACGTAGATGGCAGCCAAAGGAAGTGCTCGCTGCTCAAACCGGCAGTCCCTCCCCAACTCCAGACTTCGCTTTTCCCAACTATCCGCGAGCCGGGGAAGCGCCTCCGCAGAACCGTATAAAGCTTCGACGGAATCAGGCCAAAGGCAAAGCCGCCGGTAAGCCGGCTGAACCAGGAAATCCCCGTTTTGTTCTCTCACGGCGACAATGTCGTCAGTGAGCACCGGGAATTTCGAAAGTACGAAGGCAGCGGCGGTGGTTGATTTGCCCGCTCCCGCTGGCCCGAGCAAGGCAATCGCCTTGCCTCCTACGGCGACAGCGCTGGCGTGAAGCAGGGTCATGCCACGCACGAACAGCAGGTAACCGAAAGCCGGGCCGGCGAGATAGGTGAGCACGTCATCGAAGTCTACCTGCTCGGGCCAGAACGACCACACAGACTCACCTGCTCGGTCGATAAGGAATTCGGGACCATCGGAGTAATGGAAGTGTAGGTAATCGCCCCCGTTCAGCTTCCACACACGCAGGATCGGCTGCCCCAGGTCATCCAGGTAAGGGCTCTGATGCCACTGCTGGCGGTCAAGCCGGTGGAACGGGTTGGGAGCGGCTCCCTGTAGATGTAGCGAAACCTCCGTCTGCCCGGGAGCAGCGGGCAGGAATACGCCCACAGGACGATTAGCGCGAACCCGCAGGCCGAACACCGAGTAGAAATAGTTCCCCGTCTCAGGGGTGGATGGAGAATCCACGTTCAGCGGCGAGCTTAACTCCTCATGGGAAATGAATCAAACTTCTTGCCACCCGTTCCCCCTTCGGTAATCTTCTGCACGTCACCATACGCGATTAGCGTTGGCGTCGTGTACGGCTTCTTGGTCGGTTGCTGACCGTTCTGGGGCATGCGCACACTCCTTTGACGCGTCCCGTACTCCACCAGCGAGCAGGTGGAACTCCCGCCGGACCAACTTGGGCACATTCTGACATCATTGATCTTGGCGTGTAAAGGCGCGAGAGTAGCAAACTCAATCCCTCCGCGCGCTTATGCTATTCAGCCATCCACTCAGCAATGCCGGTCGAACGGAGAACAGGTAACTATTCTGTCCAAACGCCGCCGGTGAATTCAGAAAAGCCTGGTACCTCCCGCTGTCCACGTAGGCCGTCAGATTCAACGGCACCTTCGAGAACGCGCCGCGATTGTTGCGCACAAAAATCAGCCAGGGGTCAGCGGCCAGGGGCGTCTTCGGGCGGAGCCGCACGGCTTCCGGCAGGATGTTTCTCATGGCAGACCGCAGCAGGCACTTATCCAGCGTCCACGGAACTGGTGGGATCGCAAACAGGAACCGCAACAGCCGCAGATCGAAGTAGGGATGCACATGCTCCAAACAGACTCGCGTGGCTCCCGGATCCCAGTACTCAAAATGATTCTGTGAGTCAGTCGCCAGGACCTGGGAGGCCGCCTCCGGCCGGTGCGAATGTGGCGCCTCGGGCACGCTCTTCTCTTGCCAGCGGTCCCGCAACCGCCAGTGAGATTCGAAATCCGGGTTCAGCCACTCTGGATAATCCACGTGCCAGGGTTTGCAGGCGCCGAACTGGCGCTGGAGAAAAGTTCGCACCCCCATCGGAGGCAGCCCGCGTCGTGCGAACGCGTACTCTAGGCTGTCGCGCACGAAACGGCCAAGATGCTGTTCGCGCAGCAGGCGACGAAAGTGGGTTGTGGTGGGAAACAGCCCGACATCCCCACCGTGTCCAGTGAGCAGAATGCGAGAGGTTTCGCTGGCCAGGTTGTAATAATCGGTATCGAAGCGGGCGAGGACATTTTCGTTCGGTTGCGGGGACCGTAAGTCGGGAAAGTCGGTCTCCACCGCCGTCAGGTATCGGTCCGCCACGAAGTATTGGATAGGAATAGCCAGCGTCTCCGCAAACAGGGCCGAATAGCGCCGTTCATCGTCGGGCATCGCATTTTCGACCACCGTGGTGAAGGCGCGAAGGTCGCTGCATCCAGCTCGACGCGCAAAAGCCGCGACGGATGTGGAATCCAGCCCGCCGCTCATGGAAATCGCAATCCGGCCAGGACGCAGCCTGTCTTTCACCGCGGTGTACAGCAGTTGGCGGAAGTGTTCTTCGTAATCACGGGAGTGCTTGTATCGGATTTCTTCATCTTCCGGAAGCGCCCAGTACCGCTTGACGGAGAGTTGCCCCCCAGACCAGGTCAAGGCATGCGCCGGCGGGAGACGGTGGATGCCCGCAAACATCGTGGCCGAAGGATCCTGGCAGGAGCCAAACAGCAGGAAATCAGCCACCGATAGTTCGTTCAGGCCGGTCGCGGCGTCCGGTTGCAGGCGGACGCAATCGAGAGTGTTGCTGAAGACCAGCCAGCGCTCTGTCCTGGCATAGTAAAAGGGCTTAATCCCGATCTGGTCATGCGCGCAAAAGAGAGACCTGTGATTGCCATCCGAGATGGCAAAACAAAAGTCTCCCAGCAAGTGATCGAGGCACGCCGGGCCCCACGCGGCGTAGGCGCGAAGGATTAACTCAGCATCGCCAGCGCTTTCGGGGCAGCGATGACCGGCACGGTGCAACTCGGAAAGCAGGTCAGTGCGGGCATCCAACCGCGTGTCCGCGACAATCCACACTTTGCCGTCAAGGCTTAGGGGTTGTTGCTCGTCGGCGGCAAAGGACGAGGTGTTGAGCAGAGCGTGACCAAGCGCAACGCCGTCTCCGACCCAAGTCTGCTGGGCATCCGGCCCGCGGAACGCCATGAATCGCGTAAGGGCCTGCGCGAAGGAACTGTCCGGAGTTTCACCGCGGACACCCACCAGCCCAGCGATTCCGCTCATGCGAAAGCACCCGGTCGAAGATAGGCATCAGCAGAAGCTTGCTGAATCGAGACTGACCTCGGAGACGGAGGGAGCACTAACTCTCGCACCACTGTCGAGATGCTACCAACAATTTCGCTCCGATCAAGTTGCTAGAGATGTGCGATCAGGAGAAGGGCAGGCCGCTGGGCCTGCCCCAACGACAACGCTGTCTCAGGCGGCCTTGCCCGCTGCAATCCGGTGGGTAGTGGAGAGGTCTACCGTGAAGGTCTGAATCTTGGGGGCGGAAGCAACCTGGTTCTGGATCAATTCATTGATCGTCGGATACTGCTCGCGGTTGTAGCGCTCCGCATCTTCCTGCGTCCTCCAGACGCTAATAGCAAGGACACGGTCTGCTTGCGAGTTCGACACCAGCACCAGCTCATCCACGAACCCCGGTTGGTTACGGAGGATGGGCAGCGCCTTCTCGGCGATGGTGTGGCAGAGTTCCTTGGCCCTGCCAGGCTTGGCTTGTACTTCGACAACGCGGGTAAACATCCCGTCCCTCCTTTCATCATTGGCCAGAAAAAGTGAAACGGAAAGCGCCGTGAGCGGGGCGGCGCCAGGTAGTGGAGCGAAAGTACGCTCAGACTTTGGAGGGGTCAATATCCGAAAATCTGTGCAATGTGAAAAACCGCGCTGCTCACGGCTCAAGGCAGGTCGTTAGCCTTGGCGCAAAGATGAGGATTGCTCTCCTGCTCGGGAGGCAGCAGCCCGCCCGGATAGCCGCCGCCGTTGTACTCAGCCAGGCGGTTTTTCCACTTCAGGAATTCCGTGATGGTCTGCGGCTCAATGCGGACTTCCACCCGGCGCAAGCTCGCCAGCAGCAGGTTCATTTCGTAGAGCAGTCCGGCGGGCGTCCGCTGATTATGCCGGCCGGCCTTCACAGCGACGCGCAGCTTGCCGGCTCTTGATTCCAGAAGGCCCCAGTGCTGCGGAAGGTCCGCAGCAGCGAGCATGCCGGCGGGAGTCAGATACCATCGCTCGCATCCCAGGCCAAGTTCGGAATTCTGCCGGAACGGCTTGGCGCGATCGGCAAGGAAATCGGAGCGCGACAGCTTGCACTCCACCACCACCGAGCGGCACGCGCCTTTCCAGCCGATGGCGTCCGGCACCTCGCCGCTAACGCATGCCTGCTCGGAAAGCACAATGCCGCAACCGTATCGGCGCAGCCATTCAACTGCCTTCGAGACAAGTTGAGCGTGGGTCATGGGACTCTCCCTTGTAGCGCACCCTGCGTCCGGCGGCTAGTGCCTCGGCACATTCCACGGCCCATCGGCTCACGATGTAGAATAAAATATGCGGCCTCGAGCCAGGGACGCCGGCTCTCGTGTGCTCACCATGCCGCCTATCGTGCTGACAGTCGGGCATTCCACCCGTTCCATCGAGGATTTCGCCCACTTGCTGGGTGCCCACGGAGTGAAGCGGCTGGTGGACGTCCGCACGGTGCCGCGCTCCCGCCACAATCCCCAATTCAACAAAGACTCGCTGCCCCGCAAGCTCGAGCATGATGGGATCTCCTACCTTCACATGCCAACTCTGGGAGGACTTCGCCACCCCCGCAAGGATTCTCTCAACCTGGGATGGCGGAATACCGGCTTCCGCGGCTTCGCCGATTACATGCAGACGCCGGAATTCGATCGTGCCCTGAGAACCCTGATCACGCTGGCGGAGAATGAGCGGGTGGCCATCATGTGCGCCGAGGCGATACCGTGGCGCTGCCACCGCTCGCTGATCGCCGATGCACTGCTGGCGCACGGCGTGCGGGTGGAGGATATCTTCAGTCTGACAAGCACCCAGCCCCACAAGCTGACGCCGTTCGCGCACGTGTTTGGGAACGAAGTCACTTATCCGGGGCTGCCGTTTGCGGGGCAGGAGAGCGAGGAGAAATCAAGCTAGAACGGTCTTCAAGTTTCATGTTTCAGGTGCAAGGGCCAGATTTGCTTGAAACATGAAACATGAAACGTCATTTCCGACCGGCGGCTTCCACGCTCTGGGTGGGATCGGCGCCGGTCCAGGTAACGTCGGCGGTCGGACCGTAAGTCGCGGGCACAGGCCGTTCCATCATGCGCAGGTACACAGTCAACTGGGTACGGTGATGGCAGGTGTGTAACACTCGCCGCCAGAAAATCCAGATACGCTGGCGGATCACATCGAAGAAAGATACCTGCTCAAGCCACCACGCCTCGTTCTGCCTGGCGATGAAACTCAGCCGCGGCACCGCCAGTTCGCGCATGCGATTGCAATAGTCCTCAGGCGCTCCGGAGCTGGGAAGCACTTCCGACGGAGGTGGCTCGGGCGCTCCCAGAAACTCTCCGAAGAAGCGGCGTTCGGAGAGCAACTGGTGCTTGAAGATCTCCAGAATCGGGCGTGACCGCGGCTGTGGCTTGTAGTTCATGTCGGCGGCAGAGAAGCAGCGCCAGACGGAAATCACTTTGTTGGTTTCACTGGCATAAGTATCGAGTAGATGCTGAAAGATGGGCGCCGAGGCGCGTGGAACCTGTGCCTCAGGGATGGCGACGTACGGGTAATTCATCGGCATAGGCGGGGCTCCCCGAACGGAGAAAATTCTACACCTCACCCACATGCCGCCAGTCCCAGCCTACAATATTAAGGATGAACCTTGGCCTCGTTTTCTGGGATGTCGATACCCAGGCCGACTTCATGCTGCCGGAGGGCAAGCTGTACGTCCCCGGGGCCGAGACGATCATCCCCATTTTGGCCAGGCTCACCAATTGGGCGGCGCGACACCAAGTGCTGGTAATTGCCTCCACGGATGCGCACCAGCCCAATGATGAAGAATTCAGCCTCTACCCTCTGCACTGCCTTGCTGGCACGCCGGGTCAAAGGAAGATTCCGGAGACCACCCTCACTCCCCAGTTCACGATTCCCAACCACCGGCCGGCGAGGCTTCCCGAAGCTGGTCAATACCGGCAGGTCGTCATTGAGAAACAGCAGTTCGATGTGTTCACCAATGCGAACACCGAGGCATTCCTGGCGCGGCTCGGCAAGCCGGAGATCGTGCTCTACGGCGTGGTGACGGAGATCTGCGTTGCCGCCGCCACCCGGGGCTTGCTCGACCGCCGCTACCGTGTGACGGTAGTGGAAGACGCGATCCGGAACTTGGATGCTAAGAAAGGACGCGCCTTCCTGGATGAAGTCCGCCAGCGTGGTAGCCGCGTCATTACCGCCGATGACTGGTTGCTCGCGGCGGCGTGACCGCTGGCCAACTTTGCGAGGAATCTGTATCCTCACGCCGTTCGCTGCATCCTATAAGACGGCCTGAGTCCGTCCACCTTCGACCTCGTTCTCCTAACCGCAGCTCAAGCTGCTTGACAGGTGCATCCGCATGAGTTCCAAAACTGATTCTCTCTCCCTCGTTTCCGAAGCACCGTCGATTGATCGGCCGCAACTGGTTCGCGACCAGGGCCCTCAGAAGCCATCTGCCGCACCCGAACTCGACCAGCTATGTATCAACACCATCAGGTTCCTGTCGGTAGACGCGGTGGAGCAGGCGCATTCCGGGCATCCGGGCCTGCCGCTGGGCGCGGCGCCCATGGGCTATGTGTTGTGGGACCGCTTTCTGCGGCACAATCCTCATAATCCGCACTGGTTCAATCGCGACCGCTTTGTGCTGTCCGGCGGGCACGGCTCCATGCTGCTCTACTCGTTGCTCCATCTCACCGGTTATAACCTGCCGCTCAGCGAGATCCAGCACTTCCGCCAGTGGGGAAGCAAGACTCCGGGACATCCGGAAGCCGGTCACACACCGGGAGTGGAGGTCACAACGGGTCCGCTGGGCCAGGGCTTTGGGATGGGCGTAGGCATGGCGGTAGCTGAGGCGCATCTGGCAAGCGCCTTCAATCGGCCCGGTTTCCCTATCGTAGACCACCACACCTACGCGATTGTGACCGATGGTGACCTGATGGAAGGGGTAGCGGCGGAAGCTGCCTCGCTCGCAAACACGCTGAAGCTCGGCAAGCTGATCTATCTGTACGACAACAATCACGTGACGCTCGAGGGCCCTGCGAAAGATGCGTTCACCGAGGATGTACGCCGCAGGTTCCGCAGCTACGGCTGGCAGGTGCTGAGCGTTGGGGATGGAAACAATCTGGAGGCATTGGACGCCGCCATCCGGCTGGCGCAAGCGGATAAAGAGCACCCGTCGCTGATCGTAGTGCGTACCCACATCGGCTATGGCAGCCCGAAGCAGGACACCTTCGAGGCGCACGGGGAGCCGCTCGGACCCGAAGCCACACGCAAGACCAAGAAAAAGCTGCACTGGCCCCTCGAGCCGACTTTCCTTATTCCCGATCAGGCGGGTGCGCACATGGCAGAGGCCGTCGAGCGCGGAGCGCAACTGGAGTCGCAGTGGAAGGATCTGCTGGGGCGCTACCGCTCGCAGTTTCCCGATGAGGCCGCGCAGCTGGAGCGCATGATCCGCGGCGATCTGCCGCAGGACTGGACGGCTGACTTGCCGTGGTTCAAACCGGATGCGGCCGGCGTGGCGACGCGCGTTGCTTCTTCCAAGGTGATGAACGCCGTCGCTAGGCGGCTGCCGGAGTTGATGGGCGGCTCGGCCGACCTGAATCCCTCCACGAAGACCTACCTCGCAGGCTATGGTGATTTCGGTATCGGCAATGATGCAGGCCGTAACGTGCACTTCGGCGTGCGCGAGCATGCCATGGGCGCGATCGTCAACGGCATGGCGATGCACGGCGGCCTGATTCCGTACAGCGCCACGTTCTTCGTCTTCGCCGACTACATGCGGCCGGCGCTGCGCCTGGCGGCGCTCATGGGTAGCCATTCCATCTTTGTGTTTACGCATGACAGCGTCGGACTCGGCGAAGACGGGCCCACTCACGAACCCGTCGAACACCTGATGAGCTTGCGCGCAATGCCGGGCATGACGCTTCTACGCCCGGCCGACGCCAACGAAACTACCGTTGCCTGGCGCCTCGCTATCGAGCGGCGCCGGCCGGTGTGCGTGGTGCTGACGCGGCAGAACCTGCCCATCATGGATGCAGACAAGTATCCGATACGCGAGGGTGTCCCCCGCGGCGCTTACGTGCTGGCGGGCGCGCAGGACCATGCCGACTTAATTCTCATCGCCACCGGATCGGAGGTGCAGCTCGCACTGGCAGCGCGGGACAAGCTGGCCGAACAGAAGATCGCGGCGCGCGTAGTGTCGATGCCAAGTTGGGAGCTGTTCGAGGAGCAAACGGCTGAATACCGCGAGCAGGTCCTTCCCAGGGATGTTCCCAGGCTTGCGGTCGAAGCCGGCGCGACGCTGGGCTGGTACAAGTACGTTGGCGAAAAGGGCGGGGTGATCGGCATCGACCGCTTCGGCGCGTCGGCGCCGGGAAAAGTCGTAATGGAGAAACTCGGTCTCAACGTGGACAACGTGGTGCAAAACGCGTTGCGCATCGTCGGGAGGTGAAGCATGCGGCTCGCCATCGCCCCCAATCACGCCGGGTTCCTGCTCCCGCGGCGCGTCCGCTGCTTGGGAAAGATGCGCGCCATCGAAGAACGATTTGCCACTATTCCCGCCACCTCGTGAGAGGAAAGGAAACCAGCATGAGCGCAACCACTTTGGAAAAACCCCTGACTGACTCGGTGCGCATGGAGCGCACACCGGACCCCTGCGTCATGGTGATCTTCGGCGCCTCCGGCGATCTGACCAAGCGCAAGCTGCTTCCCGCCGTCTACACTCTCTTCAAGGAACGGCTGGTCCCGCCCAACTTCTCGGTCGTGGGGTTCTCGCGCAGCCCCATGAGCGACGATGAGTTCCGCTCGAAGATGAAAGAGGGGGTGGACGAATTCGGGGGTGGTGTGGATACCGCGACCTGGCAGAAATTCGCCGCCGGATTGCACTACATCTCAGCCCACCCTCACCATCCAGAGGAATACGCAAAGCTCAAGGATGTGTTCTCAGACCTAGACCGGACGCTTGGAACCGGCGGCAACCGCATCTATTACCTGGCGGTGCCTCCCAGTTCCTTTGGCCCAATTGTGAGAAACCTGCAATCGGCCGGACTTGCGGAATCTGAGAAGGGATGGGCCCGCCTCATCATCGAGAAACCTTTCGGACACGACCTGGAAAGTGCGAAGGCTCTCAACCGCGAACTGGGCAGCGTGTTTCAAGAAGAGCAGGTCTACCGTATCGACCACTACCTCGGAAAAGAGACGGTACAGAACCTGCTGGTATTTCGCTTCGCCAACGGCATCTTCGAGCCCATCTGGAGCCGGCGCTACGTGGACCATGTCCAGATCACCGCGGCCGAGACGCTTGGGGTCGAAAACCGCGCTTCGTATTACGAGGAAGCTGGAGCTCTGCGCGACATGGTGCAGAACCACATGCTGCAACTGTTGGCCATGACGGCCATGGAACCCCCAGTCTCGTTCGAGGCGGATGCGGTGCGCGCCGAGAAGGTGAAAGTGCTGCGGGCGATCCGTCCGCTGTGCAGCGAGGATGCGGCACATTGCGCGGTGCGCGGGCAGTACGGACCCGGACGGATAGGCAGCGAGAAGGTTGTCGGATATCGGCAGGAACCGGAAGTGAATCCCAACTCGAATACGGAGACTTTCGCGGCGGTCAAGCTGCACATTGAGAACTGGCGCTGGGCTGGCGTGCCCTTTTACTTGCGGGCGGGCAAGCGCCTGGCGCGCCATGCCACCGAAATCGCCGTGCAATTCAAGCAACCACCGCTGCGCCTGTTCGATGGCGAGCGCGCGCTTCCGCCCAATCTGATCGCTCTCCGCATTCAACCGGATGAAGGCATCGCTTTGCGCTTTTCCGCCAAACAGCCCGGCCCAGCCACGCACGTTCGCGACGTGACCATGGAGTTTGGCTATGCCAGTGCTTTCGGCATGGCCTCCGCCAACGCGTACGAGCGGCTGCTGTTGGATTGCATGCTCGGCGACCCCACTCTGTTCTCCAGCAGCGCGTTCGTGGAACTGGGATGGTCATTGGTCACCCCCGTCCTGGAAGCATGGAAACAGCCTGCACGTGACTTCCCCAACTATGCCGCCGGAACCTGGGGTCCGGCACAAGGCGTGCCTAAAAGTTGGAGCGGGCATGCTCAAGCCGTTTTTCCTTATTGCCAAGCTTAAGGCTTCAGGACCGCCGAATTCCGTTGCAAAAAAGTCACACAATCCAGAATCCTCACAGGCTCTGATTTTTTTGCGCCGA
>Ga0187778_10003787_pt1 | contig 10086 bp, 7 predicted proteins | sample 1015_Q2_SP5_20_M_FD_132418 | JGI IMG/M metagenome (GOLD analysis project Ga0187778, IMG submission 132418) | Tropical peat soil microbial communities from peatlands in Department of Meta, Colombia - 1015_Q2_SP5_20_MG | ecosystem: Environmental > Terrestrial > Soil > Wetlands > Peat | place...
CAGCCGTTGCGGAAGGTGTGGGCGGTCACGTCCGGCTGACCGAAGTAGCCCTGGAAGACCAGCGGGCCCCGCACCACGATCTCGCCCGGGGTGCCGGTCGGCACCTCGCGATCGTAGTCGTCGACCAGGCGGACCTGGGCCGCCGGGACCGGGCGGCCGGAGGCGCCAGGCTTGTCGGCGACGCGCTGGATGGTGACGAACCCGCTGGTCTCCGACTGCCCGAACCCGGTCCAGAACTGCGCGCGCGTCGTCTCGTGCAGCCGCTGGATCGTCTGGGGCGCATCGAGCCCGGAGACGTGGGTCAGGCTCGGCAGGGCGCTCCCGAGCTTGCCGGCGGCGTCGAGCACGCTCGCGAGGACCGGCGGGAAGTCGGAGAAGTGGGTCACGCGGTGCCGGTCGATCAGCCGGACCGCTTCCTCGGCGTCGAAGCGCGAGACGATGACGGTGGCCCCACCCGCGTGAAGGTGCGCGAGGGTCATGCCGAGCGCGCTCACGTGGAAGAGCGGCAGGGCGGCGAGGTAGCGATCGCGGGCGGTCAGCCCCATCGCGCCGATGGCGGTGAGGTTCGCGGCGATCACGTTGGCGTGGGTGAGCACGGCCCCCCGCGGGATCACGTCGACGGCCGCGGTGGAGATGACCGCGAACGGATCGCCCGCCGAGACCGTGGCCGCGGGCGGTGCGGCGCCGGCGCGGTAGAGCGTGGCGAACGGCGTGAAGCCGGCGCCCGCCCCCTCGCCCAGCTGGTAGCGGTGCGCCACCCGGCCGTCGAGCCAGCCCGCCACTAGGGGCAGCGTGGCCGCGTCGACCACCATCATGCGGGGCTGGGCGCGCTCCACGACCCGCTCGACCTCGGGGCCGGTCAGCCGCCAGTTGATCGGATACGCGATGATCCCCTGGCGGGCGCAGGCCCCGTACAGCTCGAGATAGGCCGCGTCGTTCTGGGCGAGGACGCAGACGCGGTCGCCCGCGCCGATCCCGAGGCCGACGAGGCCGGCGGCGAGCTCGTCCACCCGGCGGTGCAGCTCGCGGAACGAGAGCACCCGCCCGCCCTGGATCACCGCTGGCGCGTCGCCCTCCACCGCGGCGCCGCGCTGCACGACGTCGTAGACGGTGAGGGCGTGGACGCTCAGCTCAGCCACCGCTTTCTCCGCTTGTAGTGCTTCACGTCGCGGTAGGACTTGCGCGCGCCGACCTCGGTCAGCCCGAGGTAGAACTCCTTGATGTCGGCGTTGGAGCGCAGGACCTCCGCGGCGCCCTCGAGCACGATCCGGCCATTTTCCATCACGTAGCCGTGATCGGCGATGGCGAGGGCCAGGGTCGCGTTCTGCTCGACCAGCAGCACGGTGACCTTCTCCTCGCGATTGAGGCGCTGTACGATCTCGAAGATCTCCTCGACGAGCATCGGGGCCAGCCCGAGCGACGGCTCGTCGAGCAGGATGACCCGCGGGTTGGCCATGAGGGCACGGCCGATGACGAGCATTTGCTGCTCGCCGCCCGAGAGGTAGCCGGCCTGCACCGCGCGCCGCTCCTTCAGCCGGGGAAAGTACTGATACACGCGCTCGACCCCCGCGGCGACACGGCTCCGGTCGCCCTGGATGTGCGCGCCCGCCACCAGGTTCTCCTCGGTGGTCAAGTGCTCGAACACCCGGCGACCCTCGAACACCTGCACCACGCCCCGACGCACTACCTCGTAGGGTGCGAGGCGGTCGATGCGCTGGCCGGCCAGCTCGATAGAGCCCTTCGTCACCTCCCCGCGCTCGGTCCGGAGCAGGCCGGAAATGGCCTTGAGCGTGGTGGTCTTGCCGGCGCCGTTGGCTCCGAGGAGCGTGGTGAGGCCACCCTCGCGCACCTCGAGCGAGACTCCCTTCAGCACCAGGATGACGCCATCGTAGATCACTTCGATGTTGTTGAGGCTCAGCATGGCGATGTGTCACCGGAGGGGGCTCGAGGCCCCCTCCGGTGCCTGTCCTCCGTTCCGCGGCGGGTCTCGCCGCGCGCTGGAAGCCGGACGGCTAGGACTTGGCGGCCGCTTCCTTGATGTGCTTGGCGATCACGTCCGGGTACGCCGAGTACCAGTCGGTGACCTTGACGAACTTCCCACCCTTCACCTGCCAGATCTGGACGAGACCGCCCCCTTCGTGGTCGGTCGGGGTGACCTTGAGGGGCGGCACCAGCCCGCCGAGGGTGAAGTCCGAGATCTTCTCGAACCCGTTCTTCACGTCCTGGCCCGTGATCTTGCCGTTGGGCTTGGCCTTGAGCGCGTTCCGGATGGCCTCGACGTGCAGCGCGGCCACCAGCACCCCGCGGTTGTAGAAGACGGTCGACGCCATCTCCTTGGGGGCCGGCTTGCCCTCCTTCTTGTACATCTCACGGATCTCGTTCAGCACCGGGTAGTCGCTACCCACGCCCGCGAACTGCATCGTGTAGTAGCCCTCGGCCGCGGCGAAGCCGCCGGCGGCGTCGATATTGGCCTCCGCCGAGCCCCACACGAAGGAGACGAACTTCTTCAGCGGGTAGCCGACCCGCTTGAACTCCTTGATCGACACCGCGGGCGCGCCGCCGAACAGGTGCCCGATCACGAAGTCGGCCCGGAACCGCTGCGCGATATCCAGCACCTGGGCGCCCATCTCCACGCCTGGAGGCGGCACCGCGAACTCCTTGAGCTGGAAGCCTTCCCGCTGGGCCAGGTCCTCGAGCACCTGGATGGGCTCGCGGCCGGCCGGGTTGTCGTAGAAGATGTACGCGATCTTCTTGCCCTTGAGGCTCCCGCCGAGCTGCTTCTTCACGAAGTCCACCGCGGCCGCGCCCTGCGACCAGTAGGTGGCTGCGATCGGGAAGATGTAGGGAAACTTGGTGCCGTCCGCCGCGGCGGCACTGCCGAAGCCGGGCGAGGTGCCGGGGAGCCGGTCCTCGGTGAGCTTGGCGGTCAGCGCGTAGATCTGCGGGGTACCGTAGACCGCGATCGACACGGCGCCTTCCTGCTTGAAGCGCTCGTAGGACTCGACCGCGGGTGGCACCTTGTACTCGTGATCGACCTCGTGGGCGACGATCTTGTGACCGTCGATCCCGCCCTTGCTGTTCACGAGCGCGATGTAGTCGTTGAATCCCGGGCACAAGATCGTCCCTACGATCTGGGTCGGCCCGGTGCGGTCGCATTGCACACCGATGACGATGTCCGCCTTGGTCTCGGCCGGCGCGGTCCCGGTGGCGAGCAAGGTGCCGCCCCCGAGCATCAGCGCCATCGCGATGGCCAGATAGTGCCTCATGAGCGTTCTCCTTTCTTCGCGTACGTCAGTACGCGAAAGGCCAGATGCGGAAGTAGTTCCGAATGTTCCTCCATAGCCGGTTGAGCCCTTCCGGCTCCACGATCAGGAAGAAGATGATCAGGGCGCCGAAGAGCATGACGCGCACGTTCGGGATGAGGTTCAGTAGGGTCCCGGGGTCGAAGAGGATCCAGCCGAAACCCTCCATCAGGCGGCGGATCACGATCGGCAGCAGGGTGATGAAGATCGCGCCGAAGACGGAGCCGAGCACCGAGCCGAGGCCGCCGATGATGATCATGGCCAGGTAGTCGACCGATACCCCGAGCTGGAACTGCTCGTAGTTCGCGATGCCCAGGAAGTAGGTGTAGAGGACCCCGGTCACCCCCGCGTAGAACGACGAGACCGCGAAGGCCAGCAGCTTGTAGCGGAAGATGTTGATCCCGATGATCTCGGCCGCGATGTCCTGGTCGCGAATGGCGATGAAGGCGCGCCCGACCCGGGAGCGGATCAGGTTCATGTTACCCACGAGGGCCAGGACCACGAAGGCCAGCAGGAAGTAGTAGATGGCTCGCTGGGAACTGAGCACCATCGAGCCGATCCGGGGGCGCGCCACCGGGATCGACGCCTGCACGCCGCCGCTGATGAAGGTCACGTGGTTGATGATCCACTCGATGATGAACTGCCCGGCGAGCGTCGCGATGGCCAGGTAGAGCCCCTTGATGCGCAGCGACGGGATCCCCACCACCGCACCGACCGCCGCGGCCATGAGGCCGCCCGCGAGCAGGTTCACCGGCCAGGGCGAGCCGAGGCGGTTGGCGAGGTTCGCCGCGGTGTAGGCGCCTACCGACATGAAGGCTCCGTGCCCGATCGAGACCTGCCCGGTGTAGCCGACCAGGATGTTCAGCCCGACCGCGCCGACGATCGCGACACACACCAGGTTCGCGATCGACAGGAAGTAGTCGTTCAGGGTCAGCGGGATCACCGCGAAGAAGAGCACCGCCACCGCCAGCACCGCCCACCGCGCGATCGGCAGCGGGTAGAGGGCCATGTCCGCCTCGTACGTGGTCTTGAGCACGCCGCACTCGCGATGGATCATCGGGCTAGATCCTTTCGATGATCTTCTTGCCGAAGATGCCGTACGGCCGGATCATGAGGGCCAGGATCATCAGGACGTACGGCGCGAAGTCCTTGGTGCCGCCGCCCACGTAGGGGTCCACGTAGCCGGCGGTCACGTTCTCGACGATGCCGACGATCAGCCCGCCGAGCACGGCCCCCGGGATCGAGTCGAGCCCGCCCAGGATCACCACCGGAAACACCTTGAGCCCCACGAGCGACAGGTTGATGTCGACGCCCAGCAGGTTGCCCCAGATGATCCCGCCGAGCGCCGAGACGATCCCGGTCATCGCCCACGCGAGGCCGAAGTACCGCTCGACGTTGATCCCCATCGCCATCGCGACCTGCTGGCTGTCCGCGATCGCCCGCATCGCGATGCCCTTGCGCGACTTGAGGAAGAACCAGCCGAAGGCGGCGAGGAAGATCAGGCTCACCGTCGCGCCCAGAAGCTGGATGGGGGGGATGAGCAGAGGGCCGAGCACGATCGGGTCGTCGGGAATGGGCAGCGGCAGCGTCTTGGTCCCCGCGCCGAGGGTGGACGGCCCGATGCCCCGCAGGACCGAGGCAAGGCCGATCGTGGCCATCACCACCGCGATGACCGGCCGGCCGATGAGCCGCCGCAGCATGACCCGCTCGAGGACGAAGCCGAAGGCCACCATCGTGATCAACCCGATCAGCACCGCCACCCACAGCGGCGCGCTGAACGCGTCGAGGGCGCCGGCCACGACCAGGCCCGCGATCATCACGAACTCACCCTGCGCGAAGTTCACCGCGTCCGTGGCCTTGTAGACCAGCACGAAGCCCAGCGCGATCAGCGCGTACATGAGCCCGATCATGACGCCGTTCGACAGCAGCAGGAGGAAGAAGGCGACGGCGTCAGACACGAGCCGCGACCTCCCCGACGTCCTCGATGCTCACGCGGGACTGGATCGTCGCCTGCCGGCCGTCCTCGTAGGTGATGGCGGTGGAGAGAACCGCCTCGTCGAGGCCACCGTACAGCGCGTCGATGACCGCGGAGTACTTGTCGGCCACGTAGCGCCGGCGCACCTTGCGGGTCCGAGTGATCTCCGCGTCGTCGGCGTCCAGATCCTTGGTCAGGAGCAGGAAGCGCCGGATCTTGGTGGACTCCGGAAGGGTCTCGTTGCCACGCCGGATCTCCTCGCGGATCAGATCGCGAACCTCCGGCTTCTGGGAGAGATCCATGTACGAGGTGTACGGCAGGCCGCGTCGCTCGGCCCAGTTGCCGACCGTGCCGGGATCGATCGCGATCATCGCGGAGACGAACGGCTTCTCGTGGCCGAAAGAGACCGCCTCGCGGATGTAGGGGCTGAACTTGAGCTTGTTCTCGATGAACTGGGGGGCGAACGGGGTGCCGTCGGCGAGAGCCCCCACGTCCTTGGCGCGATCGATGATGACCAGGTGGCCCTGCGGATCGACGAACCCCGCGTCGCCGGTGTGGAACCAGCCGTCCGGATCGATGACCTCCCGGGTCGCCTCCTCGTTCTTGAGGTAGCCCTTGAATACCGCGGCCCCGCGAACCAGGACCTCACCCCGGTCGCCGATCTTCACCTCGATCCCGGACACCGGGCGCCCGGCCGTGGAGGGATTGGCCTCCGCGTCCGGCTGGAGCGAGACCAGGCCGGTGGTCTCGGTCGATCCGTAGACCTGCTTGAGATTGACGCCGATCGAGCGGAAGAAGCGGAACGTGTCGGGGCCGAGGGGTGCTCCGCCGGTCAGGACCCACCGGGTCTGTCGCAGGCCAAGCTGGTCCCGCACCGGCCGGTACACGAAGACCTCGCCGAGCGCGGTGGCCAGCCGCAGGCCGACGGGCAGCCGCTTTCCTTCGACCCGCAAGATCTCGGCCCGCTCGGCGGCGGAGCGGAAGTACTCGAAGGTGCGCCGCTTGATCGGCGTGGCGTCGGAAGCACGAACCTGCAGAGCGGTCAGCATGTTCTCCCAGATCCGCGGTGGGGCCAGGAGCGTGGTAGGGCCGAGCTCGCGCAGATCGCGTTGCACGGTCTCGGGGCTCTCGGGGCAGTTGGCGCAGAATCCCACGGAGAGGCCCGCGAACAGGGTGTAGACCGAGTCGCCGGCCCAGGCCATGGGCAGGTAGGCGAGCGCCGTGTCGTCCGCGGTCAGGCTCGAGGCCAGGCGGAAGCTATCGGCGACCGCGATCGCGTTGGCGTGCGTGATCATCGCGCCCTTGGGGTTGCCGGTGGTCCCGGAGGTGTAGGAGATGATCGCCACGTCCTCGGGGCGGACCTTCTCGATCTCGGTCTCGAAGTAGCTGGGATGATCGGCGGCGAATTTCCGCCCGGTTTCCTGCACCACCTCGTACGACTTGAGCCACTCGTGCCGGTAGCTCGTCATCCCGCGGGGATCGTCGTAGACGACGAGCCGGAGGCCGGGAAGCTCCGCTCGCAGCGCGAGGATCTTGTCCACCTGCTCCTGGTCCTCGGCCACGATCACGCTCACCTCGGCGTGCTTCCACACGTAGGCGAGCTCCCGGGCGATCGAGTCCTGGTAGACCGGCACCGGCACCCCGCCCAGGCACTGGGCGGCGACCTGGGCCCAGTACAGCCGGGGCCGATTGTCCCCTATCACGGAGAGGCGCTCCCCGCGCTGGAAGCCGAGTGCCGCGAGACCGAGAGCCAGGTCACGCACCTGGTCGTGGTACTGCCGCCAGGTCCAGGTCTGCCAGATGCCGCGGTCCTTCTCGCGGATCGCGGGCCGGGCGCCCAGGTCGCGCGCGTTGCGCTGCAGCAGGCGGGGAAGCGTCGTCAGCTCAGCCACGTCGGCCTCCGTTGGTCGCACCCTTGGCGTCGCCCAGGTATGCCTTGATCACCTGCGGGTTCGCCCGGACCTCGTCGGGCGTCCCCTCTGCGATCTTCTGCCCCATGTCCAGTACCGCGACGCGGTCCGAGATGTCCATGACCACGCCCATGTCGTGCTCGATCAGGATGATGGTCGTGCCCCACTCCTGGTTGACGTCGAGGATGAAGCGGGCCATGTCTTCCTTCTCCTCGTGGTTGCAGCCGCCCATCGGCTCGTCGAGGAGCAGGATCTTCGGATCGAGCGCGAGGGCCCGGCCCAGCTCGACCCGCTTCTGGAGCCCGTAGGCGAGCGAGCCGCAGGGCCTCCGTCGGAGGTCCTGGATCCGGAGGAAGTCGATGATGTCCTCGACTCGCCGGCGATTGGCGACCTCCTCCCGCTGGGCAAACCCCCAGTAGATGAACGAGGCGACCACGCCCGCCTTCATCCGCACGTGACGGCCGAGCATCAGGTTGTCGAGCACGGTCATGCCGCGGAAGAGCGCGATGTTCTGGAACGTGCGCGCCACCCCCAGCTCGGCCACCCGGCTGGGCGCGCTGTGGGTCACGTCGCGCCCCTCGAGCAGGATGCGGCCGGTGTCCGGGTGGTAGAAGCCGCTGATCATGTTGAGCAGCGTGGTCTTGCCCGCCCCGTTCGGCCCGATCACCGAGAGGATCTCGCCCCGGCGCACCTCGAGGCTCACCCGGCCGACGGCCTGGACCCCGCCGAACGACTTCGACACCTCCACGATCTCGAGCTGCGCGCTCATGGCCGCGATCTCACGAAAGCCACCGCTTGCGACGCTTGTAGTGCTTGACGTCCCGGTAGCTCTTCCGCTGCCCGACGCCGGACAGTCCGAGGTAGAACTCCTTGATGTCCTCGTTCTCGCTGATGGCCTTGACGTCGCCGTCCAGCACCACCCGCCCGTTCTCCATGACGTACACGTACTGGGCGAAGCGCAGGGCCATGTTGGCGTTCTGCTCGGCGAGCAGCACCGCGACCTTCTCCTCGCGGTTCAGGCGCCCCACGATCTCGAAGATCTCCTGCACCAGCATGGGGGCCAGCCCCATCGACGGCTCGTCGAGCAGCATGAGCCGGGGGTGCGCCATCAGGGCGCGGCCGATCGCCACCATCTGCTGCTCGCCCCCCGAGACGTACCCCGCGTTGACCGCCCGCCGCTCGCGCAGGCGGGGGAAGTAGTCGTAGACCCGATCCAGGTCCTGCCGGAGCGAGTGCCCGTTGCGGCGGGTGTAGCCGCCGGTCAACAGATTCTCCTCCACCGTCAGGTGCTCGAAGACGTGACGGCCCTCCATCACCTGGACGATGCCCCGCCGGACGACCTCGGACGCCGCCCGGTGGTGGATGGCCTCGCCGGACAGCTCGACGCCGCCCTTGGTCACCTCGCCCCGCTCGGTGCGCAGGAGTCCCGAGATGGCCTTGAGCGTGGTGGACTTCCCGGCGCCGTTGGCCCCGAGGAGGGCCACGATGCCCTCCCCGGGGACCTGGAGCGACACGCCCTTCAACACGAGGATGACGTGATCGTAGATCACCTCGATGTTGTTGACCGAGAGCAGCGGGCGAGCGACGTCGCTCACGACGGCACCGTCGCGCCTAGTTCTCTTTCGAGCAGTCGCGCATGGTGTACCCGAGCTTCTTGCCTTCCTCGGCCGCGGCCGCTTCCAGCTTGGGGCGGACGACGTCCCGCATCGGCTGGATCCAGTCCGACACGATGTTCCACTTCTTGCCGTCCCACTGCTGGATCTCCACCGGGCCGCTGCCCTCGTGGTCCTCGCACGAGACCTTCACCGGGTGGGTGAAGCCCTTGAGTCCGACCTGGTCGAGCCGGGCCTCGGTGAGGTTCAGGTGCTCGTAGCCCCACCGCACCTCCTCGGTGGTCAACGGCTTGTTGCCGAACTTGGCCATCGCGGTGCGGAAGGCCTCGGTCATGAACATCGCGTTGACCACGCCGCGGTTGTACAGGGCCTCGCCGATCTTGTCCTTGGGCCCGATGTTCTTCCCGCGGTCGTAGACGAACTTCACGATGTCGCCGTGCACCTTGAAGTTGGTGCCGGGCGCGTGGAAGGTGGCGCCCTTGTAGCCCTTGGCCCCGTCGCCGGCCGGGATCACGTCGGCCTCGCTGGCCGACCACCAATTGCCGATGAAGTGGTCCATCGGGTAGTTGATCGCGGCCGCCTCCTTCACCGCCACCTGGTTCATCACGCCCCAGCCGGACATGTAGATCCAGTTCGGGTTGAGGCGCCGCACCTGCAGCCAGGTCGCCTTCTGCTCCTGGCCCGGATGGTCCACCGCGAGGAGCGTCAGCTCGAAGCCGTACTTGTGGGCCAGCTCCTCCAGCGTCGGGTTCGCTTCCTTGCCGTACGGGCTGTTGTGGTAGATGTGGACGATCTTCTTGCCCTTGAGCTTGTCGAGTCCGCCCTCCTGCTGGCCGATGTACCGGATGACCGACGAGGCCTGGCTCCAGTAGGTGGTCGGGAACGTGAACACCCACGGGAACCACCGGCCGTCCGCCGCCGCGGTCATCCCGTAGCCCATCGAGTGCACCACGACCTTGTCGACCGCGGCCTTGGGGATCAGCTGGTAGGTGATGCCGGTGCTCAGCGGGTTGAACGCCGCCGCCCCGCCGTTCTTGCCCTTGAGTCGCTCGTAGCACTCGACGCCCTGCTTGGTGTCGTACTGGGTCTCGCACTCCTCGACGATCAGCTTGACGCCGTTGATCCCGCCGTCACGCTCGTTGAGCATCGTGAGGTAGTCCCACATCCCGTTGGCGAACGGGGTGCCGCTCGGAGCGTAGGGCCCGGTGCGGTACACGAGCGAGGGGATGAACATCTCCTTCCCCTGGGCGAAGGCGACGCCGGCCAGGGGGAGCGCGAGGACGCTC
>Ga0187778_10003790_pt1 | contig 10083 bp, 6 predicted proteins | sample 1015_Q2_SP5_20_M_FD_132418 | JGI IMG/M metagenome (GOLD analysis project Ga0187778, IMG submission 132418) | Tropical peat soil microbial communities from peatlands in Department of Meta, Colombia - 1015_Q2_SP5_20_MG | ecosystem: Environmental > Terrestrial > Soil > Wetlands > Peat | place...
CCCCCATCAGCTGTTTGAGACGGCAAAGAATACCTTGCTGGATGGAGCAGGCGGCGTCGAGACGCGGCTGGAGGACTGGATTTTCCAGCGGGATTACGCGGAGCGGATTTTGCGGGAGCAGTTTGGCGTAGCAGAGTTGACGGCGTTTGGGCTGGATACGCATGCGCAGGCAATGTGCTCGGCGGGCGCAGTGGTGCATTACCTCCGGGAGAATGCAGCGCGTGGCGAAGACGCCCCGAGCGTGGAGGCGCTGCAGCACCTTGACCGCATTTGGTACTACGAGCAGCGGGATGCGCTCGTGGTGGACCCGGTGTCGGTGAGAAACCTGGAATTGCTAGCGCCGATCTTCACCGAGGAGACAAAAACGAGCGGTCCAACGACGTTGATTGCGGCGCTCGATGCGACTGTGACAGGCATGGGGGCGCGCTTGCTCCGGGCGTGGATTTTGCGGCCGTTGATTGAAGAAGAGGCGATTGAGGCACGGCTGGACGCGGTGGCGCACTTGTTGCAGCAGACCGTGGTGCGCGGTGAAATTCGGAAGGAGTTGCGGGGCATTCAGGACCTGGAGCGGTTGACGAGCCGGATCACCTTGGGCCTGGCGATGCCGCGAGAGTTGGTGGCGCTGAGGAAATCGTTGACGCAGTTGCCGGTAATACGAGAGTTCACAGTCGACAGTTCGCAGTTGAAGGCCTCGGAAAAGAAACCCCAAGACTCAATTTCAAAAACCGAGAGCGGTGCACCCGCTCCGGGCATGAAGACCAGTGTCGCTAAGAGCGGGCTGTTGCGGGAATTGCATGAAGAGATAGATGAGCTGGGGGACGCGCGGGAATTGTTGGAGAAAGCGATTTCGGAAGAACCGCCGGCAGTGGCAAGCGAGCCAGGAATTATACGTGCCGGATATTCGGCGGAACTGGATGAATTGCGGGACTTGAGTAAGCACAGCAAAGAAATTATTGCTTCGATGGAGGAGCGAGAGCGGAAACGGACGGGGATTGCATCACTCAAAATCCGGTTCAATCAGGTGTTTGGGTACTACATCGAGATTTCAAAGCCGAATCTGCATCTGGCGCCGGCGGATTACGAGCGGAAACAGACGCTGGTGAATGCGGAACGGTTCACTTCGCCAGAACTAAAAGAATACGAGAGGAAGATTCTGGCGGCCGATGAGCGGATTGGGGAGATTGAGCGGCAGTTGTACGTGGACGTGCGGACAAGCATCGCGGCCAAGGCGGGGCGGCTTCGGCGGACCGCGGCGGCAATTGCGAAGCTGGATGTGCTGGCGGCGTTCGCGAAACTGGCGGCGGACCGCGGATACGCGCGGCCGGAATTTACAGCCACTGGCGAACTGCTGATCATCGGTGGGCGCCATGCCGTGATTGAAGAGTTGTTGAAGCAGAAGGGTGAGCGGTTTGTGCCGAATGATTTGTGCTTCGAGCCGGGGCGCCAGCAATTGCTGTTGATCACTGGGCCAAACATGGGCGGGAAGTCGACGTATCTGCGACAAGCGGCGCTGATCGTGTTGATGGCGCAGATGGGATCGTACGTCCCGGCGCGGCGGGCGAAACTGCCCATCACCGACCGGATTTTTACGCGCATTGGGGCAAGCGATAATTTGGCGCGGGGGCGGTCAACGTTTTTGGTGGAGATGAGCGAGGTCGCGGGAATCTTGAACCACGCGACTCCCGCGAGTTTGGTGTTGCTAGACGAAGTGGGGAGAGGTACGGCCACGTTCGATGGCTTATCGATCGCGTGGGCGGTGGTGGAACATTTACAGAAGAACACCCGTGCGCGAACGCTGTTTGCGACGCACTATCACGAGCTGACGGAGTTGGCGGAATTGTTGCCTGCGGTGAAGAACGTTCACGTATCAGTGAAGGAGACGCCGAACGAGATTATCTTCTTGCGGCGGGTGGAGCCGGGAAGCGCAGATAAGAGTTACGGAATCGAGGTGGCAAAGTTGGCGGGATTGCCCCGGAGCGTGATCGCGCGGGCACGAGAAGTGTTAAAGAGGCATGAACAGAGCGAGCATGAATTGAGCGAGACGTTGACGCCGGGAGCGACGGAAGGCGCTGGACACTCGAATGGCAATCAGGGAGTGATGTTTACCGCGTTGGATAGGGCGGTGATTGAGAGATTGAAGGAAGCGAATCTTGACGAGTTGAAACCGATCGAGGCGCTGAATTTGCTGGCGGAATTGAAGAAGCAGGTTGGAGGAAGCTGACAGTCGTTTGTTAATACCACAATAGGGTGCACCCTCAAGGACTGAGCTCAGAAACGTAACGCGCAATCCAGAAGAGAAAACTTTTGTGGCGGGGTAAACCCACCGCACATGCACTTTGCATAAGCATGGAGGCTGAGGTTGAGGTGTGTTAGAACGGAGCGAGCGAGGGTAGTAAGAAACGAGAGACTCCTCGCCTCTCTCGGAATGACGGGCCTTTTGTGTAGGGCGACAGCGCAGGGGTTGACACGATGCTGGTGACGGGTTTGATGAGCGGGACGTCTGCGGATGGGATTGATGTGGCACTCGCCGATGTGCATGGGGCGCCTCCGAAATTGCGGTCGCGCCTGTTGCGACACACGTCCCGGCGGATGCCGGAAGCGCTCCGGAAGGAAGTGCTGCGGGTTGCGGAAGGGGCCTCGTGCACTTCCGGAGAAATCAGCCAGCTAAATTTCCGTTTAGGGAAAGCGTTTGCGGAGGCGGCGATTTGCGCCTGCCGTGAGTTCCGCGTGGGGCTCTCACGGGTGGAGTTGATCGGAAGCCACGGACAGACGATTTTTCATCAGGGGCGACCGGTACTGTTTCTGGGGAAATCGACGGCATCGACACTGCAGATCGGCGAACCGTCGGTGATCGCAGCAGAGACGGGTATTCCCACGGTGGGCGATTTTCGCGTGGCAGATATGTCGGCAGGAGGACAGGGAGCGCCGCTAGTCCCGTACGCAGACTATTTGATATACCGCGACGAAAAGATGGGACGTGTGTCGCTGAATCTTGGGGGAATTGGCAACGTGACGGTGTTGCCGGCGGGAGCACGGCCGAGTCAAGTCGTCGCGTTTGACACGGGCCCAGGCAATATGTTGATGGACGCCCTGGTGTGGCATTTCACGCGGAAAAAACAGAGATTCGACCGTGGAGCGCGTTTGGCGCGACAGGGCCAGCCGAATACGAAAGTGTTGAAGGAACTGATGCGCGATCCATACTTGCGACTGGGGCCGCCGAAATCCACGGGGCGGGAATATTACGGCCGGGCGTATTTCCAGGAGTTGTTGCGGTTGGGCAAAAGATATGGGGCGAGCCCGAACGATTTGATCCGCACAACCACAGAATTCACCGTTGCGTCGGTGGTGGATGCGCTGAAACGCTTTGTGCTGCGCAGGACGAAGATCCAACAATTGATTGTGTCGGGGGGAGGCGCAAAGAATCCGTTGATCATGGCGCAATTGTCCGCCTCGTTGACGCCAATCGAGGTGTTGCCATCCTCGAAGCTCGGCGTACCGGAAGAGGCCAAGGAGGCGTACGCATTCGCGCTGTTGGCGTACGAGACCTGGAACCGGCGACCCGGGAATCTGCCGAGCGCGACAGGAGCGGAGCGGGGGATGGTTTTGGGGAAGATTTGTTGGCCGTAAATGGGGAGAGGCGAGTGGCCAGTGGCAAGCGGCCAGTGGCAAGCGGCGAGCGCCCAGAGACGTAGAGGCTCTACTGCGAGTAAAGACGAGACAATTGCCGGCAGAGTCGGTGTGTGTGCTTTTGTTGCAGTGCGGGCGCGAAGGGGCAAAGCGGCCGACAGGGGAAGTGGTGTTTGTGATTGAGGCAAATCCGGCGAACCTAGGTCCGCGGTATGCGACGGACCGGGAATCGCTAGTGAAATACCTGCTGCGCGGAGAGGCGCGGCTGGCAAGTGAGATTCTGCCGCCGAAATGGGCGAGTGGATGAGTTGGTAGCGATGATCCAAACGGAGAGCGAGCGAGAGAAGCGGAAGGCGCTGTGCAGCGAGGTACAGAAGATAGTGACGGAGGAGCTGCCTTATGTGCCGCTATGGTACGTAGACGTGGTAAGCGCGCACCGGAGAGGGATGCAGGTGGAGTTGACACCGACTGGCGATTACGACTTCTTGATAAAGTGAGGAGCATCCGCAGAGCTAGGGCAAGCAGTAGAATTACGCCGCGGTGGAAATCGGCCAAAAACAAGAACAGAGCGGGCTGGACAACGCTCGCTCTGTCATTAAGGACGCTGGAGAATCTAACCGGGCCGTTCGCGTTTTACTGCAGCGGAGTCCCGGTAGCTATGGTGCAGCCAAGCGCGCCGGACAAGTATTCGATCACGCCCGTCTCGTCGCTGCAGAACGACTGGGTGCCGGTGGAGTTCAGAGTTGCCGGATTCGCCAAGCTCGTGTAGTTAGTGTTGGGGGCGCCGCCAGCAGGCGTCACGGTGAAGTTGTAACCGCTCTTTGTGCCGGTCGCAAGAACGTTGTCAATCAAGCAACCCGTTGCCGGAGCCGGGGTGCACGGGGTTGCGCCACCAAGGCTGATCAGGTCGGTGAAGCCAATCGCGGGATAGGCGTCCGCAAACGTAATTTCGGCGGTGTTGATCGTCCGGAGGGAACCGACGCTCGAGGCCTCGTTCGCTGACATTCTCGCGCGAATCAGGTTCGGAATCGCGATGGCTGCGATGATCAGAATGATCGAGACGACGATCAGCAGCTCGATGAGAGAGAAACCCTTCTGCTTCTTCATGACATCTCCTTGGGAGCTTGTAACGTGCCGCGTACGCCTCCTATATGTGCAAGGGTTATGCCACTACCAGGACTCTAAGTACCGACGTACCAAGGGATTTGGCATCTCTTGATTCCACGCTCCTTGCAGGCCCGGCTACCCCCCCAAAAGTACTAGGGTCGGCTTGTCCCCCTCCCTTACCCTGCCCTCCAGACCACCCTTAGAATGCCCTAAGATGGAAAGTTCCTTCCCTTGGCTGGGGTCAGGGTACAGGGTGCTAAAGACCCCATTTTGAGGGGTATACCTGTGGTTCCAAGGGCTTTTACGTCAGAGGACAGTAGCCTCAAAATATGAAATAGAGGGCAAGTCTCTGGCCGGGCGGGGCCGCGGCTGGGGGCCAAGAACGCAACTGGCAAGGCTCGAGGATGTTGCCTTAGACCTGAGTGCGATCCCATTCCGGATCGACGGGGGCCGGGTGGACCTGTCCTTCATGGATTGGGGCGGGAATAAGGCGTCCCGCCAAAAGGTGAAGCAAAAACACGAGGATGAGGCCGCCGGCAAGTCCGAGCACAAACCATCGCATGTCGGTCTGTGGGTAGAACAGGGCGTACAGCACGAGGATCCAGAACGAAGTCGTGAGAACGGGGATTCCCACCGCAATGAACATAGTTCCCGAGAAACCGGGAAGGTACCAGGGGAATTGATCGTGCACCGACCGGCGCGCCCACCAGGCCGTGTCAATTTTGATGGCTAGGCCCTCGGCAAGCGGCAATTCCCTTTCTTCCGGGCCGCGCCGATGACCTAGGCGGTAGAACTCGAACAGGTGCGAGTCGATCGAAGTCACGCCAGGGATCGACTCGAGGAGCCGCAGGTAAGCGCGCCAGAATTGAATAACACGAACGCCGCGAAAGCCGAGCGAAATGTAGAACAACGAAAGCGCCAAACCGAACAAAGTCACGATCAGGCTGATGTTGCGGGCGGTGGTCGTGGCGGAAGTTGTGAACGCGAGAGCCGTGGCGAGAAAAGCTTGGACGGTCGAGAAATTGTTCATGCGCGCGTAGATAATATGGTCTTCGTGGTACAAGCGCTCGAGAACCCTGTGCCACGCTTGCTTTGGGTCGGGAAATTTCAAGTCGAGGTTCATCGCAGTGGGAAACGGCGCCTCTGTAGGAACCGCCCTTGACCCGAGATTGTACCCTGATCGCCCCTTGCAAGTCCGTGACGGGATGGCGTCCTCTTGCGGCTAGCCGACGCGCGAAGATTGGTTCTCGCGCCGACATCGGCTGTACTCCTCATCCCTGTTGGCGCATCGAACGGGGTATTCTGCTACGGGAGTTGGAACGCGAATGGCCACTACTGCTACTGCCGTACCTGGTGCAACCGAAGCTGTCGCAAAGCCGGCGAGGAAGAAAATCAACTGGCAATCGCTGCCGGAGATTTGGGCGTTGATCCGTCCGCGGCGCGGGTTGCTGCTGCTGGGGCTGGTGCTGGTGGGAATCAACCGCGTGGCGGGACTGGTGCTGCCGGGGTCAAGTAAATACCTGTTCGACAATGTCATTGACAAGCACCAAATGAATCTCCTGCTCCCAATCGTGCTGGCCGTCGTGGGCGCGACGCTTCTCCAAGGCATCACGTCGTTCACGCTGACACAGCTTCTGTCGAAGTCGGCGCAACGGATGATCACGGACATGCGCAAGCAGGTGCAGGCGCACATCGGGCGCTTGCCCGTGAGCTATTACGACGCAAATAAAACGGGCGTGCTGGTTTCGCGGATCATGAGTGACGTGGAAGGCATACGGAACCTGATCGGGACGGGGCTGGTGGAATTTGTTGGCGGGATGCTGACGGCGGTGCTGGCGCTCATCATCTTACTGAGAACCAGCACGATGATGACGCTGGTGGCGTTCGCGGTGATGCTGTGCTTCGCGCTGTTCCTGAATAAGGCGTTCGCGGCGATCCGACCGATTTTCCGCGCACGGCCAAAAATCAACGCCGAAGTTACCGGGCGGTTGACCGAGTCGCTCGGGGGAGTGCGCGTGGTGAAGGGATACCACGCGGAGGAGCGCGAGGAATCCGTTTTCGCGAGTGGGGCGCAGCGATTGCTGGACAACGTGCTGAAGACACTGACCACGACCTCGCTGATGAGCCTGTCCGGTGCAGGGCTAATGGGAATCGTCAGCGCGATCATTATGTACCTCGGGGCACGGCAGGTGCTGGCCGGAACTATGACAAAGGGCGAATTGATTTCTTACACGGCCTTTCTCGTACTCATGGTCGCGCCGGTGTTTCAGATTGTGAACATCGGGACCCAAATTACAGAAGCCATCACGGGGCTTGAGCGCACGCGGGAGATTTTAAGCGAAGCGAAGGAGGATCAGGATCCGAAGCGGACGGTGGCGCTGTGGAGAATCGATGGGCGCTTGCAATTTGAGGACGTGCAGTTTTCGTACGAGGCGAAGAAAGAAGTGCTGCACGGGATCAGCTTCGCTGCCGAGCCGGGGACTGTGACCGCACTTGTGGGCCCATCGGGCTCGGGAAAATCGACCATCATCGGGCTAATTTCGGCGTTTTACACGCCGGCGGCGGGGCGCGTGTTCGTGGATGGAGTGGACCTGGCAACGGTGCGGCTCGATTCTTACCGGACGCAACTGGGCGTGGTGCTGCAGGATACGTTTTTGTTCGACGGAACCATCCGGGAGAACGTCTCCTATGCGCGGCCGCAGGCGAGCGAGGAAGAAATCCTTGCAGCATGCCGGATTGCGCGCGTGGACGAGTTCGCGGAGGGTTTTGAAAAGAAATACGACACCGTGGTGGGCGAGCGCGGCGTGAAACTTTCAGGCGGGCAGAAGCAGCGTGTGTCGATCGCGCGGGCGATCTTGGCCGACCCGCGCATTTTGATTTTAGACGAAGCGACGTCGAGTCTGGACTCGGAGTCCGAGGCGCTCATTCAGGAGGGGCTGAGGTATTTGATGCGCGGGCGAACGACGTTTGTCATAGCGCACCGGCTTTCCACGATTCGGCGCGCGGAGCAGATTTTGGTGGTGCAGGAAGGGCGGATCTTGGAACGCGGGACGCATGAATCGCTCTATGCCGCGCAGGGACGGTATTTTGAGCTGTACAACAAGCAGCACGCGGTGGAGACGAATCTTTTCCTCGCGCCGGGAGAAGGTGACAAGACAGAAGAAGATTCCGGCGGGAATGGCGGAGGGACAGCAGGGGGTGGCGCATTGCCTGAGGCCATGCGGATGATGAGGTCGAGGAATGGGTAAAGGAGCGGACAGTCTCCCCGCTTGTACTAGGGGTAGGCAGAAGGCCGTCTCCGGATAAGCTTAGAGCGACGGGCGGCGAAGGAGGGGCTTCTTCGCGGGCCCAGCTTGCGTCGGGATCATCGTGGCCATCTTGCGGATCATAGCCAGAACCAAGCGCTTATCGCCCTCGGAAAGGGTCGTGCTGTACTTCTTAATTTCGGCGAGGAAACGAATCTCATCCTGAGAAAGTTCGCCGAGCATTTTCTGCGTCTCTTTGTCGCGCGGCGTCTCGGTACCCGGAAAAAAATCAGCCAGAGAGATTTCCATGGCTTCGGCAATCTTGGCGAGGGTTTCGAGTGACGGAACGGTGTGGCCGTTCTCCACGCGGGAGAGATAGCAGCGGAGCAGACCGGTGCGGCGCTCAATATCCCCCTGCGACAATCCGCGCTGGCTGCGATAGGTTTTAATGACTTCCCCGATGTTGACCTGCGGTTTCTCTTTAGGCACGATTTACCTCCCACGCAAGGAGTAGCTTAGTGGCTAACAGTAGGAATGGCAAGGGGGAAGTGAACGGGATTTGTTTCCAAAGGGTAACAAGGAGTCCCTGAGGGGCGTCCACGCCCCTCAGGGGAAAAGCCAACGGCGCAGGGGTGGCTGAACTTACGCGACCCTACTGCATGAGACTGGTGGTGGCCGGAACGACGTTATAGCCGTCCAGCTCGAGGATTGGCTCAGCGCCTTCCAGGTCGTCAACCTCGGCATGAACGCTGACGATTTTGTCTTCCCCGGGTAGCAACGAAAAATAGTTGTCATCCCAAAAGATAGGAACGAGGTCTTCCCCGCCGTGGCCCTTGGTGACGCGGAGATGGACCTGGAACGCCACAGAGTTGCTGGGATTGGCGACCTTGATCGAAGCGTACCCCGTGCTGCCTTGGCTCTCCGTACTGAAGGTCAAATCCAATTTGACCGGCGGGAGCGAGTTGAGGCCGGTGAGGTCGGCGAAGTCTTTCTGTGGGGTGTAAACGGTGTCCTTGCGCATGGACCAATCCAAAGTATCGAGCTGGGTCGAGAGCCAGTAGAAATTGTCGCTGATCAATTTGCCGGAAGCATCGCGGAGATAGAGCTTCAGGAAATAGGTGGTAGAGAGATGCTCCGGTTTCGGCAGGTCCAAGGCTTTGGCGGCAGCATCGGGGCCGATGTCGAGGGTGGCGTCGCGGGAAGCAACTTCCTTGCCATCCACATTGAGGAGCTTGGCAGTGACTTTAAGCCCCTTGATGGGCTCATAGGTGCTGTTGACAACGTCCACGGTATTGCCAGTGTAGCCGTACTGAACGTGGACGAGCTCGGTGGCCTTCTTGGTGCCGAAATAACCGCCGGCGGGGACGAGATAGTAGTCGTAAAGATGCCAAATGAGTGAGGGCCAGGCGTTGTTGAGCATCCACTGAATAACGCCGGTGGCGACGTACTTGTTGCGGCCATAGGCCTCGAACATGGAGCGCTCGTTGTCGTAGGCGGTGGCCTGCGCCTTGCGCTCGTAATCATCGAGCGAGGTGGCGGTCCCGTAGCGCTTGTTCACGGCATCGGTGAAAACGTTGACGGTGGCAAAGCGCTCGCGACCGGAATGGAAATTCCAGTAGTCATCTATGGGCCAGAGATGTTCCTTCGGGATGAACTTTTCGAGGCTTTCTTTCGGGGGAATTGCGGGGCCGGGACTAGTTTCCGTGTTGTAGCTGTAGGCGCCTCCAGCCTGCGTGTCCGCTAGCCAGTAGACGGGCGGAACGTATTCATAGGGACCCGTCATTTTGACGCCGGATTTGCCTGTGACGGTAGTTGATTGAGCGCTCGCGGAAGAAACAAAAGGATTCGGCCACTCGAGATCCTTCAGGATGCCGAGGTACATGTTTTCGATCTCGGGAGGAGGCGGGTTGTCGCTGCCGTAGAGCCACACGAAAACGCTGGGATGATTGCGTAAGCGGGAAATCTGGTCGGTGAGAGAAGCGGCAGCGATGGACTTGGTCTCGGGAGTCCAGTGGCGCCAGCGCTCCCAAGCGTCGCAGCAGCACCACCCGGGCATGACAAGAAGGCCCATGCGGTCGGTTTTGTCGAAGAACTCATCTTGGTC
>Ga0187778_10003791_pt1 | contig 10081 bp, 6 predicted proteins | sample 1015_Q2_SP5_20_M_FD_132418 | JGI IMG/M metagenome (GOLD analysis project Ga0187778, IMG submission 132418) | Tropical peat soil microbial communities from peatlands in Department of Meta, Colombia - 1015_Q2_SP5_20_MG | ecosystem: Environmental > Terrestrial > Soil > Wetlands > Peat | place...
AGCTTCACGCCGTTTGTTCATCATTGTTGGTTGTTCTTTCCCCTGGTGGATCATCAACGTGAAGTTTTCCCGAGTTTCTTGACTCGCCGTTATCGCGTCCCTTGCCTCCGTCTCGTGGATGAGTTCTCTTCTCCAGGACGCTGCGATACGTGATATACTTTTTATAAAGAGAAGTGGACTCACATGAAAATCAGGGTCGCCATAATCGTTATCGGCATAGCGTTGGCATATTGGATATTGCCTTCAGGATTGCTGGGCACCTCGGTTGATTCACTAACCTTAAGACAAATATTACGGGGCTCGGCATCGCTGGTAATATTCTTTTGGACAATAACGTTTGCCATAAATATCTAAACACAAACTGTCATGATATCCAATAACGAGTGATTGGTGCAAGGTGTTTGTATTCTAGGCCTTAGGGCTTTTCTTTGTCCATTCCAGGCGTCTATGACCTGATGCCAGTTCTGGTATCGCGTGTTTTCGGGGGAATGAGCAAAGAACAATCATTACTAGCATCCTCGATACCCCTCACTGAAGTCTTCAGGTTTTAAGATTTCGCGATAAAGAGGATGTTGTTGATTAGAGCAATTTTCAAAGGCTCTTCTTATCGTGCATCGACGTTAAACGTCACGGTCGGAAGCGGAGTTCCCCCACGGTTCGTGGTCACATCCACCCGCCATCCACCCTCCATGGGGATGTTCGCCTTGAATGCATAGGCGTCTCCGCTCAGCATGGGTTGCGCGGAGTATTCCATCGGTGCCATGCCCGGCATGGCCGGCATATAGTAGCGCACATCCACCTTGGCGTCCGTCACTGACTTTCCTGACGAATCAACCAGCCTGACCGTAAGCGCATTATCGCCTTTGACCAAGGGGTAGCTGCGGGCGCTAAGTGTAATGGTCACGTCCCCCGCTGTTTTCTGCATCTCATGTCCCCTGGTGCACGCGTACATCAACCCCACTGAAATTAAAGCGACCAGCATTAACCGCAAACAGGTATTCATTTTATTCTATTACCTCCTCAAGATAATTACCTATGCTCTATGATATCTTTGCAACATCCATGCCGGGGCTGATGCATTGAGCTAGGGTGGAGAATCAGAATATTATCATACTGTTGAAAATCCAGTCCTGTTTACTGTGGTTTGTCTCACACATCTTGGTGTAGCATTTGCTACTCAGCGGCGATGGTGAGCTTTGTGGAGGGAAGAGAGGCGGCCATCCTCGATGACCATGAGAAATGGTGAGAATGTCTCGGAGACTGCACATGCCTTAATTATCACTCGCCTTCGTCAACAGTCCTAACGACTCCTGGTCCAGTTCCAGCTTTGTCGCGGCGATAAGGTCGTTCAATTGCTCCAGAGTCGTAGCACTGGCAATCGGGGCAGTGATACCCGGTCGTCCCATAAGCCAAGCGAGGGCAACGCTTGATGGAACAGTATCGTATCGTTTGGCAACCTGATCCAGGGCATCAAGAATACGGAGCCCGCGCGCATTCAAATAAAGTTTAATTCCCTGGCCCCGGACGCTTATGGATAAGTCTTTTTCCGACCGGTACTTGCCGGTAAGAAATCCGCTCGCTAAAGAATAGTACGTGATCACACCCAGTCCCCGTGTCCGGCAGAGAGGTTCGAGCGATTGTTCATAATCGGCTCGATCATACAGATTGTAGCGGGGCTGCAGGCATTCATAAGCCGGTAACCCTTGGTCCTTGCTGATTCGCAACGCCATGGAAAGTCTCGAAGCGCTGAAGTTCGAAGCGCCTATTGTCCGCACTTTGCCCTGTTTAACTAGTTCTCCGTATGCCGCGAGCGTTTCCTCCATCGGCGTATCAGGATCGTCGTAATGTGACTGATAGAGATCAATATGATCCGTTTGCAGACGTTTCAGCGATTCTTCCACGGCGTGAAGAATATAAGCTTTCGAGAGGCCCCGCTTGGTCTGTCCCATTTCGCTCCCGACCTTGGTCGCAATGATAATTTCGTTCCTGCGTCCACTCCTCTTCAACCATTTGCCGATGATCGTCTCTGATTCACCACCTCGGTTTCCGGCTACCCACCTCGAATACGAATCTGCAGTATCGATTAGATTAAGTCCGGCTTGGGAAAAAGCATCGCATATCTTAAATGCCATCGGTTCATCAACGGTCCATCCGAAGACATTTCCGCCCAACGCCAAGGGAGCGGTTTCTATGCCTGAATTCCCGAGTTTGCGTTTATGCATTGGACACCACGCGCTCTCCACCAAGATAGCAGCGGAGAGCATGAACATATTCCCTTCAGTGCCGGCTGGACTGAGGAGATACGTCAACGATTCCCTCTGACGATTCTTTCTTTTTATGTTCAGCAGCAAGGAACATATACATTGCAGGCACCACAAACAGAGTGAACAGGGTCCCTATAGAAATGCCGGTCATGATCACCAATCCCATATTAAACCGGCCCGCTGCGCCTGCGCCTGACGCAGTAACGAGCGGCAGAACGCCCAGTACCATGGCAGCGGTGGTCATGAGGATTGGCCGAAGGCGGATGGCGGCGGCCTCCTCTACTGCCTCCCGCTTTCCCCTCCCCTCGCGCTGCAAGTCGTTCGCGAATTGCACGATCAGGATGCCATGTTTGCTGATGAGGCCTATCAGTGTGACAAGGCCCACCTCGGTATAAATGTTGAGGCTGGCACCTCCTGCGCCCAAGCTTATGAAAATCATGGCGCCGCAGATGGACATGGGCACGCTCACCAGAACAGTTAAGGGGTCACGGAAACTTTCGAACAGAGCCGCCAGCGCGAGGAAAATGATGATCAGGGAGAAAAAAAACGTAACTTCCAGTGCTGTCGATTCCTGCACATACTGCCGTGATTGGCCAGCGTAATCGATGCTGTAGCCCTGGGGAAGTACATCCTTGGCAAGCGCCTTGAGCGTGTCCAACGCTTCACCGAGCGTCACACCCGGCCTCATGACCGCCGAAATCGTAGCCGAATTGAGCTGCTGGAAGTGGTTGAGTGATTCTGGCACGACCGCGGTCTTAAGCTTCGCGATAGTCGAAATCGGCACCGATGCACCGCTCTGAGCCGTAATGTAGTAGTCCTGAAGCTGCGCAGCGTTGAGCCGGTGAAGCTGCATCACCTGCGGGATCACCTTGTAGGATCGGCCGGCAAGGCTAAAATAGTTAACGTAACCGCCGCCCAGCATAGATCCGAGCGCGCCACCGATGTCTCGCATGGTCAGACCGAGCTGACCGGCTTTGTCACGATCGAACTCGACGGTGGTCTGTGCCTTGTCGATTTTAAGGTCCGTGTCAAGGAACGCGAACTTCCCGCTCGCGTATGCCTTGCCCATGAGCGCCTGCGATACATCGTTCAACCTTTCAAAGGGCTCTGTAGTGCCGATCACGAACTGCACGGGCAGTCCACGGCCAGAACCCGGCAATGGCGGGTTCTGAAATGCAACCGCGCGAAGGCCCGTAATATTGCCGAGTTTACCCTGCACCTGCGGCTGGAGCTGATCTGCTTTACGCTTGCGTTCGTCCCAAGGTTTCAGCACCATCCCGGCGATGCCTGAGTTTAGGCCGAGGATGCCGTCGAATTGGAATACGTGGTCAGTTTCCGGAAAGGATGCAAACGTTTCATAAACCTGGCGGGTATAAAGCCGCGTCTGATCCAACGAGGCATTCGGTGCGGCTGTGGCGAGGGTAATGATGATCCCTTGATCTTCCTGCGGCGCAAGTTCGCTCTTTGACGTGGTGTACAGGAAATAGATGCTTACCAAGATGAGGACTGCAAATACGCCCGTAACAGGCAACGTGTTGAGCGAACTGTGCAATAAGCGCTCGTACGCGCTGCGTAGCCGCGTGAACTGTTTATCAACCCATGCCGCGAACCGGTTCTGTCCGCCATGCCCATAAGGTTTTAAAAATCGAGAGCACATCATGGGTGATAGCGTAAGCGCAATCACCGCAGACACCGCCACAGCGCCGGCGAGGGTATAGGCAAACTCGGTAAAGAGCGCGCCAGTCAGCCCCCCCATGAACCCGATCGGGATATACACGGCTATGAGTACGACCGAGATCGCGACGATCGGACCGGCAAGTTCGCGCGCTCCCTGGAGCGCTGCGGGCAGCGGTTTCATCCCTGCCTCCATGTGCCGGTGAACGTTCTCCACGACGATGATCGCATCGTCAACGACGAGACCAATTGCGAGGACCAACGCCAGCAATGTCAAGAGATTGATCGTATAGCCGAGGACGAGCATGATGAAGAACGCGCCGATGAGAGAGAGCGGCATGGCAATTGTCGGAATGATGACGGACCGCACGGTGCCGAGGAACAGGAAGATCACCGCGGTCACGATCAGGAGCGCCTCGACCAGCGTCACGACCACCTCCCGGATCGCACTGTTTACGTATTTCGTGGCGTCGTAGACGATACGTCCTTGCAGTCCTTCAGGCAATTGCTGTGCAATGGGCGGAAACGCTTTGCGAACGCCGTCTATCACTGAAAGCAAATTCGCCGTCGGTGCCACCTTAATGCCGATGTAGACGGCGCTGTTTCCGTCGAAGGCAACCGCCGTATCATAATCCTCAGCCCCCAGCGTCACATTGGCTACATCTCCAAGCCGGATAATCGCGCCATTCTGAGACTTGATCACGAGAGTCCGGAACTCTTCCACGGAGTGCATGCCGGTGTCCGCCGTGAGGTCGACGGTGACCATCTGGCCCTGGGTGCGGCCCACTGCGGAAATAAAATCGTTTGCTGCCAGCGCATTACTGACGTCGTTGCCACTTACACTGTAAGCCGCCATCCGGTCCGGGTCGAGCCACGCCCTCAGCGCAAAGCGGCGCTGTCCGAGAACTTCGGCTGTCTGCACGCCGTCGACGGCCTGCAGCTTGGGCTGGACAACCCGGATCAGATAGTCGGTGATCTTGTTCGTGGGCAGCACGGAACTGTAAAACCCGATGTACATCGAATCAATTGTTTCACCGATGGCGATGGTAATCACCGGTTGCTGAGCGTCTCTGGGGAGTTGGTTCAGCACCGCATTCACCCGCGTATTGATCTCCGTCAGGGCTTTGTTCGGATCGTAGTTCAAGCGCAGGCTGGCCTGGATCGTGCTCACACTCAGCTGGCTCGATGAAGTCAAATAGTCGATGCCGTTCGCCTGGGCAATTGAGTTCTCGAGCGGCGTTGTGATGAAACCGGCAACCAGTGCGGGATCGGCGCCATAATAGATGGTTTGGACCGTAACCACTGCATTCTGGATCAACGGATACTGTCGTACGGGCAGGAGCCCTGCAGACCGCAGGCCGAGCACCAAAATCAGCAGGCTGACCACAGTCGCGAGCACTGGACGTTTTATGAATATATCAGTAAAGTTCATAAGAACACCTATGGTTATAACAGATGCACGATACGGGACAGGGACTGACCCGACTCTCTCGTGAATAAGGGATCATATATCATGCACCGAATTTCCCATTTCTACTGGTCCACCGGTTTCGGCGCTTGATCGTTTTCCGGCTGAACCTGGTTATTAATGATCACCTCGCTGCCGTTCTTCAGCTTCAGTTGACCGCTGGTCACAACCATATCGCCCTCCTTGACCTCGGTGAGAATAGCGACCTGGTCGCCCCGTGTAGGACCTATGGTGACAAAGCGCTGTTGTGCTGTCAAATGAGGCTTTCCGTCAGTGCCTTTCCCGCTTTCCTGGACGATGTACACGGTGTCTCCGTAAGGATTATAGGTCACGGCTGTCTGCGGAAGCGTCAAGTAGCGCTGAATAATACCGGCGTGCACCTCAACGGTTGCGTACATTCCCGGTAGAAGCACGTTCTTTGGGTTGGCAATCATCGCCTCCACCTGGAAATTCCGCGTATCAGGATCCACTTTAGGATTGACGACCGTGATCTTGCCCGTGAACGTGCGGCCAGGGTATGTGTCCGTCGTTACGGCAACAGTTTGTCCAAGTCCGATTCGCGAAAGCTCCTGCTGCGGCAAGTAAAAGTCGACATAGAGCGGATCCAGTTCCTGGAGCGTAACTATCCTATCGCCCGCGTTAATATATTGCCCGGGATTGATCGTACTGATACCGAGTCTGCCGCCGAATGGCGATCGAATGGTCTTTTTATCGACCACCGCCTGCTGTGCTGCAACCTGCGCGCGTTTGCTCCTGAGATCGGCTGCCTCGTTGTCAAGCGTTGCCTGGCTGACGGCCTGGATCTCGAATTGTTTTTTATCCCGTTCATAGGTGATATTTGCCAGATCTGCCGCAGCTTCATAAGCATGCAGTTGGGCGATATCTGCATCAGCGTTGAGTTCAACAAGCACTTGCCCTGCTGCCACTTCTTCGCCAGACTTGAAATGAAGCGATCGTACGAGCCCCGCTATCTCGCTGGTTACCTCGACGCCGCGGACGGCTCTCAGACTGCCAACGGCTTTGGCTTGGGGCTGCCATGGCTGGAATTCGGCCTTCATCGCAGTAACAGCCACCGGTGGCATCCGAAAAGACATATATTTTTTCATCATGTTGGCCTTGAATACTTGGTAGCCGAATAGCCCGCCTAACACCACACCGACGGCCGCAATCATAATTATCATTCTCCGAGCCATAAGGCGCTTCTCCCTGTCATTGTGCATTCAGCAAAATACTATTAAAATCGAGGATGCTGCGTGTACCTGCTCTCATTCCTTTTTAGAGAATCCGAAAGAACCATCCTGCGCCAATTCGTATCTATTCCACCAGCCGCCGCCAAGAGCCTGGAACAGCGCTGCTGTATCAGAGAACCGCGCAGCTTGCGCCTGCACCAGACTGATCCGTGTTTGTTGGTACGCACGCTCAGCATTGAGCAGTGAGAGATAACTCACTGATCCGAGTTGAAACTGTTTCTGTGTGAGTTCGAGCAAATCGCGGGCGGAAGCAGCTGCGTCAGACTGCGCCTTGAGCGCATTGGCGTCGGCTTCGAGCGCGCGCAGCACATCAGCCACATTCTGGAAGGCCTGCAATACGGTCTGACGATACTGGGCCGACGCTTGATCGAAGACGGCAACAGCGGCACGCCGCTTTGCGTTAAGTTCCCCCCCATGGAACAGGGGGAACAACAACCCTCCGCTCAGGCTCCAGACAGCCGAACCACTTCTAAAAAGAGTCGCCGCTGTACTTGATTCCGAACCGTAGCTGCCGGTTAACGTTAGCTGAGGATAAAGATTTGCCGTGGCCACGCCGATCTCCGCATTCGCTGCGTGCAGAAGAGCCTCTGATGCACGAATGTCCGGGCGCTGCCGCACCAGTGAGGAAGGCAGGCTCACAGGTAATTCTATAGGTAGCTGCAGTCCGTCTAGCGTAAATTGAGGAAGGTTCACCGCTTCACTGGGCAATCGTCCCATGAGCACTGCCAAGAGATGGCGCGTTTGAGCAAGTGCCATTTGCAAAGGTGGTAAGGTTGCTCGCGTTTGCGCGAGCTGCGTCCGCTGCGCCAGAACGTCGCTGCGCGCTGCTCCTCCCAGCTGGAATTGCATCTCGATGATATCGAGCTGTCTGGCCTCTGCAGATATGATCTCCTGAGTTGCAGACAACTGTGCCCGCAACAGGGCCTCTCGAACCGCAGTCGTTACAATGTTTGACGTGATCGTCAAATAGGCTGCCTCAAGCTGAAAGCGTTGGAAGTCAACTTGAGACTGCAAAGCCTCGAGTTCGCGCCTCGCTCCGCCGAAAAGATCGAGCGTATAGGAGACATTCACGGATGCATTGTAGAGCGTAAAGGGGCTGAATCTTACGTTTGGCTCTGCGAATGCGGCGCCCGAAATTTTCTGATTTGAAACCGAGCCGTTTGCATCCACCGCAGGGTAAAGGGCTGACCCGACAAGGGCGTTCAGGTTTTCTTGCGATTGGCGCAGCGTGGCCTGCGCAGCAGCGAGAGTCGGATTGTCAGCCAGCGCTTGGCGAATCACTTGGTCCAGTTCCGCAGAGTGAAACAACGTCCACCACTGTCCGGGGATATCCCGCCCCGGGACCAAAAGTTGAGATGTTCCTCCAACCCCTGGTGATGACGGAGTTTCTGCGGTCAACGGCTCTGCAGTATATGCGCGTGTCTTTGGTGCCTCTGGCGATCTGAAATTGGGACCGACAGCACAGCTAATCAATGCCGCACTCATAATCGACGCAATGAAAAAGATTTGCTTCCGCATTGGTTTAAGCGTTTCCCTCGATGGCGTGCTTTCCTAAGTGTCTGTAAATGCGCTCCATAGTTGTAATAATAGCACAGCTTATCAATATTAGACTGTTTTTGTATCAATTTAAGAACAAAGTATTCATATGGGGACTTTCACACAGTCAGCGCTTATCATTTATTATGATAAAAAATTTCTAATACGCATTCGAATTATAAAATGATTATATTAAGGCAAAAAAGCTGGAATTGAGGGGAAGGGCATACGTCCAATTATCTTTGTGAGAAGATGTTCCTTGCAAGTCAAGATTGTTCTCACGCGGTGGTTGCAATCAAGGTCTCATGCAGTCTCAATCTGTGATTTCACGCTTACCATCTCATGTCCCCCCTCTTTATTGACGACTCATGACTCCGAGATGACCTGGGGTTCTCGCCCGCCCGTTCCGGGTTGTTATTATCTCTCATGAGTTCAACGTTAATAACCGCATACGCGTTGGCTGGCTTTACATTCAAGCTCGGCACCTCCTCATATTCCTTCTATTGACGTATAGGTATCACTGTCGGAAACGTAAGACAGAAACGTACCGAAGGTTGAAGACCTGCATCAAAACATCACGGTCCGCTCAGATCGAGGAAAACGACAAGACCCAAGCCCAAACGCAAGGCTCCCCCAGTCCTATCGGCCCGACCTTGCCCGTTTACGAATGCTCGTAAAATTACTATCAAAAGGCAGCGAAATTAATCCCAGCACGAAAAAGCGGTCATCCTGCTCACTGCAGGCCCTTGCAATGTCCTTTTTGATATGATCAGGACGAGGCTCAGGAGAAGCATGCACTCCGCGCCGAATTGCCGTATCGTTCACGACTTGTGGGCATATCCCACTTTTTTTAATGCCTCCTCGATTTCGCTGAGCGTGGTCGGATCATCAATGGTCGACGGTATGGTATAGGACTCGCCATCGGCGATCTTCCGCATGGTACCTCGCAGAATCTTTCCGGACCTCGTCTTTGGCAGCCGTTTCACCACGCATGTCTCCTTATATCCGGCAATGGGGCCGATGTTCTCCCGGATCATTTTCGCGAGATCCTTTTTGATATCCTCTTCGCTGGTGCTCACTCCGGCTTTCAAGACGCAAAGTCCAATGGGAAGCTGGCCTTTGAGATTGTCGTGCACGCCGATGACAGCGCATTCAGCAATGTCCCTGTGCGTTGAGACGACCTCTTCCATCTCTCCGGTGGAGAGCCGATGGCCCGCCACATTGATTACGTCGTCCACCCGGCCCATGATGTAAACATAGCCATCCTCGTCGATATACCCCCCATCGCTCGTGAAATAGTAGCCGGGAAAGGGCCTGAGGTAAGACTCAAGGAAGCGCTGATCCGCCTGCCACAAGGTGGGGAGCGTACCGGGAGGAAGGGGAAGCTTAATTGTAACGAGGCCAGTCTCCTTCGGGCCCAGCTGTTTACCGTTGGTATCCAGGATTGTGACATTGAACCCCGGCACCGGCTTGGTGGACGAACCTGGTTTTACCGGGATTTCCTCAATTCCGATCGAATTCGCGGTAATAGGCCACCCCGTCTCCGTCTGCCACCAGTGGTCGATGACCGGCTTATTCAAGAGATCATGTGCCCAATGATACGTATCAGGATCGAGTCGCTCACCGGCGAGGAACAGGTATTTAAACCCGGAGAGATCGTACTTTTTGATGTATTCGCCGTAGGGATCTTCTTTTTTAATCGCCCGGAAGGCTGTCGGCGCGGTGAACAGCACTTTAACTCCATGCTGTGCAATTACCCTCCAGAATGCTCCAGCATCGGGTGTGCCGACGGGTTTTCCCTCGTAAATAATCGTGGTGCATCCATGGAGCAGTGGGCCGTAGACGATATAGGAATGGCCCACCACCCAACCCACGTCCGAGGCGGCCCA
>Ga0187778_10003795_pt1 | contig 10078 bp, 7 predicted proteins | sample 1015_Q2_SP5_20_M_FD_132418 | JGI IMG/M metagenome (GOLD analysis project Ga0187778, IMG submission 132418) | Tropical peat soil microbial communities from peatlands in Department of Meta, Colombia - 1015_Q2_SP5_20_MG | ecosystem: Environmental > Terrestrial > Soil > Wetlands > Peat | place...
AAGCTCCCGGCCGTGCCGGCTCATCCAGATGTTGTGCCAGCCGAGCATGCCGACGGCCGCGAACAAAATCGCGGAGTTGAAGCTCTCCTGGCCAAAGCCCGCCACGAGGGCGGAGATTTGGTTGGCGAAAATCGCGACGATCACGGCGCCCAGCGCGCCGGCGACGCAGCCCGCCGAAACCCACCAACTCCGCTGGGTCACGCCGCGGCTGGCCGCCATCACGATGCCCACGACGAGGGCCGCCTCGAGAATTTCGCGAAAAACGACGATGAAGGTCGGGACCACGCGCGGGCGCCTTTTTATTTCACGACGAGACGACCTCGTGTCTCGGGGTGAAAATCGTCAAAGAACTCGTAGGTTCCGGCGTCCAACGGCCCGACAAAGACCGTGACCTCGCGCCCGGGCTGAACCAGCTTTTCCCGATGAAAGTCCGTGCTTTCGAATTCCGAGGTTGTCGCATCCTCGTTCTTGACCACGAACTTGAGCTTCTGGCCCGCGGGGGCCGTCACGACGTCCGGCACGAAACGATGATCCTTGATCGCGATCGCGAATTCGGGTTCGGCCGCAAAAACGGATGCGCCCGTCAGCATCCAAAGCCCTGACCCGCACGCGGTTGCGAGCAACCATTTCCACGAACGCCGCATTGGTTTTCCTATTCTCCGGGTGCGTGCTTGCGGCCTAGCGCCGCCTGGACAGCCGTCTTTATACCCCCGCCCCGGTCATGATGCAAATGATAATCGTTCTCATCCAAGCGTCAAGACCTTTCTTTTTGCCTCGTCCGCACAAAAGCCGGCGGCTCGAGAAGCAAAAAAATCCAAGGGCTTACGCGCAAGTCGCGGATTGTCGCCAAGGCCTCGGCCTTTCGCAAGGTCAAAGCATCCGACCGTGGCGAGAAAAAGACCCCATCAACGGGGCCTGCGCAAAGGGGGCAAGGGCACGCGGGCCCCTGCGTACCTAGCGCCACATGGCACGCATCTGGCCAGCCAGATCGACGTGGACGCCCTCTTCGGGCTCGGGAGGCGGCGAGTCTTGCGGCGCCGGTGGCCAGGACAGCTGCGCAAAGTACGGCAGCGTTGCGGCCGGTAAAAATCGCGAGCGGCTTGCATAGACGTGCCGGTCGCCGACCGTCGATTGCGCGGAGACGAAAAAGCGCTGGGGCACGACGATCGCCAGATCCTCGCGCGCGCGGGTCATGGCGACGTACAACAGGCGCCGCTCTTCCTCGATCTGGTCGCTGCTGCCGGTCGCGAGGTCCGAGGGTATGCAACCGTCGACCGCATTGAGCAGTATCACCGAAGTCCATTCGCGCCCCTTGGACGAATGGATCGTCGACAAAATCAGGTAATCCTCATCGAGCAGCGGTTTGCCCGCCTCATCGCTCGTGGCTTGCGGGGGCTCGAGCACGAGTTCCGTCAAGAAGCGCTCCTGACTGGGATAGGTCGACGCGATTCGGGCGAGCTGCTGGATGTCGGCAATGCGGATGCGCGCGTCATCGAACAGCCGCTCCATCTGCTGCTCGTACCAGCGGCAACCTTGCTCGAAGGCCGACGGCCAAACCCCGTTTGCGTGCGAGAGCGCATCGATCAGAGCGACAAACTCGCGCCAGGGTGCCTCGCCCACCGCGGTACCCATGCGCTCGGGCAGCGCCTCGCAGCCCGGCGCGCACGCCGCGATCTGATCGAGTAGGCGCGCCGCACTCTTCGGACCGACGCCCTCCAACAACTGCAGCACGCGAAATCCCGATACCCGGTCGCGCCGGTTTTGCGCCCAGCGCAGCAGCGCGAGCACGTCCTTGACATGGGCGGCTTCGAGAAATTTCAGTCCGCCAAACTTCACGAAGGGGATATTGCGCCGCGTAAGTTCCAGCTCCAGACGCGCACTGTGGTGCGCGGCACGAAACAGCACGGCCTGCGCCCGTAGGCGCACGCCGCGTTCGCGCCGCGCAAGCACCTGCTCGACGACAAACGCGGCCTGGTCGGCATCGTCGCGCACGCAAACGAGGCACGGTTTGGCCTCTGCGGTGCGGTCGGTCCACAAGTCTTTGGCGAAGCGCTGCCGGGACAGCGCGATGACCGCGTTGGCCGCCGCAAGGATCGGCGCGGTAGAACGGTAATTGCGATCGAGCGTCACCTGATGGGCCGGTGGCTGGAACTGCTGCGGAAACTCCAGAATGTTGCGCACCGTCGCTCCGCGGAACGCGTAGATCGACTGCGCGTCGTCGCCAACGACCGTCAGTCCCCGGCCGTCGGGTTTCATCGCGAGCAAGATTGCGGCCTGCAGGCGGTTGGTGTCCTGGTACTCGTCGACCAGCACGTGGGAAAAGCGCTCGCCGATCGCGCGCCCCAGCGACGGCTGCTCGACCATACGAGCCCAGTACAGCAGCAGGTCGTCGTAATCGAGCACGGCTTGCGCCTGCTTGGCTTCGACGTACGCCAGAAACAGGCGTCGCAGTTCCTCCTCCCATTCCACGCACCAGGGGTAGGTCGACTGCAGCACCTCGGGCAGCGCGCACGCGGTGTTGACGACCGAGGAGTAAATCGCAAGGCAGGTGCCCTTGAGCGGAAAGCGTTTTGTCTTGCACGAGCCCCCAAGATCGTGGCGCACAAGATTCATCAGGTCCGCGGAATCCTCGCGGTCATGGATCGTAAAGCCGGGCGCCAATCCGATGCGCCCGGCGTATTCGCGCAACAGTCGGGCCCCTACGCTGTGGAAGGTCCCGGACCAAGGCAGGCTCGCGCCTGCGGTTCGCGACCGGGCACGCGCAAGTTGCACAAGGATGCGCACCACCCGACGGCTCATCTCCTCGGCGGCGCGCGTCGTGAAGGTCAAAAGCAAGATGCGGTTTGGATCCGCCCCGCAGGCAATCAGGTGCGCGACGCGATGCGCCAGCGTGCTCGTCTTGCCCGACCCGGCCCCCGCGATCACGAGCAGCGGCGATGCAGGCTGGTCCCCATCCTCGTGCGTTCCAAACATTGCCGCGGCGCGCTGCGCCTCGTTAAGACCCTGCAAATACTCGGGCGCAGCAAGCGCGGACGGAGCCTGCGGCGTCTTGCTCGCAGAAACGGCCGGAGAAAGGCCCTCGGTCGTGGAGCACGAGTCCATGGGAAGCTCTCGGGGCACCAGGCTACCGGCGCAAGGATCCGCGGGCGGCGATGCCCTACCTGTGATTTCCTACAGTATACCGTGCGCCGCAACGGGGCGGCCCGGCGGCGTGCGTCCCGTCGCCCGCCGCGGAGGCGAAATTAGGCGGGCACGCCGTCGAAAAAATCCACGATTCCGGTCTCGATCGAGTATTCGGCCCCGACGATCAGCAGTCCGTGGTTGCGGCTCAAATCCTCGATCAACTGCGATCCGTGACGCAAATGGCTTGCCGAGGCGCGCACATTGGCGCGAACGGCCTCGCGCGCGAGCGCGGCAGGGTCGTCGCGCAGTTCGGTGGCAAGCAAACCTTCCAGACAGGGGCGCACGCGGTTGACGATGGATTGCACATTGCGCGAGGGACTTTGCGTCGGATGCCGCAATTGCTCCAAGGTCGCATCGATGGCTCCGCAGTGCGTGTGCCCGAGGACAACGACCAGCCGAGTGCCAAACTGCTCCGCGGCAAACTCGACGCTGCCGATTTGCGAGGGGGCAACGATGTTCCCGGCAACTCGAATGACAAACAAATCCCCCAGTCCTTGGTCAAAGACGATCTCCACCGGGACACGAGAATCGGAGCATCCGAGGATCGCGGCGAAGGGCTCCTGGCCCGCCAGCAAAGGGATGTGCCGCGCGCTTTTCGGTAGCGCGACCGCAGCGCCCAGGTTCGTTGCGAACCGCCGGTTGCCTTCGCGCAGGCGCTCCAGGGCTTCTCGTGCGGGGATCATTGGTCACTATCCAAAGGCAGGGCCCTCGTGGCCGCGCACCCAATAGCGCCCCGAGGCGCGCAAATTGTACGTGGGCGCGAAGGCCGGGCTGCCGTGCCCGATGCCCGCGGCGCGCAGGGGCCTGCGGTTTGTTCTGCGCCGCCGGCGCCACGCTATCCTTCGGGCAAACGTACCGCCAGGAGAGCTGCGATGAAGATGCGCAAAGCCGCGCTTTGGTGTTTTGTTTTTGCGGGTGCTGCTCAGTGTGCCGAGCCCGTCCGGGACGTCGAGTCTAGCCAGCTCGACCGGCAGGGCCTCGCGCTGACGGTGTACGGCGACGATTTTGCGATGGTGCGTGAGCAGCGCCAAGTGCAGCTGCCCGCGGGCCGCTCGCGCGTGGCCCTGCGCGACGTGGCGGCGCACCTGCAACCGGATAGTGCCTTGTTGCGGGCAACCGGTGGTCCGGCGATTGGCCTCGTGGAGCTGCAGTTTGACTACGACCTGCTAACGCCGCAAAAACTCCTGGAGAAAAACGTGGGCCGCGAGGTCACGGTGCTGCGGCCCAACCCCGCAACCGGCGAAGATCGGCACGAGAAGGCCACACTGCTCGCCGCGGGCGAGGGTCCGATATTGCGTTTTTCCGACCGGGTCGAGTCGGGCGCACCCGGGCGCATCGGCTTTGACGGAATACCTGCGAGTTTGCACGAACGGCCCACTCTTTCGGTGCTGCTGGACGCCGCGGGCGGAAAACAGGTCGTGGAACTTACGTACCTCACCTCGGGCGTGAGCTGGAAGGCCGATTACGTCGCAAACCTCTCCCCCGATGGCAAGAGCCTGGAGTTAAGCGGCTGGGTGACCCTGGTCAATCGAAGCGGAACGGCTTTTGACAATGCCTTGCTGCGGCTGGTCGCTGGCAACGTCCATCGGGTTGCCGCCGCGGTGCCTCTGCGCCAGCGTGCCGTGGCACCGATGGCCGCTGCGCGCGCCGCATCGGTGGAGCCGGCCGAGGAAGAGCTCGCGGACTATCACTTGTACAGCTTTGAGCGTCCGGTGGGCATCCTCGACAATCAGACAAAACTCTTGGCGCTACTTGCCGCCCGCCAAGTTCCGGTGCGCCGCGAATACGTCCTGACCGGAGCCGATTGGGTGTTTCGCGACAAGTTTCGACCCGATGGCCAAAAACAAAGGCCGGCGATATTCGTTTTCTTTGACAACAAGGGCGCGGAGCTTGGCCGGCCGCTTCCCGGCGGCATCGTGCGCGTATATGCGCACGACAGTACGGGCGCGCCGCAGTTTGTCGGCGAAGACCGCATGGACCACACCCCGAAAAATGAAACCGTAAAACTGCATCTGGGCGAGGCCTTTGACATTACTTCCGAGCGCACCCAGACCGCTTTTCGCCGCATCGCGAAAAACGTCGTGGAGAGCAGCTGGCGCCTTGAGTTGCGCAATGCCAAGGACGAGGCGGTAACGGTCAAAGTGCTCGAGCCGATGCCCGAGGACTGGGAAATCGTGCAAGAGTCGCTGCCGCACGCAAAAGACTCGGCGCACCGCGCGCAGTGGCTGGTCGCGGTCCCCCCAGGCGGCGCCGCTATTTTGGAGTATGTGGTGCGGGTGACGACGCCATAAGCGGCGCCGCAGGGCCGCGCGCGCGGCCCAAAAACTCGTCGTTTAGATCGATGCCGGAGCGCCCAAGACGCCGCGCGCCGTCCATCAGCTGGCGCAAGCGCGTTGCCGCGAGCGCGTAGCTAAGGCCCTCCCGACGCACGTTGGAGATGCAGTTGCGCTCGGCGTCCGTGCGCCCTACGCGCGGGTCGTGGGTGAAGTAAATTCCCAGGCTGTCCGGAGCGCTCAGACCCGGCCGCTCGCCGATGAGGATCGCAAGCTGCCGCGCGCCCAGCACTTCACCGATCTCGTCACCCAGGGCAACCCGCGCCATCTGGGCGAGCACGATCGGGCCCAGGCGAACCGAGGCAAGCTCCGTGCGCAAAATCTGCAGAAGCGGCAGCGCGTGCCGCCAGCGCGCCAGCGCCGAGAGTCCGTCGGCGACCACAAGCACCATGTCGGGCGCCGCGGGGCCCGCAAGGGCCCGCAGCCGCTCGCGGCTTTGGGGTTCGAGCCGGCGGCCCAGATCGGGCCGTAGCAGGTACTGGTGGCGATCGGCCGCCGCACTATGAACGCAGACCACGTCGAATTCTTGCGCCACGAGCCGCTCTTGCAAGGGCTGCTCGCGCGGCGCCTCCTGGACGGCGTCGCGCGCCTGCGCCTGGGCCAGGCCAAGCTCGAGCACCGCCTGCGTGGGCAAACTGTTGCCGGCGCGGCCAAGCGCGATGCGGGCCGCGGTAAACCGGCGCAGCGGCCGCCAGCGGTCGACGGTAACCAGCGCCTTCATGCCTGGCCGCCCAAGGCTTTGGCCTGAAGCAAAAGCGGCTGCGAGCGAGCGATGCGGCGCAGTTGACCGCCGGCGCGGGTAACCCGCATCCTCCGTAACCAGTCTTCGAATTCCGGGGCGCGTCGCAATGGCAGAACGCTTCGCAGGTACAGCGCGTCGTGAAACGAGGTGCTCTGGTACTGCAGCATGATGTCGTCGGCACCCGGCACGCCCATGATGAAATTGACGCCCGCCACGCCCAACAGCGTAAGCAGCGTGTCCATGTCGTCCTGGTCGGCCTGCGCGTGGTTGGTGTAGCAGACGTCCACGCCCATGGGCACGCCCAGAAGCTTGCCGCAGAAGTGGTCTTCCAGGCCGGCGCGGATGATCTGCTTGCCGTCAAAAAGATATTCGGGCCCGATGAAGCCCACGACGCTGTTGGTGAGCAGCGGTGCGAATTCGCGTGCCACGGCGTAGGCGCGTGCCTCGCAGGTCTGCTGATCGATGCCGTGATGGGCGTTGGCCGAAAGCGCGCTGCCCTGGCCGGTTTCAAAGTACATCAGGTTGTTGCCCACCGTGCCGCGGCGCAGGCTTTGCGCGGCCTCCCGCGCTTCGCGCAGCAGCGCCAGGCCGATGCCAAAGGCGGCGTTGGCCGCTTGCGTTCCCGCGATCGACTGAAAGACCAGGTCCACGGGAGCACCGCGCTCGATCGCGCGGATCGTGTTGGTGACGTGCGTCAGCACGCACGACTGCGTAGGAATTTCGTATTGGAGCCGCAGGGCGTCGATCATCTGCAGCAGCGCAATGATGGCCGCAAGATTCTCGCCCGCGGGATTGATTCCGATGACGGCGTCGCCTGCGCCGTACAAAAGCCCATCGACAATCGAGGCGGCTATGCCCTTGGGATCGTCCGTGGGATGGTTCGGTTGCAGCCGCACCGAAAGGTGTCCCGGAAGACCAATCGTGCATCGAAAGCGACTGACCACCCGGCATTTCTTGGCAACCAGGATCAGATCCTGGTTGCGCATGAGCTTGCTCACGGCGGCCGCCATTTCGGGGGTCAGCCCGGGGGCCACGCGCGCAAGCGTTGCCGAATCGCTCCTGGGCGAAAGCAGCCAATCGCGCAGCTCGCCCACGGTGAAGGCCGATACGGGGGCAAAAGCCGTTGCGTCGTGCCGATCCAAGATCAGACGGGTGACCTCGTCTTGCTCGTAGGGCACCAAGGCCTCTTGCAGAAACTGCGCCAGGGGCACATCGGCAAGGGCCAGACGCGCCGCCATGCGTTCGCGCTCTGAGGTCGCCGCCACGCCCGCCAGCTCATCGCCCGAGCGCGCCGGGGTAGCCCTTGCCAGCAGCGTCTTGAGGTCGGCAAAGTGAAACGTCTGTTGACCGACGGTGTGGGCAAAGGCCATAAAGTCGCGGGTGCCGCCGCTCGAAGCGGCCGCTCGCGGCATCCTATGGGAGGCGCGCGCCAAGGGCAAGAGCGGCATCGCGGGGCCGGCCCGCGGCGTGGCTTAAGCCAGCAACGGCTGATCGGCGCTGGGGCGGGCGGGGCCGCGGGAGGCGGTGGCCGCCAGCGAGTTGGCCCAGGCCAGAAACTCGTTGGCGTTCATCGGATGGGCGAACAAATACCCCTGCAGCTCGTCGCAGGACAGGTGCCGCAGGATGCTCTGCTGGCTGGCGGTTTCCACGCCCTCGGCAACGACCCGCAGACCCAAGGCGTGTGCCAGTCGCACCACCGCGTCGACGACCGCACAGGCGTCCGAGCTCGACTCCAGATCGTTGACGAAGCTGCGGTCGATCTTCAGTTCGCGCACCGGCAGCTGACGCAGGTAGCTTAAGCTCGAGTACCCGGTGCCAAAGTCATCGATGGAAAGAAAGACGCCGATTTTCTCCAGATTCTCCAGCGTGATCTGCGTTGCGCGGATGTCCTCCATCGCCACCGATTCGGTGATTTCGCATAGCAGCTGGGAGGCGTCGACCCGGTGACGCTGAAGCGTCGAGCGCACACGTCCGACCAGATCGCCCAGCCGCAGCTGCTGCGCGGAAAGATTCACGGCCACGCGCACGTGCAGGCCCGCTTCGGCCCAGGCGCGTGCCTGACGGCAGGCTTCGTCGATGATCCAGTCGCCCAGCGTGTTGATCAAGCCAAAGCGTTCGGCCACCGGTATGAAAATGCCCGGGCTGACCATGCCGCGCTCGGGATGGCGCCAGCGCAGCAGGGCCTCGGCCCCGCACAGCTGCCCGCCCGTGGCGTCGAGCTTGGGCTGATACACGAGCTGCAGCTCGCGGCGCTCCAAGGCGTGTCGAAGGTCGCTTTGCAGACTTAATTGTTCCAGCGCGCCCGCGTTCATGTGGGACTCGAACAAGGCGTAACCGTTTCCGCCGGCCCGTTTGGCGGCGTTTTTTGCCGCGTCCGCATTGGCGATGAGCCGCTCGTGGTGCCCGTGGTCCGGGTACACCGCGATGCCCAGCGAACCGGAGATCTGCAGCTCGCGGCCGGCGACCTGAAAGGGCTGTGCCAGAGCGTTTAAGAGCCGCTGCGCGAGCGAAGCGCAGACCGCGACACCCGGCACGTCTTCCATCAGCACCAGGAACTCATCGGCGCTGACGCGCGCCACGGTGTCGTTATCGCGCGCCGTGCGGCGCAGCCGCTGCGCGGCTTCCTTGAGAATCTCGTCGCCGGCGCTATGACCCAAGGATTCGTTGATCGCCTTAAAGCCGTCGAGGTCGATAAACAGCACGGCAAGTTTTTCTTGCTGATGCGCGGCGATGCGCTGCTCGTCGCGCCGGCTGCGTTTGACCGCGTGCATCAGGCGGTCCTCAAAGAGGGTGCGGTTGGGCAAATGGGTCAAGGGATCCAGGACGGAGAGCTGCTGCAGCTCTTCGTTGGCGCGTTGCAACTGCGTGTTCATGTCGCGAAGCGCGCATACCATCGCCGCGGTCTTTCGTTGCGTGCGTGCGTCGAGGATCGAGGTCGTCAGCGTCAGCCCCAAAACAAGGAGGGAAGCGATGAACACGATGGCGGCCAGGCCGTTGCCGCCGAGGCCACCGACGCTCGCGCAGACCGCGTCCGGCGAAAAACTCGCCGCTGCCATGGCGCAGTAGTGCATTCCGCCAAAACCCAGCGCAAGAACGGCGGTGGCGGTCAGTCGATAGCGCAGCAAGGCCCGGCCGCTTTGGCCGCTCATGAGACGGAAGATCCGCAATGTCGCCACGGACGCCAAAACGCCGATGGCCAGGGAGGCGCCAACGAGCGGGGCGTTCCAGACGATCGCCGGTTGCACCACGAGCGCGCTCATGCCGAGAAAGTGCATCGCGCTCAGGCCCCCGGCCATTGTGAGCGCACAAAGAGTAAGCCGCTGCGCGGTGAGTTGGGCGCTCGCCGTCAGTCGCAGAAAAAAGGCCGAGACGGCAACGGCGGTCAACCACGAAAGCAACGTCGGCGCGAACGCGTAGCCCAGTTCGATGGGCAGCGAAAGGGCCTGCAGCCCGATGAAATGCTGGGACCAGATCCCCGTGCCCAAGGCCAGGGAGCCGCCACCGAGCCATGCGACCGAAAGCGTCTGATCCTTGGAGCGCACGCGCTCGAGCAGGTCGAGCGCGACGTAGGACGCCAGGGCGGCAACGAGCAAGGAGGCAGCCACCCCCCACGGGTCATAGTGAGACATCATCGGCTGCACTTCGTACCCACCAAATGCCGGAACTCAAAAATACGCGTTTAGGCTATACAGTTCGCCTCATCACCAGGATTTCGGCGTGCCTTGGGAAAACTGGAGGGCCAAAACGCCCCCCACGGAGCAATCTTTTCTGACTTGTTACAATGCTGGTTTGTCGGAGGGACCGCATCGAGCGCGCGGCA
>Ga0187778_10003796_pt1 | contig 10077 bp, 8 predicted proteins | sample 1015_Q2_SP5_20_M_FD_132418 | JGI IMG/M metagenome (GOLD analysis project Ga0187778, IMG submission 132418) | Tropical peat soil microbial communities from peatlands in Department of Meta, Colombia - 1015_Q2_SP5_20_MG | ecosystem: Environmental > Terrestrial > Soil > Wetlands > Peat | place...
ACGGGCCCACTTGAAGATCCGTACAGTACTAGCATGCCGCGCGCCCGCAGAACGTTCATGCTTTTTTCGAAAGTGGCCGCGCCCACCCCGTCGTACACGACGTCAACACCCTTGCCCCCGGTCAGCCGCTTGGTTTCGGCTTCGAAATCGGTTTGCGTGTAGAGAATCACATGGTCCGCGCCCGCCTCGAGCGCCAACTTTGCTTTCTCCTCCGTCGAAACCGTGCCGATTACTTTTGCTCCGATGTGGTGCGCCATTTGCACTAGAAGCAACCCCACACCGCCTGCGGCCGCGTGCACAAGTGCGGTGTCGACCGGCTTCAAAGCGAAGGTATCGTGGGACAAATAGTGCGCCGTCATGCCTTGCAGCATCGAGGCTGCCGCATCGCTATCCGTGACGCCCCGAGGAATAGGCACCAAAGCCTCGGCCGGTGCGGCCAGGTATTCGGCATACGAACCCAACACACCGCTCCAGGCTACCCTATCGCCCACCTTAACGGTCTTCACGTCCGCGCCTATGGCGGTGACTATGCCCGATCCCTCCTGCCCCGCGACAAAGGGCAGCGGCGCTTTGTAGCGCCCTTCGCGAAGATCCACGTCAATGAAGTTGACCCCCGAGGCAGCGATCTTCACGACCGCTCCCTTTGTGTTAGGTTGCGGAATTGGCAGTTCAGTAAACTGCAAGACTTCCGGCGGACCTGTCTTAGAAACCTGGATCGCTTTCATGATTTTAAAAAGGGAGTGTGCACTAGCACCTCCTGGTCACTCTGAACGTCACTCCCACCGTGCCACGACGAACAACCATGCGCTATTCTTGTCGCAAGGTTTGCGGGAATCAGGACGTTGCCGCGATGTGCTGTGACCTTCGCGACCACGTCTATGTTCCGTCAGCCAAAGGTAACTGTCATTGGCCTGAAGGGAAGATTATACGGCGTTCCAACTGTTCCCCAGATGAGATCCACCGCCTAGTAGGGAAATTGCGGTTCGGCGTGGGTTGGATGGCGATATCGTCCGGGTCGCCCCAAAAGTCCCGCTGTTGCCGTCCAGAATAATAATGTTGCCACGAAACTGCGCCTCGCTCGCGAACAGGACAATGATGGCACCCATCAGTAGGGGGATAGTCCGAGCACACCGAACCGAGATCGCATGGCGCGCCAATCAAGGTCAGGCAGTATCGGCTTGGACTGCCGACTCCGCCACGACATTTGGATATACCCATACGGCCTGCGACATGGAATCTCAGTTCCGCCGCCAATGCAACCCCAAGTGCAGGCAGCACATGTGTGGCGTCAAGCGGAAACGCTGATCAGCTACTGCCGAGCTTAGGGGGGCAAATCGACCTAAAACTCGCCTCCGAAGCACACACTCCAGATGTCGAGCAGACTTTCTACCACGAGCTCGTTGATAACGCGCCTGAGTAGTTCTGCTCACTTCTAGGCAAGTGAGCGGGTACGGCGAAAGCGAACTGCTGCATCCAAAGCAGCGCGCTTTTCGTATACTTCTGGACAATTATCTCACCCGGAACGAGAGGTCCTCTTTGCGAGTTCGTGCTTTGCGCTTGCTTTTCCTTTTCGTTCTTGCGGCTATGGACCTAGTATGCTTTTCGGGTTGCCGTCAGGCCGCCCCGCCCGCGAACACCCCAGAAAGCCGGGCCGAACCGCGCGTTTTCCCAAGCCCGGCTCCAGGCGGGAGTCGCTACGACCTGGCCAAGGATGAGGCCCGCGGCGGCCACACGCTTTCGAAACATGTGGGCCGAACGGACGACGAGTTGCGGGAGCGCTTGCTCCGCGAGCGGAATATTACTGCGGCGTCGACCTGGACGGATCGCCCCACGGCGGAATACGTCATTGGCGAGGCGCTGCGAGCGGAGCGCGGCCGCCTGGAAAGCTGGATGCGCCGTGGCTATCCACGCGCGAACCTGGCACTGCACTATGATGCCGGTCGCCCGATTGGGCGCAGTCTTCGCCGCGGAGAAGACCAGGTGGTCGACGCGACGCAGGCCGTAATCGTGTTGCGCGCCGATGGTCCCGATAGTTTCTACGTGCTCACAGCTTATCCGGAGGCACGCGAATGAATCACAAGAAAGGTGCCATGAAACCCTTCGATAAGGCTGACTACCCGGCGCTGTTGGAATTTGTGCCGGCATATTTGCACCAGGATTTTGGCGAGGAATATGGATCGGCCGCTGAAGCGGCCAGGGCTTTTTTGGCCGACGCCAGCGGCGCCGAGATTTTGCAGGTTAAAGAGGAATGGCAAAGACTACATCAGGTCTTGGGCGACCGCTCTTTGGGGGAATGGCAAGCCGCATTGCGACAATTGGGTGGCGCCTGGCAGCCGCAAAGTGTGCAGGAAGTGCAGTCGGTCAGCGAAATTCTTTTGCGAGCCGAGGCGTGATATTTTGTCTTGTTTTCAGTGTCTTAGGCGGGTTCTGTTCGGCAGGGACTGGCAGGTTTCGGGCCACCCCAGGACAAGATTGTCTAAGGATTGTCTAAACCAGGTGCCGAGGTGCCGACTTCCCACGGCGGAGGCGCGATCCTGGCAGGAGGCCGATCTCCTGGTCGACCGTGCCGGCCATGAATTTGCTTTCGCTTCTCCGTTCGCTTGTTCCTTCATTTATGTAGGGTATTTTTCTAATCACCATCGTGGGAACGCTCTCTGGGTAAGGGGGTGTAAAGCCGTGCGCAGAGCAAAGACCTGATCTCTTGGCCTATTGAGTCTCTCTGGACTCACCCCAAGTGCAAGGGGTCTCCTTATAGTTTGTCCTGGGCATCGGGCCTGCCGTCTTCATTGACCCGTCCGCGATTGCGGCATAACATTTTCGCCAATGACCACTGCTTCTCAACTCGTTGGCCAAACCATCTCACATTACCGAGTCGTCGAGAAGTTAGGCGGCGGAGGAATGGGTGTGGTCTACAAGGCCGAGGACGTGAAGCTGCATCGATTCGTTGCGCTGAAATTCCTTCCTGAAGACGTCGCGCGTGACCGCAATGCGCTCGCTCGCTTTCAACGCGAAGCACAGGCTGCTTCGGCTTTGAACCATCCCAACATTTGCACGATCCATGAGATTGACGAGCAAGATGGCAAGGCCTTTATCGTTATGGAGCTTCTAGAGGGGCAAACCATGAAACATCGAATCCGAGGCAAGCCTCTCCCGCTCGAAGAGATACTGGATTGGGGAATAGAAATAGCCGATGCGCTGGACGCCGCGTACGCCAAAGGAATCGTGCATCGGGACATTAAGCCAACCAATATTTTTGTGACGAAATGGGGCCACGCAAAAATTCTGGATTTCGGGCTGGCCAAGTTGACGGAACCGGGGTTTGCCGAAAATCTCGCAACAATGCCCACGGTCAGTGCACCAGAGCTCACGCCACCCGGTGCGGCGCCTGGCACCCTCACTTACATGTCACCAGAGCAGGTTCGAGGCGAGGAGCTAGATGGGCGCACAGATTTGTTCTCATTTGGTGTGGTTCTGTATGAAATGGCAACAGGGATCCAGCCCTTCCGCGGCTCGACCGCGGGCGTAGTAGCGGAAGCGATTCTGAATCGCTTGCCCCCGACGCCGCTCCTATTGAATCCCGACCTTCCCCGAAAGCTTGAAGAGATCCTCATGAAGGCGCTTGAGAAGAACAGAAGACTGCGTTACCAGTCCGCTGCCGATATGCGCACTGATTTGCAGCGTCTAAAGCGCGACACTGACTCTGGCACAAGTCTTTCTGGTCGAGAGGTTGCGCCCGTAGCCGCAGCGCAAGAGAGGCGTCGCTGGGTATTTGCCTTGACGGCTATTCTGGCCCTCGGGCTCGCCGCAGGTGTGCTTTTCCTGCACAGGAACAAAGCCCACGCCCTCGGCGATACAGATACGGTCATGCTGGCCGATTTCGCCAATTCCACAGGGAATGGAGTCTTCGACGACGCACTCAAGCAGGCGCTCACTGTCTCGCTACGCCAATCACCATTCCTCAACGTCCTCTCGGACGAGAAGATCGGCGCAACGCTGCGGCTGATGACGCGGCCTCCGAACACGCCACTCTCGCTCGACGTGGCCCGTGAAGTCTGCCAGCGAGTAAGGAGCAAAGCGTACATCGCTGGCTCAATCGCGAGCTTGGGCAGCGAGTTCGTACTGAGCCTCAAGGCCGTGAATTGTGAGAATGGCGACACCCTCGCACTCGAGCAGGCGCGGGCGACGAAAAAGGAAAAAGTTCTCGATGCGTTGGGCAGCGCGGCCACAAAACTACGCACTGAACTCGGCGAATCGCTCAGTTCAGTTCAGCGATTTGATACGCCCATCGAACAGGCCACAACCGCCTCATTCGAAGCCCTAAAAGCTTACAGCCTTGGCATAAAGAACTGGAATGAAAACGGAGAGGCTCAGGCGATTCCATTCTTCAGGCAAGCGATTGAGCTGGACCCTAACTTTGCGATGGCCTACGCTTACCTCGGGGTGATGTACGGAATCCTGGGGGAACAGAGCAATTCCGTTGACAACCTCGGCAAATCATTCCAGTTGCGGAACCGCGTGACGGAAGCAGAGAAGTTCTTCATTTCCTCTTCATACTTTCTTATTGCCACCGGTGAACTTGAGAACAGCATCCAGCTCAGCGAGATGTGGGCACAGGCCTATCCAAGGGATCCCACCCCTCACCTTAGCTCGGGCGGTAGCTACGGTCTCTTGGGAGAGTATGAGAAAGCGATCGCAGAAACCAGGAAGTGCCTCGGTCTTGACCCTGACCATGCCGTGTGCAGTACCAACCTCATGCAGGTCTACGCTCTTCTCAATCGTCTGGATGAAGCGAAGGCCACCTACAAGGAGGCCATCGGGCGCAACCCCGATTTCGCAGGTTTGCATGCTTATCTATATGGGCTTGCATTTCTTGAGGGCAACACGGTGGAAATGGAAACCCAAGCGAACTGGGCTGCTGACAAGCCTGGATGGGGGGACGTCCTGCTTTCGTACCAGTCTGACACGGGGGCATTCTCCGGACATCTCCGGAGGGCGCGGGAATTCTCCCAGCGCGCGGTTGAGTCTGCCCGACGGAACGGTCAGAAAGAAACCGCAGTCCTGTGGCAGATGAACGCGGCACTGCGCGAAGCAGAATTTGGCAATTCGGCGCGGGCTCACGAAATGAGTACATCCGCTCTGACCGTCGCATCAACTCGAGGGCCACAAGTTCTGGTAGCGCTGGCCTTAGCGCGGGCGGGCGATTCGACACGAGCAGAGAGACTTGCAGACGAGTTGCACAAGCAGTTCCCGTTGGATAGCGTCATCAATAGGTATTGGCAACCCACTATTCGCGCGAGCGTTGAAATCAATCGCGTTAACCCTTCCAAGGCCCTTGAGTTTCTCAAGACTGCGGCTCCGTACGAACTGGGCTTGGTATCGAATATCGAATTCGGCGCGCTGCTTTATCCTGTCTATGTGCGGGGTCAGGCGTATCTGCTTCTTCATCAGGGCTCCGAAGCAGCAGCAGAATTTCAGAAATTTCTAGACCATCGCACCCTGGTGGCGAATAACCCGCTCTTTGCACTTGCACACCTCGGGCTCGCCCGTGCTTACAGAGTATCCGGTAATACCAAGAAGGCACAGGAAGCCTATCAAGAGTTCCTCGCACTCTGGAAAGATAGCGACACGGACATCCCCATCGCCCTGGATGCGAAGGCCGAATATTCCAAGCTGAAGTAGGGTTACCAGTGCTATCTACAGGCAATCAGTTGATTCACTTCTCGCAAGAACTCCTATTCAGAACACCCTTTTGCGATGCCAACATCAACTTCCAGCAATCGGGTTAGGGAGTTGCGAAAGTTGGCCTTTTCAGCCCTCAATCGGGCCAATTCTGCTTCATATCCTAGGAGTTGTTCGTCAATAAATCGCGTCACGTAACCTGCCTGAAGACTTACGGCTTCCCGTCTCGCTGCGAGGCAGAATCTTGCCATCCCAGAATAGATTCGATCCACCACAGCTTGGTCAGACAAGACACTCACCGCCAACTCCCTTGTTAGCCGCACGCGTTTTGGAACGCCCGCTCGGATCCTTAGGAAAGCCAGAACGGAGTTACTGTCGATATTTGCCTCTAGGTCGTCTCGCCAGTCCCGCCAGTCATCCAGAATTCGCCAACCCATGCAGTAATCGCAGACGAACCGTCTGATGGCACTCACCTTCTCAGCTCGGTTGCTCAGGAGCGCCACCCCAGCTAGAGCCGGGAAGATCAGTGCGGCCAAGTATCGTGACGAGTTTCGGAGAAAAGCCGCTGACAACGGAGCAGCAGCTTTATCTCGATTCTCGGAGATTGCCCAGCACTCACAACGTTCCCAGTCAGCCTTGGATTTCGAGAGCAGCCGCCAGATCGACGACTCGGCGTCAAATAGCTTCTCTAGGGCACTGATATACCTTTGCCAGAACCAACCTGACAGGTAGGTCTGCTGCTGAGGCGCAAAACCTGATCCGTCCAAGAGATCGTCACGCGCAGAAGAGCTTAGGCACACGTAAACGAGTGATAGCCCCAGTAAACGTCTTACCTGAGCGTCCTCAAGACCGAAAGCATGCGCGAACCAAAATGCAAAGTACGGTATAGGTCGGGGTGAAAGGGGGTGAGTTGCAAATACATAGTCCCGGGTGTGTAAGACCTTAATTCGCTCCGTCAGATAATAATGCGCTACGCCTTGCATCGCCGGTGGTAGCGTCTCCACCTCCGTCCGCATGAACCGCTTTATCCACCGAACGTCCGCGTCGAAATCAGTGTATAAGCTGCTTTGTGGTCGTGCCTCAGGTAACGTGTCAGACGGGCTAGACAACACAATACCCGCCACAACACCATTTCTGTGCATTGTTCGAGGTCCGATTTGCCACGAAAAGACAGGAATCACCGCGCGACTCGGCGTTCTAGAGTTCAAATAATAAGGATTTTCTCGTCGTCACAGCCAGTACGCCCTGCGCCCAGAGCGCCCGCGCTTGCCGCCAATGCGCCCCGTTTTTTCGACTCGGGAGAAAGTCCTGTGGGAAGAAGAGCAATGTTGGGAAACCTCTCCACATACTCGTGCACAAACTCCTGGAGTGCCGACTTTAGCTCCTTACTGAGCTGGATTCCTGCTTCGTCCAAGGTGTGAATCGGATCTACCAGAAACCGAAGGCGCAAGAGAGGGTCCGAATTGACCCGCTCTACAAAAGCACGGAGTTCTCGTTTACTAGTTTTTGCCATTTTCGCCATGGCGAATTTCCTCCTTGGGGACAGGTAAACAACACTACGTATGGCATGTTCCGATGGGGGGGCGATCAGCAGTATGCGTGGCCGTGCACTCTCAGAAGAAAATGCGTGTACGCACGCTTCCGATGTGGTAGCGATTGTGCTCTCACGGAAAAGCGAAGTCAAGAATTCGGGCTGATCCGAGCCAAAGTGGCATCGCCCCGAGGCACGCAAAAAGCCTCTAAATCACCAACGACATTCACCCACGATTGGTCAGTGTTCGCGTATTTCCCAGTGTTTAGCAGTCCCACGGCAACCTTTGAAGTTGTTGAAAACACTGGAACAATTGAGTTCCCAAAGGGCCGGTTTCGGCGGTTCAATTCCCTCGCAACCGTCTCTCAGGTATTGGTCGGTCTTTTGACAGTGGTCGGCATCTTGCCTATGGCGCCCTCCTGAACAGAGCCATGGGAATGATCACTGACCCCAAGGAAATGGCTACCGACTCGTCTCCCGAACAGATCGCCGAGGTATAGTTCGAAGCTGCCACGGAAGGAAAGCACCAAACTACTGGATTATCCGGTCGGAGTGTGCGATCGCGTATTTGCGTGACAGGAATTCAAGTTTCTCAATGAATCAAATCACCATTGGGGCAAGCTGCGCCGTGAAGCTAATCCTGGAAGGTGATAGCATCTGCTGCTGTGTGAGGGAACCGGGTCAACCCTATGAAGAAAATCCTGTACGGCAACGTTCTGCTCGTCTATCTGTTCGCCTTTGCCGCTTTCGCTCTTTCGCAATCCGATCCGAATGCCCCGAAATATTTCTTTGTGCTATTGAAGCGTCCGTCCAACGCTCCACAACTGAGCAAACAGGCTGGAGACACGCTTCAGGAAGAGCACATGTCGAACATCCGAAAACTGCATTCCGAACACAAGTTGGTAGTCGCGGGGCCATTTATTGACGATACATCTTTACGGGGCATTTTTGTGCTGAAAGCGGAATCACTGGAACAAGCACAAGATTGGGCTGGTAGCGACCCGGCGATTAAGGCTGGGCGTCTTGCAGCGGAAATGCATGGTCCTTGGCTCATCGACCCCACCGCTATCCACGAACCAGAAACGACTGAGGGTATGGAGCAATACACACTGGTTCTGATGAAGAGTGGAGAGAGATGGAATCCAAGTGCTCCCGGTTTTCTGGATGTAATGAAGCAGCACCGAGCATTCGTCAAGGAAATGACCGAGAAAGGGAAGATTGCCGTTGCAGGACCCTTCCCATTCAGCGATCCGGGTGAGTTACTTGGCGTCACCATATTCCGCGTTGGCGCGGAAGAGACTGCGAAACTTGTACAGGATGATCCGTCTGTCAAGGCTGGACTACTGAAGACCGAAATTCATCCGTGGATCACCGGCAAAGGTGTGCTGGCAGCGGGACAGCCAATGCAGTGAGTGATCGCGAATTGCATACGATGAGAGTTAGGATAGTGTGATCCAAGTACGAAATGAAACGTCGGGTTGTCCACACCCTTCAGAAATAGGTGTTCAACCACAATTTGGCCGACGCCTGCGATTGGTCTGCCGCTGCCAGTATATGCGTTGCTCGAAACTATTGGTCGCAAAACCGGAAAGCCACGGGGGAGGCGGTGGGCGATGAACACATCGACCACCCAGTTGCAGAGCATGGGCGCGAAGGCCGGATACTTCCTCAACATGCAACATAATCCGCGTGTACGTCTGAAATTGCCAGAGGTGGTGGAGACCTCGCTGGCGTCCGAGTACCGCTCATCTGCTTCTCAACGATGACCGGCGTGAGCGCCAACGCTGGTTGGCGAGTCATGAGCCGAGCAGCGCGAAATGCACCGCCGGTGTCCCTCCTTGGAACGCAACTTATGACAGTTCGAATTGGGTGACTAATGCGAAAAGAGTTCAGAGTGCAGTTGACGGAGATATTGAAAAACTGCCACCGAGTTAGTAATGAGGGAGGCGGGCGGGTAGAGAGTGCCCGCCCACACACTCGTTTTACTTCTTTGGCTGTGATTCGGGTTTCTCCTGCTTTGGTGCGGGCATTTGCCCCTGCTCGCTGGTAGGAGGAACGATACCCTTGATGCGCATGTAGGTAACGAGATTGCCGTAGTGCTCCATGTTGTGACCGACGTTCACACTCAGCACGGTATATTTCGGCACGTCATTTCCGAAGAACTTTACCGTCTGAGTCGCCGTGGCGTCGGTCATGCTGTCGTAGACCTTGTCACAATAGGCGATGCCCTCTTTGAGTGCAGCAATTAGATCGGCTTTCGAGGTTTTGGTCTTTTCAATTTTCAAGTCAGGATTTTTCTCGCCGGCAGCGGTGGAGCAGAACAGATACTGAGCGTCGGCTAGATGTCCGATGATCTGGCCGTAGCTGCGCACGGTATCGACGGGCTTGAAGCTGTAATTCTCCTCGGGCATTTTTTCGGCGGAACGGAGCAGGATTCCCTTTGTTCTGTCATAGCTGCGCTTGTTGATGGCGCTGAACGGATTGTCGGCGGACTGCTTTTCCTGAGAAAAGGCGGGCACAGCAAGAAGACACAGCAGAATGGTGGGCAGATGTTTTCGCATGGGTTCTCCTTTTCGAGTGGTATGCAAGGGTAGCATGACGGGGGTAAGCCAACTCCTATCCTCATTGACCGACTGACCCTTCGGTGTTGGCGAGGCTCGGACCGGGTGCCATTCGCCCTGATGAACGCTGAGCCGCCGGTGATGGAATTTGTTAGATAGGGCTAGTCAGCCGGAATACGGGAATCTTCGCCGGTCTTGGTGCGGTCGGTCGGGCCGCGGGCAAGACCATGGCGGGTGCGGTCCGGCTGCCCCTCCTAGCTAATTTGCACCAGTTGCTCGGCGATTCGGTCCCTCGGTTTGAACGGA
>Ga0187778_10003797_pt1 | contig 10076 bp, 5 predicted proteins | sample 1015_Q2_SP5_20_M_FD_132418 | JGI IMG/M metagenome (GOLD analysis project Ga0187778, IMG submission 132418) | Tropical peat soil microbial communities from peatlands in Department of Meta, Colombia - 1015_Q2_SP5_20_MG | ecosystem: Environmental > Terrestrial > Soil > Wetlands > Peat | place...
AGCTCACGAAGATATTGGCGCTGCTTGCGCCGTATCGTGAGGAATTAGAGGGTGTGGTGGTTGAGTCGACGTTCAACTGGTATTGGCTGGTGGACGGGTTGATGGACGCTGGGTACACGACACCGGGCGCATCCGACCGCGCTGAAAAAGTATGACGGACTCAAGCACAACGGAGATTTCGCAGACGCGGCATGTCTTGCACATGTACTGCGCTTGGGGCTGCTACCGAAGGGCTACATCTATCCGCGGGAAGAGCTCGGGACACGAGATCTGGCGCGCAAGCGCCTGCAACTTGTGCGCTATCGAACGGCGCAGGTCCTAGCCATCGAGAGCATCTTGTCGCGCGAGACTGGGGCCCGGATGAGCGGTGCCGCGGTCAAGCGATTGACGGCCCAACAAGTGCAGGAGCTTGGGTTTTTGGCGGATGTGACGCTGGCGCTGGAACCGAACTGCAGCGTGAGCGCGGTGCTGCACGAGGCAATCGTTGCTCTGGAGAAGCGGCTGAGCGAACGCGTAAGGCTGCGGCCCGAATATCGATTGCTGAAGACCGTGCCCGGGATCGGCGAAGTGTTGGCCACCACGATCCTGCTCGGGACTGGGACGGTTAGCCGATTTGCCCGGGTAGGTAACTTCAGCTCGTACTGCCGTTGCGTGGAAAGTGTTCACCAGAGCAACGGAAACAAAAAAGGCGAAGGCTTGTACTGCTCGGGTGCGGCGGCCTCAAGCCTCGCGGCGCTGGAGAGCGCGGCACCGCATCAGAACTTCTGTTCAGGCGGATTCTCGCGGCCACAAGAGGGCACGCCGAGCTCAACCGCGCGCCGAATTCACCGCAGAATTTCCGCGCGGGCAGGTTGTCGTGCTGGCAGCGCAAGCAGCGCATGCGGACGTCCTATGGGTGGACCGACAAAGAGTTAGGATAGGCTAGTCGTGCCACCCACGCCGGTTAAGAATGAAGCACCCGAGTCGGGAGGTTATTCAGTCGCGGGTTGCAAGCCTGCAAGCGGATTTGGACTACGTCAATCGTGTCGGTAGGCAAAAAGGGAGGAATCACATGGCGCAACGCAAATGCCCAGGCATTTTTTCTGTAACTGCTCTGTGCGCAGCATTGGCTGCACTGCCTGCGGTCGCTGACAAGCAGTATGGCCCGGGAGTGACCGACACGGAGATCAAGATCGGCCAGACCTTCCCGTATAGCGGCCCTTTGTCCGCGTATGCGACGTGGGCACGTACCGAGGGTGCCGTCTTCGCGAAGCTCAACGCGGAGGGCGGCATCAACGGCCGCAAGATCAACCTGATCAGCCTGGATGATGGCTACAATCCGACCAGGACCGTCGAGCAGACCCGCAGGCTCATCGAGCAAGACGAGGTGCTCCTGCTGTTTAATCCGCTGGGCACACCGACCAACCAGGCGATCATCAAGTACGTCAACCAGCGTCGCGTCCCACATCTGTTTCTTGCAACAGGGGCATCGATGTTCGGAGACTATCGCATCTACCCCTGGTCGATGGGCTTCCAGCCGACCTACCCGGCGGAGGCGCGCGCCTTCGTGCAGTACGTCATGAAGAAGCTCCCACAGGCCAAGATCGGTGTGCTGTACCCGAACCTCGACTCAGGTCGCGACTTCGTCAAGGGCGTGCACGAGGCATTTGGCGCCCAAGCGGACAAGTTCATCGTTAAGGAGATCGCGTACGACGACTCGCAGCCAACGGTGGATTCGGAGGTCATCTCGCTGCAAGCGTCGGGCGCTGATGTGTTCTTCAACTTCGCGCCGCCTAAGGCTGCAGCACAGGCAATCCACAAGGCGGGTGCGCTCGGATGGAGGCCGACCATCTTTGTCAGCGTCATCGCGAATTCCATCGAGAGCGTCATGAAGCCCGCGGGAACGGAGAACTCGACGGGGGTGATCTCGACTGCCTACATCAAGGACCCTTCGGATCCGGCCTGGAAGAACGACCCCGGGATGCTCGAGCACTTCGCGTTCATGAAGCGTTACTACCCGGACGGGAATCCCGCCGAGCCGTTCAATGTGGTCGGGCAAATCATCGCAGCAGCAATGATTCAGGTTTTAACGCAGTGTGGCGACAGTTTGACGCGCGAGAATGTGATGCGCCAGGCCGAGAGCCTGCGCAACTTCACGCATCCGCTTCTGTTGCCGGGGATCAAGGTGAACACTGGCCCGGCGGATCACTACCCGATCGAGCAGGTGCAGCTTCAGCGCTTCGACGGGCAGAAGTGGGTGCGCTTTGGCGATGTACTGGGCGAGTAGCGACGTTATGCCGTGCGCGGCAAATTGACCGCTCCGTGGGGGAAGAGACGACGTACCGCTGAACAACCGGGACCAGGGAAATTGGATCCTCAGTCTATACAGCCGATTCTGCCTGCGGACGGCTCCGCAAACATATCTCCGAGAGCGGCCTTTCGATGGTGCTAGCGACCCAAACGAGCCAGTCGGGAATTCGAAAAGGAGACGCTCAACGCCCCGGTTATCTCGGGACCCGTGACCAAGGCCGCCGCCGTTGCCTACGGCGCCGGAGCTGGCCGCAGCAAGTCGGGCTTGATGAACCGGCTCCCGAGCGCTGCGAAGAAGATCGGCGCGGAACTGAGCAGGACGGCATACGCCAAGAGACCCTGGCCGTTGATCACACCAAATTTCAGAAGCCCGTAGCCGACACCGAGAAAGATGTGGGCCAGAATTCCGGCGCCAAACGCCAGCGCCACAACCTTGCCGCTGAGCGCCCCGCGAATCCCACAGGCATAGATCACCCAGACGGACAAGGGGATGAATAGGAAGAGACCGCTGAAAAGGCCGGTGTTGTAGTCTCGCAGCGCGATGGTCCCGGCCACGTGCGCGACTCCGTTGAGGAGTATCAAACCCCAGAAGCTAAGGCCGATCGCGGCGTTGCGCCTGCCCAGATACGCAGCGAACGGCGCCCCCACCCACATCAGGCCGATGTTCACGAGGGGATAGAAAGAGAAGGGAACGGGACAGTCTGGATACGGCGGATAGCCCATGTTTTTGCAGACCGTCTCCTGGATTGAGTAGTCAAATCCGAGGACCGGCAGACTGTATTCCTCGAATTGATGCAACCAGTAAAGCGGCGCAGCGAGCCACCCCAGCCACACTGGATCACGCCAGCGCGATACCGCGGTATTGCCACGGAACGTGTCGGTCACCAGCATGGTGGCGATCATGACGATCGCCCCACCAAGCCCTACGAACGGCCATCCGATGTCGAACCAGCTCGTTTGGATCGTGCGTGTCCCCTGCGTCTGGTCGTGTCGTTCGTGGTGCCTAACAATTATTCATCGGCCGCGCGTGCGTCCGCCATCGTACTCAACAATACGAGGGCGGTGAAGTGATGCGGCTTCTTCGAAGCAAACGCACGCAAATGCGAACATCGTACCGCGTACGCTCTGACGAATATCCGGTTGAAGGGCAACCGTTTACCGCGCGCTTTTGGCCGGACCCGGAGATCATCTCAGGTCAGCTCCTTTTGCCACCGTCCAGCCGGTGTCCAATCTGTAGTGGACATCGCTCATCAAACGTGCGCGACACCTTGAACTGCGGACTTATGCCCGGCGCGCCGGAAAGCTGGCGATTCCCGGCGCACCCGACCCCTTGCTGCCGTTGGCGCTTTGAATGAGCGGACATTCGGGTCGAAGAACCAAAAAAAACCCGCATACGGGCCGTATGCGGGTCCATACCTTCTGGTGTGGGCAAATCAGGTCAGCGGGAAGCCCACGGCATTGACGTAGATAGCATAGATCGATGTGCTGCCGGTCATGAACAAGCGGTTGCGCTTGGTTCCGCCGAATGCCAGGTTGGAGATGACCTCAGGCGTGTGGAGAAACGCGAGCCGATCGCCGTTGGGCGCGTGAACGCGTACGCCATTGGTGTCGGGACCGCCCCAACCCCAGCTGCACCAGACGTTGCCGTCGGTGTCGCAGCGGACGCCATCGGTAAACCCGGGCTTGAAGTCCGCAAACTCCTTCGGGTTGCGCAATGCGGTGCCGTTGTTCACGACGTCGAACGCGATGATGTTGGCCGGGTACTGCGGCCCATCAGTGGCGCCGGTGTCCACTACATAGCACTTCTTGAAATCAGGCGAAAAACAGATGCCGTTGGGGCGCTTCATCGGACCCTCGGCCACGATGGTCGCCTTACCGGCGGGATCGATGCGGTACACGCGCGTGGGAAGTTCGAATTCGGCCTTGTGTCCCTCGTACGGCCCGAGTATGCCGTAACCCGGATCGGTGAACCAGATCGCCCCGTCGTGATGCACCGCTGCGTCGTTAGGGGCGTTGAGTTTCTTGCCCTCGTAATTATCCATCAGCACGGTCCAGGTACCGTCGTACTCGCGGCGGCGCACCCGGCGAGTGTCGTGCTCGCAGGCGATCAACCGCCCCTGGTTGTCGCGGGTATGCCCGTTCGAGTAACCTGACTCGGTCTGGTACACGCTGACGTGCCCATCATCTTCCGACCAGCGCAAGGTGCGATGATTCGGGATGTCGCTGCAGATCAAGCATCCCCAGTCGCCGAACCAACTCGGACCTTCGAGCCACAGCGCGCGGTCGTGCCCCATGCCGTGCCAAATGCGCTGCAGGGTGGCGTTGCCCTGCCGTGCTTGAAAGCGCGGATCGAAGACTTCCCAAGCCGGATCCGGATACGTGACGGTTACCTCGCCCGTCCAGTCGCGGTCTCTGCCGAACTTGTCTAGGGCTAGGGCATCGGTCGCCGCCGCCGCCGTGGTTGCTGCCGCCGCTGTCAGAAATGCGCGTCTTGTCATTTCCATGGATGAATCTCCTCCATTCGTTGTCTTGTTGATCTACTCTGCCCGTGTCCGAGCTCGCTCGCGTTAAGCTGGTGTGGCTATCCAGGCAGCGGCTCAACGTGGTGCACTAGCATTTCAGGAGAATGTCACTCTGGCCAACTGTATTACCGCTTTGTAACTTGCCGCATCAACAACCGTCCCGGCGTGGGTCGGGATCTTGACGGTATAACGCCCCGAACGCCCGGCCTGCGCGGCTCACCGCACAGAGATCTGCGCGAGAGCTTTGGTCATCACTTCGGCCAGCTGCTGCAGGGCCAGGGGCTTGGTGATGACGTGGTCGATACCCGCTGCAAACGCTTCCTGCAACAGCACTGGCCCTTCATAGCCGGTCATGAGAATGATCGGGATGTCGGGGCGCGCGACGCGCAGATGCTTTGTTAGGTCTAGGCCTGTTATGCCCGGCATCAGATAGTCGACCACCACCGCGTCAAATCGCGCCGGGTCGGCGCGGAATTCATCCAGAGCTTCCGTCGGCCTAGTAAACCCCGCCGGTTCGTAGCCCAGAGTTGCGAGCATCTCTTCGGCGAGCAGCATCAGGGGCCTCTCGTCTTCCACCAGAAGGACGCGCTGGCCGGCCCCCTTTGGCAAGGACACCACAGCGTCCATGTTTCCGAGCGCGTCCGCGTCCGATCGAGGAAGGTAGAGATGAAATGCGCTGCCTGCGCCAGTCTGACTCTCTACATCGATGGCACCCCCCAGCTCGGAGACAATCCCCTGCACCAGCGCTAGCCCCAGTCCGGTGCCCAGCCCCAATTCCTTGGTCGTGAAGAACGGCTGGAAGATCTGGTTGAGCACGGTTGGCGCCATACCGCAGCCCGTATCCTTCACGCTGAGACGCACGTAGTGCCCCGCTGCAAGCAGTCCGTGTGACAGCTCGCGGTCCCGGACGATATCCACTACTTCCAGGGCCACGCTGAGAGTCCCCCCTTCGCGCATGGCGTGTACGGCGTTGGAGCACAGGTTCGTCAACAGCTGATGAACCTGGGTCGGATTCGCGATGATGGTAGCTCCGGTGGCCGGAAGCTCAACCTTCAGGTCTACGGTCGCGGGGAGAGATGCGCGCACGAGATCGAGGGCTTCCTGGACTACCGCAACGGCGTTGACCACGCCGTGCTTACCGCGCGTCGTGCGACTGTAGGTCAGGATCTGATCAACGAGGGTCCTCGCGCGATTGGCCGCCGATAGCACGTTGCCGATATAACGCTTCAGCGCTCCGGCTTCGGGCGCCAGAGTGCGGGCCATCTCCCCATAGCGCAGTATGGCCGTGAGGGCGCTGTTGAAGTCGTGCGCAATGCCGCCCGCCATCGTTCCGATCGCTTCCAGCTTTTCCCCCTGGCGCAAGCGGGACTCGAGCTTCGCGCGCTCCGCTTCGGCCAGTTTGCGCTCGGTTATATCTCGGTAGATGGCATAGCTCGCGATGTTGCCGCCGGCTCCCCGAATGGGTGCGCCGAGCTCCGAGACGTGCAGGCGGCCACCATTGCTGCGTATCCGCTTGGTCTCGACGCTCGTATGCCGGCTTTCGCGCACCGCCTCGCCCATGCGGTGCGCTTCCTGCTTCAGGTCGTCCGGAACGATGAGATCGGTCAACAGCCGCCCGCGCGCCTGCTCCGCGGTGAAGCCGAACATGTGAGTGAACTCCCGGTTTACGCGCGTTACCCGTTGCTCCGGGTCCAGCATGACGATGGCCTCAGGCGCGCTTTCGAACAGCTCGTCCAGCAGCGCGGTTTGCACCCGCAGGCTCGCCTCGGCTTGTTCCCGACGCCTAAGCTGGCGCAGCACCAGGGTCAAGAGCAGCAGGATACTGAGGCAGAACAGGGTTGTCCGCACCGCGCTGTGCATCGCCGAGACGTTCCAAGGCTTGAGCACTGTACTGTTGTCCACTGCCGCGATGGTCTTCAGCGGGAGGCCCGCCAGGGGCTGAATCGCGTAGGTGAAGTCGCGTCGATCGTGCTCGGCTTGTCTGACGACTGTGCCTGTCCCGGCTGCCGCTAACAATTCGCGATAGACCGGCTGATCTGCGAATGACCGGCCAATCTCGGCCTGGCCGCCAGGAAAACGGGCGAGCAGCCGCCCATCAGTGTGAAACAAGCTGACCTCAGTCCCCGGATCGAGATTGACGGACCCATAGACGCGGCTGAGGTAATCGAGATCCAGAAACGCGACGACCACCGCGCGCAACCTATCGCCCGAGCGGGCGCCGCGGCTCAGGGCGATGGTCCAGCGGCCGTCGTCTTGGGGACGGACAGCCGAGGACACGTAGATGGCCGTGGACGGGTTATCGCGATGAACAGTGAGATAGGTTTGATGGGCGGCTGTCTGCGGGCGAGTTGCGCCGGCCGCGGCGATGAGTCTGCCATCGACGCCGAGCACCAGCACGCCCTGCAGTTGCGGAAGCTGCGAGACGCGCTCACGCAGACGAGTTCCTAGTGGTGTCCCGCGTAGTCCGATCGAGGAAGCGTCGCGGACCGTGTCGCTGACCGCCAAGTCGGCCACCTCCACGATGCGCTGGGTCTGGTCGGCCAGCGAGCGCGCCAGGCTTGCGTAGGCGTGCTCCGTCATATCCATGACGATCGCGCGGCGCTTGAGCACGTCGTAGACTTGAAACGCAGCCATGATTGCTACCAGGAGCACCCCGATGAACCAGACGCGCCTATAGTGGGTGATATGAAAGCTTGTCGCGTTTGAGAGCTCGGGCATATCCGGAGTGCATGTCAGAGCAAAGTATCGGGAATGTGGTGAGCGCGGGCTGACGAGTCAGGTCGATGCGATCGCTCACTGAACGCCTGGGGCCGTAGGATTCCTTTCGCTATACTATAAGCCTTGGAATCATAAGGGGCACGCAACGTCCTGTGGAACTCACTACCGCCAGTGCGCAGACGACGACCTTTGCGCCCCATATTCTCGTCGTCGACGATGATCCAGACGTCTGCCAGCTAATATGCGATTACTTCGTCGAGTTCGGTCTGCGTGTCTCCTGTGCGGCAGATGGCGCCTCGATGCAGCAAGCGCTGGCACACGGTATTTTCGACCTGGTCCTACTCGACTTGAAGCTTCCCGACGAGGATGGCATGGCCTTGGCACGAGAGGTGCGCGCGAAATCCAGCACGCCGATCATCATTCTCACCAGCCGTAAGGAGGATGTCGACCGCGTCATAGGACTCGAGCTCGCAGCGGACGACTACGTAACCAAACCATTCAACCCGCGCGAGCTGGTGGCCCGCGTCCGCGCAGTCCTACGGCGTACGCAGTCGAATAAAGCCCTCCATGCCGGGGCCGAACCGCTCAAGGCGCTGCGTTTTGCCGGGTGGGAGTTGAATTTGCGCACCCGGCAGTTGACCTCGGCTGACGGTGAGCGAGTGGAGCTCACTCAATCCGACTTTGCTTTGCTCAGCGCGTTTCTGGGTGCCCCGCAACGGATCCTCAGCCGTGAACAGCTTCTGGAGCTGAGCCGGGATCACGATGACGAGGTGTTCGACCGCAGCATCGACGTACAGATCCTGCGGCTTCGGCGCAAGCTCGAGACCAACCCAAGTCGCCCTGAGCTGATCAAGACTGAGCGCGGCGCGGGTTACTTCTTCAACGCGCGAGTCGAAGCCGTGGGTTGAGCGGGGCAGCGGAACGGGCCCGCCTTCCTCAGCTCGTGGCTAGGCGCAAACCTTGAGGCTGGAAGAAAGAAGCGGCGGGCCTTCGACCCGCCGCGGAACCTCGGCGTCATGAGTGCGCCAAGGGGGAAGGCTGGCACAGTTCACAGGCCGCTCGATCCCCGCGACGAAACGTTGTAGTCCACAACGCATGTTCCGGCGGGTAGGCTTGACCGCTCAAGGTATCGCGGCTGTCTCTCTTGCGGCTGAGGACCGAGCCAGCCATCAAAGCCTTGCATCGTGGGGTTACATCGGAATTTCTCAACAGCGATGATTATTTCAAGGTTGTAATCTCGGTTCATCACCTTAGACCTGAGCTACTTTTTGAAGCTCGCCGCCGGCGACCGAAGTTCGCGTTTAATCGCCGACCTCTCTATTGACACCAAGGCGTGGAAGGAAAATACTTTTCTTCATCTCGTTTTCGAGACCTTTATGGACGGTTGTCCTAGCAGCAGATCTCGTCCGTGGGAAACCGCGGGCGGACGAGACTAATCGGCAGGGTCTAGCTTTACTCTCCCGCTGCCTCGTCCGCCCCCGAGGCAGCGCGTTCGAAGTGGTAGCCTTGTCGCTTGACCGGGCAGACCACCAATCGCGTTTAGCCCCCACTCGACAAGTTCGAGGCACTTCTCGAATGCCGATGGTGTCGTGGTGAGGCCATATTTGAGCATCTCCTGCTTGGGGGTGGCGTCACATTTCACAGACGGGCGACGTTGTAAGGGCACGGAGGCAGCCATGTTCGACGCAAAGCATCTGTTCAAATCGGAACGTGTGGCAACATCCTGGAGTGTATCCAGCTGGGCAAGGGCCCGAATTTGGACGCTTTGGTCCAGGCCTTCCGCCACAAAGTCTGCGCTCGGCGCGAGCGGACATGGCCCATACTTCGGCGTGCTTGTCCTCCGTGATTATCGGGACCCGTGACCTCTGAGGGCACTGCAATGCCCGCGCAGGCGCGACCAGCCGCAAGGTCGCCTCTCGACGCAACAAATCTTTGGCGATGACAATCGAGCAAGGGTAATTCGTCGTCTGCCGGGGACTATGCATATGTCGTCGCGCACAAGTAGGGGCGCACCGATATGACCTTTCAGCGGTGGGTTGAGGTCGATCGCTACATCGTTGACCTGTTTGTGCCGTCGGACCCAGCGCTGGATGCCGCCCTTGCAGCCAGCGCCGCTGCCGGTCTTCCAGCACACAACGTGTCTCCCAACCAGGGCAAGTTGCTGCAGCTTCTGGCGCAAATCCGTGGAGCGCGCAACATCCTCGAGATAGGCACGTTGGGTGGCTACAGCACAATATGGCTTGCCCGCGCGCTGCCCGCTGATGGCAGAATAATCACGTTGGAAGCGAATGCTACGTATGCGGAGGTGGCACGAGCCAACTTTGCCCGCGCGGGCTTGTCGGGAGTGGTTGAACTGCGCCTAGGGCAAGCGCTCGATACCCTGCCGCGGCTTGTCTCTGAAGATCACGGACGATTCGATCTGATCTTCATCGACGCTGATAAACCGAACAACCCGGAATACATTGCGTGGGCTCTGAAGCTCTCTCGTCGAGGGAGCGTTATCGTCGGCGACAACGTCGTGCGCAACGGCGCGGTCATCGATCGAGC
>Ga0187778_10003799_pt1 | contig 10076 bp, 7 predicted proteins | sample 1015_Q2_SP5_20_M_FD_132418 | JGI IMG/M metagenome (GOLD analysis project Ga0187778, IMG submission 132418) | Tropical peat soil microbial communities from peatlands in Department of Meta, Colombia - 1015_Q2_SP5_20_MG | ecosystem: Environmental > Terrestrial > Soil > Wetlands > Peat | place...
ACCTGACTCCCTCTCAGGTCGTTCGGCGGATGATCCGTGGCTACATCGAAGAGCGGCTCGGACGGCCGTGGACGCCGGAAGAGGAGGGTCCACCCGCGCGCGGGGTTGGCCGCGGCGGGGGGCGCCGCCGCGCTCCGCGGTGAAGCGTTGTTAGTCGCTATGCACCGACGACGATGACTCTCGCAGCGCGGTAGTCTCTGTGGCCGCAACAACGATCAGAGTCAAGGTCAAACCAAACGCACGCGCGGGTTCGCTCGTGCAGCTGTCCGATGGTACTTGGCTGGCCAAAGTCAAAGCTCCTGCGATTGGCGGCAGGGCGAATGAGGAGCTCGTCGCTTTGTTAGCCAGCTGCTTTCACTGCCCGAAAGCCGCGGTGTCGATAAAGAGCGGAAAATTTGGGCGCATGAAGTTGGTCAAAGTCGAGACTTGAGCATCTGGTACGGTTGGGCGACTCTGAGCCAGTGACGAGCGGCGTCTGTTCGTCGATGAGGGCGTGAAATCCCACCGAATCCGACCGGGTAGTGCTTCTCGGTATCTCCCATTGAAGAGAACCGCACGGGTACGAGAGAATTCCTAGGCGAGAGTTACCAACGGATCACTCAATACGATACTGCAGCCTACCAATGGCAATTAAACGTACATCGAAAAGCCTGGGAACCCCGGTGCGCAAGGCAGTGACGTCACCGGGCTTGCGCCACGTCGACGTTCGGGTGCCCCAGCAGATGGTCCCAGGGGATCTCTACCTCGGATGGGTGTGTAAGAACAAATCGTGCGCGCGCGTCATTGCCATTGCGCCCACGCCAGCAGAAAGCAAGCCGCCCTCGGCTCAATCCGACGACCAGCTTGCTGCGATCAAGTGTCCGCATTGCGGGGACGAGGACCTGTACCGCTGGAGCGCCCGGGCTGAACACAAGTACGCGGTCGCAGTGGCTGGTACCTGAATCTCGCCACGCGGGCGCGGACTCACACGACCGGTGAGTCCACACATCGTGCGAAACCGACCCCAAGCGGATCGCTTGACCGGGAATTGCAGCAGAAACTGGCGATCCTCCAGACGCTATTCGTGCAGGAGTGAGCGCCAATTGCGCGGCACGCGGCCCTCGGGGCCGGGGACCGGCTGATCGATGGGATGGGAGTGCGGTGGTGCCAATTCCGCACCAGGGATCATGGTTTCCTCGTCGTAGTCGTAGAACCAATCCTCACCGGGCTCGAAGCTGGCAATGACCGGGTGGCCGCTCAATTTGGCATGCTGAGAGGCGTGCTGCGCCGGCGAGCTGTCACAACAACCGATGTGACCGCACTCGGCGCAGCGCCGCAGGTGCAGCCACCACCCGCCCGTCGCCAGGCATTCCACGCAACCCTCTCCGCTCGGTTTCGATTCCGGGTTGATGCCGGAGCGATGTGGGGATTGTTTTTTCATCGCGTTGCTCCGCTTAGATTTGCCGCCACTTTACTTCGATCCTGCCTCGGCCGCAGGAAGTTGACCGCGTGTCAGGGTCGGTGCTGGCACACCAACATCACCGACGCTGGCATTGCTTGCGAATCCCGAGAAGTAAGCGAAGCCGATGATGATCAAGGGAATGACGGTCGTGAATAGTTGGATCGACAACACTCCGCTGAGGGTGAAGCCGTCGATCTCTACGAACCGTTGGATCACCGCGACCAGCGGTGCGGTCGTACGCGACCGCTTGAGCTTGTCGTAGCGTTGTTCGAGCCGCGTACGGGCGTCGGTGATTTTGAAGTCCGGGTCTATCGGCACGGCAATCCTTTAGTAGGTCAAGGTTATCCTGTCCTATCCTGAAAAGCCGCGTTTCCGTTCAAGCCGTGGCGGGTAACAAAGCGCGAATTTCCGGCGCAGTTCAACACACGTTCGCTTCAGCCTCAATTCGCGCATTGAACTTCTCAAGAGCGGTCACTGTGTTGAGTGGAGGCGGGCAGTCACTAGGGCCTGAATTGTGATGGCATCACCTCACCATCACCCACTCGGCATGAAGTAAAGGAAAGGCGATCAGACCTGCGGAAAGCACCGATCAGTCGCTGTGCTGGTGATCGATGTCCGGGTAGTGCGGATGGCTATGCGTCACCGGCATCGTGATGATGCTCGTGCGCGTGGGGCTCGCGCCCGTCCCACTTGAGTCGTTCCCGCGCGATCGTCCGCCGGAAAGTTAGCCGGTGCGCTTGAAGGCAGCTCTTGGCCGCCATTGCCGAATCGCCCGGCTGCGGTCGCGAGCGAAGCAGATGTCGGGATTCACCGTCCCCGGCTCTGCCGTTTCTCACGCTTGGCCGCGCGTTTTTCGTCGAACGATTTCGCAGGCTTCTTCTTGGTCTCTTTCTTTCGATCCATGCCTTTGCTCACGGGTCTCTCCCTCGTGTAGGACTGCTATGTCGAATTCTATACGAGCGTCTCGACCGGCCGCTTCTGGCCGATTGCAGCCGGCTGGCACACGCAGTGTTCGTGTCAGATGGCTCCGTTCGATAGGAACATAAAAAGGAGTTGTCGGGATGACCGCCAACGGCCCTATCGACGATCGCGTTGGCAACCGCGGATACGAACCTAGTTCACTACACTTGTCTGCTTGTGAACCAAAGCGCGCGGCGGTTGATCGATCCAAGTCCAATCCCGGCTCGAGGCCCGGCACCCCCCACCCTGCGCCCCCGTCCAGGCGCGGCCGCGCAGTATGCGTCCGGTAGGCACGCCCGTAGGCTCTCCGTCCTTGAGGGCGAGTTTGCCGTTGATGAAGACGTCGGTCACTCCGGTCGCATACTGCATAGGCTTCTCGTAGGTTGCATGATCTTGAAATGTGGCGGGGTCGAAAATGACAACGTCGGCGAAGGCGCCCTTCTGCAGGCGGCCGCGATTGCGTAAGCTCAGTACGTCGGCTGGGAGCGAAGTCAGCTTGCGCACTGCCTCCTCGACCGTCATGAGGTGGTCCTCGCGGACGTATTTCGCGAAGAGACGCGCGAAGTTTCCGTAAGCGCGCGGATGCGTCGAGGAGAGAAGAAACACCCCCTCCGGAGCGCTCGACTCGGCATCAGATCCTGAGCTCACCCAAGGCAGCACGATCTGCTTCTCGATGTTGTCTTCACTGATGATTGTGTAGGCGGCACCAATGCCCGCATTATCCTCGATCACCAGATCAACGATCGTGTCTTCAGGGCTAGTGCGCCGCTGCTTCGTGATCGCGGCGACCGTCTGGCCGATGAGCGGTTTGAGCGACGCCTTCCTCGTAGCAAGAATCAGCATGCCATCCGCGCCGGCCTGCTGATAGAGATTTTCCCAGTCCTTCGGATGCGCCTCGTGCATCGCCGCGATCACCTTGGCACGAACAGCCGGATCCTTGAGTCGCGCGACCATCGCCTCAGGACCCCCGTCGTGCACCCAGGGCGGAAGCGATGCATCGAGAGATGTGGCCCCTGCGGTGTAGGTGTACATGTCGGCCGTGATGCGGATACCGCCCGCGCGCGCCGCGTTGATCATCGCGACGACCTGCTCGCGCTTGCCCCAGTTGTCGCGGCCGATGAACTTGAAGTGATGAATTTCCGCCGGTGCACCGCTCTGCCGGGCGATGTCAATGGTCTCGCGCACTGCCTCCTCGATGTGATCGCCTTCGCTGCGCATGTGTGCTGTGTAGATCCCACCGCAGCGCGCGGACTCGCGTGCTAACTCAATGAGTTCCGGCGTCCTGGCATAGTTCATCGGCGCATAAATCAGCGCGGTCGTAAGACCCATCGCGCCTTCCTCCATTGCCTTGTGAACCAGGGCGCGCATCTTGGCCAGTTGTTCCGGTGTGGGCTGTACGTCCGCCTCACCCAGGACGTTGACGCGTATCTCCCCCTCGCCAACGAAGCTCGCCACGTTGGGAGCGATTCCGCGTTGCTGCAGGTGATCCAGATATTCGCCGAGAGTCGACCAGGTTACGTCGTATTTGATGTCGCCCTGTCGCTGCGCTACGCGTCGCGCCATTTCGGGCGTCAGCGGCCCCATCGACAGCTCCGTGAACACATCGAGCGTGACCCCTTGCTTGAGGCCGCTCACCGCCCGCCCGTCGACCAGCAGAGACTCTTCTGAGTGCCCCATCATGTCTATGAAGCCTGGCGAGACCGCCTGGCCGTGCGCGTCAATCTCTGTGCGCCCGGTGCCAGCGGATTGCGGTCCGACGTAGGCGATGCGATCGCCGTCGATCGCGAGTTCTCCTGCATAAGGCTTCCCGCCTGAGCCGTCATAGATCACGGCATGATGAATCACGACATCATGCAAAGTCGTTGCGCGAGCAGCGTCGCTTCCAAGCGCAGCGACCGCCGTTAGGCACAGGCAAGCCATCAGTCGCCACAATGCTCCCTCAAACATTTCGGGTCTCCCCCAGAAAAGAATTATTTCGAGATTTGCACGGGCCTGAACAAGAGGTCCTGATAGTCGTAACTGAAATCCGCAAGCGGCGAAACGGCCTTCATGGTGAGGCGATCGACCTTGCCGTCTGCACCGAGGCTGAATGTCACGTACGCCGGCTCGATGGTCTTGTCATCGAAGCGCGTGATGAAGGTGTCGTACTGCCAGTGCTCGAGTGGCCCGCCCATGCGCGGGGTCGATTTGAAGTTGATCCTGAGCGTGCCATCCGCGGCCGTCACTTCGATATCGCCATACCAAGGATCCGCAAACGTTCCGGTGTAGCCGGAGAGCGGGAGCGAAGGTCCGACGGCCGCCGGCTTCGAAGTCGGGTCCGAAAGGGTCTTCAACGCCTTGGCGACCTTGCGCCGCTTTTCCGCCTCGAATTTCGCCACCCAGTCCGTACGCGGCAAGCCCAGATAGTGATCCAGCAACTCGCACATCAGGCCGCGAATGATCTGGCCATCCTCGCTATTGATCTCTATGGAAAAGCCGACGTGACGGTCCGGTATCAGAACCACCGCGGTGAGGAACCCCAGCACCGCCCCCCCATGCCAGACGATCTTTGTCCCGCGGTAGTCCTGCACATCCCAGCCCAGCGCATAGGTGCTGAACATGGGTTGAGTGGCTTTGAGGCTGTCCGGAACTTCCGCGATCGGCTGCAGCACGACGGGCGTCCACATCTGCACATGGGCGGCCTCGGAAAAAAGCCGCTCTTTACCTCCGGGGAGCCGGCCGGCACCCAGCTGGATCATCAGCCAGCGCGCCATGTCGTTGGCACTGACCGCAAGGCCGCCCGCCGGGGCCGCGGTACGCCCAAGCTCGTCGCGCTCATCGAGCAACTCCTGCCTCCCCGCACCGCGCAACCCCCCATCCATGCGTGCGTGCGGCTGCGCCCGATTGGCGCTCGCGAAGCGCGCCGCGCCGTCACTCGTCGAATGCAGCATCCCCGCCGGCTTCAGGACGTGCTCGGCGACGAATTGCTCCCACGTCTCGCCGCTCACGGACTCGATGAGCTGCCCGGTCACCATGTACAGCACGTTGTCGTACGCGTAGCCGCTGCGAAAGCTTGTGGCGGGCTTGAGGTATCGCAACCGTCGCACCGATTCGGCGCGGGTCAAATTCGTGCGCGGCACGAACAGGAGATCGCCTTCTCCGAGACCGAGGCCGCTGCGGTGAACCAGCAGGTCTCGAATCGTCATCTCGCGCGTTACCCATGGGTCGTACATCTGAAATCCAGGCAAATGATCGATTACCCTGTCATCCCAACCGATCTTGCCTTGATCGACGAGGATCGCGAGCGCTGCCACCGTGAATGCCTTGCCGGTAGAGCCCGTTGGGAAAATGGTATCGGCGTCGACGGGATCCGGCTTTCCGAGTGCCTTAATGCCAAAGCCCTGTGCAAACGTAACTTTCTCGTTCTCGACAATCGCAATGGCCATCCCTGGGACGCCGATTTCCGTTCGCGCGGCTTCCACGCGGTGCGCGAAATTTTCAGGAGGTGCGGAGAACGCGCGACCAGCGAGCGCGGTGGCGATGACAGCGAATGCGAGGGGTCTCATGTGGTTTCCTGCTGGAGGCTTGCTCGGTGGCGGAGTCGCACGAGGCCAATGGTGAGCAGCGGCAAAACGTAGACGAGGAGAAAGATCGCGGCGAGCGCCCGGTAGCCCTCTGCGATCAGGGTCACGAGGCCGAAATGCTCGGCCAGCAGCATGCACCCCGATAGTATCGCGAGCGCAATCGCGAGCCGTGGCGCGCGCCCGAGCGGTGCATGCCGCCTGCGGCGCCAGGCACTGGCGATCCGCTCATTGATAGCGTGCACGGCGCCGGTGCCACTCTCGAGCAGCGCGGCAAATATCATCAACTGAAACAAGAAGCGAAACGCAGGGAGATTCAGGCGCTGAAGCAGAAAGTCCGACGGCAGCGTTGCCTGCGCAATCTCCGGGTAGTACGCCACCATGCAGCAAAAGAAGAGCAGCGCAGGCAGCATGGCTAGGGGGCCGGCGATGAGACCCGCGATCACCGCGTCGCGATCGCTCATCAAGTGACGCAGGACCGGCAAAATCACCACCGCACCCACGATATTGTAACTGGCGTAAGTAAGACCGCCGCTCAGCCAGCCGTGCATCGGTTCGGAGCGGGCGAAACCCTTCACAATGTGCGCGCCGAAGTGAGATATCGACAGCAGAACGAAGAGCACGTAGACGCCGTAAAGGAGAAATGAGACGTAGGTGAACAGTCGCTCGACCGACGGAGTGCCATACGCTGTGACGAGCGCGATCGCCGCCATCAGGGTCAGCGTGCCGACGAGCGTGGGGAGTCCGAGCGTAGCCGCGCCGATGGCCCCGGCCGCGGCACCGAACACGGCCAGTATCAGGATCACGAAGAGCACGTACGCGCCCTCGAATACTAGCCATCCCGGGCCCAGCAGCGCGCGCACGAACGTCAGGTAGTCGCGTGCTCCGCTCGCGCGCGCGAACAGAAACGTGGCGACGCATACGCCGCTCCAGATCACGGTGGCGAGCAGCATCGCGGCAATTCCACCCCACGGACCGCTCGGGAGAAAGAACTCTGCAAGCTCGCGCCCAGTGGCATAGCCGCCGCCGATCACGACCGCCTTGAAGGCGAAGCCGGGAAGCAGGAAGCGCTGGAAGCGAGATGCCACGCCGGTCTGTCATCAATGCGAGGCGTGATCTGGCGTCGTCCCGCCCGCGCCGGCGGCATGCTCCGCCTCAATCCGATCCGTCGCCCCCTCCATCGCGCGCAATAGTGCGGCGGCCGTGAGCGCCAGCAGCGCAAGGAGACCAAAGAATTCAAATGGCCGCATGCGACTCCATAAGGTGCCCACCAAGCCTGCAGTCAGACTGCCCGTGAAAATGGCGAGAAACCAAGCGGCGACTGTGGTTGCGGCAAATCCGACCGGCGCCAGCCGGGCGAAGAGCCCCAGACCCGTCGGCAAGATGTGCAATTCGCCGAGGGTGAACACCACAAAGAATAGAATCAGCCAAACCCAACTGGCCCGATTAGAACCCGCCAGCGCCGAGACGCCCGCCAAGAGTGCATAGGCAAGGGCGACGATTAATGCTCCCGAGACCATTTTCCGCACCGCGGAGGGCTCCAAGCCACGCTCCGCGCGCCGCCTCCAACGCGCGAGCAGCAAGGGCGTCATGAGAAAAACGAGGAGCGGATTGAGCGACTGAAACCACGTCATGGGAATGGTCATCAGGCTCGTGTGGCGATCGATGCCGGCCTCTGTCCACAATGCCACCGTGTTGCCAATCTGCTCGTATGCGCCGCGAAACACAGTCACGGAGACGCCGATCCCGAATAGCACAAGCAAGAGGGGGCGGCCTGCACCGCGCGTTCGGAGCGGCGCGACCAATTCAGGCGCTTTTACCAGCGTGCGGGAACGTTCGGGCAGGTAGGGTCTGCCTGCAATGTAGATCAGCAGTCCCAGGAGCATTCCAACGCCCGCTGCGGTAAACCCCCAGTGCCAACCATAGAACTCGCCCAAGGTTCCGCACACGAGCGGCGCCAGAAAGCCGCCCAGGTTGATGCCGACATAGTAGATGTTGTACGCACGGCCGCGCCGCGGGTCGTTGGGACCGTACAGATCGTTGATTTGGCTAGGGAGGCTCGGGAGAAAAAGTCCGTTGCCCAGAGCGATCGTCGCGAGTGCCCAGTAAAGGAGCGCCGGGAAGGCCATGAGGAACTGACCGAGCGCCATCACGGCACCACCCAGGATCACCGCGCGAGACTTGCCCAGCCAGCGGTCCGCGATCATCCCACCGAAGATCGGTGTGAAATACGCGCTCGCCGTATACCCGCCGTAGATGAGCGAGGCCTTCTCCTGTCCGATCATGAGCTGCCGCGTCATGTAGTACACGAGCAGCGCGCGCATGCCGTAGTAGGAGAAGATCTCCCACATCTCGGTCAAAAAGAGAATTGTGAGGCCCCGGGGTTGTCCAAACCAACTCGATTCGGATCGAGCGACGGAGGCCAGATCGCTCATGCGGCTGAGGATTCCGCCGCGCCCCAGACCTCCTCGCCGCACCAGATCTTGCCATCGCTGTAGCGGGCGGCGGGTTGGCGATCGCTGGTGAGGAAGATCGGTCCGTCCAGATCGACGACATCACACAGCTGCCCGAGGATGAATCCGGGAGCCATCGCAAGACTCGTGCCGACCATGTTACCGACCATCACCCCGAGTCCTAGCTCCCGAGCGCTTTGCGCCATGGCCAGTCCCTCGGTGAGTCCGCCGCATTTGTCGAGCTTGATGTTGACGACGTTGAATCGTCCTACGAGGCCTGGCAGATCCGAGAGCGTCAGGGCACTCTCGTCGGCAGCAATGGGAATGGGACTAGAAAAGCCCTGCAGGTCCGCTTCGCGTCCACGCGCGATCGGCTGCTCGAGCAAGGACACCCGGGCGAGGCTCAACTCCCCGATGAGCGCACCGAGCTCCGCGATGCGGTAGCCTTGGTTCGCGTCAACGCCTACCCACACCTCGGGTCTCGCGTTGCGAACCGCTCGAACGCGCGCGATGTCTTGATCGAGATCACCGGTCAGTTTGAGTTTCAAGGACCGGGCCTGCGCGTATTTTCGTGCGCCCTCGGCCATGACCGCGGGAGCATCGGCACCTACTGTGAAGGTCGTCACCAACGGCGTTAGCCGCGGTAAGCCGGCCAGTCTCCACACCGGCAACCTGGCACGCGCAGCCTCGAGTTCCCAGAGCGCGCAGTCGAGAGCGTTCCGAGCGCCCCCCGGTGGAAGCAACTGCTGCAACGACGTGCGGTCGATGCCGGCCTCGACTGTGTCGCGATGAGTTTCGATCGTGGAACGCATCGCCGCGGCAGTCTCTCCCAGGTAGTAGACACCCGACGCCTCGCCGCGCCCGAGCCGAGCTCCCTCGCGCAGCGTTACGACCACGACCTCCTGTTCTTCAAAGACATACCCTGAAATGCGAAACGGGGCGCTGAGGCGCACCTTCTCGACGGCAACACTCAGTTTCACACCCGTCATCAGTAGTTGACTCCGAGGTGGAACAGATTGAACACCAACGCGACCCACACTACGCCGACGGCGGCGACCGTGAGCACGACGCTCCACGTCCTTGCGGGCCAGCGCCGCGCCCGGCCCCATACGACGATCAGGTTCCACACCATGAGCGCGAGGCCGCCGAGGAACGCTACGATGCCGAACACCTGTGCTAGCACCAGCAGCGGATCGAGGCGGCCGCCAAGTGTGCCGGTGTCCTTGAGCACCAGGAAGATGAACAACCCCCATAAGGATAGCGCGGCGACCATCGCAACGGCTGCAATCCGGCTCCACCGGTAGGCGCGCAGCGACGTCGGATCCAGTGCGAGCGGCGAGCGATAGTTGCGGCGCACGAGCGCTGCGACTGGCCACACCAGCGCAGTCAGTAACAGGGCGGCAAAACTCGCGCACAGGAGCGGCATCAGCCAGGTGCTGCTCGCGTACCACGGCGCTCGCTCGAACACCATGAAGGGTGAGAGCATGTCAAAGCTGAATCGCACGGGTCTGCCGTCGATGAGCTTCGCCGCCGCGCGGTCATGGCTATCCACGTCCTGCCATACGAAGGGCGTGACTTCGACCCAGTGTCGCGGTTCACCGCTGGGTCTTGGGAACGGCAACAGCAGCTCGCCCTTCTTGGTAACCCCCACCTTGGTCTGGC
>Ga0187778_10003800_pt1 | contig 10073 bp, 6 predicted proteins | sample 1015_Q2_SP5_20_M_FD_132418 | JGI IMG/M metagenome (GOLD analysis project Ga0187778, IMG submission 132418) | Tropical peat soil microbial communities from peatlands in Department of Meta, Colombia - 1015_Q2_SP5_20_MG | ecosystem: Environmental > Terrestrial > Soil > Wetlands > Peat | place...
CAAGATTCGGGCTGTGCCGGTCAACATCAACTACCGGTACGTCGCATCGGAGCTGGAGCATCTCTACCGGGATGCCCGCCTGTCAGGGTTGGCCTTCCACAGCAGCTTCGCCCCCGCGGTCGCCGACGCGATCAGATCGATCCCGGTCCGCCCGCTGCTCCTCGAGGTCCGTGACGACGCGGCGGCCTCCGGGCTCGGCGTCGACCTCGAGTCCGCGCTCGCGGGCGTCCCCGATGTCCGCGGATTCGCGAGACGTTCGGCCGACGACCTGTACTGCGTCTACACCGGTGGGACCACCGGGATGCCCAAGGGCGTGCTCTGGCACCATGAGGACATCTTCTTCGCTGCCATGGGCGGTGGCGATCCCATGTCGCTGGGCAACGTGATCAGCTCGCCCGAGGAGCTGGCGGATCGTGTGAAGGGCGGCGGCCTGGCGTCGCTCCCCGCGTCCCCCCTGGTGCACGCGGCGGCCCACTGGTTGGCGTTCTCCATGCTCTTGGGCGGCGGCAAGGTGGTCCTCGTCCCGGGCCGGCACCTGGACCCCGCGGCACTGTGGCACCTCATGGCGGCCGAATCGGTCAACGTCCTCGTCGTCGTGGGCGATGCCATCGCCCGTCCGCTCCTCGACTGGCTCGAGACCCACGGCCAGCGTTGCGACGTGTCGTCGTTGCTGGCCATCGGATCGGGGGGAGCGGCCCTGTCGCCGTCGACCAAGCGCCGTATCGCCCGGTTGCTCCCGGGGAGGGTCGTCGCCGATGCGTTCGGCTCGTCGGAGACCGGACAACTCGGTGGATCGGCGCCCGAGGACGACCCGCTCGGTCCCCCGCAGCTCCGGGTGGACGAGCGCACCGACGTGCTCGATGCCGATCTGCGACCGGTCGTCGCCGGCTCCGGGGCCCATGGCCACCTGGCGCGCAGCGGCCACATCCCGATCGGCTATCTCGGCGACGAGGCGAAGACGGCCCAGACCTTCGTCGAAGCGGGAGGCGCACGGTGGGCACTCTCCGGCGACGTGGCCACCGTCGGTGCCGACGGCACCATCACCGTGTTGGGCAGAGGCTCACTGTGCATCAACACCGGAGGGGAGAAGGTGTTCCCCGAGGAGGTGGAGGCCGTCCTCAAGGAGCACGGCGACGTGGAGGACGCGCTCGTCGTCGGCGTCCCCGACGACTACTACGGCGAACGCGTGAGCGCCGTCGTCCAGTCCCGTCCGGGGGCCGACGTGGAGCCGGAGTCGCTCCGGGCCTTCTGCCGTGCCCGGTTGGCGGGCTACAAGGTCCCTAAGACCATCGCCGTCGTCGCCGCCGTCAAACGGTCGGTCGCCGGCAAAGCCGACTACCGCTGGGCCAGGGCGGCGGCCGCGGCCGGCACCCCCGACCCCGGGCCGTGAGGACGCGCGCCGCTATTCGGGGATGACCTCCGCCACCTCGTCGAGATTGGCCACTTCGGCCTCCTCGAGCTCCTCCCACACGCCCGCGGCCGACGTGAGGGGACCCGGCAGGAAGACCGCCGGAAGGATGGCCAACGCGCACACACCGAACGACCACCAGAAGGAGGTGGCGAAGGCGTCGGCCAGGCGGTCGGCCACGGTGAGGGGGAGCGGATGGACCTGCAGCATGCCCAGGCCCGCGGCATGGCCGGGGAACTGGTGGGCGATGGCGGTCTGCAGCACCACTGCGAACACGGCCACGCCGAGCGAGCCGCCGACCTGGCGGATGATGTTGGTGGCGGTGCTGGCGCGGGGGACCTGCTCGTGCGACAGCCCCCGGTACGCCGCCGCGAACACCGGCATCATGGCGAAGCCCAGACCGATGCCCCGCACGAGCAGCGCGCAGGCCAGGAACGCAAAGGATGTGGACCCGGAGACCTGGGTGTAGGCCAAGGTGCCCAGTGCCAGCACGGCCATGCCGACGGGCACCGTCCGCCGGGTGCCGTAGCGGTCGGCCAGCTGGGCCGACGGCCGCATGACCAGCGCCGCACCGATCCCCTGGGGTGCCATGAGCAGGCCGGCCGTCAAGGGGGACTCGCCGCGCACGATCTGGTAGTAGAGCGGCAGCAGGAACATCGTGCCGTAGAGGGTGGCGCCGATCAGGAAGATGCAGGCCGTGGCCACGGAGAAGTTGAAGCGTGTGAAGAGGCGCAGGTCGAGCAGGGGTTCGGGGGCCCGGAGCGAGCGCACGACGAACCCGACGATGAGCACGACGGACACCAGCAGACTGACCTGGACGCCACGGGAGGAGAACCCGCCCTCGCTCCCCACCTCGGAGAGGCCGTAGACGGCAAGGGCCAGGCCCGGCGCCAGCAGCAGGAATCCTGTGACGTCGAACCGGTGCGAGCGGTCGCGTGGTGTGGTGGTCAGGAAGCGGAAGCAGAGGATCAGCGCCACGATGCCGATCGGGACGTTGACGAAGAAGATCCAGCGCCACGAGACGTTGGAGATGATCAGCCCGCCGATGACAGGTCCGAGGATCGGTCCCAGCAACGTCGGCACCCCGATGAGCGCCATGACCTTGTTCATCTTGTCGGGGCCGGCGGTGCGGACCATGATCGTCTGTCCGACCGGCATGATCATGCCGCCACCGAGGCCCTGCAGCACGCGGAAGACGATCAGGGCGCCGGCCGACCAGGCCACGCCGCACAGGGCCGAACCGGCGACGAACAGCAGCAGCGACATGATGTAGACGGGCTTGGCGCCGAAGCGGTGCACCGCCCAGCCGCTCAGCGGGATCACCACGGCGAGCGCCAGCAGGTACCCGGTGGTGACCCATTGGATGGTGCTGATGCTGGTGTGGAAGTCGCGAGCGAGCGTGGCGAGGGCGACGGCCACGATGGTCGTGTCGAGAATGGCCATGATGGTGCCCAGCACCACCACGACACTGACCCGGCGCACCTCCGGACTGAGGCGGTCGGACGGCGCCCCCGGAGTCGCCGACGGTTGACTCTCTGCAGTGGTCATCGAGCTCCTCGACCTCGGGACACGATTGTTGCTACGCGCCTGTGGAGGTTTCAACTCCGCTCTCGACCACGGGATTTCCGGGGATGTGATCGGTCGCGGGAGCGTGCCTAGGCTGGCGCCCGTGGGACCGCCGCCGAGCGTCTCATGGGCAGCGCGCCCGTGGCGGACCGCAGGACGGGCGCGGGCCGCGGCGCTGGTGGCAGTGCTCCTGTCGGTGGGCGCGGTCATCGTGGTCACCGACACGCGCGGACGGTCCGAGGTCAGGGACACGACGGCCGACGCGGTCTCCCTGAGGCGCCTCGAAGCGTCGGAAGCCGCGTTGCTCGTCGAGGCCCGGGCGCGCACGTGGGTGGTGTCGACGCAGGACTGGTCCCACCAGGCGTCCCTGGCCAAGGTCCGCGCCTCGCTCGCTACCACCGGTGCGGCCAATACGGCGACCGCCGCGGCGCTGGCCGCCGCCGACTATGACATCGGCGCCCTCGAGACGTGTCTGGCCGGTGCCAACCGGGCGCTCGACCAGCTGGCCGTCGGCCAGCCGAGTGGTGCGCTGTCGTCCCTGTCGGCCGTGTCGTCGAGTTGCAATGCCGCGAGGCCCGGCAATGGATGAGCGCCTGCGGGCCCGGTGGTCGCTGCGGGCCGGCCTCGTGATCCTCGCGGGGGCGCTGCTGGTCGCCGGCCTGGTCGACGACCTCAGCACCCAGACGCGGCTGCACCACGCCGACGTCGCCGTGCAGCTGGCGCGCGACCAGGTCCGCTCACTGGTCGGTCAGGTGGCCGTCGTCGACGCCGAGCTCAGCGCCGCACTGAGCGCCGACCAGGCCGACACCACGCAGCTGGCGAGGTCGACGACCGAGCTCACGTCGACCGAGCAGGAGCTCCAGAGCAACGAGCAGGCACTCACGCTCCAGGACGTGAACCTCGACACGGTCAACGCCTGTGTGGCCGGCCTGCAGATCGCCGTGGGCGACCTGGAGGCCGGGCGCCAGCAATCCGCCATCACCCAGCTCGCGGCAGTGGCCGCGACCTGCCAGAAGCTGCAGGCCGGCACCCCCGGTGGCCCGGTCTATCCCTTCGACTTCCCGGACCCCGACCTCATCGACGTGGCCGGCACCTACTACGGCTATGCCACCAACTCCGCGGGAGGGAACATCCAGATCATCGAGTCGACGGACCTGTCGACCTGGACGACGGTCGGCGACGCGCTCCCGTCCCTGCCCGCCTGGGCCACGACGGGCACCACCTGGGCACCAGGGGTCCTCGAGACCGCCGGTCGGTTCCTTCTCTTCTATGCCACGGGCCAATGCATCTCCGTCGCCACCGCGAGCACGCCCACAGGCCCGTTCGTCGACTCGTCGACCGGACCGCTCGTGTGCCAGGCGGGAGGATCGATCGACCCCGCGCCCTATACGGACGGGGCCGGCCAGCTCTACCTGACCTGGAAGCAGAACGCGGCCGGCGGCCACCCGGCGACGATCTGGGCCCAGCCGATGACGCCGTCGGGAATGGCGATGGCACCCGGGACGGCGCCCACGGCCATGCTCGTGCCGGCCCAGTCGTGGGAACGATCGGTCGTCGAGGGCCCCTTCATGTGGTTGTCGGGCGGGACCTATTACCTCTTCTACTCGGGGAGCGACTGGAACTCCGGGTCGTACGCCATCGGCGTGGCCACCTGCCAGGGCCCGCTCGGTCCCTGCGCGAGGCCGCTCGACGGGCCGCTCTACGCGTCGCAGTCGGGGTTCGTCGGCCCTGGTGGGGAATCGGTGTTCCTCGACGCCCAGGGTCGGCCGTGGATCGCGTTCCACGCCTGGCAACCGGACGCCATCGGGTACCCGAATCCGCGCCTGCTGTACCTCCGGCCTCTCGCCGTCGTCGGCGGTGTGCCGCAGGTCCAGCCGCCGGCCTGAACCGGGCCCGCGGGCTCGTTCACCACTGCGCGGCGGCCTTGCCGGCCGTGACGGCCCGCACGTCCTCTGCACCGAACGTGCCCGGGAGGACCGAATCGTCCGACAGCCGGCGGACGACGTACTCAGCTCCTCGCCGGCCGGCGATGTCGAAGCCCTGGGCCCAATTGCCCTGATACCGGTCACGAACCGCGACGGGGCAGCCGACGGCCAAGACCCGGGATCGCTGCGGTGCCGAAGTGTCGAGGAGCTGCGCGAGCTGCCGATAGGCGCCGGCGGCGGGCAGGTCGGGCGCGTATTCGAGGATGGACTTCCCGCTGCGAGAGGCCTCGGCGAATCGGATGGACTTGCGCACCGGCGGATGCAGCACCGGTACGCCATGGCGGTCCTCGATGTCGACCAGGATCGAGCGGTTGTGCGTCGTATGGCGGTCGAACATCGTCGGGATCACACCTCGGACGTCCAATCCCGGGTTCGTGAACATCCGGACGTCCGCGATCAGCTCGAGCAACTGGCCGACACCGCGGTCGCTCAGGGTCTCGCACTGGCACGGTATGACGACCTCCTCGGCCGCGGTGAGGGCGTTGACGGTGAGGAGGCCGAGTGACGGCGGGCAGTCGACCAGCACCACGTCGTAGGAGCCGTGAACAGGAGCCAGGGCTCGGGCGAGCGCGTATTCTCGCCCGGTCCGTGGCGCCAGGTCGACCTCGGTGACGAAGAGGTCGAACGTCGCCGGCAACACGTCCAGGCCCTCGGGCCCCTCCAGCGCCACGCATGCGTCCGCTGCGTCGACGTGGCCCCCCATCACGTCGTACATCGAGCACTTGAGCGACGTGCTGTCGATCCCGGTCGAGAAGGTGAGATCGGCCTGGGGATCGAGGTCGACCATCAGGACCCGCCGGCCGATCGCGGCCAGCGCGTATCCGAGCGCATGGACGGTGGTCGTCTTGGCGACCCCACCCTTCTGGTTGGCCACCGCCACCAGGCGTGCCACGCCCACATCCTAAGGTTGCGTCTTGACGCGACGTGGGATTCCGGGGGCGGTGTCCCGACCTCAGCCGTCCCGAGCGGTGCCGCTGAAGAGCACGCCACGGACCCGGTTCCGCTTGTCCGTCGGTCCGGCCGTGGCCTCGAGATGGCCGCGTCCGCCTGCTGGTTCACCGCCGGCGGACCGGAGATCGACACGTGCGGACATCGTGACCCGGATGCCACCGATCGTGACCGGATCCTCGGCCACCGCTCTGATCATCTCGGCGAGCTGGGCCGCCTCCGCACCCGCGATCCCGGGGCGGGCGACGAGGAACTCGTTGCCTTCCCGGCGCACGGTACCGGACCCGCCGAGGAAGGCCCGGAGACGGTCGAGGATCTCCGTGGCGACCGACTCGGACACCTCGGAGCCGAAGGCCGATCGGAGGGCCGGGAGCTCCTCGACGACGCATCGGATGGCTGGGACGTCGGGGAGCGGCGACCCGGCCTCGGCGACCGGTTCCCCGACCGGCGTGGTGGCCGTGTCCCCCGAGCCGGCACGGGATCCGGGCCGAGGAGAAAGGTCGGACAGGATGACCAGCGATCCCGGTCGGCCGTCCCACACCGTGGGGACGGCACTGAGCTCGATGCGGCGTTCATCGCCGGTCGCGGGGATCGTCAGGGCGGGTCGCCCCGCGAGCGGGCCTTCGGACGTGCGCTGCAGCGCGGCGCGCGCCGCCCCGTTGGCGAAGACGAGGGCCCCGTCCTCCCCGAAGACCAGCACGCCGTACCGCAAGCGCTCGACGACGCCGTCGAAGCGGGCTTCGGCCGTCTCCGCCCGTCGGCGCCATTGCTCGAGCTCGCGGCGGAGCCGCTCGGGCTCGGAGTGAGGCGCCGCGGCCCTGTCCTCGTCGTTCATCTGCACGGCTCCCGACCGATGGAGCGAGCTCCGATCTGGACCACATCCTGCCAGAAGTCAGCGTTCCAGCTCGGGCTCTCCCGACAAGGCGAGGACGGCGGTCCTGACCGCATCGCGCAACGCCAGCGTGGCCGACCAACCGGTGCCGTCGGGGACGATCGGGTCGCCGATGGCGGCCGAAACGGCCCCACGGCGCGGGAAGCGGCCTCCCGGGCGGACGACGTCGCGGCTGCCCCTGATCCCCACCGGCAGGACGGGCACGCCGCTGTCGCAGGCGGCGGCGAAGGCGCCCAGGTGGAACGGTCGCAGCCCGACCGCCCGGTGCACCGACCCCTCGGGGAAGAAGGCCGCCGACCGCCCGCTGCGCAGGCGCGTCGTGATCCTGTCGGCGTCCCGCTGGACTTGTTCCGGGTGGTCCCGGTCCACGAATTCGCTGCCCAGTCGCCGGAGGAACGGTCCGGCGATGCGCCGGGTGGCGAATTCGCCACCGGCCACGAACGCCACCGGTTCGGGCAGGCAGAGGACGAGGACCAGCCCGTCGACGAAGCTGGCGTGGTTGGCCACCACCACGAAGGGCCCCGCCGCGGACACGTCCCCGGTCACGTCCATCGTGATGCCGCAGAGGCGACACACCAGGTGGCCGCCCGCACGGAGCACGCGCCAGCGGGCACCCAGGGTCGGGAGCGCCAGGACGAGGAGCCAGACGGGCACGCCGATGGCGATGACGACGGCCCACGCGTACACGGCGTACAGGAGATCCGTCGTCGCATGCGTCGTTCGGCGGACTTGCGGCCCCGCACCGCGCCAGGCGAAGCGTGCCAGCTGCCATCGGGCCCCGCGGGCCGGGCGGTCGATGGACCCCTCCTCGTAGCGCTGGCGGCAGGCGGCGCGTCGGATCTTGCCGCTCGAGGTCTTGAGCACCGTGCCGGGCGGCGCCAGCACGACGTCGTCCGGTGGCGTGCCCAACAGGTCGACCGTGAGGGTGGTGATCTGGCGGCGCAATCGGGCGCCGGCCTCGGGGTCGGTCAGCCGCGTCTCGGCCAGGACGACGAGCCGCTCGGTGCCCCCGGGGGCATCGCTGGACGCGAACGCCGCCACGCAGCCCTTGCGGATGCCGGACAGGTTGCCGACGGCCTCCTCGAGCTCCTCGGGGTGCAGGTTCCTGCCGGCGCGGATGACGATGTCCTTCACCCGACCGGTCAGGTAGAGGTCGCCCCCGGCCATGTACCCGAGGTCGCCCGTGTCGAGCCATGCGCCGCGCCGAAGGACCCGCGTCGCCTCCTCGTTGCGGAAGTAGCCGGGAGTGGCGGAGGGACCCGTGAATTCGATCCGCCCTTCGTGGCGTTCCGCCAGCTCCCTCCCCGAGGGGCCGAGGACCCGGACCTGGTAGCCCGGGAGGGGTCGCCCGCAGGCCACGAAGCGCAGGGCCGTGGCGTCGTCGCCGCCCGCCGGTTCGGCGCGTCCGGCCCCGATCAGGCGTTGGCGGTCGACGACGTCGACGACTGGGCCCCGGTGCAACGGGGGGAATGTCAGCCCGACGCCCGCCTCGGCCAGGCCGAACACCGGCGTCATGACCTCGGGGCGAAATCCACGGGGAGCGAACCGCTCGGCGAAGCGCCGGATCGTGTCGGGACTGACCGGTTCGGCGCCGTTGAAGGCCACCCGCCAGCTGGAGAGGTCGAGACCGGCGACCTCGTGATCGCCGACATGGCGGAGGCAGAGCTCGTAGCCGAAGTTCGGCGAGGCGCTCAATGTGCCGCCATAGGCATGGATGGCGCGCAGCCACCGCACCGGCCGGACGAGAAAGGCCGTCGGCGGCATGACGATCAGTTCGAAGCCGAAGTACAGGCTGGCCAGCCAGGCGGCGACGAGCCCCATGTCGTGGTAGAGCGGCAACCAGCTCACCAACGCGTCGGCGGGAGTGACCTCTGCCGCGGCGCCCATGGCCCGGATGTTGGCCAGCACGTGGCGGTGGGCGAGGACGACGCCCTTGGGACTGCCGGTGCTGCCCGAGGTGTACTGGATCAGCGCGGTGTCGTCGGCCGACACGATGGGGCGCATCGGCACGGCCGCCGGCAGGGCCAGCAGATCCTCGGCCGCGAGGATCTCCTGCAACGAGGCCACCTGCGGTCGCACCAGCCGGCCCACCAGTCGCGCCGCCGGTACGGTGACGAGGAAGGCCGCCTGCGCGTTGTCGAGGATGTGCACCTGGCGGTGCAGGTGGTCCTCGAGGCCGGCCGGCCGCGCCGGGGGGTAGATCGGCACGGGCACGCCGCCCGCCCCCAGGATCCCCTGGAACACCGCGAAGTAGTCCGGCCCGGTCGGCAGCATGATGGCCACGGAATCGCCGGGACGCAGCCCCCTGCGCTGGAGTCCGTTGGCGACAGCTGCCGCCCTCGTCGACAGCGCACCGTAGGTGAGCTCTTCGGAGGCCGATTCATCCTCCGAGGTGTGGAGCAGCCGAACGTGGACGCGTTCGGCGTGGGCTCGGGCATGGAAGTCGAGGACGTCCAGCAGCGTGCTCGCGTCTTGCGGCCAGTCGCACATGGGCGCGGGCGGCGCCGGCCGCTTCCTCCTGTGCCGGGCGGATGGGTGCGGAGCGGGCTCGCCCCGGGTCCGGGCGCCGCGCGCGGAGCTGACCCAGCCCTGGAGGGTGGGCGCCTCGAACACACCGTCGGGGAGCACCACGCCGAGCTCCTGCTCGACCCTGGAGCGCAACTCCACCAATGCCAGGCTGTCGAGCCCCAGGTCGGCATCGACGCGGCTCTCCAGCCTGACGGGCGCCGCCCTGGAGGTCGGGTGGAGCTCGCCCACGAGCGAGCGCGCCACCTCCAGCACCCGATCCTCGATCTCGTCGGTCCCGATGGGAAGGGTCATTGCACGATCGTCCGGGCTGGTGCGTCGGCGGGGACGTGCTCCCACCGACACACACGACGAGGGTGGCACGCTGCGCCTGCCGGGCCCAGGGTCGAAGGTCTCCGGCGCACCTTCGCTCCCCCGAACCTCCAGTTGGCCACGGGCCGTGTCGATGATCGAGAAGTGGGCGAATTCGTCAACCTCCTCCTGATCGCCGCCTTTATCGGCGAGATCGCTCGTCGGATCGTGCCGCGCCGGCGGTCGGGGCAAGCCGCCTGACCCGTTGGTGCCGTGTCGGGTCGCTGGACCGATCGGGTGGTCGCCTGGTCGGAGTGCCCTGACGGCGCCGTGTCGTCGGCGGAGTCCTTCGAGGGACTGCTGAGGGGAGAAGGCGCACAGGGCTGGGAACTGGTCGCGGTCCTCCCGCAGCCGCCGACAGGCGCACCGGCGATCCTCGCCGTCTTCAAGAAGCCGG
>Ga0187778_10003802_pt1 | contig 10071 bp, 6 predicted proteins | sample 1015_Q2_SP5_20_M_FD_132418 | JGI IMG/M metagenome (GOLD analysis project Ga0187778, IMG submission 132418) | Tropical peat soil microbial communities from peatlands in Department of Meta, Colombia - 1015_Q2_SP5_20_MG | ecosystem: Environmental > Terrestrial > Soil > Wetlands > Peat | place...
GACCAGCGCGACTGCACCGGCGGGAGGCTACGCCTTCTTCGTCACGGGAGTCGATTACATGGGTTGTCCCGCCAGTTTCGGGGGCGTGCTCAACGTGGACGGTACCGGGACGATCTCCGGAACTGGAAGCGTCTTTGACCTTAACGATTGCGGCTCCGGCGCATCGTTCCAGGGCGAGCCAATCGATGCCAGCACGGTGTCAGGACCGGATGCCTTCGGCCGGATTCAGCTCAGTGTCGTTATGAGCACCTCGGGAGTGGGGGGAATCGGTTTGGTGGGCTACGTCCGGGATGCAACCCACATCAGTCTCGTAGAAAACAGCAACGATGTGAACGATGTGTTCTTTGGCACCGTTGGCGGGACCGCGTTTGGCCAGGGGGCTAACACCGGAACCTTCAACACCGCCTCGGTGGCCGGCTCCAGCTTTGTGTTTGAAGGGACAGGAGCGGACGTAAACTTCTACTCCCAGGTGGCGGGTGTTTTGACCACCAACTCGGACGGAACCACGGTAAGCGGTATGCTCAACTTCAATGACCTTACGGGCACGGCGGCCCAAACCCCGGTCGCGGTCGCCGGGACGTATACGGTGGACGCAACCGGTCGCGTCACGCTGTTGAACCTGACAGACGGGGCAAATTTCACCGTCAATGCTCAACTTTACCTGGACGGGCATGGCAAGGGAACCGTCGCCACCATGGACGGCACCGACGTGCTGGCCGGTCTTGCGTACCAGCAAACCGGGGAGGGCGCGTTCAGCGCGGCATCCTTGTTCGGGACCTATGGCCTGACCGCCAGGGGCATCGACGTCAATTACCTTTACGAGTTGGACGCCGTCGGCGCGGTCACGGCCGACGGAGTCGGCGCACTCACCGGTGTGGCTGACTTGAACCCGGTGTTTGGAGCGCCAACTACCGGTGTTGCTCTCACCGGCACCTTCACCGCCAATGCCAGCGGCGTCTTTTCCGATGGTATGGCAGGGCTTGACGTCGTAAATCCCTCAAACGCGGACGCGTTTACCTACTACCTGATTGACACCACCGGAGCAGTGGCGATCGAAACCGATCCCAACCAGCTGACGGTTGGATACTTGGAACTGCAACAATAGGTGGAGTGACAGCGACTGGCGTTTTACGGTGGCGCACTTCGGTGCGCCACTTTTTTCGCCAAAGGGACACACCCGCGGTCATCCCGTGTTGTGCAGGCCGGCGGCAATGCCGTTGATGGTGGCGGCAAGAGCGTAGTCGAGTTCCGCGCTCTGCTCGCCACGCTGTTTACGGCGCAAAAGCTCGACCTGAATCAGGCTCATGGGATCAACATAAGGGTTGCGCAGACGGATCGAGCGAGACAGCACGCGATTGCCTGCCAATAGTTCACGCTGGCCCGTGACTTCAAGAATCATGCGGCGAGAGCGCAGGAATTCTTTTTGCAGCAGGGAGAAAACGCGCTTCCCCAGCGCCGCATCTCTCACCAGCCCGGAATAGACGCGCGCGATTCCGAGATCGGCCTTGGCCATGGCCAGCGCCACATTGCGCAGCAGATCGGAAAAAAAGGGGAATCCTCGCACAATCTGGCGCAAGAGTTGTTCGTGCCCCTGACCGCTTTTCGCGAACTGCTCAAGCGCGTGGCCCACACCAAACCAGGCGGGCACGGCGTGGCGGCTCTGCATCCATCCAAAGACCCAGGGAATGGCACGCAGATCTTCGAGTTTCCGGCTGGCGGTGCGGCGCGACGGACGCGACCCGATGCGAACCGTATCAAGTTCATTGACCGGAGTCGCCTGCTCGAAGTAGTCAAGGATGTCAGGATTTTCCGCGATGTCCCGCCGATAGACTCCATATGCTTCCTGCGACATTGCCTCGATCGCTTCTTCCCAGGCAGGATTCGAGGACTGTTTCTCGCCGGCCAGCGTGAGCGCCTCGAGGCTGGCGGCAATCATCAACTCCAGGTTCCATTCCGCAAGCAGAGTATCGGCATATTTCCAGTTGAGAACTTCGCCTTGCTCGGTGATGCGGATCTGACCGGAGAAACACCCCGGCGGCTGGGCCAGAATGGCGGAATGGGTGGGTCCTCCGCCGCGGCCGACCGTCCCGCCTCGCCCGTGAAACAGCCGCAGATTTATTTTCCGTTCTTGTGCGGCGCGATGAAGTCCGCGATGAGCCTTATAGAGTTCCCAGGTGCTGGTGAGCATGCCGCCGTCTTTATTGGAGTCTGAATAACCGAGCATGACCTCCTGCCAGCGCCCCCAGGAGTCGAGAAGCGGCTGGTATTCTTTTCTGCCCCACAAGCTGCGCATCACATCGGCGGCGGTGCGCAGAGAGGCGATGGATTCGAACAGGGGAACGGGCATCAATCCCGGATCGTTGCCGGATGCGGCGACTTTGACGCCTCCAGCCTGGACGAGCCGAACCACGGTCAGGATGTCGTTCTCCGATTCAGCGCCGCTGATGATGTAGTGGCGAATCGCACCGGACGAACGAGTGTTCTTGACCTCCGCGATGGTGCGGATTGTCTCGAACAGTTCCAGGCTTTCGGGGCTTGCGGGATCAGCAATCCGAGCCGGGCCCAGTTCGTCCATCACCTGAGCATGAACCCGGGCATGCTGGCGGATATCGAGGGTGTAGAGGTGAAAGCCAAACGTGCGTACCTTGCGCAGCAGGGAACTGAGATAGGTTTCTGCCAGGCGGCGGCCGCGATTGCCTTCGAGACTGTTTCGCACCAGAAGCAAATCAGCCTCAAACTCCTGGGCGTCACGATATGCCACAGCTTCGTTTGTCGCGTCCCGCGTTTGTTGCAGCCGGTGAAACATGTAAGAGAGGACGCAGCGGTAAGCCTCGGTTGTGTTATTCGCACCCCAGGCCAAATGGACACCGGGAATCGTCCGTTCATAATGGGCCAGCCGTGACAGGAGCTCCTTTGATGCCCCCGTTTGCCGGCGCGAGGAACTGAGCCGGTCGCTCAAGGCTTCCACGTCGTTCAGATATTCGCGCAAAATCAAATCGCGCGCCGTCTCCAGGGCAGAGCGGATGTTCTCCGGTTTCACCAAGGGGTTGCCATCACGGTCTCCGCCAATCCACGAGCCGAATTGCACGAGGTTGGGCAAGGCGGTTTCGTCGAGTTCAATTCCATAGACCTCGCGGAACGACTCGACTATTTCGGCATAGATCTTGGGCAAGGCATCGAACAATGCGAGCCGAAAATAGCGCAGGCCCATCCGGATTTCATCATCTACGGTGGGCTTGGCCAGGCGAACTTCGTCTGTCTGCCAGAGCGACATAACTTCGGCTCGAATGTTGTTTTCGGAATCTTCGGCCGCTTGTGCAGTGAGAGGAAGACGGTCCAGCCGTTCTAGTTGCTGCGCGATGCGGCGCCGTTTCAGCAGAACCGTCTGCCGCGCCACCTCGGTAGGATGGGCAGTGAATACCGGGGTGACACGAGTCTGGCCGAGTGCTGCGAGAGCTGTGTCCGCCGAAATTCCGGCGTCTTTCATGCGCAGCAGCGTTCCACGAAAGGAACCAGGAAGGGGAGGGTGCTCACGGTCCAGCAAGCCCGCCTGCCGGCGCCTTTTGCGATGGTTGGTCTCCGCCAGATTGGTCAGCTCGAAATAAATGGCGAAGGCCTTGGTGATCTGGTAGGCGCGCTTGACATCCATCGCCGAGACGATTTCGTCGGCCTTGCGCATAAATTCCTGCGCCGAAGCCCTGCCGCGGGCGAGCGGCGCTGGTTTGCGGCGTTGTATGAGCAATTGCCGCAATCCCTCCACCGAGTCGAATAACTCTTGTCCGGCCTGCTCGACCAGTGCTTGCCCGAGCACCGCGCCGAGTGAGCGCACGTCGCGCCGCAGAGGATTGTCTTTCGCGGAATCGTCAGAATGCGCGATCAGTTCGGCCAGCCGCGAACTCTGGTCGTCGGCTTTCCACAGCGGGTTGGGCTTGTTGACGGCCATCGAAAGAACGAACAGGAAAGAATAAACGACGCGGGTGAGGTGCGAAACTGAAACCCCAGAATCGGCCATGGATTGCCAGGGATGTACGGATAAAACCAAAGGTTTATTATCCGTACAAATCCTCGGAGACCCCGAGGGCCACCTTACTTGGGCACTTCAAAACGATAGCCGATGCCGCGCAGGGTCTTCAGGTATTGAGGATGACGTGGGTCGGGTTCGATTTTTTCACGCAGGCGGCGGATGTAGACGTCAATGGAGCGCGGGGTTACAAATGGAGTTTCTTTCCACACCGCATCGAGCAGTTGGTCACGCGTGAGCACGCGCCCGCGGTGCGTCGCCAGGTATTCCAGCAGGCGGAATTCGCGCACGGTAGTGAGCACATTACGCCCCTCAACCTGCACGGTCATTGAGGAAACATCAATTTCCAGGTCGCCGAGGCGAAGAACTTCGCTGGCCGCCGGAGTCTGCCCTAATCCGCGCAATACGCTCCGCACGCGGGCCACGAGTTCGCGCGGGCTGAAAGGCTTGGTAATATAGTCGTCCCCGCCCAACTCCAACCCCTTGATGCGGTCGGATTCCGCTGTTTTGGCGGTCAGAAAGATAATGGGCGTCACCGAAAGGGCCGGCGTCTGCCGAATATGGCGGCACAGTTCAAAGCCGTCGGTGCCGGGCAGCATGATGTCCAGAAGAAAAAGCGCCGGCATCTCGCGTGCGGCCTCGCTAAGTACGGAACCTCCGCTCACAAAGCTTTGCACTTCAAAGCCCGCCGCTTGCAGGTTGTGCGAAATCAGGCGGGCGATGTCCTCATCGTCTTCCACGATAAAAATGACGGGTCGCGGTGACCGAAGGCGGCTTGGGCTTGCAGCTTCCTCGAAGGATTCGGCCGGCAGGTGCATGCTCTCGCTTCAGGTTCCCCGAGGTCCACGGTCTTCAGGGGAGGAGTCGTCTCAACTCTATTGGGACAATGTTGCGCGAATGTTTCCTGTTTGTTAATGAACGATGAATTTCCAGCAGATTGAGCCTAGGTCGTCGCTCTCTTTTTGGGCGCGTGGCGCAGACTGCGGCCTTCAATCAGGCTATAGAGATCCTCGGCGAGATTGGTGGTGTGATCGCCGGCGCGCTCCAGAGCCTGCGCCATGAGGAGCACGTCGAAGCCGGAGGGCTCGCCCGGCGCAACGCTTTCCGCCAAATGTTTCTGGAACAAGGAGTGGCACACGCGGTCAATTTCCTTGTCCATCTGTAGAACTCTCCGCGCACACTCCAGATCGAGGGTCGAAAAGCCGGTATGTATCAGATCCAGCATTTCGCGCAGGATGGAGGACATTTCCACGAGCTGGCGAACATCGGAGTCCGCCATTCTCGTGGTGCGGGCTTGCACGCGCAGGGCCACGCTCATCACCAGGTCGCCGATACGCTCCAGATCGGTAGTCGATTTCAAGCTCGAAAGCAACTGGCGGGCCCGGCCCTCATTTACCCGGGTGATGGCCGCGGGTAGGCGCTCGTCGATCTGGCGCTCGATCAGATCGAGCTCTTTCTCGCAATCTTTAATCGCCAAAAAGGCCATGCGCGAAGAATTGGTCAGCAGGTCGCGAACATTGAATGCCGCATCTCGGGCGACGAGGCAGGCTTTCAGCGCCAGGCTGGACAGGTCGTCAGAGCCTCCGCCGGTCGCAGCTGCCGCATTGGATGGGGCATCGCTGCTTGAACGTCGTGGGGCCGCCGCTTCCGTTCTGGAAGAAGCTTTGTTTCCAGGTTTTTGTGCTCGTTGCGGCATCTCAAGGAAACGAGTAGACAGTGTAGCCCGGAAATGTAAAAAGAGGGTTACAACTTTAACTGGGGCCTCGCCTCCGGCTAAGATCTCATGTGCCCTCACAACATGGGGGCCCGACTCCATGGATATGCTTGGCTACATCCGCCGCCAATTCACCTACGATGAGTGGGCCAATCGTGAAGTCTTGGCGGCGATTCGGGATGCGGGCGATTCGGACCAGCGTTCGCTCGATCTCATGGCGCACGTTCTTTCCGCGGAGCGCCTCTGGCTTGAACGGCTGACGCACCAACCGCAGAGTTCTCCAGTTTGGCCGAAGTCTCACCTGGAGCGCTGCGAGTCGCAAGCTGCGGAAATGGGCTGCATGTGGCGTGAGTACCTGGCGCCCCTGAGTACGGCTGATCTTGCCCAGACGGTCTCGTATAAAAACAGCAAGGGAGAGCCATGGTCCAGTACCATCGGCGACATTCTGACTCATGTCCTCATGCACTCTGCCTATCATCGCGGGCAGGTTGCCAGCCACATGCGCGAACAGGGACAATCGCCCGCGTACACCGATTTCATTCACGCCGTGCGCCAGGGCTGGGTCAAATAAGGGCAGGCGAGGCGGCCCGACCTTTGCCGTTTCCCGCCGCAAAGACGTAATATCTGAGCGATGAAAAAACTGGCCCTCCTTCTTCTCCCCGTATGTGCCATTTTCCTGTTGGCGGCCGATCAACCCAAGATTCCACCCATGCCGATCGCGGTCACCAACAATGCCGTCGCGGCACTGCGCGGCGGCCTGGATGTGTATTCGCTTATGGGTATCGGCACCAAGAAAACCTGGGACGACATCACCAACAAGGTTTACGTCTTTCACATCGTGGGAGCGAAGTGGGCCGAAGAACGTCCGGTCCCCGGCGTGGCCGGCAGGCTGGGCGCATCGGCGATCGGCGCCAGGGGGCAAATCTTTCTGTTCGGCGGATATGTGATGGACGGTCAGGGGAATCAGATCACTGTTCCCGACGTCAACTCCTACGTTCCCGGAGATCGCCGCTGGTACCGCGGCGCTGACATGCCCGTGCCCGTCGGCGACGCCGTGATTGGCGTCAATCAGAACCGGTATATCTATTTGGTCGGCGGGCGATCAAAAGAAGGGCCGGTCAACAATGTGCAGGTTTACGATGCCGAGAAAAACACATGGAGCCAGGCCACACCGCTCGTAGGTACGCCCGTGTTCGGCCACGCCGGGGGAGTGGCCGACGACGCTATTGTCTACATCGACGGCGCGAAGAAGAACTCAGAGAACGGCAGCCCGTGGGTGACGTCCGACGAGTGCTGGTTGGGAAAGATCGACAAGAAAGATCCGACTAAGATCGCCTGGAGTAAGCTCGCTCCGCATCCCGGTACAGCGCGCTTCGGGATCGTAGCTGGCGTGGAGAAGAGCAGGGTCATGTTTTCAGGAGGGTCCGCCAGCTTCCACAACTTCAAAGGGACGGATTCCGAAGGCAAACCGGTCGAGCTCTCGACCATGACTTTTGACTTCGACGTTCACGGCAGCCGCTGGGAAACGATCGAGGAGAGCACATTCGATCCGCGCAGCGACAGCCGTGGAATGGTTTCCACACCGATCGGGCCGATGATTGTTGGCGGGTTGGTATCGAACACGGCAGTGTCGGCCCGAGCTGTGATTGTGCCGAAGAAATAAGAAGGCACTAAGAACAATTAAGGTGGGAATCGTTCCCGAAAGAGGAAAAAAGCGCCTCTGCTGTTATAGAAAATACTTTCGTGCTCTGCCGCATCCGGCGCCCTGGGTTTAGACTTACTTAGTTCCTGCGAGCGAACATCACTCATACCTCCTGAGGACGCGGCGGGTGGAGACCTCCAACCACCCGCCGCACTTTTTGTTGGTGCGAGACATGGTGGCTGGAGTAGAATCCTCTCGGTTAATGTCGGTTTTCTCTGGGAATGCATGCGGTCAATCCGGCTGATGCCGTGCGTTTGGGGAACGCCATGTTGATGCCTCGCTAAACTCGCCGTCCCGTCCTGCCCGCCGCTCGCGGGTCTTCTGACTCATTACGCCGTCTTGAATGCATTAGCTCGCATGCGCCTTTGCGCGCAGCGGGCTTGCGGAAAGTTTGAGTTTTCTATGAACGCAACTGCTCGCGCAATCGAGCCTTCACACTCGTTCTGGAATTCGCTGTTCGAAGCGGTTCGCGGTTCTCATCAGGACTACACGGCCGGCAGCCTCAACCGGGCCATCTTTCTGTTGGCCGTGCCGATGGTTCTGGAGATGGTGCTGGAGTCGCTGTTTGCCGTGGTCGACATTTTGTGGGTCGGTCGGTTCGGACCAAACGCCACGGCCACGGTGGGGCTCGCCGAATCCATGTCGAGCCTTGTGCTGTCGGTTGCGATGGGCCTCAGCCTGTCGACAACAGCCATGGTTGCACGGCGCATTGGGGAGAAGGATCCCGAGGGCGCCGCCGCCGCCGCTGTGCAGGCGATTGTTCTCGGACTGATCGTGTCGGTTGCGGTCGGAGTACCCTGCTTCATCTTCGCTCCGCGCCTTCTGAGTTGGATGGGGGCCAGTCCTGAAATCATTTCCGTCGGCAGCGGCTACGCCCGTATCTGCCTAGGCTGTGGCAGCGGTGTGGTGCTTCTGCTGACTTTGAACAACGCCATCTTCCGCGGAGCGGGCGATGCCGCCATCGCCATGCGGCTGCTCTGGGTATCGAACATCATCAACCTGATCCTCGATCCCTGCTTGATTTTCGGTTGGGGACCGTTTCCGCGGATGGGCGTCACCGGAGCGGCGCTGGCCACGTTCACCGGGCGCAGCATCGCGGTGGTCTACCAGTTCTACCGGCTCCTGAAAGGCACGGAGCGAATTCGCATTCTGACGCGGCAGCTTCGCGTGCACGCCGAGGTGCTGCTCCGGTTGATCCGGGTTTCGCTGACTGGCATCCTGCAGTTTGCCATCGCGCACACCAGCTGGATCGGACTGGTGCGTATCGTGAGCGCCTTCGGCGCGGCAGCCCTGGCCGGCTACACGATTGCCATTCGCATTGTCATTTTTGTGATTCTGCCGTCCTGGGGATTGAGCAATGCCGCTGCCACGCTGGTGGGCCAGAATCTGGGCGCGGGCAAGCCGGAGCGTGCGGAAACCGCTGTCTGGCGCACCGGTTTCTACAACGTCATCTTCCTGGGGGCCGTCGGAGTGTTCTTCATCCTGTTTTCCACGCCTGTCGTGCGCATGTTTACGTCGGATCCGGCAGTAGTGCCGCTGGGCGCGGCCTGCCTGCGCATCGTCAGTTACGGCAATCTGGGATACGCCTACTTCATGGTGATGATGCAGGCATTCAATGGGGCTGGCGACACCGTTACGCCAACGATCGTGAATTTCTTCGGCTTTTGGCTGTTCGAGATTCCCCTTGCTTATTTCCTGGCCATACCTCTGCACCTGCGTTCCAATGGAGTGTTTTTCTCGATTGCGATTGCCGAGTCGTCAATGGCCGCGGCAAGTGCGGTTTTGTTCAAACAGGGGAGATGGAAGAAGAGGAAAATCTAAAGGCTGCTCCTGCAGCCGAGAGGAAAAATGGGGCGGGAGGAACGGTATCGAACCGTCATCTCCGGGATGGAGCCCCGGCGCATTGCCGAAGTTATGCTACTCCCGCGCAAAAAAAAACCAGATACCGATGCACCAAGTTATTGCATGCCTCGGCATCTGTCAATACGGACTGGACACGGATCCAACCTGCTGATCGGGAAACATTTCTCACGAGCAGCACGGCGCCGTGGAAGTTCCGGAGCTGCCCGTTTACCGCGCTCTGGCCAGCACAAGCGTGACGTCGTCGGGCTGTTCTTTGTCGCCGATCCAGTCGTCCACAGCCATGGTCACGATCTGGCTGATCTGAGCCAGAGGCAGGTTGCGATTCTGGCGAACCAGATCAATGAGCCGCTGTTCGCCGAACTCGCCGAAATCATTCTCCGGTTCCGTAACGCCGTCGCTGTAGGCGATGAAAATTTCGCCGGGGTGCATCTCGACCGCCCCTTCCTGGTAGCTCATGTGGTCGAACAGGCCCACAACAGTCCCGCCGGTCTCGAGCCGGCGAAGCGAGCTGTCTTTCGCGATCAAGATCGGGGGCAAGTGTCCGCCGTTGCTGTAGGTCAGATGGTGGGAGCGACCGTCGTAAATGCCCAGGAACAGCGTGGCGTATTTCTCCGGCGGAGTGCTTTCATACAGCTGGTGGTTGAGCAGCGCGAGCAAAGCGGCAGGGGAGACATCGATACCCTCCGGCCATGCCGCCATCATGCGGCCCGATCCCGCAACGGCGCCGACGGCGACCGGTTCGCTCCACTGCGGCAGACTCTCCACGCTGTA